>Ga0070683_100000352_pt1 | contig 31672 bp, 29 predicted proteins | sample KBSC713LmetaG_FD_64662 | JGI IMG/M metagenome (GOLD analysis project Ga0070683, IMG submission 64662) | Corn rhizosphere microbial communities from Kellogg Biological Station, Michigan, USA - KBS C7.1-3L metaG | ecosystem: Host-associated > Plants > Roots > Rhizosphere ... | reverse complement strand
CCCTGATCCGGTCGGCCGCGAACCGGCCCTCGGCGATCGGGATCAGCAGGTCGCCGGCCTCCGCCAGCACCGCCTCCCGGTCGTCGACCGCCACCTGCGAGCGCTCGACCGCTGCCGAGTCGACCTCGCGGGTGTGGGGCTGGTAGGAGCCGACGGCGTTGACGTGGCAGCCGGGCGCCAGCAGACCGCCATCGAACACCGGCTGGGGCGAGTTCGTGCAGCAGCAGACGAGGTCAGCCCCGGCAACGTCCGCCGGCTCTCCCAGCTCCGCCGCGACGCCCGAGCCGGCCAGCGCCGACACCAGCTCATCGCCACGCGCCCGGCCGCGGGTGACCACGGTCACGTGGCTGATCGGGCGGACGGCACGCATCGCCTCCACATGCGCGGCGGCCTGGATGCCGGCGCCGAACACCACCAGCCGCCGGGCGTCCGCCCGCGCCAGCCGGCGGGTGGCCAGTCCCGACACCGCCGCCGTCCGCAGCCGGGTCAGCTCGCCGCCATCCATCACCGCCGCCGGGGTCAGGGTGTCGGGGGCGAACAGCGCATACACGCCCTGGATGAACGGCAGGCCGCGGGCCGGGTTGGCCGGCTGGACGGCGACCAGCTTGACGCCGGTGCCGGCCGCCCCGGTCGCCGGCATCATCAGCAGCTCGCCGCCGTCGGCGGACAGCCCGGTGCGCAGCGGGGCGCGGGGGATGTCGTCCGCGCAGAGCGCCTGCTCCAGGGCGTCGATCGCGGTCGCCATCGGCAGCGCGCGGCGAAGGGCGCCGGCATCGAGCCAGACCGGCGCGCTCATACGACGTTCCGCTCTGGGCGAAGGTCGCCGCGCTGGAACCGCTCCGCCGACAGCGGCGCGACGTCGACGAACGGCGACCGCTCCAGATAGAGGTCGCGGACGATCTCGCCGACCGCGGGGCCCTGCAGGAAGCCGTGACCGGAGAAGCCCGTGGCGTAGAGGAAACGCGACGGCCACGCCGCCTCGCCGATCATGCCGTTGTCGTCAGGGGTGATCTCGTAGAGGCCGGCCCAACCGCCGCTGATGCCCGCGTCGGCGATCGCCGGCGCGCGCCGGTCGACCACCTCCATCAGCGCCGGGATCCAGCCGTCGGTGGCCTCGCTGCGAAAGCCCGGCGTCTCGTCCGGGTCGGCCATGCCCATCAGCAGCCCGGGACCTTCCCGGTGGAAGTAGAAGCCGGTGGCGAAGTCGATCGTCATCGGCATCTCCGCGGGCAGGCCGGTCATCGGGCCGGTGAACAGCACCTGGCGGCGAAGCGGGGTGACCGGCAGCTCCACCCCGGCCATCCGCGCCACGTCGGCCGACCAGGCGCCGGCCGCGCAGATCACCGCACCGGTCTCGATCCGCCCCCGCGACGTCGCGACGGCTGCGATACCGGTCCCGTCCAGCTCGATGCCGCGCACCTCGCAGGACACCTCGACCCGCGCCCCCAGCGCTCGCGCCCCCGCCGCGTAGCCCTGCACGACCGCCTCCGGGGTGCAGTGGCCGTCCTCCGGTGAGAAGGCGGCGGCCAGCACGTCTCCGACCTCGATCAGGGGACTCAGCCGCTGGGCCTCGGCGGCGGAGATCATGCGGCTGGGAACGCCGTGCCCGTGCTGCAGCTCGATGCTCCGCTCGAACGACTCCACGTCTTCGGCCGAGGTCAGCAGGAACAGGTAGCCCACCCGGTGTAGGCCGATCTCCCAGCCGGGGCGGCGGCCGAAGTCGGCGAACGCCTGGAGGCTGCGCTGGGCGATGGCGATGTTGAGGTCGTCCGAGAACTGGGCCCGCACGCCACCGGCCGCCTTCGAGGTCGACCCCGCCGCCAGCGTGTCGCGCTCGACCAGCAGCCCGGGGACGCCGGCCTCGGCGAGATGGAAGAGGATGCTCGTTCCCATCACGCCCCCGCCGATCACCACCGCCGGCGCGGCGTTGGGCAGTGTCGTTGACGGTGTCATCCGGTTCCAGACGCTACCAGGGCGGCGCCCCGTACACCCAGCGTCCGTCGAGCATGGTGGCCACCACACTGGCCGATCCGATCCGCTCCGGATTGGCCATGATGTCGGTGTCGAGCACCACCAGGTCGGCGGCGTAGCCCGGGAGCAGACAGCCGCGCCAGCGCTCGTCGCCCAGCGCATAGGCGGCCGCGGCCGTGTGGCCCGAGACGGCGTCGGCCACCGGCACGCACTGGCTCTGGTGCCAGGGCTCGCGCTCGTCGAGCGTGCGGTGCACGGCGGCGGCAATGCTCGAGAGCGGGTCCAGCGGCTCGATCGGCGCGTCCGATCCCAGGATCAGGTGGGCGTGGGAGTCGAGCAGGTCGGCCAGCCGAAAGGCGGAGCTGGCGGCCCGCTCCCCCCAGCGGCGGTCGGCCACGTCCCGGTCGCTGGCGATCATCGCCGGCTGCATCGAGGCGATCACGCCCAGCTCGCCGAAGCGGGGGATGTCTGACATCGCCACACACTGGGCGTGCTCGATGCGGGGCCGGACGAGCGCGTCCTCCCAGCGGTCGCGCGTCCGCTCGAAAGCGTTCAGGGCAGCCCGGTTGGCGCCGTCGCCGATGGCGTGGACGGCGATCCCCAGCCTGCCGGCGGCAGCCTCGGTGATCGCCTCGGCGAGCTCGTCCTCCGACAGCAGCCGGTCGCCCGAGCCGTCGAGCATCCACGCCGTCTGCGACCCGAGCGTGCCGTCCATGAACGCCTTCACCGGCCCCACCCGCAGCAGCCGGCTGCCGAACCCGGTGCGCAGCTCGAGGGCCCGGGCACCGCCCAGATCGTCGAGTGGGACCGACATCGCGACTCGCAGCCGCAGCCGGCGGTCGGCGTCCAGGTGCTGCCAGATCTCGCGGCCGCCCCGAGCCTGCATGTCGTGCACGCAGACCACGCCGCGGGCGTTGGCCTCGAGCATGCCGGCGGTGACGGCCTTGGCCCGCTCGGCCCAGGTCGCGTCGGGTAGCGGGAACCGCCATGCGTCCCATTCCTGAAAGACGCCGTCGGCGGAGTGCACGCCGGTTGCGGCCATCGCCGCCGAGTTGACCCACAGGGTGTGGTGGTCGTGCGCCCACAGCGCCGCCGGCCGGTCGCCGGTCACGGTGTCGAGGGCCGCGGCGGTGGGCCCGCCGTCCCCCCAGCGGGCCGACAGCCAGCCGTGGCCCTGCAGCCACTCGCTCTGCGCGGGCACCTCGGCGATCATCCGCAGGGCTTCGTAGAGGCTTGCCGCCGAGGTCAGGTCGAGCCGGGTGCGCTCGAGCGCCCATTCCAGGAAGTGCACATGGCTGTCGGTGAATCCGGGCAGCACGCAGCGGCCGTCGAGGTCGACCCGCTCGTGCCCGACCGTGTCGATCTCGCCCTCGCGCACGTCGACGCCGCCCGCGATCCGGTCGCCAGCGACCGACAGCGCGGCCACCTGCGGCAGCCGTGGGTCAAGCGTGTAGACGGGGCCGTTGTGGAGGATCATCGCAGCACCGGGCGGCGGCTATGGTATCCGCCGTGGTACCTGCCGAGGAGATCGAGCGCCGGCTGGCCGCGTTTCGACGAGCGCTCGCCGAGGCGGGCTTGGACGGCGCGCTGGTGGTGCAGAGCACTGACCTGGCCTACCTGACGGGCACCAACCAGCAGGCGCACCTGATCGTCCCCACCGACGGCGAGCCCCGGCTGCTCGTCCGCCGGACGCTGGAGCGCGCACGCGCGGAGTCGCCGCTCGCGCAGATCGACCCGCTGGGCTCGCTGTCGGGGCTGCCCGACGCGTTGGAGGAGGCCGAGCTGGCCCTCGGCTCGCAGATCGGGCTCGAGCTCGACGTGCTGCCGGCGCAGCGGTACCTGGGCTACGCGAAGCGCCTGGACGGATGGCGGTTGGGCGACTGCTCGGCGGCGCTGCGGGCGACCCGGGCCGTCAAGTCGGAGTGGGAGCTGGAGCGGATGCGGCGGGCGGCCGCCCAGGTCGATGCCGCCGCCCGCGCGGTTCCGCAGCTGATCGGGCCGGGAATCTCCGAACCTCAGGTTCAACTGGAGGTTGAGAGAGTGCTGCGCGAGGCCGGCCACCAGGGGCAGCTGCGCTTCCGCGGCTTCAACCAGGAGATGCACTACGGCCAGGTGCTGGGCGGCCCTTCCGGAGCGGTTCCCGGCTACTCGGACTCGCCCCTCTGCGGCCCCGGGCCCAATGCCGTGCTGGGCAAGGGGCCTGACGGGCACGTGCTTGCTGACGGCGATCCGGTGATCGTCGACCTGGTCGGAGGGCACGAGGGCTACCTGGCGGACCAGACGCGGACGTTCGTGGTCGGCCGGGCGGCGGACGAGCTGCGCCGGGCCTACGGCGTGGCCGTCGATATCCTCAGCGAGGCGGAGCAGTCGCTGCGGCCGGGCGGGGTGCCGGCGGAGATCTTCGACCGCTCCGAGCAGATGGCGGCCGAGGCGGGCCTGGGTGAGCATTTCATGGGCCACGGCGCCGGCCGGGTGCGGTTCCTGGGCCACGGTGTCGGGCTCGAGATCGACGAGCTGCCGATCCTGGCCCCCGGCTTCGACGATCCGCTGGCGGCCGGCCACGTGGTCGCCGTCGAGCCCAAGTTCATCTTCCCCGGTATAGGCGCCGTCGGTATCGAGAACATGTACGCCGTGACCGACGAGGGCTGCGAGAAGATCACCACCGCACCGGAGGAGCTGATCGAGACGTGAGTGTGCGACACCCCCTGAGCGAGGACCAGCAGTTGCTGGTGGACGCCGTCCGCACGCTCGCCCGCGAGCGGATCGCGCCGATGGCCGCGGGCATCGACAAACGGGCCGAGTTCCCGTGGCCGGCCGTCGAGCTGCTGCGCGAGCACGACGTGTTCGCGCTCTGCTTCCCCGAGCAGCACGGCGGCACCGGCACCGGCACGCTGACCTTCCTGCGGGCGGTGGAGGAGCTGTCATGGGCGGACGCGACCGTCGGCCTGATCCTGGCCGTTCAGTCGCTGGGCGCGGCGGCGATCGAACTGGCCGGGAGTGAGCAGCAGAAGGATCGCTATCTGCCGCGCTGGGCGAGCGGTGAGTGGATCTCTGCCTACGCCCTGACCGAGGCCGGCTCCGGCTCGGACGCCAGGGCGCTGCGGACGACCGCGCGCCGCGACGGCGACCAGTGGGTGATCGACGGTGGCAAGCGGTTCATCACCAACGCCGGCGTCGCCCACACCTACGTCGTGTTCGCCCGCACCGGCGACGATGCCATCTCGGCGTTCATGGTCGAGGCCGACGCCCCCGGCTTTTCGGTCACCCGCATCGAGCCGAAGATGGGGATAAAGGGCTCGACCACCGGCGAGCTGGCGTTCGACTCCTGCCGGGTGCCGGCGGGCGCGCTGGTAGGCCAGGAGGGGAGTGGATTCCGGCTGGCGATGCGCGTGCTCGATCGCTCCCGGCCCGGCATCGCGGCGCAGGCGCTTGGCATCGCCCAGGCAGCGCTCGACCAGGCGCTCCGCTACGCCACCGAGCGGGAGACGTTCGGCAAGCCGATCGCCCAGCACCAGGCGATCCAGTTCCTGCTGGCCGACATGGCGGTCAAGGTCGAGGCCAGCCGGGGGCTGCTCTACGACGTCGGCGCGATGCTCGACCAGGGCGCCGACGGGCCGGATTTGACCAGGGCCGCGGCGATGGCCAAGCTGATGTGCTCTGACACCGCCATGGCGGTCACCACCGACGCCGTCCAGATCCTGGGCGGCTACGGCTACATCGAGGAGTTCCCGGTCGAGCGGATGATGCGCGACGCCAAGATCACCCAGATCTACGAGGGCACCAACCAAATCCAGCGGATGGTGATTGCGCGCGAGCTGCTGCGCGATCTGCCCTAGCCCAAGTGGTCAGACCCCGTTGTTCCATCCCGTCAGAGCAGAGCCAGCTGGCCGACCGCCGCGCGCTCATGCGCCAGCAGCCACGCCTTGCGCGGCAGGCCGCCGCCGTAGCCGGTCAGCGAGCCGGTGCTGCCGATCACCCGGTGGCAGGGGATGATGATCGAGATCGGGTTGCTGCCGTTGGCGAGGCCGACCGCCCGCGAGCCGTTCGGCTTGCCCAGCTGACGGGCCAGCTCGCCGTAGCTCGCCGTCTCGCCGAAGGGGATCGCCAGCAGCAGCTCCCAGACCGCCCGCTGGAACGGGGTGCCGGCCGGCGCCAGGGGCATGTCGAACGCCCGCAGCTCGCCCGCGAAGTAGGCATCGAGCTGCGACTCGACCTCTGCGAAGACCGCCGCGTCACGCCGCCAATCGGTGCCGATCCGCCAGCCAGACCCATCCACGGGTCGCATGTACAGCCGGGTCAGGCGCTCACCGTCGCCGGTCAGCAGCAGGTCGTCGATCGGCGACGAGATCGTCGTGTAGAGCGTGTCCGCCATCTCACCGATCCTAACGCCGCGCCCGGCCGAAACGTGAGAACGACGTGATGACGATCGTGCGGCCGTTCCGGCACGCGTCGCGTCTTGTTCGGTGACGGGCAGCGGCCATAGCGTGGCCGCATGGAAACCACGATGCGCTACACACGGGTCGCTTCCCCGATCGGCGAGCTGCTGCTGACGGGGTCGGATGACGGGCTGACCAGCCTGACGATGGAGCAGCACGCCGGGTACGGCGCCGTAACCGCGCGCTTGGAGCGCGACGACGCCTCCTTCGCGGCGGCCCGCTCACAGCTGGAGGAGTACTTCGCGGGTCGGCGGCTGGAGTTCGACCTGCCGGTCGCCGCCTCCGGCAGCGAGTTCCAGTCGGCGGTCTGGGACGAGCTGCGGCGGATCCCCTACGGCCAGACGATCACCTACGCGCAGCTGGCCCGCCGGGTCGACCGGCCGGGTGCTGTGCGAGCGGTGGGGCTGGCGAACGCCAGGAACCCGGTGGCCATCGTCGTGCCCGATCATCGCGTGATCGGCAGCTCGGGCTCGCTGACCGGGTACGGGGGAGGCGTGGAGCGAAAGGCATGGCTGCTGGTGCACGAGCGCACCGTGCTCGCGGAGCGCGCGCTGAGGCCGGCGGAGGCGGGTACCTAACGGTCGACGCGGCGGCGAGCGTAGGCCAGGACACGACGCCAGTCGCTCCTGCTGGGCGCATAGACGTAGCCGAGGACGATCCCCACGCCTCCCGCCAACATCGCCTGAGCCAGCTCGGTCACAGGGCAGATAATCGGCAATTCCGCATCGAAAGTCCACCCCCACTTCGGGGAGCCTCAGCGCTCGAGGTGGCGGCTGACGGCCGAGACGGCGTCGAGGTCGTCGACGTCGTGATCGAGCCGGGGCACGCAGAGCAGCGGCTGGGGCGCGATCAGGCGTTCCAGCCGCTCGATGGCGGTGCGGTCGCGGGAGGCGAGCGCCTGCAGCCCGTCGAGGTTGGCGGCCGCGCGGGTGGCCACCGCTTCGGGAACGCCGGCATCCACCAGTTGCCGCAGTGCGCGCGACCGGACTCCGCGTCGGCCGCGCCCCTCCAGGTGGTCGGGATGCACCTTGTTGACGACCGCGCCGCCGAACGGCATGCCGTGCTCGACCAGCGCCTGCCAGAACGCTTCCGCCTCGCCGATCGGCTCCGGCTCGGCCGACGTGATCAGGACGAAGGTGGTGCGCTCTGACGCCAGCAGCTCGCCGACCCGCTCGGCCCGATCGCGGAAGCCCTCGTACATGCCGTCGAAGGCGCCGAGGAACTCGGACACGTCCTCGAGCAGCGTGAGGCCGGTCAGCCGCTCGACCGCCGACATCATCACCTGCGTGCCCGAGCCCAGCACCCGCAGCCCCATCCGACCGGCCCGCAGTCCCGGCCGCAGCAGCAGTCGCAGAGCACGGCCCTCGATGAACCGCATCACCCGGCCCGGCGCCTCCAGGAAGTCGAGCGCGTTGCGCGCCGGCGGCGTGTCGAGCACGATCAGGTCGTAACCGCCCTCGGTGTGCAGCTCCCACAGCCGCTCCATCGCCATGTACTCCTGAGAGCCGGCCACGGCGCCCGAGACCTGACGGTAGATCGGGTTTCGGAGGATCCGCTCCGCGCGGTCCGCGGTCGGAGCGTGCTCACGCACCAGCCGGTCGAACGTGCCTTTGGCGTCGAGCATCAGGGCATCCAGCCGGCCGGCGGTGGGCATCCCGCGCCCGGTCAGGTCGACCCGGTGGGGCTCGTCCCCGATGTCGGGCAGCCCCAGCGCGCCTGCCAGCCGCCTGGCCGGATCGATTGTCATCACCAGCACCCGCATGCCGCGGTCTGCGGCGGCCATGCCGATCGCGGCCGCGCAGGTGGTCTTGCCCACGCCGCCGGCGCCGGCACAGACCACGATCCGCTTGCCCTGGAGAACGGCGTCCAGGCTCACAGCCGCTCCAGCAGTCCGGCCAGCTCGGCCGCCTCGGCCCGGCCCGGCGGAAGGTCGCCCTGGATCAGCGGCAGCTCGGCCAGCGGCCACGGTAGCCGCCGCAGCAGCTCCCGCTCCGCGGCGGTCTGGGCCATCCGCGCGTGAGCCGCCGCGACCGCGGCCCGGGCGGCGGGCCCGGCGCCGACCGTGGCCAGCGCGGCCCCGTCGCCGGCCTCGAACAGCGGCTCGAGCACGCCGTTTGCGATCGTGCCGGCACAGGGCACGTGCGTGGTGGCGAGCCGTTCCCAGGCGTCCAAGGTTTCGGAGACGGCCAGGTCCTCGGGAGTGGAGACCAGCACGACGGCGGTCAGGCGGTCGTCCTCGAGGAGGCGCACGAGGCTCTCGGCCCGCTGCCGCACGGGGCCCACGCGGGCGATCCGCTGAAGCGTCCTCGGCACCTCCAGCATGCCGATCGCGTGACCGGTCGCCGGGGCGTCCAGCACCACCGTGTCGTGATGGCCGGCCAGCAGGGTGCGGATCATCGACAGCGCCAGCAGCTCGCGCAGGGCAGGCGCCGTCTGGGCCACCGCCGCCACCGCCCGGGTGTCGAACAGCCGTCCGGCGATCCCCCCGATCGGAAGCTGGGCCCGCAGTTCGCTCTCCAGCGCGTGCCGGGGGTCGATCGAGAGCACCTCCAGGTTCGGCGCCGCCGGCCGCGGCTCCGGCCCCGCGGGCGCGGCCAGCCCGAACAGGCGGATCATCCGCTCCTGTCCGCCCGTCTCGGCGATCACGGTGCGCCGCCCTCGTGCGGCCAGCGCCAGCCCCAGCGCCGCGGACACCGTCGACTTTCCGACCCCGCCCTTGCCGGTTACGATCAGGAGCCGCTTGGTCAACAGCGACATCACCGCGCAGGATAGGGAGGGCGACCCGCTTCGCCAAACCGCGGCCCGCCGATACGGCAGGGCCCGCCGCCGCGTCGCGCTGGCCGACACCGCCGCCGGCCTCGTGGCGCTGGTCGCGCTGGTCGCGTTCGCCGGCGACCTGGGCGGCGTCGCGTCGCTGCTGCTGCTGGGACTGGGCCTGCCGCTGATCTCCCTGCCGTTCGGCCTGATCCGCTACCGGATGGCGCGCCGCGTCGGGCTGTCGCGTCAGACGCCCGGCGGCTGGCTGGTCGACTGGCTGAAGGGGATCACGCTGGGGCTGGCGCTGGGCGGCGCCGCGGTGTTCACGGTGCTCGCGTTCCAGCGGCTCAGCGACGCATGGTGGCCGGTGATGACCTGGGCCGCGGCCCTGCTGCTCTCGGCCGCGCTGTCGGTGCTGTTCCCGGTGCTGCTGCTGCCGATCTTCCTGCGCAGCGAGCCGATGCCCGAAGGCCCGCTGCGCGATGCCCTGCGCCGCACGGTGGCCGATGCCGGGGTGGCGGTTCGGGACATCCGGCTGCTCCACCTGGGCGACAAGACGTCGGCCGCGAACGCCATGGTGGCGGGCCTGGGGCCGACCCGCAGGATCTACATCGGCGACACCCTCTCGGCCGACGCGCCGGATGACGAGGCGGTGGCCGAGACGCGGCTGGTGCTGGCCCACGAGCTGGGCCATCACGTCAACGGCGACCCCTGGCGGCTGCTGGCCTGGGCGGCGGTATCGCTGGCCGTCGGCGTGGCCGGGGGCTGGGCGGCGGTCGAGGCGCTGTCGCCGGACGGGGCCGGGGAGCTGACCGCACTTCCGGCGCTCGCGCTCGGCTTCTCGCTGGCGACGGCGGCCGTCTCGCCGCTTGGCAACTGGTATTCCCGGCACCGCGAGCGGGCGGCCGACGCCTACGCGGTCGCCGTCACCGGCGAGGGCGAGCGCTACGCCCGCGCGCTCGAGCGGCTGGTCGCCCAGAACCTGTCCGAGATCTGGCCACCCCGGCTCTGGCATGCGCTGTCGGGCTCCCATCCGAGGCCGGGAGAGCGGATCGAGCGAGCGCGCGGCAATCCGTCAAGCCGGGCAGGATTAGACTGACGCTGCGCGAACTGTCCCTCGATGAACTCGATGGAGCAGGCCATGGCGGGCGTGATCGACACGCAACAGCGACCGCAGATGACGGTTGTGGAAGGAGGAGCGGTGGGGCAGGTGATCGCCTTCGCAAACCAGAAGGGCGGGGTGGCGAAGACGACGACGACCCTGAACCTCGGCGTCGCCCTGGCCGAGCGCGGAAAACGCGTGCTGGCCGTCGACCTCGATCCCCAGTCCAACCTCACCATGAGCCAGGGCATCGACCCGGAGGAGCTCGACCGGACGATGTTCGACGTGCTCGTGCACAAGACGCCGATCGACCAGATCATCGAGTCGCGGGAGATCGACATCGCAGCCTCCAGCATCGACCTGGCCGGAGCCGAGCTCGCCCTGTCGTCGATGATCGGCCGCGAGCGGGCGCTGCAGAAGGCGCTCTTGCCGGTGCGCGAGTCGTACGACTACCTGCTGATCGACACGCCTCCGTCGCTCGGTCTGCTGACCATCAACGCGCTGACCGCCGCCGACGGCGTGATCGTGCCCGTGCAGTGCGAGTACCTGTCGCTGCGCGGCCTGATCCAGCTCGAGAACACGCTGTCGATGATCCGCGAGAACCTCAACCCCGACGTCCGCATCCGCGGCATCCTGCCGACGATGTTCGACGGCCGGACGCTGCACGCCAAGGAGGCCGTCGAGATCCTGCAGGAGAACTTCGGCGACCTGGTGTTCGACACCAGGATCCGGAAGACGGTGCGCTATGCCGAGGCGCCCGTGAAGGGCACATCGGTACTGAAGTACGATTCCAAGGGCCCCGCGGCGAGGGCATACCGCGACTTGGCCGGGGAGGTGCTCCGCGATGGCAAAGAGGCATAGCATGAGGGACGGCCCGCTCGCCCAGTTGTTCAAGGCGACGGAGGCGGCCCAGGGACAGGGCGAGACGGCGCCGGACGACCCGCCGGAGCCCAAGCGCGGCGCGAAGCGCGCCGCCAAGCCGCAGCCCGAGCCGACCCGGCCGATGCTCGTCGACCTGCCGCAGGGCGACGACTACTCGCCGGCCCGGCTGCCGCACCCGGAGAACCAGCCGTACCTGGCCGTGATCAGGGTGATCGGGGTGGGCGGCGGCGGCTGCAATGCCATCAACCGGATGATCGAGGCCGACGTCAAGGGCGTCGAGTTCATCGCCATCAACACCGACATCCAGCAGCTGCAGATGTCGGACGCGCCGACCAAGGTGCACATCGGCCGTGACCAGACTCAGGGGCTGGGGTCGGGCGCCGACCCGGAGGTGGGACGGCGCGCCGCCGAGGAGTCCTATGACCGCATCAAGACGATGCTGCGCGGCTCCGATCTCGTGTTCGTGACAGCCGGCGAAGGCGGCGGCACCGGCTCGGGCGCCGCCCCGGTGATCGCGCGGATCGCCCGCGAGGTGGGCGCGCTGACGGTCGGCATCGTCACCTCGCCGTTCGCATTCGAGGGCACACGCAGAAGCGGCCAGGCGCAGGCCGGGGTGGCCGCGCTGCGGGAGACCTCCGACACCGTGATCGTGATTCCCAACGACCGCCTGCTGGACGTGCTCGACAAGCAGACGCCACTGCTGGAGGCGTTCAAGGTGGCGGACGACGTGCTTCGCCAGGGCGTGCAGGGGATCTGCGACCTGATCACGCTGCCGGGGTTGATCAACCTCGACTTCGCGGACGTCCGCACGGTGATGCAGGACGCCGGCACGGCGATGATGGGCATCGGCATGGCGACCGGCTCGAACCGCGCCAACGAGGCCGCCACGCGGGCGATCCGCAGCCCGCTGATCGACCACGAGGTGCGGGGCGCGCGAGGGATCCTGCTGTCGATCTCCGGGGGTTCGGACATCTCGCTGCACGAGGTCAACGAGGCGGCCGAGGTGGTGCGCGCGGCGGCCGACGACCAGACCAACATCATCTTCGGAGCCTCGATCGACGAGCAGCTGGCCGGTCAGATGTGGGTGACGGTGGTCGCAACCGGCTTCCAGGCTCCCGGCGTGAGGCCGGCCGTCAGGCAGGCCGGCGCACCCGAGACCGAGTCGGCGTTCGCCCGACCGACGCCGCCCGACGACCTGCTGGAGCCGCCGAGCTTCTTGCGCTGACGAAAATGGTGGGGCCAACCGCCCGACGTTCTCGTGCTGACCGTATGGCCACATCCCTCCCCGCGGAGGAAGCTGGGGCACGATGAAAGCACGCATCACACGCATCTTCTGCTCGCACCACGTCGTCATTCACCGCAGCTCCTCGCAGACCACCTGCGAGCGGTGTGGACACGAGCTGTCCCGGCCCGCCGGCCGCTGACCCCCGCGGCCGGCCCTGACCGCCGCCGGTAGGATCGGCCCATGCGAGGCGCGATCGCCGCGGGCCACGAGCTGACAGCGCGAGCGGGCGCCGATGCGCTCGCCCGCGGTGGCAACGCCGTGGATGCGGCCGTCGCCGCGGCCGTCATGTCGTGGGCGGCCGAGCCAGCGCTGACCGGCCCTTGCGGCGGCGGGTTCATGCTGGTGCGGCCGGCCGACGGCCGGCCGGCCCGCCTGCTCGACGCCTTCACCGCCATGCCCGGCAGCGATCTGCCTCCCGGCCGGCGGCTGAGACCGCTAGACATCGTGTCGGTGCCGTTCGACGAACGCACCTCGCAGGTGTTCCACATCGGTCCCCCGGCATGTGCGGTACCCGGTGTGATCGCCGGGCTGCACACTGCGCACAGCCGCTACGGACGCCTGAGCTGGCGCTCGTTGCTGCTGCCGGCGGCGGATGCCGCCCAGGCGGGGATCCGGACGAATCGCGGGCAGTACCGGGTGTTCGAGGTGATCCGGGCGATCCTCACCCACACCCCCGAGGCATGCCAGGTGTTCGCACCCGGCGGCCGCTTCCTGGCCCTGGGCGAGCCGGTGCGACAACCCGACCTGGCCGCCAGCATGGAGCAAATCGCCGAGCAGGGACCGCAGGCGTTCTACGGAGGCGACCTGGCATCGGCGATGGTCGCCCACCAGCACGAGCTGGGCGGCCGGCTGACGGGGGAGGATCTGCGGGCCTACCGGGCGGTCTGGCGGCGGCCGCTGCAAGCCCGGTTCGCCGGGCATGACGTGCTCACCAACCCGCCCCCGTCGTCCGGGGGCGTGCTGATCGGCTTCATGCTGAGCGTGCTCGACGGGCTGGCCGAGCGGCCGCCGGCGGGCAGCGCTCCGGCGCTGCGAGTGCTGGCCGAGACGATGCGCGCAGCCGGCCGGCTGCGCGACCGGAGGTTCGCGCGGCTGCTCCACACCGGTGGCCTGGCCCGCCATGCGCTGTCGCCCGAGGTGGTGGCAAGCGCCTGCGCGGAGGTGGCGCGCGCGGTCGACGGCGGCCGCCCAAGCCGCGCCCCGGCGCTGCACGCCGACCGCGGCACCACCCACGTCTCGGTCGTCGACGGCGAAGGCAACGCCGCATCCTTCACCGCATCCAACGGTAGCCACTCCGGCGTGATTGTCCCCGGGACCGGGCTTCACCTGAACAACATGCTGGGCGAGGAGGATCTGATGACCGGGCGTGATCTGCGCCCCGGGGCGCGGCTCACCAGCATGCAGGCGCCGAGCATGATGCTCGATCGGGGATCTCTGCGATTGGTGGTGGGTTCGAGCGGCTCGAACCGGCTGCGCTCGGCCATCACCCAGGTGATCCAGAACGTCGCCGAGCACGGGATGGACGTCGAGCAGGCGGTGCGCCACCCGCGGATCCACATCGAGGGGGACCGGCTGGACTGCGAGCCGGGGTTCTCGGAGGGGGTGCTGGACGAGCTCGAGGAGCGGGGTGAGCGGCTCGTCCGCTTCGAGGGCCTGAACCTCTATTTCGGCGGTGCCAACGCCGTCTCGGTGGCCGACGGCGGACGGCTGGCGGCCGCCGGCGACCCCCGCCGGGAGTGCTTCGGCCTGGTGCTCGAGGAGTGAGCCGGGATCACGCCCCGCCGGCGCTCTCCACCGGCCGCAGGCTGCCCCGGCCGCTGGCGATCCACACCCCCAGCAGCACGAGCGCCGTCCCGGGTAGGAAGGTCGCGGGCAGCGGGTCGCGGAAGGCGATCCAGGACAGGCCGGCGCCGAGCACCGGCTGGGCGTACAGCGATCCCCCGACCACCGCGGCCGGCAGCCCGAGCAGCGCCCGGTTCCACAATGCGTAGGCGACCACACTGTTGCCGATGCCGAGATAGAGCACGCTCGCCCAGGTGAGCGGGTCGGGGTCGCGCAGCCCGTTCCCCAGCGCCAGCTCCGCGACCATCGGCAGCACCGCCACGGCGGCGCCGAGGACGCTGATGGCAGCGGTCAGCTCGAGCGGGCGGTGGCGGGCGAGGAACGGTTTGCTGGACACTGTGAACCACGAGAAGGCCAGCCCGGTGCCCAGCAGCAGCAGGATGCTCTGGGGCTTCGCTCCGCCGGAGGCGCCGATGCCGGCCACCAGCAGCGATCCACACAGGCCGACCGCCAGCCCGGCGACCCGCCGGCCGCCGAACCGCTCGCCCAGCAGCAGGGCTGCCCACACCGCGATCAGCACCGGCTCGAGGCCGACGATGATCGCCGCGATCGCCCCGTTGGCCGCGTCGATGCCGTAGTAGATCAGCACCATCTGCAGCCACAGCCCGAACGTCGAGATCGCGAGCAGGTGCAGCAGCTCCCGGCGCTCGAGCGACCGCAGCACGGGCAGCGCCAGCGGGGCCAGCGCCGCGGCGGCGAGCAGGAAGCGGAACCCGGTCACCGTGAACGGGCCCAGGCTCTCCAGAGCGTACTGGCTGGCCGGAAAGGCGGCCGCGTAGCCGAGGTTTGCGAGCGCGAGCGCCGCCAGCGGGTGCCGGTGCATCGCGGGAGGCTAGAGCCCCGGCCGCCGGGCGGCGCAGGCGAGGTTGCGATCGATCACCTAGTCGTGGGGCACCTTACCGTTGGTCTGCGCGCGCTTGCGGATCTCCTCCACCCTCTGCAGCGCTTGCATCCCTCGGGCCAGCAGCTCGACCAGTGCCATCAGGCGTTCGCGCTCGGTGCGCATCTCGATCACGTTCTGCTTCTCGGCTGCGGGGAAATCGACCCGGGCCATGATCGCGTAGGACAGCGGGCCTTCCTCGGCCTCGATATCGTCCTCGGCCTCCAGTCCGGCCGCAGCCGCGAAGCGGCGGTACATCGAGACCGCCGCGTCGCGCTCCTCGCCGACCTCCGGATCGTCGGCCACCGGTTCGACCAGTGCCGTGGTGTACGGCCGGCCGCGGGTCAGCTCCACCACCTGCACCAATTCGGCGCCCTCGACCACGATGTTCATCCGCCCGTCCTCGAACCGCTCAATCACCTCGACCACGCTCGCCGTGCAGCCCAGCTCCCGGGTGCCGGCCTCGTCGGTGTAGAGCACGAGGAAGCTCCCGTCCTTCTCCAGGCACTCCCCGATCAGCGCCTTGTATCGCTCTTCGAAGACGTGGAGAGGCAGCAGCTCGCCGGGTGAGAGCACCGTCTCCAGGGCGAAGATGCCGATCTCGTGCGCCATCGGCTCTACGCTAGCTGACCGGCCGCTGTGGGATCGGGCGTCGGGGGGCTGCGGTACGCTGGTCGTCCGATGCGTCCGCGGCCCGCCCTCCAAGCTCTGCGTCCGTATGAGCCGGGCGAGCCGGCGGCCGAGGTGCGGCGCGAGCTGGGTCTTCACACGGTCGTCAAGCTGGCCTCGAACGAGGGCCCGTACGGCCCGTTTCCGGCTGCCGGCGAAGCCATTGCCCGGGCCACGCCCGAGCTCAACCGCTACCCGGAGGCGGGCGCGGAACTGCGCCGGCGGCTGGCCGAGCGGCACGGCGTCCCGCACCGGAGGGTTGCGCTTGGGAGCGGCTCCGACGGGCTGGTGAACCTGTTGGCGCTGGCATTCCTCGACCCCGGCGACGAGGTCGTGCTGAGCTGGCCGTCCTTCATCAGCCATCGCCTGGCCGCGGTGAAGATGGGGGCGGTGCCGGTTGCGGTGCCGCTGCGCGGCTCGAGCTGCGACGCCGAGGGGCTGGCCGCACACGTGACGCCACGCACGCGGCTGCTGTTCGTCTGCAACCCGAACAACCCCACCGGCGGCCTGGTCACCCGCGATCAGCTGGGACGGCTGCTCGACGCCGTGCCCGAGACCGTGCTGGTGGTCGTCGACGAGGCCTATCACGAGTACGTCTCGGATCCCGACTACCCCGACTCGATCGTGGAGCACGGCGACCGGCCCAACGTCTGCTCGCTGCGCACCTTCTCCAAGATCTATGGGCTGGCGGGACTGCGGATCGGCTATGCGGTGTCGGCGGACGGTGTGGTCGACGCCCTCGGCCGGGCCCGCAACGCGTTCGACACCACGGAGCTGGCGCACCTGGCGGCACTCGCCAGCCTGGACGACGACGCCGAGCTGGCCCGCCGCCGGGAGCTCAACCATGAGGGCCGCGAGCGGCTGCGCGCGGGCCTCGAGCGGCTGGGGCTGCCGCCGCTGCCATCGGCCGGCAACTTCCTCTGCATCGAGGTGGGCGACGCCGGCGGCCTGGCCGGGGCGCTGCGCCGGGAGGGCGTCATCGTGCGCCCACTGGAGGCGTTCGGCGCGCCGCGCTCGATCCGGGTGACGGTGGGCACGCCGGAGGAGAACCAGCTGTTTCTGACCGCGCTCGAGCGCTGCCTGCAGGTGGCGTGAGCCGGCGCGGCGGCGACCCGGGCGACCTCGCGGCGCGGATCGTCAAGGGCGACCGCCGCGCGGTCGCGCGAGCGATCAGCATGGTGGAGGACCGCGATCCCGCCGCCTACGAGCTCGTTCGCGAGCTCTACGCAAACACCGGGCAGGCGCTGGTGGCGGGGTTCACCGGGCCGCCCGGCGTCGGCAAGTCGAGCCTCCTGGCCTCACTCGTCGGCCACCTCCGCAAACAGGACCAGACCGTCGGCGTGGTTTCGGTCGATCCCTCCAGCCCGTTCTCGCAGGGAGCGGTGCTGGGCGACCGGATCCGCCTGGCCGACCACTTCCTCGACCCGGGCGTGTTCATCCGCTCCATGAGCACCCGCGGCTACCTGGGCGGCGTGTCGGAAGCCACCCTGCAGGCACTGCTGCTGCTGGACGCGTCGGGCAAGGACGTGCTGCTGCTGGAGACGGTGGGGGTGGGTCAGAGTGAGGTGGAGGTGGCCTCGATCGCCGACACCGTCGTGCTCGTCCTGATGCCGGGCTCCGGCGACTCGATCCAGGCGCTCAAGGCCGGCGTGATGGAGATCCCCGATGTGATCGTGATCAACAAGGCCGACCATCCGGCGACCCGGACGATGCGGTCGGAGATCCGCTCGATCCTGTCACTGGGCGGTGAGCGTGAGTGGAAGCCGCCGATCGTCGAGACCGAGGCGACCCGCGGCGAGGGCGTGCCCCAGCTGTGGGAGGCGGTCGGCGGCCACCGGGCGTTCCTGGAGCAGGGCGACGGCCTGGCCGCCCGCCGGCGGCGGAGCATCGAGAACGAGGTGGTGACGCTGGCCGTCTCTCAGGTGCGGCGGCGGCTGGCCGAGGCGGTTGCCAGCGACCCCCAGGTGCGCGGCCTGCTCGACCGCGTACATGCCCGTGAGCTCGACCCGCTGACCGCCACCCGCGAGATCGCCGAGCGCGTGCTCCACCTGGAGCCCTAGGCGGCGTCAGGCCGGGGTCCGGGAGGTGCGGAAGGCGGCCCGGCCCTCGGCGATCACCTCGTCCGCATAGGGCCGGCCGTGCCAGCCGCCGATGACGGTGTCGGCGCCGTGCTCGAGATCCTTGTACACGTCGAAGAAGTGGCCGATCTCGTCGAGCAGCGAGTCGCGGATGTCGGTGATGTCGTGCATGTGGCTCCACTTGGGATCCTTGAACGGCACGCAGAGCACCTTGTCGTCCTCCCCCTTCTCGTCGCGCATCTCGAACACGCCGATCGGCTCGACCGGGATCACGCAGCCGGGGAAGGTCGGCTCGGCGACCAGGACCAGCGCGTCGACCGGGTCGCCGTCCCTGCCCACGGTGTCGATGATGAAGCCGTAGTCGGCCGGGTAGACGACGCTCGTCCACAGCGTGCGGTCGAGCACCACGTGGCCGACCTCCGGGTCGAACTCGTACTTGTTCCGGCTCCCCTTGGGGATCTCGACGAAGACGTAGATCGGCTCGGCCTCGGGCATGCGCCCGAGCTTACTTGTTCAGCGCCCGGGCCAGCACGGCGGGCGGCCGCAGATACATCCACACGGTGCCGACGACGTACAGCAGGGCCACGGCGTAGGCGCCCTCCTCGAGTGCCTCGTTGCCCGCCGCCTCGCCCAGCTCGTGGAGCCCGCCGGCCAGCAGGTAGGCGGCCAGGGCGAGCACGATCACGCTGGTGACGCGAAAGAACGTGCCCAGGTTGAGCCGTGCGGCGCCGCGATAGACCAGGATGCCCAGCACGGCCGCGATGGCGAGCCCAACGGTGCCGCCCAGCAGAGCGGCTGCCGGCGACGACTTGCCGGTCGACGCGTACATGAACAGCGCGGTCTCGATCCCCTCGCGGGCGGTGGACACGAACGCCAGCCAGAACAGCGCCGTGCCGCCCATCACCAGGGCGTCGGACACGCGCCGGCGAAGCTCGCTGCCCAGCCCGCGGGCCTGCCGCTGCATCCAGAAGATCATCCAGGTCAGCACGCCTGCGGCCAGCAGCATTGCGGTGGCCTCGTAGAGCGCCTCGCTGGTGCCCGAAAGCTCACCGGCGACGGCGAAGATCAGGCCGCCCATAGCCACGCTGACCGCGGCCGCCGCGATCACACCGGCCCACACGTGGCGGCTCCGGTCGGCCGCTCCGGACTGCTTCAGATAGGCCAGCACGATGCCCACGATGAGGGCGGCCTCGAAGCCTTCGCGGAGGGTGATGAGCAGTGATCCGAGCACGAGGGCTTAGGCTACCCTAAGTCACCGCGAAAACGCAAACGGGGTACTGTTCGCGCTCCTCGAATGGTGACTCTGGACGATATCCGAGCGGCTGCCGAACGGCTGGTGGGGGTGGCCCACCGGACGCCGCTCGAGCGCTCCGACGTGTTCTCCCGGTGGGCCGGGCGGGACGTCATGCTGAAGTTCGAGAACCAGCAGCGCACCGGGGCCTTCAAGATTCGCGGCGCCTTCAACAAGATGCAGACGCTGACCGACGAGCAGCGCGCTGCCGGCGTGATCGCCCCTTCAGCGGGCAACCACGCGCAGGCCGTTGCCTGGGCGGCGCGGTCGGCCGGTGTCCCGGCGGTGGTCTACATGCCGAGCTCGGCGTCGCTAGCCAAGATCGGTGCCACCGAGGGCTACGGCGCCCAGGTCGAGCTGGTCGGCGACAGCGTCGACGATGCGGTGGCCGCCGCCCAGGCGGCCGTGGCCGAGAACGGCAAGACGCTCGTCCACCCCTTCGACGATCCGGCGGTGATCGCCGGGCAGGGGACGGTTGGTCTGGAGATCCTGGAGGACGCCCCCGAGCTCGACACCATCGTCGTCCCGCTGGGCGGGGGTGGGCTGCTGTCGGGAATCGCCGTCGCCGTCAAGGCGCTGCGGCCGGATGTCCGGGTGGTCGGGGTTGAGGCGGCGGGCTGCGCTCCCTATGTCGCGTCGCTCCAGCAGGGCGCTATCCAGCCCGCCCGGCAGACCGAGACGATCGCCGATGGCATCGCCGTCAAGCGGCCGGGGGAGATCACCTTCCCGATCATCCAGGAGCTGGTCGACGACGTCGTCACCGTCACCGATGCCGAGATCGGCCAGGCGATCGTCCACCTGCTGGAGCGCTCGAAGTCGGTGGTCGAGGGAGCCGGCGCGGTCGCCCTGGCCGCCCTGCTTGCCGGCCGCGTCGACGGCCGTCGCGCAGTTGCCGTCCTCTCTGGAGGCAACATCGATACGCCTCTGCTGATGCAGGTGATCCGCTTCGGCCTCACCAACCAGGGGCGCTACCTGGTGCTGCGCACCCGCCTGGTCGACCGCCCCGGTGCGCTGATGACCCTGCTCAAGGTGATCGCCGACGCCCACGTCAACATCCTGGTGGTCTCCCACCACCGCGAGAGCGTCGACGTCGCCGTGGCCGAGACGGGCATCGAGCTGATTCTGGAGACCCGCGACGAGGCCCACGCCGAGGAGATCGTCCACGAGATCCGGGCACGGGGATATCCCGTCAACCGGATGCGATGACAGAAGCTCCCGAGAGGCGTCAGTCCGGGTATTCGTCCTTCCGCCAGGAGCGCGGCTCGGCCGGTTGCGGCTTCGGCGACCGCTCCAGCAGGAAGGTGAAGTACGGCGCGACGAACGGGTCGGGCGCCGACACGGTGTAGGTGTGGTAGACGGTGCCGTTTTCGCGCGCGAAGGCGATCCAGCTCGGGTTCTCGCGCAGCCCGTCCTTCAGCTCGGCCCCGATCTGGCCTGACCACTGCTCGAGCCACTCGGGCGGCCCATCGATCATCTCCTTGAGCTCCGGGATGCGCTCGGCCTGGTCCGGCGTCAGCGCGAGGCCGAAGTCGAAGGCGAAGTCGCTGCCGTACGTGGAGACGTATGGAAACTCCCAGCCCATCCGCTGCTTGTAGGCGGTCAGCTGCTCGATCGGCGCCCGCGAGAAGCAGATCAGGGTCACGTCGCGGTGGTTCAGGTGAACGAGCGAGCCGTTGAGCCCGTCGGCCAGGCTGGTGCAGCCGGGGCAGGCGCCGAGCGTGTAGTCGGGGCCGAACATGATGTTGTAGGCGAGCAGCTGCGTGCGCCCGTCGAACAGCTCCGCGAGCGTTCGCTTTCCGTCCTCGGTGTCGAGCTCGTACTCCTTCTCGACCGGGACCCAGGGCAGCGCGAGCCGCTTCTGCTTGACCTCCTCGTTTCGCTCCGCCTGGTCCGCCTCGAGCTTCGCCAGCTCGTCCCGGGCAGCCTGCCATTCCTCGCGAGTTCCGATCGTGTGGTCGGGCATCTCATTCTCTCCCGTCGGGGTTTTCGGGGCACCAGCTGAGACCGGCGCTCCCCCGGAAACTCATCGCCAACCGTGCTCCGAACCGTTCGTGGAGCGGCGGATGACCGCGACTGCGTCGGCTGTTCCGGGTGGCGGTGCTCGCGCCGGCGACGACTCAGGCCACCGGAACGCCTGCCTCGTACTCGTCGTGGCGGCGCAGCCAGTGCGGCTGTGAGCCGCCCTCGTCGCGCCCCCTGGGCGTGCGGTCGAGGAGGGCGTAGTACACCATCGCGGGCTCGAGACCGCGAGCCGTGCTGACATAGGTTCGGTAGACGGTCCCGTCCGCGAGCGTGTACACGCTCAGTCCCGGTCCCTCCGAGACGTAGCCGGCGGCGGTCGTTCCGCACATCTCCGCGTTCTGGACGACCGTGGCAGGGATCTTGCCCTCCAGGAACGGCTTCAGCTCCTCCTCGGTGTGGAGGAAGCCGAGGTCGCGGTTGAAGTCGCTGCCGGCGCTCGAGACCCACTCGATGTCCCAGCCCATCCGCCGCCTGAAGGCGAGCAGGCTCGCCAGCGGCCCGCGGGAGGCGAGCAGCAGGGTGGTGTCCTTGGCCCTCAGGTGCGGAACCTGGGGGGCGAGCGTATCCGCGATCGAGGAGCAGACAGGACATCCCGCCTCATAGGACGGCCCGAACATGAAGTGGTAGATCATCAGCTGACTTCGGCCGGCGAACAGATCGGCCAGGCTCTTCGTGCCCTGGTCGGTCTCGAACCGATAGTCGTTTTCGACCGGAACCCACGGCAGCCGGCGCCGTTTGTCGGCCAGCTCGTCGCTGCGGGCGGTCAGCTCCTTCTCCTGCCTCAGCAACTCGTCGCGCTCCGCCTGCCACTCCTCCTGCGTGCCGGTCCTGTGCTCCGACATCCTCTGCCTCCTGTCTGATGACGCGGACAACGGGGTCTGACCCGTCGTTCAGTCCGCCTGTCAGTGCGGTTCGCGCAGGGACGACGCCTGGACGACGAGCTCGAACCGCTCGACGTGGGTCACCGATCCGCCGTTGCGGCTGGCCGCCTCGGCACGGAGCTCCCGGGCACGCTCGTCGGTCGCGTGCAGCGAGTCCAGGTTGTCCCAGAAGGTCAATGCCAGCGTCTCGCCATGGTCGTGGTCGACCAGCAACATGGCGTCCATGAACCCGTCCATGTGCTCGAGCTCCTGCAGCAGCTCCTCCTGGAACCATGCGCTTGCCGCGCCGACGCGCGCAAGGTCTCCCCGAATGCGTGTCACCCGTGCATACATCTATTACCCCCGCCCGGCCAATGATGTGCTGATCGGCACTATACCGTCTGGCGCCTACAGGCCGATGTCCCGCACCTTTGTGGCCAGCGCCCGGTGGTAGGCGCCGCGGACGGTGGTCTCGGCAGCGCCCAGCAGGAGGCCGAGCGCCGCGATCTCGAACCGCCCCAGCACCTGGCCGGCGGCGAGGGCGAGGACGGCGCCGACGACCAGCACGATGCGTCCGGCGGTGGTGATCGGCTGCGGCTCGATCCGCTCGACCTGCTGGAGCACCTCGCCATAGGTGGCGTCGCGATGGAGGCCGAGCAGGCGCCGCACGCCGTCGCGGTCGGCGCGTCTCAGCTGCCGCGTGCGGATCAGGAAGTAGCCGCCATAGCCCGCCGCGATGATGGCTGCCCCAGGCCAGATCCGCCCCCGCAGGTACGGGCCGGTGATCGCGATCAACGGGGCAGCGCAGCCCAGCACGATTGCCAGATCCTCAGCCCTGCGCCGCCAGGCGCCGAAGGGCAGCAGGCGGGAGATGATCGTGCCCAGCAGGACGGCGAACGCCAGGACGCTGCCGGCGACCTGCGCCGATTCGAGTGTGCTCACAGCCCCAGGCCGCGGGCGATCACGAGGCGCTGGATCTCGTTGGTGCCCTCGCCGATCTCGAGCACCTTGGCGTCGCGGTAGAAGCGGCTGATCGGGTACTCGTCCATGAACCCGTAGCCACCGTGGATCTGCAGTGACTCGTTGCACGCCCGGCGGGCGAGCTCACCGGTGTAGAGCTTGGCGATCGCCGCCGCCTGGGCGAAATCGCGGCCCTCGTCCTTGAGCCAGGCCGCCCGGTAGACGAGCTGGCGGGCGGCATCGATCTCGGTCGCCATGTCGGCGATCTTGAACTGCACGGCCTGGAACTTGCCGATCGGCCGGCCGAACTGCTCCCGATCCTGGGCGTATCGCAGCGCCAGCTCGAACGCGCCCTGGGCCATGCCCAGGCCCAGCGCGGCCACGCTGATCCGTCCGCCGTCGAGGATCTGCAGGAACTGGCGGAAGCCCTGCCCACGCGGCCCGAGCAGGTTCCCCTCGGGCACCCTGCAGCCCCGGAACACCAGCTCGCGCGTGTCCGACGACCGCCAGCCCATCTTCTTCAGCGGCGCCGACTGCTCGTAGCCCGGCGTGCCGTTCTCGACCACGATGTTCGAGACCTCGTCCTCGCCGGTGCGGGCGGTGATCGTGACGAGACGCGAGAGCGGCGTGCCGGCGTTGGTGATGAACATCTTGGTGCCGTCGATCACCCACTCGTTGTCCTCGAGGCGGGCCGTCGTTCGTGTGGCGCCGGCATCCGATCCTGCGCCGGGCTCGGTCAGGCCGAACGATCCCAGGCCCCTGCCCGAGGCCAGCTCGGGCAGCCAGCGCTGCCGCTGCTCGTCGGAGCCGAACATCGCGATCGGCTGGGTGCCGAGCGAAGTGTGGGCCGCGACCGTGATCGCGAAGGAGCTGTCGACCCGCGCCAGCTCCTCGATGGCAAGTGCGTAGGACACGGTGCCGGCCCCGGCGCCGCCCCATTCCTCGTCCAGCGGGATGCCCAGCAGCCCCAGCCCGGCCGCCTGCTCGACCAGTTCGACGGGGAACCGGCCCTCCCGGTCGAGCCTCTCTGCGACGGGCGCCAGCGCGCCCTCGGCGAAGTCGCGCACCGTGTCGCGGAACAACCGCTGCTCGTCGGAGAGGTCGTAGCTCAGCACAGCGACTCCGCCAGCTCGACCAGCAGCCGCACGCCGTAGCCGGTGCCGCCGCGGGCGTAGTAGTCGCGGGGCCGGGGGATGTCTGCGGTGCCCGCCATGTCTACGTGCGCCCAGGGGCCGTCGCCGGCGAACTCCTGCAGGAAGCGGCCGGCGTAGCAGGGGATCGCCATCCGCATGGTGGAGGAGTTGGCCATGTCGGCAACGTCCGAGCGGAACATCCGCTTGTGCGTGTCGTGCAGCGGCAGCGGCCACAGATGGTCGCCCGAGCGGTCGCCGGCGGCGCGCACCTGCTCTGACCACTCGTCGTCGTTGCTCATCAGCCCGGCGTGGTAGTCGCCGAGCGCGATCGTCGCCCCGCCGGTCAGGGTGGCCAGATCGATCAGGTGCGTCGCCCCCAGCCGGCGGGCATGGTGAAGGCAGTCGGCCAGCACCAGCCGGCCCTCGGCGTCCGTGTTGGTGATCTCGATCGTCTTGCCGTTGGCCGCGGTGACGATGTCGTCGGGACGGTACGCGTTGCGGTCGATCATGTTCTCGACGGAGCCGACCACGGTGACGACGTTGATCGGCAGCCCCAGCTCGGCGATTGCCGCCGCCGCCTCCAGCGCCGCTGCGCCGCCGCTCATGTCGAACTTCATCGTCGCCAGGCTGCCCACCGGCTTGATCGAGTACCCGCCGCTGTCGTACGTCAGCCCCTTGCCCACGATGCCCAGGGTCATGCCGCTGCGCGCCTTCGCCGGCCGGTAGTGCAGCTCGATCAGCCGCGGCGGCCGGCCGCTCCCCTGCGCCACCGCCAGGAAGGCACCCATGCGATGCCGCGCGATGCCGCGCTCGTCGAGCACCTTGCAGCGGAGTCGGGAGTCACCGGCCGCGATCTCTCTCGCGCGCTCCGCCAACTCCTCCGGCCCGAGCTCGTTCGGCGGCGTGTGCTGGAGGTCGCGAGCTCGGTTGACCGCCGCCGCCACGATCCCCGCGCGCTGCGCCCGCCTCCGGGCCGCCCGGTCCGAGGTGACCAGGGTCAGCGACCGGGGCGGCTTGGGGAGGTCGTTCGCGCCGACGGTCTTGTAGCGGTCGAACCGGTAGCCGGCGATCGCCGCGCCCTCGACCGCCCATCCGGCCGCGTCGGCGGCGTCCACCCCCAGCCCGTCGATCACCAGCGCCAGGCGCGTCCCGCGGACCGACTGCATCGACCGGCAGGCCGTCGCTGCGGCGTTTCGGATCGCCTCCGCGTCCACCTTCGCCGCGGCTCCCATGCCGACCACGGCCACCCGCTTCGCCTTCACCCCCCGCCCGGCGGTGTGGACAACCACCACCCGGCCCCGGTTCCCGCGGATCTCCCCGGCCGCCGCCAGCTCGGTCAACTGGCCGCCGATGGCGTCGTCGAGCGCCGCGGCCGCGCCCTCCAGCTTCACGGGCAGGGTGACGGCCACGGCCATGAGGTCGGCGGCAACCGCGGTCGGCGGGCTTGCGGAGGTCGAGATCTTCATTGCCCCTCGTTGGTCGGAAACCAGGTCGGCGGAAGCCTATCCGCGTCTGCGGGGCGGTCGGCGGGCTGACCGGTGCGGCGGTATCCTTCGCCCTTCGCTGCCCCACCCCGAAGGAGGGATCCGATGCCGGACACGAAGATCGTGCTGCCCGAGAGCGAGATCCCCCGGAGCTGGTACAACGTGCTTGCCGAGGCGCCGACGCCGCCTCAGCCGCCGCTGCATCCCGGCACCGGGCAGCCGATCGGGCCCGACGACCTGGCGCCGCTGTTCCCGATCGACCTGATCCTCCAGGAGGTGTCGACCGACCGCGAGATACCGATCCCCGAGGAGGTGCTCGACGTGCTGCGACTGTGGCGGCCGACGCCGCTCTATCGGGCGCACCGCCTGGAGCGGGCGATCGGCACTCGCTCGCGGATCTACTACAAGTACGAGGGCGTCTCCCCGGCCGGCTCGCACAAGCCGAATACGGCCGTGGCCCAGGCCTTCTACAACGCCCGGGCGGGGCGCCGCCGCCTGGCGACCGAGACCGGAGCCGGCCAGTGGGGCAGCTCGCTGGCCTTCGCCTGCGGGCAGTTCGGCCTGGAGTGCAAGGTGTACATGGTCAGGGTGTCGTACGGCCAGAAGCCGTACCGGCGGGTGATGATGGAGACGTGGGGGGCCGAGGTCGTGCCCAGCCCGTCGCCCGACACCGCGGCCGGTCGCGGCATCCTCGAGGCCGACCCCGAGTCGCCCGGCAGCCTGGGCATCGCCATCTCCGAGGCCGTGGAGGACGCCGCCTCCCGCGACGACACCAGCTACTCGCTGGGCTCCGTCCTGAACCACGTGCTGCTGCATCAGACGGTGATCGGCCAGGAGGCCCAGCGGCAGCTGGCGCTGGCCGGCGAGCGGTCGGTGGACGTGGTGCTCGGCTGCGTGGGTGGCGGGTCGAACTTCGCCGGCATCGCGCTGCCGTTCGTGGGCCAGAAGATCGCCGGCGACGAGATCGAGATCGTGGCCTGCGAGCCGGCGGCCTGCCCGACGCTGACCCGCGGCCCGTTCGCCTACGACTTCGGCGACACGGCGCAGCTGACGCCACTGGTGGCCATGCACACGCTGGGCCACGACTTCGTGCCGCCCGGCATCCACGCCGGAGGCCTGCGGTACCACGGGGTGGCGCCGATCGTGTCCCAGCTGCTGCTGGACGGCCTGATCCGGGCCGAGGCGCACAACCAGACCGAGTGCTTCGCGGCCGCGCTGGAGTTTGCCCGCAGCGAGGGCATCATCCCGGCCCCCGAGAGCTCGCACGCCGTCAAGGGCGCCATAGAGGCGGCACGGCGGGCGGACGAGAGCGGCACGGAGCAGGTGATCCTGTTCAACCTGTCCGGCCATGGCCACTTCGACATGGGAGCCTACGAGGCGTACCTCCAGGGCCGGCTCGAGGACTTCGAGCTGCCGGAGGACGAGATCGACCGTGCGCTGCGGGCGATCGAATCGCTGCCCAAGCCTGCGGGGACGCCCGCCTGACGGTCGACGCGCGCCTGATCTGCCCCGCCTGCGGCGGGCCGGTGCCCGACGGGGCGCGTTTTTGCCCCAGCTGCGGAAGGCCGGTGTCGGTCGGCGGTGCGGAGGAGCGGAAGCTGGCCACCGTGCTGTTCGCCGACCTGGCGGGCTCGACCGAGCTCGCCGGCCGGCTGGACGCAGAGCGGATGCGGGCGCTGCTGGGAGAGGTCTACGACCAGCTGTCGCTGGCCGCCGGCGCCTTCGGCGGCACGGTCGAGAAGTTCATCGGCGATGCCATCATGGCGGTCTTCGGCGTCCCCGTGGCTCACGAGGACGACCCTGAGCGAGCGGTGCGGGCCGCGCTCACCATGCGCTCGCGGATGGCCGCGATCGCCCGCCGGCACGAGGTCGATGTGGTGCTGCGGATCGGCATCACCACCGGCGTTGTCGTCACCGGGGCCAGCCCCGGCCGGGACTTCCTGGTCACCGGCGAGTCGGTCAACCTGGCCGCCCGCCTGCAGCAGGCGGCCGAGCCCGGCGAGATCCTGCTCAGCGAGCGGACGTTCCGCCCCGTCCAGCACCTGGTGCGCACGGTGGCTCCCCGTTCGCTTGCCGTCAAGGGCCGCAGCGGGCCGGTGCTTGCGTACGCGGTCGAGGGCATCGCTCCCTCCACCGTCTACCGGCGGCGCCGCGCACAGGGGCCGTTCGTCGGCCGTGCGGGGGAGCTGTCGCTGATCACCACGCTCTGCGAGCGGGCCGTCGAGCACCGTCGCGCTCATCTGATCACCGTGGTCGGCGAGCCGGGCATCGGCAAGAGCCGGCTGGCCGAGGAGGCCGTGATCGAGCTGCAGTTCCGGCCCGACCCACCTCAGGTCTGGATCTCGCGCTGCCGGCCTTACGGCGAGGGCGGCGCGTACCAGCCGCTGGCGGAGCCGCTGCTGCGAAGCGCGGCCGTCGAGCCACGAGCGCCCTCCCGGGAGGCCCGCCGCCAGGTGATCGGCGAGCTGCAGGCCCTGCTGGGCGAGGGCACGGAGGCGATCGTGGCCGACCTGCTGCGCAGCGCCGGGCTCGACCCGGGCCCCTCCGAGGAGCCGGCCGAGGCGGCGGTCGAGCTGGCCCGGCGGGCGCTGGACGCCTGGCGGACGGTGCTCCTGCGGCTGGCCGAGCGGTCGCCTCTGCTGCTGGTGATCGAGGACGCGCAGTGGTCCGAGCCGGCGCTGCTCGACCTGGTGGAGGCGATCGCGTCGAGCGACCAGCGGGTCCCGCTGGTCATCCTCTGCCTGACCCGCGACGAGATGATCGCCACCCGGTCGGACTGGGGCACGCGCTCGCGGAACGCCACCGTGCTGGCGCTGGACACCCTGGGCGAGGGCGACATGCAGCGGCTGGCGTCCGCGCTGTCGGACGACGAGGAGGCGGCCGCCGACCGCGCGATCGAGCTGGCCGGCGGCAACCCCTTCTTCCTCGAGGAGATCCTGGCCATGCAGGACGAGGGCGGGCGGGTGGTGCCGGAGACCGTCCAGGGGGTGATCGCCGCCCGCCTCGACCTGCTGAAGCCCGAGGAGAAGCTGGTGCTGCAGCGGGCATCGCTGATCGGGCGCACCTTCAGCCAGTCGTCGCTGGCCGCAATCGGCGTCGAGGCCACCAAGACGCTGCTCGCGGGGCTGGCCGGGCGCGACCTGCTGACGCCGGTGGCCGGCGAGTGGGGGTTCAAGCACATGCTGATCCGCGACGTCGCCTACGAGTCGATCGCGCGCTCCGAGCGGGGCCGGCTGCACCTGCGGCTGGCCCGGGCGCAGGAGCAGGCCGCCGACACCGACGCCCAGGTGGTGGCTGCGCACTACGCCACCGCCGCTGAGCTGGGCGAGCGCGAGGCCCGCACGGACGCCGTCCGGCTGCTGCTGGACGCCGCCCGCGAGGCCAGGTCGGTGTACGCCCACGGGCTGGGCCTGCGGCAGGCCGAGCGGGCGCTTGGGCTGGCCGACGACGAGACCGAGCGGTCCCGGGCGCTCGAGGCCGTCGGCGACGCCCACTGGATGGCCGAGCGCGTGAACAAGGCGATGGACGCCTATCGCGACTCACTCGAGCATGCCGAGGCGGCGGGAATGGATGCCCGCGCCACCGCCCGGCTGCGCTGGAAGTGGGTCGACATCCACACCCGCTGGATTGACGGCAAGCCGCCCGAGGAGTTGCACCACGAGATCCACGATGCCATCTCGCGCGGCCTGACCGACGCCCGGGAGGCCGGAGACGAGGCACTCGAGGCCCGGCTGCTGGTCGCCGAAGCTCTGTTCGTGTGGCGGATCGAGGTGGCCGAGCCGCCGCAGGTGGCGGCCCTCGACCTCACCGGCCGCGCGCTCGCGATCGGCGCCCGGCTGGGCCGGCCCGGCATCGTCTCGGCCGCCAACGACGCCCGCTCGGCCCTGCTCACCGCCCTCCACCGGTACCGCGAGGCGGCCGAGACCGACGAGCAGCGGTTCGCCATGCTCGACCGCCTGTCGTCGCGGGAGGAGCAGATGGACGCCTGCGCGGCATCGGCTCGGTCGCGGCAGAACCTGGGTGACTACGCGGGATCGGTGGCCGCCGTGCAACGCGCAGAGTCGCTGGCCGCCGGCGACGACCCGCGGTGGCTGATCCTGCCTGCCAGGACGATGATCGAGAGCTATTTCCTGTGGGACAGGTGGGACGACGCCATGGCGGCCTACAGGCGCTACCTGCCGGTGTTCCGGTCGGGCGAGCTGGGCCGCCGGACGACGCTGTTCGGCCTGGCATCGGGCGTCGCCGCGGGTGTCCACCTGCTGCGCGGCGAGCGGGAGGCGGCCGACCGGCTGGAGCAGCGGCTGACCGGCCGCTCCGAGGGGTTCAACCTGATCGCTGCCCAGGCGCTGCTGGGCTGCGGCGAGCCAGAGCTGGCTCTCGACCGCGCCCGCGACCTGCGGGGGCCGCGGCTCCGGATCTGGGCGATCCGGGCCGAGGCGTACGCGATGCTGGCCGCGTGGGACGAGCTCGACGGGGTACTGGCCCGGGTGTCGGAGATACCGGCGGCGGGCGACCTGCCCCGGGTGACCGCGCAGATCGACCGTGCCCGCGGCATCGCCGGCGACGACATCGCGCTGCATCGGGCGATCGAGGAGTTCGGGCGGCTGGGCTGCCGGTTCGAGCAGGCCCGCTGCCTGGAGCTGGCCGGCCGCTTCGACAAGGCGCGCCGCGCCTATGAGGAGCTGGGCGCCCAGCCGTCGCTGGTCAGGGCCCGCGCGCGATGAGTTTCCGCCGCGGCGCCCGTCCTATCCGTACGTTGCAGCCATACGGTGCGCCGGCGGGTGCCGGCGCGGAAGGGAGCGGTCATGGGACAGGCGGTCGTCCACTTCGAGGTGATCGGCAAGGACGGCGAGAAGCTGCGGGCGTTCTACGGTGAGTTGTTCGACTGGCAGATCGATGCCGACAACGACATGAGCTACGGCCTGGTGCAGCGCGACGGCAACGTCAACGGCGATGGCGTCGGCATCGGTGGGGGGATCGCCGGCGGCCCGGAGGGCTACGGCGGCCACGTCACCTTCTACGTCGAGGTGCCCGACGTCGAGGCGGCACTGGCCAGGGCCGAAAGCCTCGGCGGGACGCGGGTGTTCGGGCCGGAGACGATCATGGGCGCGCTCGTGTTCGGCCAGTTTCTCGATCCCGAGGGGCATGTGATCGGCGTCGTGCAGTCGGCCTAGAACGGCGGCGGGCGGCCGGCACCGTCAGGCGATGCAGACGGTGTTGGCCGCGCGGGAGCAGCTGGTGACGTTCGGCCCGGGGGCGGCCGGATTGAGGCGCCCCCGGCTATCGTGCTGGCCCTGACGCGCCAACAACGAGCACCCGGAGGTCAGCAGATGCCGTCAAACGCCACCATCGAGACCAATCACGGCCCCATCGAGGTCGAGCTGTTCGACGAGGACGCGCCCGAGACGGTGGCCAACTTCCGCAAGCTGGCCGGCGACGGGTTCTACGACGGCCTGATCTTCCACCGCGTGATCCCCGACTTCATGATCCAGGGCGGCTGCCCCAGCGGCACCGGCACCGGTGGCCCGGGCTACACGTTCGGTGACGAGATCAACGAGCACCGGATCGTCCGCGGCACGCTGGCGATGGCCAACGCCGGCCCGAACACCAACGGTAGCCAGTTCTTCATTGTCACCGCCGAGGCCACCCCCTGGCTGGACGGCAAGCACACCGCGTTCGGTCAGGTCACCTCCGGCATGGACGTGGTCGACACGATCCAGTCCCAGCCCACCGACGCCCGCGACAAGCCGGTCGACGACGTGCGCATGGACAAGGTCTCCGTAGCCGGCTGACTCGCCGGCCGCACGGTGCCCGGCACCGAGCCCGGCACCCACCCCGGCACGGTGCCTGGCACCGTGCCGGGCACCTGTCCGCCGGGCGCGGGGGTTCGATGCGCGCTTGTGACGGTGTGCCGGGCGGCGCGCGGGGGCGCGTCAGCGGGCGAGCACTTCGCGGAGCGAGGCCGCGATGTGGTCGAGTCGGTCGGCGTCCACGCCGTGCTCGATGCCCTCACGCTCCAG
>Ga0070683_100000350_pt1 | contig 31734 bp, 22 predicted proteins | sample KBSC713LmetaG_FD_64662 | JGI IMG/M metagenome (GOLD analysis project Ga0070683, IMG submission 64662) | Corn rhizosphere microbial communities from Kellogg Biological Station, Michigan, USA - KBS C7.1-3L metaG | ecosystem: Host-associated > Plants > Roots > Rhizosphere ... | reverse complement strand
CGGGACAGCTAGCGTCCGATCCGCATTCTATCCACTCCCGGCGACGGCTGGTCACTCTTTGACGTAATTCTTACTCTGACCCTCTTTGGTCATCCCGAGAATGAAGCGACGAGGGATCGGTCTCTCGGCGCGGCAGTTGTAACCGCCTCAGGGAAAGCGGTCCCTCGCTTCGCTCGGGATGACGGAAGGGTGCTCGGGATGACGGAAGGGTGCTCGGGATGACGGAAGGGTGCTCGGGATGACTTCGGGCGCCTAGGATGCCTCGATAGACTCAAACCATTTTGATGTCACCGCGCCAACTTCTGCCAACACAGCCGCATCGTTTCTGCCGGAGGACTTGAGCACGTGGAACGAATGATCGGCGCCGTCGAGCCAATGCATTTGCCATGGCGCCGTGACCGTCTTCAACGCGCGCTCCATGAGCGCCGGTGTGCACAGCCCATCTCGAGTTCCATTGAAGCACAACACCGGCATTTTGATCTGGGGCAGATGCGCGTCGCGCAGTTTCTCCGGTGCGCCCTCGGGATGCAGTGGGTACGCGAGCAAGAGCAGTCCGTCGGCATCGTGGCCTTCGGCGGCGAGCATCGACGCCGCTCGTCCGCCCATCGATCGTCCGCCGATGATCATGGTCTTCGGGCGCAGCTCGGCGCGCACGCGCTCCACGACCGCCTGCGTCGTCGCCATGAGTTTAGGCATCTGATCCGGCCGGCCAGATCCCCTTTCCTTATATAGGAAGTTGAACCGGACGACGCCGAGCCCGATGCCGCGCATGATTTTCGTCGCCGCGAGCATGGCGCGATCCGACATGTTGCCACCGGCGCCGTGCGCGAAGACGTAGACGGCGCGATCGGTGCCTGACGTCGCGGGCTCGTACAGCGCGCGCGTCGATTCGTCGCCGACATCGATCTTCCATTCTGTCATGAGACGTGAGTTGAATTTCGATGACACAGCGATCCTGTCGCGAGCTTTGCTCGCTCAGGATGTCGCGCCAGGCAGAACTGGCTCAAGTTGACTGGGCACGGGTACGACGTCCATCTCGTCGAGAAACTTATGTCCGCGCGACGGCTTACCGCCGCGGTTTGCCGAGTAGGTCAAAACCAGACGATCCTTCGTCCGCGTCATTCCGACATACAACAACCGACGCGCCTCCTCGACCTCCTCCGCCTTCGGACCATTCTGCGGCGAGCCGCCAGGCAGCTGGGCATCCTCACATCCGACGACATAGACACGAGAAAACTCTAAACCCTTGGTCGAATGAAGCGTGAGCAGGTTGACGCGCTTCTTCTCGGGTTCGTGCCCATCCCACTTCGACAGCAGCGCGCGCTCGAGGAACAGCGAGAGCTGCTCCTGCAGCGGCGAAGGCGGCAGCTCCGTGATCAACCGGCGCAAACGGACCATCGCCGCGGGATATCGCTCATCGGCACTCTTCTCCGCGCGGATCTTGATCATCAGCTTCGTGCCGCCGAGTCGTTCGATGAGCTCATCGACGTCGGGAATCGTGAGATCATCGGCGGATTCCTTCTCATAGGCCTCGAGACAGCTGCTGAATCGGCCGAGCGCGAACCCGCGCGCAATGTCGCGAAGCATCCGCGCTTCAGTGTTCAGCGAGGCATCGTCACTCAACGCGAGAGCGACACCGAGTAGGTCGAGCAGATTCACGAGCGCGGTCTTTCTGGCGCGACGACGCTTCACATCGTCGAGCGCGAGGACGACTTTCGCGAGCGCGAGGGTGTCGTCGAGCGCGCGGTGTGAACGGCCAGGATCGATGCCAAATTGCCTCGCGAGATCGACGAGCTTACGACTCGTTGGATAGAGGTCGCGCGCGAGCGGCAGCGTATCGTACGTGCAAAGATCGAACGGCTTGCCGATTTCTTTCGACATCCGAGCGAGAATCTTGAAGTCGAACTCATAGCCGTTGTGCGCGACGATGACATCATCACCGCAGAACGCGCGGAACTTTGGCCAGATCTCGTCGAACTTCGATGCCGCAGCGACGTCCGATTCATGGATGCCGTGCGTCGCGCTCGCCGCCGGCGAGATCGGCGTTCGCGGCTTTACGAGCGTGCTGAAACGCTCGACAATCTCGCCCTCGCGAACCCGCACGGCGGCGATCTCGACGATCTCGGCCTTCGACGTATCGTTGTCGGTCGTCTCGAGATCGACCGCGGTGAAGCTCGTGAACGCGACGCCGAAGTCGTCCATCTCGAGCAGTTGCGCGGCCTTGAACACGCCCAACGCGATGCCGACCGACGGCGTGTCATTCGCCCCGATGCACTCGGCGTCGTGGGGAGGATCGGCGCCGAGTTGAATGTCGGTGAACCCGATCGACGCGAGCATGAGCTTGAGGGCGATTTCGACGCCGCCCATGCGCGGCATCCACACCGGTATCCGTCGATCGCGCGCGATGCGCAGACGGCGGGCGAGCCCGACGACGTCATCGAGGAATGCCGGATCGACGATCTCGTCGTGACGGTCGTCGAGCACTGATCTGAGTCGACCGACGCGGCGTGACAGGAGTTCTTGAATCAGCGCGCCGACGGCGGTGTGATTCTTCCCGAGCGCCGCGAGGTTGCGCCAGTCCGCGAGCGCTCGACGAATCTGACGACCGCTCTCGTGCGCGCGCGGAAGCCGCGCTGCCAAGTACTTCAACTGGCGTCCGAGGGTGTGGCGCGCGGCATCGGCTTTCGCACGCGCTTCGTCGAACAGCGGGCGGGGAAGAACGACGGCGAAGAATGCGTCGCGCAGCATCTCGTCGTTCGGGCTCGCGATGACGCGCAGCGCGGCGATGACGTACGCGACGATCGGATCTTCCGAGAGGGCGCGACCGTGGGCGAGACGACATGGAATTCCCGCGTTGAGGAACGCGGCCTCGAGACTGTTTCCGATCTCGTGCGTTCGATACAGCAGCGCGACCTCGCCCCATTCGTGCTCGTGCTCATCGCGATCGCGCACGATGTCGTCGATCATCCAGCCGATCTCTTCGTCTTCGCTCTCGAAGCCGGCAGCGACGATCGGGAATGCCGGTTCGCGATCGGCGCGCGGGATGAGGCGGTCGCCGAAGATCGGCGTATTCGCGGCGACCAACTTTCGCGCGAGCGCGAAGACGTCGCGTGGACAACGACGATTCTCTTCGAGATGAACCTTCGTCGACAGGCTGAAATCGTTGAGAAAACTCTTGAAGACCGTCGGATCGGCGCCCGCCCACGAGTAGATCGACTGATCGTCGTCGCCGACGGCGAAGACATGCTTGTGATCGCGAGCGAGCGCACGCACGACGCGGTATTGCACCGGATTGAGATCCTGAAACTCATCGACGAGGACGACGTCCCACCGCGACCGGATCGCCGCGCCCTCCTTGTCCCGCTCGAGCAGCTCGGCCGCTTTGATGACGAGGGTGTCGAAGTCGACGAGCTTTCGGGCGTTCAGAAAACGCTCGTAACGTTCGAAGAGCTGCACGTCGTCGTGCATCAACTCGTCGCCGCGGAAGCGATGCGCCGAGAACCGATTGAGCGTATTCCGATGCCAGCGCCGAGGTCCGTCGAGTCGACGCAGGACGTTGAGCTGATACTCTTCGTCGGCGATCCCGAAGCCCTGCTCGAGCAAGACGCTGGCGCCGAGCTCGCGGAGCAGCTCGGCGCAGAAGGCGTGGATGGTTCCGCGTTTGATCTTCGATGCCGAGTGGCCGAGTCGGACCTCGAGGCGGTGGGCGATCTCGCCGGCGGCTTTATTCGTGAAGGTGAACGCGCAGATTCTCGACGGATCGAACTTCAGAGCTTCGATCAGGAAGTAGATGCGCTCGGTGAGGCAGAACGTCTTGCCGGCGCCGGGTCCTGCGAGGACGAGCATCGGTCCCGAGACGGCTTCGATCGCGCGCTGTTGGGACGCTGTCGGGACCCGCGGCGGGGCTGTATTCAGGCTCGGAACGAAGGACGTCGTCACGCCTGCGAATATGATCTCGTGACTGCGTACTCGCGAGCGTTGCGATGCAATGCTACGGCGTCAGCCGCCTTTATTTCGTTCGGCTGGCTGGATGCCCCTTCTTCTCGATCTCTTTCTTGGCGCGCGCGTTGGGGAGCTGCTCGGTCGTGATGTACATGACCGTGTCCCACGCGTTGTGGATGCCGATGAACAGCATCAGCAGCGTCATCGCGCCGACGACGAACAGCGAGCCGGCGGGGTGGGTGATCAGCAGCGCTCCCGCGATCGCGACCCCTGCGTATGCGATGAACGGCAGGATGTTATGCCACAGCCAGTCTTCGAACACCGGCTTGTACTCGGATTGCGAGCGAGCGCGCCGGAACACGATGCCGACGTATCCGACACCGCACGCTCCAACGACGCCGAACATCACGGCAACTGGGAAGAGGCTCGGCCAGGGCGCGCTGATGAGCGCCGCGATGAGCAACGAAACGCCGAAGTGCACGACCGTCGGCGTTCCGTACGCGTCGATCGCCGCCGAGTTGGTCCGCGGCAACTCGGCGATGAGTGCGATGACGACGAATTGAAGGCCCGTCAGCGCAGCGCCTGACGAGCCGACGATGACGTAGAAGCTTTCCCAACTGGACAGCGGCGACGAGACGACATCGACCATGGTGACGCTCCGCGCGCGAGTGGGCTGAGCCGAGAAAGCTAACCGGTCATGAGCGGCTGACGAGCGAGTGAATGTTGCCGTCGGGATCCTTGAACCATGCATTGTGAAGATCGCCGAACGAGTAAACGTCGCCCTCGAGCTTCGCGTGCGGCATGTCGTAGTGCTCGAACGAGACGCCTTTCGATTTGAGCTCTCGAACGACGTCCTGAATCTTCTCGACGTTCCACGTGACCGCGGTCGCGTCGTTGTGGCCGGCGTACTGCGACCGATAGACGAGCAGACTCGTGCCCCCGCCAGTCCGATATGTGACCGCTTCCTCTCCCTCAGCGCCAATCTGCTTGAGGCCGAGTTTGTTGGCGTAGAACGCTTTGGCGCCGTTGAGGTCTTTGACGGCGACGGTCGAGACTGCGTTGAACTTGTCGAGCATCGACTCCCTCCGGTTAGAAAGGGCTTCTAGGGCTGCGCGAATCGTGCCCGGCGAACCACTGTGGAGTTGTCAGCGTGACGTCGCTCGGGGGTTTTCGGTCTTGATCGTGAATGTCACGGACAACGACCTCCGCCAATCAGTCGGGATCCCGAATCGCGACGCTTTTCATTGCGTTGTTCGCGTTCGTTGTTCACATCCGCGCGCTGGCGAACGGGCTCGTCTCGGACGACGTCGTAATCATGGCGCACCCGCTGATTCAGTCGATTACGACGATTCCAGCGTCATTCGGCGCCGCGTGGTGGTACTCGACGAATCATCTCTACCGCCCGCTCACGCTCTTCACTTTCGGGATCGAGCGCTCGCTCGTCGGACCAGTCGTCTGGCTGCCCCACGCGGTGAACATCGCGCTGCATGTCGGCGTCACGCTCCTCCTCTCTCGGCTGCTATCACGCTTTACTCAACCCCGCGCGGTCGTCGTAGCCGCGCTTCTCTTCGCCGTGCTCCCCGTGCACGTCGAGGCGATCGCGTCGGTCGTCGGACGGGCGGAACTCCTGGCGGGAATCATGATGCTCGGAGTCATGTTGCTGGCAACGTCCGACGCGCCGTCAACGCCCTGGCGCCGCGCCGCGATGGCGCTGCTGAGCGCGGGCGCCCTCGCCAGCAAGGAGACTGGCGTCGTCGCCCCATTGCTCGCGATCGCCGCGGCGTGGACGAGACCCGAGACGCGAAAAACTGCGCTGGCTTGGGGAGCGTCGGCATTCGTCGGCACAGTCGCGCTCTTAGCCGCCAGGTTCGTGGTTCTCGGAACCCTCGCGGGCGACGCAGCGAATCCTGTTTTTCGCGACATGTCGTCACTGCATCGCGTCGCGGTTGCTCTCGCGATGCTTCCACGATCGGCGGCGATGCTATTTCTGCCGGTTGCTCCAGCGATCGACTTCGTTCCTGCCGCCGGAGAGATTGCTCGCCCGAGTTGGCTTGCGGTCGCCGGCGGAGTGCTCGTGGTGGTCGCGATCGTCGCCATGGTTGTCCTCCACACGCGTCGGCCCAGTCTTGCCACATTCGGCGCATGTGTACTGGCCGCGACCGCCGCGCCGACGGCAAATCTCGTTTTTGCAAGTGGCGTCGTGCTCGACGCACGCACGCTCTACGGGCCGAGCATCGGGGCAATGCTCATGGTTGGCTACGCGATCGATGCATTGGACGGAGCGCGAGCGCGGCGACTTGCTGAAGCAGGCACCATCGTGCTCGCGGCAATGTGCGCCGTCGTTTCTTGGAACGAAGTTCCGGTCTGGCGATCGAACAACGAGATGCTTGCGACGATGATTCGGCGCCAGCCGCAGGACTATCGGTCGTACGCGCACCTGGCGTACGAGGCACGCGACGCCGGTGATGACGTTCAATCGCTCGCACAGTTTCGTCGCGCGATCGATCTGTTTCGCCACGATTCAGAAATGCTCACGGACGCCGCGACGGTGGCGCTCCGGATGCGCGACACGAGCACGGCGAAGGAGTGGTTGCTCGCCGCGGTCGACGCGAATGCGCGCGCTGCACGTGCTCGGACGCGGCTCGTCGGCGTGCTCCTGGTACAGGGCGACAGCGTTCGCGCGCGTGAGCTACTCGCCGCCGGACTCGCGGTCGAGCCGGATCAACGCCAGTGGCGCATCATGCTTGGGGATACGACGCAGCCTTCGCGACGACGATGAGCTCCGGTGAGCGCGGGCAACTGGCAACTGGCACCTGGCACCTGGTACCTGGTACCAGGTACCTGCCTACGCTTTCGGCTTCCCCTCCAAGTACTTCTCGAACCAACCCTGTACCTCGCCCCACCAGAGCTTCTGGTTCTGCGGCTTCGCGATCCAGTGCCCTTCATCGGGGAAGATCACGAGCCGGCTCGGCACGTTCATTCGCTGGAGCGACGTGAACATCGAGAGATCTTCCGTATAAGGAACACGGTAGTCGAGCTCACCACCGGTCACGAGCGTCGGCGTCTTGAAGTTTTTCACATAGAGGTGCGGCGAGTACACGCGATACTGCGTCGCCATCGCCTTCGGATCCCACATCGGACCGTATTCCCAGTCGGGGAACCAGAGCTCCTCGGTCGCGGTCGACATATTTTCGAGATTGAACGGACCGGCGTGCGTCACGAGCGCCTTGAATCGATTCGTGTGACCCGCGATCCAGTTCACCATGTATCCGCCAAACGAACCGCCGGCCGCTCCAAGGGCCTGTTTATCCATCCATGGATTCTTCGCGAGAGCGGTGTCGAGTCCCATCATTAGATCTGTATAGACCTTGCCGCCCCACCCGCGCGAGACGTCGTCGACGAACTTTTGTCCGTAACCGAACGAGCCGCGCGGATTGATTATGACAAGCGCCGCGCCGGTCGCCGCGAACATCTGGTAGTTCCAGCGGCTGTGCCACTGATCGAGCCACGCGCCCTGCGGTCCGCCGTGAATGAGAAGGATCGTCGGATACTTCTTGCCCGCTTGCCAGTTCGGCGGCTTCACGACGAACCCCTGAACCTTCACGCCAGCTGATCCTGTGAACCAGAAATCTTCGGCCGGATTGACCGAAAGCTGCGACACGAGCGCGTCATTCTCGTGCGTGACCGCGTGTGCCGTGCCGCTAGACGTTGTCGCGGCATAGACTTCGGCGGGAAACTCGGTGGCGTCGCGAGTGAAGGCGATCGTGCTTCCGTCTTTAGAGAATGTAAATGCCGTGTTGTTGTGGTCGCCCACGACGAGCTTCGGCGCGGTTGGCTTGAGGAGACTCGAGCCTGCAGTGCCCCGCTCGAACGCAAAGCGGTAGAGCTTGTCGCGCCCGGCGTCCGTGGTCTGAACGTAGATCGCGCTCATGTCCGGCGCCCAGACGTACGCATCGGCGTTGCGATCCCATGCCGGCAACAGCTCGCGAGACGTCTTTCCAGATCTCGCATAGACCATCAGCCGCCAGCGGTCGGATTCAAAGCCTGCGCGCGCCTGCGACGCGTAGGCGATCCAACGTCCGTCCGGCGAGTAGACTGGATTTTGATCGGCGCCTTTGTTCGACGCGGTGATGACGACCGGCGTTCCGCCCGTCGCCGGAACCGTGTAGACGTTGACATCGGTCGACGTCGCGTCGTTCCGGCCTTGATTCTTCGCAGTGTAGGCGATCTCGCGGCCGTCCGGCGACCAGGCGTATCCCTCGCTGCCGCCGAACGGCCCGGGCGGCACGTCGTACTTCGCGCCGGGAATCAGATCGACGACCGAATTGCCATCTATCGAGACAGTGAAAAGATGTGATCGGGTGCCTTCATCCCACGCGTTCCAGTGTCGATACATCAACTCGTCGGCGACGTGGGCTTTCACCTTGTTGTCCGACTTCGCTTTGTCCTTGGACGCGTTGCAGGCGTCCGTCGAGCAGTCGGGATAGACCGCCGACGTGAAGGCGACGCGATCGCCGGTTGGCGACCAGACCGGTCCCGTCACTCCGCCGTTTAGATGCGTGAGCTGCTTCGCGTTCGAGCCGCTCGCATCGGCGATCCACAGTTGGTCCGACGCGACGTACGCGACGTGAGCCGCGTCGGGCGACCAGCGCGCCTCGGTTGCTGCGACGCCCTGAGCGGGGAAGACTCGCGCGGTTCCACCGGCCGTTGGAATCACGAACGTCTGCGCCGAGCGTTTGTTCGCCGCGACGTCGGTCGTGCGAACCGCGTAGAGGACGGAGCTTCCGTTCGGCGCGATTTGCGGATCGCTCACCGCGCGAACGGCCGCGAAGTCGTCGAAGGTGATCGCTCGTTTTTGCTGAGCGCCGGCGGCGGTCGCGCAGAGGATGATCAGAAACGATGTGTTGCGCATGGGTCAAATTCTGAGAGGGATTCGGAACAATACACCGGATTCAGATTTGAGATGGCGGGCAGGCGGCTCACGCCGTTGACGCGCATCTCGGTCTGGTGAGCGAGATCCAGAATCGAGAATTAAGCCTCGAGAATCGAGACCTGAGATTCGTCTCGTACCTATGCCCGCGTCTCACGTCTCGCAACTTGCGTCTCGGTTCTGGATCTCGCCGACCAGACCGAGATGTTGGTGCAGGTCAGACGCAGGAATTGGAACCTTTAGTCTCAACGGTGCATCGATTTGTCCATGGCACGTTGTGAACGTTCCCTTCACGGGTCCCGACCGATCGCCGATACACTGGTTATCGCGGCGATCGGTCCGCGAGCGAACTCTGAGGCAACGCTTCAGTCGACAAACGGCTTCAAGTCTCTAGACAGGCACGCAAGATGATTCATGGTGGCGGACGCAACGCGCGGGGCTTCCCAGGGTACATAATCCTTAGTGAGAACCGACGGAGGTCTCAGATGTCCAGGTATAGTTTTGCTGTCAGCGGCCCAGAGACGCGGCGCGAGGGAGTGATCGAAAGCGATTCATTCACCGCAGCCGTCGACGCACTCGGCCAGCATGTTGAAGTCCGCATGGGCGACGAGCTCGAGATCGGAGTGTTCGGATTCCCGCCGGCGCGCTACCGCTGCGTCGGTGAAGCGAAGAGCCTTCCCATCTGGATGCCGTGGGGCCAGAAAGCAGCGTGAACAAAGCTCCGCGCCAATTACCGGCGCGGAGCTTTGTTTAGCAGATCCATCATTTCCAACCCGTTTGTCGTACCGTAGTTCGCGTAGCAGTTGTTGAAGACGATGTGGAGCCGCTCGGTCTGCTCGCAAAGATCGAGAATCGCATCCAGCCAGTCCTCGAGCTCCCCGCGGTCATAGAGATATCGATACTTCTCGGCGACCGATGCTTCACGGGCTCCCCAGAGCTCACTCCTGCGGCCATGAAGCCGCACAATCCCCAAATTTGGTGTTGTGATCGCGGGCACACGCGGCAGGCTCGTCGGCGTCCCGGGCGGTGTGTCGGCGATCACATACGTCAGTCCGGTCTCTCGAAGGAGCGCCCAGAGCCGTTCGCGCAGCTTTGGCTCGAGCCAGCTCGGATGGCGGAACTCGAGCGCGACGGGTAACCCCGGCAGACGCTCGCGAATTCGGCGAATCATTGTCGGCGTGTGCTTCGCCAGCCGAATCCACGGTGCGAACTGCAACAAGATCGCGCCGAGCTTGTGCGATTCGGCGAGCGGTTGCATGGCGTCCGCGAAGAGACGCCATACTTCGTCGCGAAGCTCGGGCGTTAGGTCTTTCGAATAGATGCGATGTGGGGCACCCGGCGGAAGCTCGTCGCGAATCAGGCGGGGAAGGCGAGCGACGTCGGTCGCATGGCCAGTCATCAGCGCATGGGCTTTCACGTTGAAGACGAAATCGTCCGGCGTTCGCTCCACCCAACGCTCGGTCATCGTGCGATCGGGAATCGCGTAGAAGCCCATGTCCGCTTCGACCATCGGGAACTGCGACGCGTAGTACCGGAGCCGACCTTCCGGCGTCGACACGCCGGGCGGATAGAACACGCCTTTCGGCGTCAGCGTCTTATCCGTCCACCCCGCGGTGCCGACGCGCACTTCCGCTCCCCCGATGCGGAGCGTCTCGCCAGACGATTTGGGCGCGCGCTCGCCGGCGGTCGACGTTCCGGGGTCGTGCGTCTCGTCGGTCACGCGCTACGGCTGGACCGCTTCGACCGGCCGCCCTTCGATGTGATTCTTGAGACGGAGAAGCTCGACCTTCGACTGCAGTCGCATCGCCGAAACGAGGAGCTTCGAGCTCACTCCGATGAGACGAGCACCACCCGGATTCCGCGCTTTGACGTTCTCCATCAGCGGCGAGGAGATCGTGCTGATGATTTCCGTCGAGTCGCCGATCGAAACGAGCGAATCGCGACGCACCGCGACCACCGCCGTGTCGGTGTGAAGCGAGAGCGCGATGAGCTTTCCGGGGACGACCGTGTCAGCGACCCAGCGGCTCTTGCGCCCACGAGACGCCGACTGCGGGATCTGCGCGGGGAGTGAATCGCCGATGGCGATCAGTCCGTGACCCGCCGGCGCGGGTTGCCCCTTGAGGACATACCAACTCGGGAGCGAATCGTGCGTCGCCAGCGCCGCGAAAATACGTTCGGGTGTTCCCGCGATCGTGACGGTCGCGGCGTCACCGTCGGCCGTCAGCTTTCGGTAGCCTGTCCAAATCGCCGCCGCGAAGCACAGGAGGATGATCAACACGATTCCGCCGATCCACTTCCACATGTGCGCCTCGGATGGTGGTGTAGAGTGAATCTACCGGAAAAGACCAGCACGTCATCCTGACCCGAGCGTAGCCAGCGGAGGACCGCGTTCCCTGTGGGAATGACGGCGCCCGCCGATTGCGCGCCGATATGCACCCGGGCATAATTGGCACAGTCGTCCTCCTTCCTTGCGCGACACGTGGGGATTGTCCGTGCGCTCTCCTTTGCGGCGACCTGCCGCGCCCGACCCGAAGCCGACGTTGCACCTGCCGCAGACGGTCTCCGATGGAGATCTGTTTGCGCGTCTTCGGGCGGACGACACCGACGCCCTCGACGCCGCGCTCAAACAGCACTGGTCGCTCGTCGTCGACTACATCAAGCGCTTGACCGTCTCGGTCGATGCTGCCGAGGACGTCGCACAGCGGACGTTCTGCCAGTTGTGGGACCGACGGTCGCAATGGCGTTCCGAAGGATCGATGCGGGCGCTGCTGTGCCGGATCGCCCGGAACTACGCGATCTCCGAGCATCGCCGGGAGTCAGCCGACGAGCGATCTGCCGCGGTGTTCGCGGAGCTCAACGAGCCTGTCTCGCCGGTTCGCGACTCGCTCGAGGCCGAGCAGCTTCGCTCCGCGCTGGATCGAGAGATCTCGCTATTGCCGGCAAGACGCCGCGAGATCGTCGTGTTGCGATGCGTTCACGATCTCTCATATAAAGAGATCGCCGAGGTGATGAACATCGCGCCCCAGACTGTTGCGAATCAGCTGAGCTCCGCGCTGGCGACGCTCAGGGAATCGTTGAGAGTGCTCCTCGACTAGTCGCTGGGCGGAGTGGTATATCCGGTTCGGCTCGTTCGTTGAGATCGAGAACCGACCACTCAACGTCTCGATGCGCCACGTTGCTGCTGTTCTCGCCGTCACCATCGCACTACCACTCGTCGCCCAGACGCGTCCCGCCCTGCGGCTTCCGTCGCCGACGAAGCCCGTCGCGCAGGCCTGGCCGAACGACTCGAGCTGGCGGCAGATCGGACCCGCGGCATTCGGCGGACGCGTCGACGACATCGAAGCAGTGCCGAGCGATCCTAAGACGATCTTCGTGGCGTCGGCGGCCGGTGGTGTGTTTCGCAGCAAGAACAACGGAACGACGTGGGAAGCTGTGCTCGACAAGTATGCGGGCTCGATGTCGGTCGGTGACATCGCGATCGCGCCGAGCGACCCTCGAGTGGTGTGGGCGGGGATGGGCGAGGCGAACAATCGGCAAAGCTCGACGTGGGGAGACGGCGTCTATAAGTCGACCGACGGCGGCACGACGTGGACGCACATGGGTCTTCGCGAGACCCAGACGATCGGTCGTATCGTCATCGATCCCCACGATCCGAACATCGTCTTCGTCGCCGCGGTCGGACATCTATTCGGCCCGAACGAGGAGCGAGGGCTCTATCGAACGAAAGACGGCGGGGCGACGTGGCGGAAAGTCCTCAGCGTCGACTCCAATACCGGCGCGACGGACGTCATCATCGCGCCCGATTCCAAAACTCTAATTGCGGCGACGTATCAGCGGCGGCGACGCGAGTTCGGATTCGCCGGTAGTGGCCCCGGGAGCGGCCTCTGGCGTTCGATCGACGGCGGCGACACGTGGCAACGCATCACGAACGGCATGCCGACCGGCGATCTCGGACGCATCGGTCTCGACATCTCAGCGAGCAACCCCGACGTCATCTATGCGTTGATCGAGGCCCTCCAGCCGGGAGGCGGCGTCTATCGGTCGAACGATCGCGGCGCAACATGGACTCGGCAGAGCGCCGTCAATCAACGCCCGAACTACTTCAGTCAGATTCGCATCGATACGAAGAATCCCGATCGTGTCTGGCTGCTCGCGACGGCGTTGATGGTCTCGAACGACGGCGGCAAATCGTTCACGACCGATTCAGTCGCGCCGTACGCACATCCCGATCACCACGCGATGTGGATCGATCCGCGCGATCCGAGCCACATCATGCTTGGCAACGACGGCGGAGTGTATTTCACGTACGACGGCGGGAAGACCTTCGCGTACGTCGACAATCTGCCGATCTCACAGTTCTACGACATCTCGATCGACGACCGCGAACCGTACTGGATTTACGGTGGCGCGCAGGACAACGGCTCGTGGGCATTTCCGAGCTCGACGTATTCGCGCGGCGGTATGACGAACGCCGACGTTCAGAACACCGGATTCGGCGATGGCTTTCAGTCAGCCGTCGACCAGCAGGATCGGCGATTCGTCTATGCGAATTCTCAGAACGGTCGAGCGTTCCTCGCGGACATGAATACCCGCGAGGAGCACTTTATTCAGCCCGTCGCGCCTCAAGGACAAGATCCGTATCGCTTCAACTGGAACACGGCGAACGCGTCGTCGCCGAACGACAAGACGGTGCATTACATCGGCGCGCAAAAATTGTTGAAGACGAACAACCGCGGCCAGTCGTGGCAGGAGATCAGTCCGGATCTCACGAGGCACATCCGCCAGGCGGGGTTGAGCGTCGGCGCGGGGTTCACCGCGGCGAGATCGTTATCGCAGAACGACGGATCGAGCGCATACGGCAACATCACGACGATCGGCGAGTCACCAAAAGCGCGCGGATTGATCTACGTCGGGACTGACGATGGCAATGTGCAGCTGACGACCGACGGCGGCGCGCATTGGACTAACCTGACGTCGCGATTCCATTTGTCTGAGCCACGCTACGTGAGCAAGGTCTTCCCGTCGCGACACGATGCGAAGGTCGCGTACGTCGCGTTCGATGGTCATTGGGACGACGACATGCGCCCGCTGCTCTTCAAGACTTCCGACGGCGGCGCGACGTGGACGTCCATCGCGAGCGACATTCCGGCGTGGAAGCCGGTGAAGACGATCGAGGAAGATCCGGGAAATCCGAACGTGCTCTTCGTCGGGACGGAGTTCGGCCTTTATTGGACGTTCGACGGCGGGGCGCATTGGGCCCAGGCGAGCGGGAACGTTCCACCGGTGATCGTCGATCGGATCATCGCGACCCCGCGAACGAACGATCTCATTCTCGCGACGCACGGACGTGGCGTGATGATTCTCGAGGATATCGCGCCGCTCGAAGCCGCCGCGAAGTCCACAGACGTTCAGCTGCATTCGATGCGCTCGGCGACCGAAGTGCAGACCTATCGCGATCTCCCTTGGCCGGGTGGAAACGCGTTTGTCGCGAAGAACGCGCCGATCGGGACGTACGTCACCTATTCGATGGCGACGGATCCCGCGAAGCGCGATTCGGTGAAGATCGAGATCGTCGGCAGAGATGGTGAGACGTACGCGCGACTCGCGGGTCCGGATGCGAAGGGAATGCATCGCGTTCTTTGGGACTTGCGATATGACTTTGCTTATGTCCCACCGCCGGCCGATTCCGGATTCTATGGTCCACCGCGGGCGCCGTACGTTCCGCCGGGCGAATACACGGTTCGGTTGACGGCGCGCGGAAAGACGCTCGAAGCAAGGGTCGATGTTCGTGCCGACTCACGCGGTGCTGGAACGCCGGAGAGCCAACGCGCCCGGCTGGTGATCAATCGGCGGGCGAGAGATGTCGCACGAGTCTACCTCGATGTCATGAACACGATCGCCGTGCTCGATTCGACCATCGCCGCGAGCGGTCGCACCGACTCCGCGACGAAGGAAATCAGCTCGGCGCTGAACACCCTGAAGCAACGATCGCGAGGGAATAGCATTGTCTCCGGAATCGGCAGATTGTTCGACCTCACCGCGGCGATCGAGTCGTCCTCGCTTCCGCCGACCGAGATGCAGCAGCGGAGCATAGAGGCGTCCGTCACCGAGTTCAGCGACATCGTGGCGAAGCTCAACGACATTCAAAGGAGGCTGTCGGCAGCGGGCCAGCCGGCGGCAGCGCCGGTCAAGCCGCCGATCTGAATCCGGCGCTGGTTCACCCTCGGTCGCAAGCTCCGGCCGGCTCGATAGTAGAAATCACCGTCGCCGAGCGTGTAGGGATGATCGCTGCTTCTCGCCGTCTTGTTCGGTGCGAGGCGTACTCCCTTTGCTCGCGACCTCATGCTTCGCTCGTTCATCCGTTCGTCACTGGCGGCATCGTGCGCCGCCGTCGCCATCCGATCCGCCGCGGCCTCGACTCCGCGATTCGAGGTCACCATCGCTCCGGGCGCGCACAGCGGCCCGCTGACTGGGCGCCTCATCGTCGTCGTCGCGAAGCCGGGGCAGGGACCGAACAACCCCGAGCCGCGCCTGCTGATTCAGCCGCGCGGACCCGCCCTGTTCGCGATCGATCTCGAGGGGCTCGCTCCGGGGAAGGTTGCGATCGTCGACGGCAAATCGCTCGGCTTTCCTTACCAGCTGTCCGACTTGCCGCCAGGGGATTACGTCGCGCAGGCGGTAGTCAACGTCTACGAGCAGGTGCATCGCTCGGACGGCAAGAGTCCGTGGCTGCACATGAACGACGGCACGATCGAGTTCTTCTCGAACGCCGCTGGGAACATCTACAGCGACGTCGTGCCGGTGAAGGTCACGGCCGGCAATGGCGCGAACTCGGTCAAACTCAATATCACGCACGTCATCCCGGCTACGCCGGAGGTGAAAGAGACCGAGTGGATCAAGCGCGTGAAGTTCCAGAGCCCGATGCTCACGAAATTCTGGGGCCGTCCCATCTATATGTATGCGTCGGTGCTCTTGCCTCGAGGCTACAACGAGCATCCTGACGCGCACTATCCGGCCGTCTACACCCTCGGTCACGGACACACGCCGCTGAATTTCAGCACGACGCCACCGCGCAGCGGCGATGCGAATGCCGTCAGTCCGGTCACCGGCGTTCAGAGCGGATACGCGACGTATCAGCAGTGGAACGGCGACAACTTTCCGCGCGTCATCGCGATCAGCCTCGAGCAGCAAACGCCGTATTTCCCCGATTCATATTCTGTGAATTCGGTGAACAACGGCCCGTACGGCGACGCCGTGACGCAGGAGATGATTCCGTTCCTCGAGGGGAAGTTTCGAATCATCAAGAAGCCGTACGCGCGGCAGCTCGAGGGCGCGTCGACGAGCGGATGGCAGTCGCTCGCACTGCAGCTGCAACATCCGGAGTACTTCGGCGGCGCGTGGATTTTCCAGCCGGATCCGATCGACTTCACGCGCTATCAGATGACGGACATCTACGCTGACACGAACGCGTTCGTCGTGCAGACCGGTTCGTTCACCAGGGTCGAGCGATTCTTCCAGCGGACGACCGACGGCCAAGGCATCATCTCGACACGACAGCTCAGCCTCTTCGAGGAGGTCCTCGGCACCAAGGGACGCTCGCAGTATCAACTCGAGGCGTGGGAAGCGATTTACGGACCCGTCGACGCGAACGGGTATCCGGTTCCGCTCTGGAACAAGCTCACCGGCAAGATCGATCGCAACGTCGCGAACTACATGCGCGACCACGGCTACGACCTTCGCGCCTACGCGGAGAAGCAATGGCCGACGATCGGATCGCAGCTCGTCGGGAAGCTGCACTTCTCGGCCGGCGACATGGACGACTACTGGCTCAACCTCGCGGTCTACAAGTTCGAGGATTTTCTAAAGTCGACGCAGAATCCGCACTACGAGGGCGACTTCATTTACGGCCGTCCGATGAAAGGCCACTCGTGGCATTACGCGACGTGGGCGGACTTCATGCGCAAGGTCGGCACGTCGATCAAAGCCAATGCGCCCGCCGGTGAGAACACCGCGGCGTGGAACTACTGACATCCGAGGAGCTCATGGACACGAAACGACTCGAACGCGATGTGAGATTGCTCAAGCTCTACGCCGGCGCGATGACGCTGGTCGTCGGCGCGATGTCGGTAGCGGCGTTCACGAAGGCCGCGCCCACGGTCTTTTCGGACATCCGAAGCGCGCACGCGAAATTCGATGTGATCGACGTCGAGCGCATCAACGTTCGCGAGCCGAACGGCAACTATCGATTGGTGATCTCGAATCGTCCGCGCTCGATCGGGCCGATCTATAAGAACAAGCCGTTCGGTTACGAGGGCGGCGGACGACCGGGTCTCATCTGGTTCAACGACGAGGGAACCGAGAACGGCGGTCTCACGTTCACCGGCGCCTCGTGCACGAACGGCAAGACTGTGGAGGGGCGCAGCTGCAAAGCCGGCGACTATCGAGCGTCGACGCACATGTCGTTCGACCAGTTCAATTCCGACCAAGTGCTCAACCTGGACTATCAAGAAGCAAATGGTCAGCGCGTGACCGGCATTTCGGTGAACGACCGCGCCGTCTTCGACATCTACGATATGGTCATGCAGCGCGACTCGATTCAGCAGATGAAGGACACGGTCGCGCGCAACGCGGCTCTCGCGCGCCTCGTCGCGCCGCGGAATGGAGTGCCGCTCAACGCGCAGCGGATGTTCATCGGCAAGGATCAGACGAAATCCGCGGTACTCAATCTCTCCGATCCAAACGGAAAGCCGCGCCTTCGTCTCGTCGTCGACTCACTCGGCGCCGCACGAATCGAATTCCTCGATGCCGCGGGCAAAGTGACGAGCACCGTCAACGGGAAGTAGCCGGACATAAACAACTTCTCCTCCCCAGCAATATCTATGAAATCTCTAACAATTGGCCTGGCATGCGTGGCCGCCGCCGCCCTCGCGGCCCAGGCGCAGCGCGACACATCAATCGTCACCGGACGAATCACCAGCGAAGGCGGCGTCCCGATTCCATCGGCGATCGTCACCATTCCGACGCTGCGACTCTCGACGCAGACGAGCGACGCCGGGACATACCGGCTCGTCGTCGCCGGTATCGGAGCGCGCGCCGAGACGCTGCATGTCACGCGACTCGGCTATCGACCGAAGGACGTCGCGTTTTCTCTCTCGCAGGGCACGGTGACCGTGAACGCCGAGATGCAGGCGACGGCCGTCGCGCTCGATCAGATCGTCGTGACCGGAACGGCCGGCAACCAAGAGGTCAAAGCGCAGTCGGCCGTCGTCGCGACGATCGACGCCACGGATCTCATGGCGAAAGCACCGGTGCTCAATGTCAACGAGTTGATGTACGCGAGAACTCCGGGCGTCTCGCTCACCGTCGCATCAGGTGCCAGCGGCGCGAACACGCGCATCGACATCCGCGGACAGTCGTCCATCTCGCTGAACAATCAGCCACTCGTGTTCGTCGATGGTGTTCGCATCACGTCAGGCGCACGCAGCACGCCAGGCAACGGCGTCGGAGGTCAGACGCTCAACGCGCTCAACGACATCAACCCGGATGACATCGAAAGCATCGAGATCGTAAAAGGTCCGGCCGCGGCCACACTCTACGGCGCGGACGCATCGGCCGGCGTCATTCAGGTGCTGACGAAGAAGGGCAGAACCGGCGTTCGACGGTTCAGCCAGCGGCTCAACCTCGAGTACGACAACATCGATCCGAACTTCACCCCGTTCTCGAATTACGGTGTCTGCACGGCGGCGTCCGTCGCGGCGACGAGCAAGAGTGCGCTTTGCGTCGGGAAGGCTGCCGGCACTGTCGTCTCCGACAACGTTCTCGAACGCAACAACATCTTCACCAATGGATGGTCGGGAGTTCTCGACTACAGCGCGCAGGGCGGCGGCGAGAACTTCGGGTACTACATCTCAGCCGGCAGCAACAATGAGTCGGGAACGACCGCGGGCAACTTTCTGAATCACCGCACGGGGCGCGGCAACTTCAACTGGACCGCGAGCCCAAAGATCAGCGTCGACGCCAGCATCGGCGTCTCACGGGCGGACGACAAGCTCGCGAAGGGCGATCAGGATACCTATTCGTATATGCTCAACGGCGAATGGGGCTCCCCGGTCTCGAGTGTGACGGCTGGACCGAACGGCACGCTCGTCGGCGGATGGCTGAACAACAACGTCTCGGTGCAGTCAGTCAGCGCCATCACGAACGAGGATGTCAGCATTCGGACGACGCCGTCCGCGACGATCCACTACTCGCCGATCTCGTGGTTCACGAACCGCCTGACGATCGGCGCCGATCTGACGCGCGTCTCCGGGAATCAAACTTTCCCGTTGAACTCGAACAATTGGTACAGCGCGACGCAGAACAGCGGTCAGGTCAGCATTCAAGAGACAAACAACGCGTTCTACACCGTCGATTACCTCGGCAACATCAACACGCGTTTCGGCGATCGCGGACGGATGTCCTCGGACCTGTCGTTCGGAACACAGTGGATCAACACGTCGCAGACTGTGCTCGCGGCAACCGGAACGGGACTCACGACAAACGTCTCGAATCTCGTGTCGTCCGGAACAACGACGTCCGCTGCGCAGACCTACGGTCAATCGAAATCGTTCGGCTACCTCGGCCAGGAACAGATCGGCTTCAACGACCGACTCTATCTCCAGTTCGGCGCACGCGTCGATCGCAACTCGGCGTTCGGTAAGTCCGCGCCGACCTTCTTCCTCCCGAAAGCCGGCGCGACGTACACGGTTAGCGAAGAGCCGGCGATCGCGAAGATTCTTCCGTCGATGATCTCGACGTTGCGGCTTCGCGGCGCGTGGGGAACGACGGGCCGTTCGCCGAGCAGCACGGCGGCGCTCCAGACATATTCCAAGTCTCCGTATCTCACTGACGCCGGCGTCATTCTGCCGGGCGTGTCGCCGGGCAGCCCGGGCAACCCAGATCTCAAGCCGGAGCGCGGCGTCGAAACGGAAGGTGGCTTCGACGCCGGCTTCTTCCACGATCGGCTCGGCTTCGACCTCACGTACTTCAACAAGCTGTCGAAGGATCTTCTCCTGTCGCTTCCGCTTGCTCCGTCATCGGGCTTCGCGTCGTCGCCGCTCGTGAACATCGGCGAAGTTCAGAACAAAGGCTTCGAGATGGCGCTTCGCGCGACGCCGGTCGACCGCAAGAACCTGACGTGGGACATGAGCGCGACGCTCAACACGCTGTCGAACAAGATCAACAGCATGGGGTCGGTGACGCCGTTCGTCAGCGGCAACAACCAGTGCTTCAAGCCGGGCGTGGAGCTCGGCGCATGGTGCGTCAATCAGGTCGTGCGCGTCGACACGGTCGCGAAGAAGGCGTTCGTCACCGACACGGCGGTTGTCGTCGGCGGATCGATCCCGGGGCGCGAGGCCGCGTTCCAAACGACGTTCACGCTCTTCAAGAACTTCCGCATCTACGCTCAGATGGACGGCAAGTTCGACTACAAGATCTACAATCTCACGAACGACTTCCGCGATCGAACGCTGAAAAACTCGGCCGAAGTGAACCTGCCGGCCGATCAGGGTGGGTATTCCTTGTACGAGTCGATCCGCCACAGCGGACCGTTCGTCACTCAAAACAGCGGCACGTCGGTCGGCAACGCGCTTGCTCGCGACGCCTACATGACGAGTGGCGACTACTGGCGCTTTAGAGAATTCTCGGTGACGTGGACGCTGCCGAGCTCCGTTGCGCAGCGGATGCGAGTCGGTGGGGCGTCGCTGGCGGTCGGCGGACGCAATCTTCACCTCTGGACGAAGTACGACGGCCGCGATCCCGAGGTGAACGGAGCCGATGGACTGGTGAACCCGTTCCGCGCGGACGTCGAGACATTACCGCAGGTTCGCCGCATGTTCGCCCGTCTGAATCTTCAGTTCTAACCCGAGGCCATCACCATGAATACGAGTTCTCTGATGCGTCGCGGGCTGATCGCCGGTGCCGCTCTCGCGCTGACGGCCTGCAACATGGACGTCATCAACCCCGGCGTCATCGACGCTTCGCAGTTCGATCCTAGCAGCGACGCCGCGACGCTGTCTCTGTCGGCGCAATCGAACTTTTATAAAGCCTTCACGGGCTCCGCGTATTGGAGCGGGCTGTTCTCCGGCGAAGTCGTACCTGGCGCCGTCCGCCAGGAGACAAACGACGTTGCTCGACGCGTCGCCACATCGTCGACGTCGGATGTCGGCAACGCGTGGGGACTGCTTCAACGTTCTCTCGCGACCAACGAGCTCACGGTTCAATCGCTCGTGAAGGGCCCGAACGCGGCGTCGGACATCAACCTTGCCCGCGCGTACATGAACTCGGGCTTTTCGCTCGTGCTCATCGCCGAGACGTATTGTCAAGGCGATATTCTCGTCGGGCCGCCGTTGACGCCGGCGCAGATGCTCGACTCGGCGATCATCCGCTTCAAGCAGGCGGTGACAGTCGGCAGCGCGGCCGCGGCGGCCGGTGTGGCCGAAGGGACGAAGGTCGTGAACGCGTCGAACGTCGGGCTTGCTCGGGCATCGCTGCAGAAGAAGGACTACGCGAACGCCGCGACCTACGCCGCCCTCGTTCCCGCGGCGTTCGTCTTCAACGCAGTCACGATCGACGACGCGAGCAACCGCGCGCTCGGCAACAGCACGTACGCGTACGATATCGGCGGAAGTTTACTCGTCGTACCGGACGCGTACCGCGCGCTCAACGACCCGCGCGTTCCGTGGAAGGATGCGCTCAAGAAGGCTCAGGACACGGGGCTCGAGTACTATCAGCAGCTCAAGTACACGGGCTATGCAACGCCGATTCGTGTCGCGTCGGGACTCGAGGCGACCTACATCGCCGCCGAAGCCGCGCTGATGACGAACAACTCGGCGCCGGCCTTGGCGTTGATTGCGGCGCGTCGGACGGCGAATGGCCAGCCGGCATTCACGGGAACGACGCAGGCCGCGATTCTGGCGGAGCTCATGGATCAGCGCGCGCGCGAGTTTTGGCTCGAGATGAAGCACCTCGGCGACTGGCAGCGCAATCCGTCCGCGACACCATACGTCGGTGCGTCAGGAACGCCGTACTACAAGCCGGTGCAGGGCAACTTCGGAACGTCGACCTGCATTCCGGTTCCGATCGCCGAGATCACCGCGAATCCGAATTGGCCGAAGTCGTGATTGCACGAAGAGGAAAGCGATCCCTCGTCGCTGTCGCTCCTCGGGATGACTCGCGGGAACCGGCCTCGCTGTACTCTCGCGGTCATCCCGAGCGAAGCGAGGGATCGCTGTCCCTGAGGCTGTTAGTTGCTCTCGTTCTCGCGACAACCCGCGTTGGAGCACAAGAGAGTCCCGACGCGCTAGCGACGCTCGTCATGCAGAAGTTCTCATCGGGGACACCACAGGAATTCGCGGCGGTGTTCCCCGACTCGGCGGGGCGAGTGTTCATGCGAGAGGCCCGCGGGAGCAGACGGACCGAGCTCGCGCAGGTCATTTGGAGATCGCCGCATCGGGCCGTTTTGCTCCTCGGCGGTGTTGCGCGATCTGCGTCGGCGAGCGGAAAGCCATCGACGTCCACGCTTGGCAGCAACGAGACGAACGGCGCGCGCCACTTTTCAGGATACTATGAGGCCGTCGATTCGGCCGGCGCATGGAGACTCACGCGCCGGATACCGCTCGACAGCGCGACGTTCATTCGCACGCAATCGTTGCACGTCGACGTCGATCCGGCGAAAGGCATCGATGTCGTCGACACGCTCGTCGTTTCAGTCGGATTACCATTCGGACTTGGAGTGCGACTCAACAACGCCGTCCAGCTGCGCGATGTAAGCGTCGATGGCGCGCCCGCAGAGCATCTGTTCGGTGGCGGCGTCCTCTGGATCAACGCCAAGAAGAACCGGGACGCGAAAGTAGTTCTGACATACTCGCTCGGCGCAGATCGGCTTCCGAGCGCAGGAGATCCGAGCTCGCCTGCGTTCGGCGCGTTCCACAACACCGACTGCTGGCATCCATTCTTCGACTACCTGAGCTCGAACGATCTCGCGCAGATCCGCGCCGTGGTTCGAATTCCGTCTGCGTACTACCTGACGACCACCATTCCGCAGACCGACACCGTCCGCGGTGATTCGCGAACCGTTTATGCCACGAGCAAGCATCAGGCGTTCCTGCTTGCGTTGATCTACGATCGCGACTGGCAGCCAAAGACGACCGACTTTGGAACGTTCCGCTTCGAGTCGTTCACCGGCCCAACATTCAAGCATTCGTCCGATTCTCTCGCGGCGGTCACGAAACGTGTTTACGACTTACTGAAGCCGCGCTTCGGCGAGCCGCAATTCCCCTCGCGCTACCTTGCCGCCGTACAGGACCGGGCGCTTGGCTCGGGCGGATTCTCGGTCCGGATGAACAACGCAGCGATCTCCGGCACCAGCGGCGGCGCCACCCTCGGCGTCCGCAATTCGCAGACGTTCGCCCACGAGACAGGGCATGCCTGGACGCTGAACGCGACGGGATACGCGTCGAACTTTCTGCACGAAGCGTGGGCGACCTTCGTCGAAGGGCTGATGATTCGAAGGTTCTATACGCCGGAAGACGAGCGCGTGTACTGGGATGCGATGCGCGACTCGTACATGGTCGGCAACGACCGCTCTGGCTTCGCGGGTGGATTCGAAGGACAGCAGAGCATTCTCGCGAACTACGACAACGGACGAATCCACTACCGCAAGGGCGTGTGGATTCTCTATTCCGGCAACTACGTCATGGGGGATTCAGCGTTCAATCGCGGAATGCGGGTCTTCATCGACGGAATGGGGAAAGGGCCGAGCGGCTACGAGCAGCTCATTGCCGCGTGGTCGAAGGCGGCGGGGAAGAGTATGCGGTCCTTCGTCATGCCGTGGCTCACCAGCAAATACATCCCGAACGTCGAAGGCGCCGTTGAAGGAGACCGGCTCATCGTCACGCAGTCCCAGCCCGGCGAGCTCTTCGACCTCCCGAAACTCGAGGTCGAGCTGACGACGCCGTCGGGCAAGGTGAAACGAATCGTTCACCTCCAGCATCGCGCGGACACCGTCGCTCTTCGCAACATTGGTTCGGTGAGCGAGATTCATGTCGACCCGGACCATCGGTTCTTGCTACAGCGTCATTGGGGAGAGCCCTCGGTACGGTTCGAGATTCCCGTCTCGACCGTTCCCGGTGCGACCGCGATGATGTTGAACGGAAACTTTCTGCGATCGCCGATGGCTGCGACGAAAGAGGGCGACTCGTGGGTCGTCGACCTTCCGATGACTGAGGGTGCGTACATCTGGGTGTGGCAGCCGACCGGTGGAAGCTCTGTTCCCGATTCAATGATGACCGGAACGAAGTTTGTTCGACCGTTACAACGAATCACGAATGCGTACCCTGGCCGATAGCGATCGAGGACCGCAATGAGCGACGTGAACGAGGGCGAACCGCTCATCGACGAGATCATCGATCGCGAGCGGCGCGGTGAGGCAACGCCCGCCGAGTTGAAGCAAGTGGCCGAGTGGCGACGTGCGTCGCTGGCGAATGAGCACGAGTATCGTCGACTCGTACGGTTGTTGACGGTTGCGCACACGCTGCCGAAAGGTGCCGCGGGACCGACGCCTTCCGCGGCAGCGTTGCTTGCCCGCCAACGTCCGGCTGTCGTCGCCGAGCAACCGAAGAGCCGAACGTGGATCACGTGGATGATCCCGGTCGCCGCGGCCGCCGGACTCGCGGCTGGATTCGTTATTCCGCGAAACTCTGCGCCGGCGGCCGCGGCAAAAACGTCGGTGCTCGGCGCCGCGGACATCTCCACCGGCGTCGCGGAGATGACGACGGTGCAGCTTGGGGATGGGAGCGTCGTCCGGCTGGCCCCCGCGACCCGGCTCCGGGTCGCGCAGAGTGACTCGGCTCGCGAGGTCGCGCTCGACGGAAAGGCGTTTTTTGTCGTCGCCAAGATGCCGGAACGCCCGTTCGTCGTGCATACTCCAGCGGGCAACGCGCGCGTCCTCGGTACGCGGTTCGAGCTTTCGACGAACAACAAGGACTTGAAGCTGGTGGTCGTCGAAGGGCGGGTGGCGTTGACTGCGGGCTCAGAGCGGGTTGAGGTGCGTGGCGGCGAGCAGAGTGGCGTGCGCAATCAGCAAACGCTCAAGCCGACGCCGGTTGCTGATGCCAGTCAGATTGAACAATGGGTTGGCAAGTTCCTAGTCTTCCGATCGACGCCTTTGCGCGACGCGGCTCGCGAGATCGAGCACGCCTATGGCGCGCGCGTGACCGTGACCGATTCGGTTCTGGCGCGGCAGACGGTGACGATCACGCTCACGGACGAGCCGCTCGCGCAGCTCGTCGACGAGGTGTGCCTGCTCGTCAACGCGCGCTGCGAAACGCGCTCGAACGAAGTCGTGATGTCGCGGCGGTAACCGTGCGCGCGTGGCGCTCGATTGCGTCGGCGGTGTCGGCCGTGCTGACGATCGGTGCGACGAGTCATGCGCAGACGACGGGCTCATTTCTCGATCGGCCCGCTCGCATTCGTGTCTACAATGTTCCGCTGCTCGACGCCCTTCGCGATCTCGAGCAGCGGGCGGGTGTCGCGCTCGCGTACAGTCCGAGCTTGCTGCCATCCGGACTTCGCGTGACGTGCGCGTGCGACAACCTGTCGATCCGCGACGCCCTGCGCATTCTGCTGGTCAATACGCAATTCAATTTCCGCGAGAGCGACAATCAGATCCTCCTGTATCCGGTGGGGCAGGACATCGCGTCGAAGTTGAAGGCCGCGGCGACGGACTACGCGAACGCGACGCAGCAGAACATTCTCGACGCCTTGCAGGTCGGCACGACGAGAGCCCAGGCTGACTCGACGACGATCACGGGCCTCGTGACGACGGACGTCGGCCTGCCGATCGCATCGGCCCTCGTGACGCTCCCCGGATTGCATCGGTCGGCCGTTACCGGTGAGAACGGCATTTACAGGTTCGTGATTCCGTCGGCGAGCCTTGCGACGCGCGCCGAGACGCTGCGGGTGGCGCGGTTGGGGTTCAAGCCGATCGATCGGGGCTTCGCGATCGCATCGAGCAACGTTCAGCTCGACGTCGCGATGACGACGCAGGTCGTCGCGCTCGATCAGGTCCTTGTGACCGGCACCGCCGGTAATCAAGAGCGCGGAGCGCAGGCTGCGGTCATCGGCACGATCGACGCGGCCGATATCATGTCGAAGGCACCCGCGCAGGACGTCAACCAACTGATGTATGCGCGAATGTCCGGAGTCTCGATGACGACGGCGTCGGGAACCAGCGGCGCGAACACGCGCATCGACATTCGCGGACAGGCCTCTGTCTCTCTGAGCAACTATCCGCTCGTGTTCGTCGACGGAGTTCGAATTCTCGCCGGCCCGCGAGTCGTCACGCAGGCGCCGGGAGGAACGACGTTCGGCGCCGGCGGCCAGCAGTTCAATGCGTTGAACGACCTGAATCCGAACGACATCGAGAGCATCGAGATTGTGAAGGGTCCGGCGGCGGCAACGTTGTACGGCGCCGATGCGTCCGCGGGCGTCATTCAGATTCTTACACGGAAGGGGCGAGCCGGAAGTCGTCGGTTCAATCAGCACGTCTCGACGGAATACGACAACATCGATCCAGCCTTCACGCCCTACACGAATTACGCGAAGTGTACTCCGGCCCTCGTCGCGGTTACCAGCACAAATCCACTGTGTCGCGGGCGCGCCGACGGAACGGTGGTCTCAGACAATGTCCTCGAGAGAAACGGCGCGTTCAGCGACGGGGGCGCCGGGTCGATCAGCTACAGCGCGCAAGGCGGCGCTGACAATGTCGGGTACTTCGGTTCGTTCAGCGCTTCGAACGAACGCGGCACGAGCCGTCAGAGTTTTCTGAATCACCGAACCGGCCGCATGAGCGTCAATCTCATCGCGGGTTTGAAGCTCACGATCGACGGTAGCGTTGGATTCGTTCGCTCCGACGACCGCCTTCCTCAAGGCGATCAGTCGGCATACGGCTATCTGCTGGGCGGCGGACTCGGGTCGCCGCTCACGGTGACGAATGGCGCGAACGGCGCACTGGCCGGCGGCTGGTTCAACAACAATTTGAATGTGCGCGCCATCGGAGCGATCCTGACCGAGGACAACACGTTGCGCGCGACGCCGTCGATGCAGATGCGCTACGCGCCTGTCGCGTGGTTCACGAATCGCCTGACGATCGGCGCGGACGTCGCTCGAACGACCCTCTCGCAGATGTTCCCGCGGAACGACAGCAGCTGGTATACGTCGATCGCGAACACGGGCTCAATTACAGTCACGGACGCGAACACGACGATCTACACCGTCGACTACCTCGGCAACATCAACCATCGGTTTGGTCGAAACGGCGATGTGTCGACGGACCTGTCGTTCGGCAGTCAGTGGATCAACACGCTGAATACGAGCGTCGGCGGCAGCGGCCAGGGCTTGTTGACGAACTCTAACAACCTGTTGTCCGCCGCGACGACGACGGCGGCGACCGAGGCGTACGGGCAGACGAAATCGCTCGGCTTTCTCGGACAGGGGCAAGTTGGGTTTCGCGACCGGCTCTTCTTGCAGCTCGGAGCGCGCCTCGATCGCAACTCGGCGTTCGGATCGGAAGTCGGTTCGTTTTTTCTCCCGAAAGCGGGCGCGTCTTGGGTGATCTCTCAGGAGCCGTTCTGGCAGCGCTTGTCGGACTTCATTCCCACCCTACGCGTCCGCACGGCGTATGGCACGACCGGTCGTTCTCCGTCCGCGCTCGCGTCGCTGCAGACGTACAGCCGCGCGAATTATCTGACCGACCTCGGTGCTGTGCTGCCTGGTGTTTCACCGGGGAGCCCTGGAAATCCGAATATCAAACCGGAGCGGGGCAGTGAGGTCGAGGCGGGGATCGACGCCGGATTCTTTCACGATCGCGCGGGGATCGAGATCACGTACTTCAACAAGACGTCGCGTGATCTTCTCCTTACCCAGCCGATCGCGCCGTCGTCCGGTTTTGCGTCGAGCCCTCTCGTGAATGTCGGCGAGGTCGTCAACAGAGGATTGGAGATCTCACTGCGCGCGGCGCCGATCGATGAGCGCAACGTCAATCTCGACGCGACGCTGAACATGAATACGCTTCACAACGAGATCACGAGCATGGGCGACATCACGCCCTTCGTGAACAGCAACAACCAATGCTTCAAGCCAGGCGTCGAGATCGCGGCGTGGTGTGTGCCGCGAGTCCTCAGCGTCGACACGATCGCGCATCGGTCGATTGTGTCGGATACGGCGCAAGTTGCCGGCGGTCAGCTTCCGAAGCTCGCGGCAAGCTTCCTGTCGACGCTGACGCTGTTTAGAAATCTCAAAATATCGGCGCAGGTCGATGGGAAGTTCGACTACTCGGTCTACAACCTGACGCGTGACTTACGCGATCGGACGGTGCAGCCGCCGAACTCGGCGGATGTCATTCTTCCAGCGGATCAAGGCGGGTACTCGACCTACGAGCGTCAGCGACGACTTGGACCATTCTATGCGCAGACCTCCGGCGCGTCCGTCGGAGCGGCGCTCGTACGCGGGCCGTATATCGTTCCGGGGGACTTCGTGAGACTGCGGGAGCTCGCGCTCACGTTCTCGATTCCATCCGACTGGTCGCGACGACTCGGCATCGAGACATCCTCCATTTCACTCGGCGGCCGAAATCTCGCGCTGTGGACGAGATATGACGGCTGGGATCCGGAGGTCATCGGCGTGATCGATCCCGCGACGCCGTTTCTCGGTGATGTCTTCACGACGCCGCAGGCGCGGCGCGCGTTTGCGCGCCTCTCGATTACCTACTGACATTTGCGGATGGCCGAACAACGTCTCATCGTCCCCGACACCAGCCACCTTTTCGCGCCGCTTCGGGCTGGCCTCGTCGCATTACTTCGCGCACTCGAGCCGGCGGATTGGGATCGTCCGACGGTTGCAGGCGCGTGGCGTGTTCGTGACGTCGTGGCGCATTTACTCGATGCCGAGCTCCGAACGATCGGTGCGCATCGGGACGGTCACATGCTCACGGCCGGAGAGGTCCGGAGTTACGCGGATGCCATGGAACTGATTCAGCGATTGAATGCCGAAGGTGTCGCGTTCGGTCGCCGTCTGAGTCCGCAGCTTCTCGTTGACCTCCTCGCAGTCACCGGTGATTGGATGAGCACGTTCGTCACGAGTCTCGATCCCGATGCGCGCGCTGTTTTTGCCGTTGCGTGGGCCGGCGAGTCTCAGTCGACCAATCGTTTTGACACCGCGCGCGAGTACACAGAGCGCTGGCATCACGAGATGCAGATTCGAACAGCGCTCGGCCCTCGAGGCAACGCGACGGCGTTGTTATCAGAAGAGTTCGCGGTGCCTCTCATCGAGACTTCGGTTCGCGCTCTCCCTCACGCCTATCATGAGTCCGCGGCCGGGGACGGTTCGACGCTTGTTGTCGTCATCGACGGATCGAGTTGGCGCCGAACGTACTCGATGCGGCGCGAGGCGGGTGAGTGGACGCTCCGCGTTGGCGACACGCCGAACGCCGGTGCGCGGATCGCCGGAGACGTCGATGTTTGGTGGCGGCTTTTGTTCAACGCGCTGAAAGGCGCTGAGGCGACCCGCTCATTTGTTGCGACTGGAGCGCCGGAATTGCTCGCGCCGCTCTGGGGCACGCGGTCGGTGATGGTCTGACCCGGGCGTGCCCGCGACAGAAAGTCTCCGAATCAGGGTGGCCGATTGGCTGCGACGCTACGGCCTCGCCGAGTGCGCGGGGATGTCCTGCGCGCTGCTCGGGTCATTTGGTGTGCGTCGTCTCACCGGCAGCGCGATCGCGGCGGCCTATGGCGCCGCCTGGGGCGAATCGATCGGGTATTCGAGTTTTCTCGTAGTGCGCGACTTTCTCGTTGCGTCGCGCGCGGCGCGCGCGGCCGGTCACTCGTTGACGCGTCGCCAGAGCGGAGGCGTCATCACGGACCTCATCGCTGAATTCGGACCGGCCGGCATCCTCGATACGTTCGTCACTCGGCCATTCGCGATGGGGGTTGGTTCGCGCTTTCTCGGTCCGCAATGCGGGGTGATTGCCGGAAAGTTTGCTGCGGACGCGTTGTTCTATATTCCGGTCATCTTCATGTACGAACGCCGAAAGCGAACCCGACGCCGCCGAGCGTGAGTATTCCGGAATGAGAATATTCATGACGGGCGGAAACGGCTTCATCGGCTCGGTCGTCGCTCGCCGGCTCGTCGAGCGCGGTGCATCGGTTGTCCTCCTGCTTCGAGAGACGAGCCAAGTGGATCGAATCGCCGACTTGCCGTTCGAGCGCGTCCCTGGCGATGTGCGCGACGGCGAATCGCTTCGCCGGGGCATGCGCGGCTGCGATGCGACAATCCATCTCGCGGCGCCGGGAGGTTGGGAGGCTGACGACCCAACGCTCATGACGCACGTGCTCGAGGACGGAACGCGCAACGTCTTGGACACCGCCGCCGGGCTCCGGTCTCATCGCGTCGTCTTCGTCTCGAGCACTGCGGCCGTCTCGGCAGCGAGCGAACCGATCGTCTTCGACGAACGGAGTCCGTTCTCGGTTCCGGACAGCTCGTTGCATTACGCCTTCGCCAAGCATCGAGCGGAAGCCGTCGCGCAAGAGGCGCACGCAAACGGTGTCGATGTCGTGACGGTCAATCCGGCCGAAGTGTATGGCCCCGGGGATACGGCGCTCGCCACCGCGGGCAACTTACTCGACTTTGCGAAATCGAAACCGGTATTCGTGTGTCGAGGCGGGACGTCGATTGTGCACGTCGATGATGTGGCGTCGGGAATGCTCGCGGCACTCGACCGCGGACGATCCGGAGAGCGCTACATCCTCGGCGGCGAGAATCTGACGATCCGCGAGCTCGCTCGCCTGACCTTGGAGCTGGTCGACCGTCGATCACCAATCATCACCGTGCCGAACCGCGTGGTGCGCGCATTGGCGCGCGGGGCGATTCGTTTGCGAATCCCAGTGTGGTTCAATCCGCATGTGGTTCCGTACGCGACGTGGTATTGGTTCGTCGACAACGCGAAGGCGCGTCGAGACCTCGGCGTGTCATTTCGCTCGGCACGTGAGACGATCGGCTCGACGATCCAATGGCTGCGAGGCGGTGTAGAGGGGCGTAGCCTCTTGCCGCCCGTTTAGATCCGGGATGCCCGGGCGAGGCTTCGCGCCACTGTCTGAATCGGTCGTCGACAAATCGGGCACGGCCCCATTTTCGGATCGACGCCGAGGGTGACGACGACTGGTCCAAGGACAACCGTCTGTTTTTGAACGGTGTCGTTCACGGTTACGGTGACGGTCGCCTTCGTGCCGGCGAGCGTGCCGACGAACCGCGCCGGCACGGCCGGGCCAACGGCGATCGGATACGCCCGCAGCATGTAGCTGCCTTGGACGTCGAACGCGCCGGTTGTCGTGAGAGCGATGCGGCCCGAGACGTCGCCGAATGTGCAACCGACGTGGAGATGCATCGCCGTGTCGCCGACGATCATTCCGGCGTTGTCGCCGCCCCACGTGCCGAGCGGGAGGAGACCACCTGGCGGGAGCGACGCCGTGCTCGGCGAGCACGCGGCGATCGCGATCAGGACCGCGGGGATTCCGGCTCTCAGCGCGTTCATATCGATAGCCTAACACAACGGTTGGTCCGGCGGGTCACTGGGGCGATGGGCGGTGGGCGACGGGCGATGGGCGATGGGCGACACAGACCAGCGTCATCCTGAGGCGCCGCGAGCGCATGCGAGCGACGGTGAAAGGATCGCTGTCCAGGCGAGGCTGTTCCCGCGGTTACTACGGAACGACGTCGATCGCGCTAGTGAAAGCGATCCTCACGCGCCTGACGGCGCTCAGGATGACGCT
>Ga0070683_100000346_pt1 | contig 31867 bp, 25 predicted proteins | sample KBSC713LmetaG_FD_64662 | JGI IMG/M metagenome (GOLD analysis project Ga0070683, IMG submission 64662) | Corn rhizosphere microbial communities from Kellogg Biological Station, Michigan, USA - KBS C7.1-3L metaG | ecosystem: Host-associated > Plants > Roots > Rhizosphere ... | reverse complement strand
TCTTGTACCCGGTCGCAATCCCGAAGCGCGGGATCGACCGCAACGAGGGCGGCGGCGGGGGCGGCGGAGGAGCGGCCGCCGCGGCATTCGAGACGGTCACGGTCGCCGAGGTGGTGGCGGTCCGGCCGTCGGTTCCGTAGGCCTGGACGGCGAGCGTCCGCGAGCCGTTCGCGAGCGTCGTGGTGTCGAGTTGCCCGGCGTCGCCGTTGAACTGGTACGGCGCCGAGGTGTCGGTCGACCGGACGCTGCCGTCGACGAGGAAGTCGACCTTGCTCGTCGCCTGGCCGCTGGGTGAGGCGGTCCACACGACGGAGCCGCTGAGCGACGCGCCGTTCGCCACGCTCTCCGTGACCACGAACGGGGATGCTGTCGCGGAGGCGTTCTTCACGGTCACCGAGGCGGAGACGTCGGCCGTGCGCCCGTCCGACGCGTACGCCTTGACCGCGAGGGTGTGCGGGCCGTCGCTCAGCGTCGTCGTGTCGAGCTTGCCGTCCGGGTCACCGTTGAACTGGTACGGAGTCACGCGCTCCGTCCACCGGACGGCGCCGTCGACCAGGAAGTCGACCTGGCTGACGGTCGCCCCGCTCGGCGCGGCCGTCCAGGTGACGGAGCCCGTGAGCACCGCGCCGTTCGCGACGCTCGAGGTCACCGCGAACGCCGGCGTGGGCGGCGGGGGAGGAGGCGGAGGCGGAGGCGGCGGAGGCGGAGGCGGCGGATCCTTCTTCTTGTTCGCGACGACCACCCTGGTGGAGGTCGACGTCTTCCCGCCGCCGGAGCGGTAGGCCGTCAGCTTCAGGATGTGCTTCCCGTCCGTCAGCGAGGTCGTGTCGAGCTTTCCGCCGGGATCACCGTTGTACTGGTACGGCGCAGAGTGCTCGGTCCACCTGACCGCCCCGTCGACGAGGAAGTCGACCCTCGTCACCGCCCCGCTCGGCGTCGCCGTCCAGGCGACCTGTCCCGACAGGGTCTGTCCGTTGGTGAGCGCCGATCCGCCGGTGCGCGACGACACGGTGAGGCGCGCGTCCGAGGTCGATGCCGACCCGGATGCCGCAACCGTCCCGCCGCAAACGGCGATCGAGAACAGCAGAGCGACTAGGAGAACGTGCGGCTTCACGTCGTGCCCCCTCGTGAGTCCGTTGCCTGGGCGCGACTGTTATCGGGCGGCGAGCCGTGTCCCCGGAAGCGCTATCCCTCGCTCGGGGGAGGCGATTCCCTCGAACGGTTCCCTCCATCGAGGGAGGCCGACGCCCGACGAGGCGACCATCATCAGAGGTGAACTCGTGCCGGAGCCGCTCGCAAACGCGGGCGGAACCGGGATTTTCAGGCCACTACCGAGGGAGTCCGTTCGTGTCGACCGCCGCTAGAATTGGCAGAATCGGCCCTTCCGTCCGTCCAGTGGCCGGCCCAAGCAAGGACTCGATGAGGAGCAGCGGAATCGAAGATCTCAAGGCGGTCCTCCGCCGCTCGGCGCTGCTGATCGTCGCGATCGTCCTGATCGGGGTCGTGGTGATGAACGTGATCAAGCAGGTCGGCGGGCCGAGCTACAACGCCTCGGCCAGGGTCCTGCTGAACACCTCCGATCTGTCGTCGGCGGCGCTCGGCATCAGCCAGCCGTACCAGGATCCGACGCGCGTCGACCAGGCGGAGCAGAACCTCGTCGACTCGCCCGACCTCTACACCTTTGCCGCGAGGCGCGCGGGAGGCGGCCCGCTCGCAGCGGGCGAGCTGATGAACAGCGTCTCCGGCACGGTCTCGAACAACGTCGTCAACTTCAACGGAACGGCGGGCAGCGCCGGTGCCGCCGTCCGGGCGGTGAACGTGGTCGCGTCCGCCTATCCGCCCTGGCGGGCCCAGGTGAAGGGACGCGCGATCGACGCCGCGATCAACCAGATCCGCGGCCGCGAGGCGAGCATCGGCAAGACCGCCGAGCTCGACCGGCAGCTCCAGCAGCTCCAGGTGCTCAAGACCCTGAACGCCGGCGAGACCCTCTTCGTCGACCAGGCGGACAGCGGGACCAAGACGACGCCGCGACCGGTCCACGACTCGATCCTCGGCGGCGTGATCGGTCTCGTGATCGCGCTGCTCGTCGTCGGCGCGCGGGAGCTGTTCGACACGAGCGTCCGCAGCGAGAGCGACGTCGAGGACGTCCTCGAAGCACCCGTCCTGGCGACGATCGAGTCGCTGCCGCGTCAGCTCAGGGTTTCCGTCCTCGGAGGTGACGGCGGTCGCTTCAACGACGAATACGAGCTGCTCGCTGCCAACGTCGCGCAGATCTTCGACGGCCACGAGGGCGCCGTTCACCTGGCGGTGACCAGTGCGCTGAACGGCGAAGGGAAGACGACCACGGCTGCGAACCTCGCGGCGGCGCTCGCTCGGCGCGGCTCCCGCGTCGTCCTCGCCGACTTCGACCTGCGCAAGCCGGCGGTCTCCGAGTTCATGGGCATCCCGCGCACGGCGGCGGGCGTCAACGACCTTCTCGCCGGCTCTGCCGACCTCCGTTCGGTCCTGTGGCGCGTCGAGCCGAACGGCGGGAACGGGTCGCATCCGCAGGAGCTGATGAGTCCCGCGTTCGCCGCGACCGCACGCCGGGCCGGCGCAGGGGGCGAGGGCTCGCTCACGGTCATGCCCGGCGGTGCAGCCCGCAGCGATCCGAGCAGCCGGTTCGTACGCCTGCCCGCCCTGCTCGACGAGCTGCCGGCCGAAACCGAGTTCGTGATCGTCGACACTCCGCCGGCGCTCCTCGTCGCGGGCATGGCGGAGCTGGCCCAGAGCGTCGACGGCGTGATCGTCGTCGTCCGCCACGGCTACGTCCATCGACGGCGGCTGCGCGCGCTCGGGCGCCAGGCGCGCTCCTGGCGCGCCCGCATCATCGGCGCCGTGCTCAACGACAGCCCCGGCCAAGAGGGTCGGCTCTACTACTACGGCCAGTCGTAGCCCGGTGCGTACCGCTCGGCTCGGCCTGTGGCGCGGCGACCTGATCGCCGTCGCCGCCGGCGGCGGCGCGACCGTACTGGTGCTCCTCGCGACCCAGCACTCGGGCGCGAAGGTCGGCGCCGGCCTCTCGCTCGGCCTGATCGCCTTCGCGGCCCTGGTCGCCGCGTGGCTGCTCGCCCCGCACGTCGTGATCGGGTTCACGGTCCCGCTGTTCGCGGTCATTCCGACCGCGAAGCTCTTCGTCTCCGGCTTCTTCGGGCCCGTCAAGGACGCCGTCACACTGGCGGCCGGCGTCGCCGTCCTGATCACCGTCGTGCGGCGGCACAGGCGGCCGGACGGTACGCAGGTCGACTCTCTCCTCTGCTGGCTCGTCCTGGCCTTCGGCGGTCTCTATCTGGTCAATCTCGGCGGGACGATCGCCGGCGGCGGGCACGGCATCGCCTGGGCTCAAGGCCTCCGGCTCGTCAGCGAGCCGCTGATCCTGCTCATGGCCGGCCTGATGCTGCCCAACCCGCGGAAGTCGCTTCACGTCGCCGTCGTCGCGCTGATCGCGACGGGCGTCGTCGTCGCCTTCTACGGCATCCTCCAGCAGTACCTCGGCGGCGCGCGGCTCGTCGCGCTCGGCTACTCGTACCAGGACCAGGTGCGGACGATCGGCAGCCACCTGAGGAGCTTCGGGACACTCGACGACCCCTTCGGGTATGCGGCGTTCCTCCTGCTCGCGCTGTCGGCCGCGCTCTGGTGGATGCGGCGTGGGCCCCTGAAGACTGTCTGCCTGTCGCTGATGGCGGTGGGCCTCATGCTCTCGTACGTCCGCAGCGCGATCCTGATCGCCGTTGCGCTGCTGGCGATCTGGCTGATCCGGACCGGTCGTGGCGTCGTCGGCTTCGTCGTCCTGGCGGCGAGCCTGGCCGCGGCGTTCGCGTTCCTGGTGGCGGTGTCGGGGGCGAACGAGACGCGCTCGGTTCAAGCGGGCCCGAACACCTACATCACCCTGAACGGGCGGACGTCCGTTTGGGCGACCGTCTTCTCGAAGCCCGCCGAGATTCCCTTCGGCCTCGGCGTCGGCAAGGTCGGCACCGCCGCCCAGCGTGCGCAGTTCGGTGTCCTCAAGGATCCGACGAAGGCGACGAAGGGAGCCACTGCGGTCGACTCGGGATACTTCGCGACGGTGGCCGACATCGGCATCGTCGGCTTCCTCGTCCTGATCGCCCTGTTTACGAGGCTCGTGGTGCTGGGGCTCGCCGCCATCCGGCGCTTCGAGGTCGCCGGCTGGCTGGTTCTCGGCTGGCTCACGGTCATGCTGGTCGATGCCGTCACGCGCGCCTCCTTCACCGGCTTTCCGACCGCGTTTCTCGGGATGTTGTTCGTCGGGCTCGGCATTGCCGCCTCGTCGCAGCGCTACGCGGACCTCAGACCGCGATGAACGCACCTCCGGCGGGAGGTGATCCGTGCGCATCCTGATCGCGAACGCACACGGCGACGACGCCTCGTCGGGCGGCGCCGAGCGGCTCGTGCGCGACCTCGGACAGGGGCTGGAGGCCAGAGGCGCGGAGGTGTCGCTCCTGCAGTCCTTCCCGTCCCGGGAGCCCGGCGGCTCCTTCGAGCGGATCGTCCTGCACCGGAGCGACTGGCGTGACGACCGCGCCCGGCGGGTCAGGAACCACCTCGGCGACCTCGCTTCTCGGCCGCACGCCGAGCTGGACGAGGCACTTGCGCGCGCGGCCCCGGATCTCGTCCACACGCACAACCTGCCGGGGATGAGCACGGCGATCTGGGAGGCGGCCCGACGACGGGGGATCCCCGTCGTCCACACCATCCACGACTACTGGCTACTCTGCCCGCGCACGACGCTCACGAAACGGGACGCCACGCCCTGCCGGCCCAGCCCGTTCCTCTGCGGAGCGCGCACCCGCCGGCTGGCGCGGTGGGGCGGCGCCGTCTCTCAGCTGATCGGGGTCTCACAGTGGGCGATCGACCTGCACGCGAGCCTTTTCCCCGCCGCGACCGCCCACCTGATCCGACATCCGCTGGCGACCGACCCCGAGGCTTCCCCGCCGTCGGAGCCGACGCCGGCCACGCTCGGCTACATCGGGTCGCTCGAGCGCATCAAGGGCGTGCACCTCCTGCTGGAGGCGGCCCCGCGGCTCGCGGAAATCGGCGTTCGGCTGCGGCTGGCCGGCCGCGGGGCGCTCGAGGACCGGGTCGCGGACACGGTCGCCGCGCACGAGAACGTCGCCTGGGAAGGCGCGGTGCACGGCGAGGAGAAGCAGCGCTTCTTCGCCGGCTGCGATCTCGGGATCGTGCCCTCGGTCTGGGCGGAGCCCGGCGGGCCGACGTACACGATGGTCGAGTGGCTGGCGGCCCGCCGACCGGTGCTGGCGTCGACGCGTGGCGGCCTGGGCGAGGTGGCGGGGACGTACGGTGGCTCGGCGGCGGTGGAGCCGAGCGCCGACGCCGTGGTGGGCGCAGTGTCCGAACTGCTCGAACCGCGCCGTTGGCAGGAGCTGGTGGCCGGCCTCCGGCCCGCCGACTCCCGGGCCGAGACCGAGCAGTGGCTGGACCGGCACCTGGCCGTCTACAGGTCGGCGCTGGGCCGGTCGACCATCTAGGTGTCGGCGTGAATGCGGCGGAGCCGGAGCGCGTAGAGATCGTCGGCCTCGATCTCGGCCCCACGCTCGAGCAGCTCGTCCACGTCGTCCAGCACGTGCAGGAGACGCCCGGCGAGCGGGTCGAGGCGGCCGGAGGCGATGTCGGCGACGAGCCGGCCGGCCAGAGCCGGGTCGACCTCGTCCTCGCGCTCTGCGAGCTCGGGCAGGAACCGCCGACCGCGGTCGGACGAGACCATGCCGTCGATCAGGGCGGTGCGGAGGAAACCCGGCGCGATCGCGAACGCGAGCACGCCGGTGCCGGCGAGCTCCGCCGCCAGGGACTCGGTCAGGTGCAACAGCCCGGCCTTGGCACAGCCGTATGCGGTCGCGAACGGCCTCGGCCTGGTCGCGGCGTAGGAGGACACGTTCACGATCCGGCCGTGTCCACGGGTGCGCATGCCGGGCAGGACGGCGCGCGAGCAGAGGAACGTCCCCTTCAGCGTGACCGTCACGTCGTTCCACCAGACATCGGGTTGGGCCTCCTCCAGCGGGCCGACAGCCGCGGCGGCGGCCGCGTTGTTGACGAGCAGCGTCGGAGGCCCCAGACGACGCTCGGTCTCCGCCATCAGCGCCGAGACGGCCGAGAGATCGCTGACGTCGACCGGTACGGCGATCGCCGATCCGCCGTCCGCCTCGATCGTCGCGGCGACACGATCGATGTCCTCGCGCGATCGGGCCGCGACCGCGACCGCGGCACCGGAGGAAGCGAGCGTCTCCGCGATCGTCCGTCCGATACCCCTCCCGGCGCCCGTGACGACGGCGACCTGGCCGCGAAGCAGTACGCTCTTGCTCAATCCGCCGCGATCAGGCTCAATAAGTCGGGGTGCATGGAACAACGACGCATGAGGCGCATTCTCGCGCACCGGCGGCCATGAGGCTGCCTGCCTGCAGGATCTGCGGCCGCCCGCTCGAGCGCACGTTCGTCGACCTGGGCATGTCGCCCCTCTGCGAGACCTTCCTGACCGCGGCGGAGCTCGACGGCGTCGAGCACTTCTACCCGCTGCACGTGCGCATCTGCGACGACTGCCTGCTCGTGCAGCTCGAGGCCTATGTCCCCGGAGAGGAGATCTTCCGCGAGTACGCGTACTTCTCCGCCTTCTCCGACTCGTGGGTCGAGCATGCGCGGGTGTACACCGAAGCGATGATCGAACGCTTCGGGCTCGACGGCGGCAGCCTCGTCGTCGAGCTCGCCTCGAACGACGGCTACCTGCTCCAGCACTTCGTCCAGCGGGCCGTCCCGGCGCTCGGGATCGATCCCGCCGCGAACGTCGCGGAGGCGGCGCGCGAACGCGGGGTCGAGACGATCGTCGACTTCTTCGGCTCGGAGCTCGCCAACACGCTCGTCGCGGAGGGGAAGCGGGCCGATCTGATCGCCGCGAACAACGTCCTCGCCCAGGTGCCGGCGATCAACGACTTCGTCGCGGGCATCGAGGTGCTGCTGGCGCCCGACGGGGTGGCCACGATCGAGGTGCCGCATCTCGCCCGGCTGATCGAGGGCCTGCAGTTCGACACGATCTACCACGAGCACTACTCGTACTTCTCGCTGACCACGATGGACCGGCTCTTCTCGATGCACGGCCTCGAGGTGTTCGACGTGGAGGAGCTGCCGTCCCACGGCGGGTCGCTCCGGGTCTTCGTCCACCGGCGCGGCGCGGCGCACGCGATCGAGCCGAGCGTCTCCCGCATCCTCGGCGAGGAGCGGGCCGCCGGCTACGACTCGGTCGAGGGTTATCGCGACTTCGGCGCCAGGGTCGCCGAGACCAAGTGGCGCCTGCTCGAGCTGCTGATCCGGCTCAGGCGTGACGGGGCGCAGGTCGTGGGCTACGGCGCGCCCGGGAAGGGCAACACCCTGCTGAACTACTGCGGCATCCGGACCGATCTCCTCGACTACACGGTCGACCGCAACCCGTACAAGCACGGGCGGTTCCTGCCGGGCACGCACATTCCGATCCACCCGCCCGAACGCATCGCCGAGACCAGGCCGGACTACGTCCTGATCCTGCCCTGGAACCTGAAGAAGGAGATCGCCGCGCAACTCGAGTACGTGCGGGAGTGGGGCGGGCAGCTCGTCGTGCCGATTCCGGAGCCGGAGGTCGTGCAATGGTCGTGACGACGCAGCAGCCGAGATGAAGGTCGTCATCTTCTGCGGAGGCCTCGGCCTCCGGATGGGCGAGACCTCGGCGCGGATCCCGAAGCCGATGATCCCGATCGGCGACAAGCCGATCCTCTGGCACATCATGAATTACTACGCCACCTTCGGCGTCACGGAGTTCATCCTCTGCCTGGGCTACAAGGCCGAGGTCGTGAAGGAGTACTTCCTCGGCTACAACGAGGCGCTGTCGAACGACTTCGTCCTCAGCGACGGCGGCAAGCGGGTCGAGCTGTTGCAGCGCGACATCCACAACTGGTCGATCACCTTCGTCAACACGGGGCTCAACTCGCCGATCGGCCAGCGGCTCAAGAAGGTGCAGCCGTTCCTCGACGGCGAGGAGACGTTCCTCGCCACCTACGGCGACGGCCTCACCGACGCGCCCCTCACCGCGATGGTCGACAGGCTCGCCGCCGGCGACGATGTCGGCCTCTTCCTCGCCTCCCACCCGACCTACAACTTCCACATCGTCTCGTTCGACGACGACCACAAGGTCCGGGAGATGCACGACGTGACCGCGTCGGGGCTCTGGCTCAACGCCGGGTACTTCGTCTTCCGCCGGGAGATCTTCGACTACATCGGAGAGGGCGAGGATCTCGTCGAGGAGCCGTTCCAGCGCCTGATCGAAGAGGGCAAGCTCGCGGCCTATCCGTACGACGGCTTCTGGGCGCCGATGGACACGCTGAAGGACAAGCACGTGCTCGAGAGCCTCCTCGAGTCCGGCAGCGCCCCGTGGCGCGCGCCCCGCGGCGTGCCCGAGACGTCGCCGACCGCGGACGTCGTTTAGCGATGCATTCCCTGGCGGTCGACGGCGCCGAGCGTGTCGAGAGCGTGCTCGCGATCGGATGCCACTCCGACGACATCGAGATCGGCTGCGGCGGGACCCTGCTCGCGCTGCTCGCCAGGAACCCCGAGATCGAGATCACCTGGCTCGTCCTCAGCGGAGCCGGCGAGCGCGCCGACGAGGCCAGGTCGAGCGCGGCTGCGTTCCTGGCGGGGGCGAAGCGCGAGCCCACCGTCGTCCTCGAGTCGTTCCGCGACAGCTTCTTCCCCTATTCGGGCGGCGACGTCAAGGAGGCGTTCGAGCGGCTGAAGCCGACCGTGTCGCCGCAGCTCGTGTTCACGCATGCCGGCACGGACCTCCACCAGGATCACCGGCTCGTCTCCGAGCTGACGTGGAACACCTTCCGCAACCACCTGATCCTCGAGTTCGAGATCCCGAAGTACGACGGCGATCTCGGCTCGCCGAACGTGTTCGTGCCGCTCGACGAGTCCGTCGTGAACCGCAAGATCGAGCTGCTGCTGGAAGGCTTCGCCACCCAGCGGTCGCGCCACTGGTTCACCGACGACATCTTCCGCGGTCTCATGCGCATCCGCGGCATGGAGGCCAACTCCCCGACCGGGTTCGCCGAGGCGTTCAGATGCCGGAAGCTGCAGCTCGCACCGTGAGCCGTCCCCGGGGCGCATCGGCGCCGGGCGACGCAATGATCGAGCTGATGCGCGAGCTCTACCCGCTCTGCCGGAGCCTCACCGGCAACGGCGTCCGCGAGACGTTGCGCATCGTCGACTCGGTGCTGCCTCTCGAGATCACCGAGGTCGAGAGCGGCACGCCGATCTTCGACTGGGTCGTGCCGAAGGAATGGAACATCTCGGGCGCGTGGATCGCGGACGCTGCGGGTGAGCGGATCGTCGACTTCGCCGACACCAACCTCCACGTCGTCGGTTACTCCACGCCGGTGCGCGGGAGGATCCGAGGCGCCGAGCTGCTCGAGCGGCTGCACACCCATCCCGAGCGGCCGGACTGGATCCCGGCCCGGACCGCCTACTGGGCCGAGACCTGGGGCTTCTGCATGACCGAGGCGCAGCACGCGCGGATTCGCCCGGAGGACGAATACGACGTCTGCATCGACTCGACGCTCGAGGACGGTCACCTCACCTACGCGGAGGCCGTGATTCCCGGGCGGACCGACGAGGAGATCCTGCTCTCCACCTACATCTGCCACCCGTCGCTCTGCAACGACAACCTCTCCGGGATCGCCGTCCTCGCCTACGCCGGCAGCGCGCTCGCCGCCCGGGACGACCTGCGATACACCTACCGGCTGCTCTTCAGCCCCGGCACCGTCGGCCCCCTGACCTGGCTGGCGCGGAACCGCGAGCGGCTCGACCGGGTCGCGCACGGCATCGTGGTCGCGTGTGCGGGCGATCGCGGCCACGTCACCTACAAGCGCAGCCGCCGGGGCGACGCCGAGGTCGACCGGGCGGTCGCCCACGTCCTCCGTCACTCGAGGCCGGACGCCGTCGTCGAGGATTTCGTGCCCTGGGGCGGGGACGAGCGGCAGTTCTGCTCGCCCGGGTTCGACCTGCCGGTCGGGGCGCTGACGCGGAGTGCCCACGGGATGTTCCCGGAGTACCACTCGTCGGCGGACGACTTCGACGTCGTCACGGCCGAGAGCCTTGCCGACTCGCTCGACGTGCTGCTCGATACGCTCGGGGTGCTGGAACGGAACGCCGTCTACTCGAGCACGAGCCCCTACGGCGAGCCTCAGCTCGGCCGGCGGGGCCTGTACGGCCAGATCAGCTCGGGGGTGCCCCGGGAAGGGGAGGGCTTCCACCGCGCGGTCCTCTGGGTGTTGAACCTCGCGGACAGTGACCACTCGCTGCTCGACGTCGCCGAGCGCGCCGGGCTGCCGTTCGCCACGGTCGCCGCCGCCGCCGACGCGCTGGTCGAAGCCGATCTGCTCGAGGAGGTCGCCCGGTGAGGGTGCTGGTCACGGGCCACCACGGCTACATCGGCTCGATCGTCGGCCCGATGCTGCACGAGGCGGGCCACGACGTCGTCGGCCTCGACACGTTCTTCTACCGTGACTGCGACTTCGGCGAGGTCGAGTTCCCCTTCGAGGAGCGCCAGGCGGACATCCGCGACGTCACCGCCGCCGACCTCGAGGGCTTCGACGCCGTCGTCCATCTCGCCGCCCTCTCCAACGACCCGCTCGGCGACCTGGACGAGGACCTCACCTACGACATCAACCTGCGCGGCACGCTGCACCTCGCCGAGCGCGCCAGGGAAGCCGGCGTCGAGCGCTTCGTGTTCGCGTCGTCGTGCAGCATGTACGGCGCGGCCTCGGGCGACGACCTGCTTGACGAGCGCGCTCCCCTGCGGCCGTTGACGCCGTATGCGGAGTCGAAGGTGAAGGCCGAGGCCGGCCTGTCCGCCCTGGCCGGCGATACGTTCTCGCCGGTCTCGCTGCGGAACGCGACCGCCTACGGCGTCTCCGCGCGCCTGCGACTGGACGTCGTCCTGAACAACCTGGCCGGCTGGGCGTTCACGACCGGCAGGATCAAGCTGCTATCCGACGGCAGTGCCTGGCGGCCGATCGTCCACGTCCAGGACATCGGGCGGGCGACACTGGGCGCGCTCGACGCGCCGCGCGAGCTGGTGCACGACGTCGCGTTCAACGTCGGCGCCGGCGCGGAGAACTACCGCGTGCGCGAGCTGGCCGAGTTCGTCCACGAAGCGCTTCCCGACAGCGAGGTCGAGATCGCCGGAGCCTCGTACGCCGATCCGCGCAGCTATCGCGTCGATTTCGGCCGCTTCCAGGAGCTGCTCCCCGACCACACGCCCACCTGGACCGCGCGCAAGGGCGCCGGGGAGCTGGTCGAGGCGTACGGCGAGATCGGTCTTTCGCCGGAGGAGTTCGAGGGCTACCGCTACACCCGCCTGAAGCAGATCCGCCGCCTGCTCGACGGGGGGCTGCTCGACGGCGGGCTGCGGTGGACGCGGGCCGGCCGGTGATCGTCGCCGAGACGCGGCTGGCCGGCGCGTACACGATCGACCTCGAGCCGATCGCGGACGAGCGCGGCTTCTTCGCCCGCCAGTGGTGCGAGCAGGAGCTCGCCGATGCAGGTCTGACGACCGCGGTCTCGCAGGCGAGCGTCGCCTACAACCACCTGCCCGGGACGCTGCGCGGCATGCACTGGCAGGTGGCGCCCCATGCCGAGGTCAAGCTCGTGCGCTGCGTACGCGGAGCGGTCCACGACGTGATCGTCGACCTGCGCCCCGAGTCGAGCACGTTCGCCGAATGGATCGCCGTCGAGCTGACGGAGGACAACCGCCGCACGCTGTACGTGCCCGAAGGCTTCGCCCACGGGTACCTCACGCTCGCGGACGGCAGCGAGGTCTGGTACCAGATGTCCGCCCCCTACGCCCCCGACGCGGCGCGAGGGTTTCGCTACGACGACGCTCGGTTCGGCATCGCGTGGCCTGCGGCCGGGGAGCTCGTGGTGTCGGACCGCGACCTCGCCTGGCCGCCGTTCACCGAGGCGGCTCTTGCTCCGTTGGTGCCGGTGACCGGTGGCCTGACTGCGGCCGACGGGTGACCAGCGCGCGCGTCCGGTAGCCGCCGTACGCGGAGAGATCCCGGACCGACCAGAACCGCCGGCTTGCGAGGTGCCGCGCCTGGCTGCGGACCGCCTGCCGAAGCGCAGCGCTCCGGAGGCGGACGACCGCGGCGCGTTCCTCGCCGGTCAACGACGGCTCCGCCGCCAGCGATTCGAGCAGCCAGAGACGGTCGAGCCAATCGCGTCCCAGGCGGGCGTTGGTCGCGGTGACGGACTGGGCGTGATGCCTGTAGGCGGAGAGCGGGTGAGACAGGTACCCGACGTCGTAGAAGAGCATGATCCTCAGCCAGAGATCGAGGTCGGCGATCTGACGCAGACGAGGGTCGAAGAGGCCGACCCGGTCGAGGCACGCGCGAGATGCCATCACGGCGCTGGGTTCGCCGACCCAGTTCGACTCGATGCCGGAAGCGAGGACCTCCCGAAACAGGGCTCTGCCGTCGTTGCGCTCCTCGAGGCCGGCGAAGTGGTCGCTCAGACGTTCGTGCTCCTGACGCCAGGCGACGTTCTCCTCGTCCTCCGGGTCGTCCAGCAGGATCTCCCTCGGAGCGAAGACCAGTCCGATGCGCTCGTCGTCGAGCGCCATCGCCAGCATCTCCTCGAGACACGTGGGCATCAGGAGGTCGTCTGCGTGCAGGAACTTGACGAAGCTTCCCCGCGACAGCGAAACCGACCGGTTGTGGTTGTGCACCGGGGGGATCAGCTCCGAGGTGGTCTCGAGCCGGATTCGCGGGTCGTCGTACGAGCGCACGATCGCGGCCGTGTCGTCGGTCGAGGCGTTGTCGGACACGACCAGCTCGAGCTCGCCGTACGTCTGCGCGAGGACGGAGTCGACCGCCTCGCCGATCCAGCGGGCAGCGTTGTACGCCGGCATGCAGACCGACACGAGCGGTTGGCGGGACACTAGGAGTCGACCGGTTGTTCGGAAAGCGAGCGGGCGGTGCTCTTGATCCGCTCCGCGAGTCGGATGGTCAGCGCTATGGCCGTGAGTGTCGGGTTGATGTAGCCGCCGGTCGGAAAGGTCGAGGTGCCGGCGACGAAGAGGTTGCTCATCCCGTGGACGGCACCGTGCTCGTCCAGGACGCCCTGCTTCTCGTCGACGTGCATCCTGGTCGTCCCGAGATGGTGATGGGCTGTGGGAAAGACCTCGGGCTCCTCCGGGCTGCTCAATCGCCCGACGCCGGCTCGCGCGAAGGCCTTGCCCAGGATCTCCTGAGTTCGCAGCATGCTGTCGCGCTCCCGCTCGGTGACGAACCAGTGCAGCCGTGGAAGCGGCTGCCCGAACGCGTCCCTGGTCGACGAGAGAGTGATCCGGCGGTCGGGCTCGGGGGCGAGCTCGATCACCTGGAAGACGCCGAACGCCTTGTAGCGGAGATGCGCTGCCGGGAGGCGCGACCAGCCCGAGATGTGGCCGACGCCGAGCGTGTTCAGGAGACGCGTGGTCGGCCACACACGGCTGACCGGCTCCAGTGCCGGGACTTTCTCGATCGCCAGCCGCGCCGCTGACGTGGCCACGGCGTCGAGCCCGAGGCCGAGCCGGCGGACGTTCTCCAGCGCATCGTCCGGCATGCTCTTCGAGCCAAGAGCGCAGGCGAACGCGCCCGCCGACTCCAGGGCTTGCATCTGCCGGACGATCTCGGGCGCGATGATCGACCCGCTGTTGAGGAGGCCCTCGCTCACCAGCGTCGCGTCCGTGAGCCCCAATGCTCCCTGGGCCAGGTCGCCGTTCCGGACGAGCGTGTCGTAGAAAGCCAACCGCCTGGCCGTCTCCCTGCTCGCGAGCTCGAGGCGGTAGCCCGCGGTCGGGTGATCCGTGAAGAACCGACCGACGAGATCGTGCCGGTTGCCGAGCCCCTCCGGCTCCCGACCCTTCGACAGGAGGAGAAGCCGGGGATTCTCGATTCCTCCGGCGGCGAGCACGTAGATCCTGGCCCGGACACCGAACGTCGTGCCCGGTGAAGACGCCGCGTCGACCGTCGTCGCGCGACCCGAATCGTCCGACTGGATCTCGAGCGCCCGCGCGCCAAGGCAGACCGTGACGTGCGGCGCAGCCCGGGCCCAGGCCGCGTAGTCGTCCGTGAAAGCGGAACGGGGCCCATAGCGGACGACCCTGGTCTCGATTTCGTCTCCCAAATCGAGCGGAGTCGCGCAGCGGCTGACATGCCAGCGCTTCGGATCGTCCTCGAATGGGCCGAGGCCGCAGGCTGCTGCCGCGCGCTCGTAGTAGGGGGCGAGGTGGGCCAGGTCGAATGGCCAGCCGCTGTACGGCACGTGTTCGCGCCGCTCGAAGTCGCTTGCCTGCAGCAGGCCGTAGCGCGCGCCCCACTCGTCCCGTCTGATCTCGCTGTTCCAGATCGATGCGGTTCCCCCCTGCCCACGGGCCCGGCCCTCCTCGAGCGGCTCGAACGGCTCGCCCGTCGTCTCGCCGAGAAGCGCGCTCTGGGTCGCGTCCTCGTCCGATCCGCTTTCGAGCACGCAGATCGAGAAGCCCTCGCCGAGCTCCCGTGCGAGCACGAGACCGACGGGCCCGCCGCCGACGATGCAGACGTCGGCTTCGACGACGTGGCCGTCCGGAAAAGTCCTTGCATCGGCGAGCATCAGCGCTCCCCAGTTGGCAAATGCTCGCCGGACGAGTTAAATACGAGTGGGCGGGGGAACGACGTGGGGAGAGAGAGAGTCCGGGCGAGAGCCATGAGACGATTGATCATAGGCGTGGCCCTCGTCGCGTGGGTCGGAGTCTTCTCGCTGCTGAATACCGGAGCGGCGAAGGCTGCAACGCTTCCGACGGGCTTCCAGGACTCGGTCGTCTTCAGCGGCATCGGGGCCGCCACTGCGGTCCGGTTCTCATCCGACGGTCGGGTGTTCGTCGCGTCCAAGGACGGCCTGCTCAGGGAGTTCGACAGCCTCACCGATTCGACGCCCACGACCGTGCTCGATCTGCGCAACGAGGTCGACAACTACTGGGATCGCGGCCTGCTCGGACTGGCGCTCGACCCGAACTTCCCCTCCACCCCCTACATCTACGTGCTCGAGTCGTACGACGCTGCGATCGGGCAGACGGCGCCGAAGTGGAACGACGGGTGTCCCACCCCCCCCGGACCGAACACCGACGGCTGCCCGATCAGCGGGCGCCTGATGCGGCTGACGCTGTCGGGGAACACCGTCACCGCGACGAAGATCCTGATCCAGGACCAGTGGTGCCAGCAGTACCCGAGCCACTCGATCGGCGACCTCTACTTCGGCTCCGACGGCGCGCTCTACGTCAGCGGCGGTGACGGCGCCAGCTTCACCTTCGCCGACTACGGGCAGGGTGGGGGCGGCACCGGCAGCCCGACGCCCAAGAACCCCTGCGGCGACCCGCCGGGCGGCGTCGGCGGGACGATGACGCCTCCGACCGCCGAGGGCGGAGCGCTGCGCGCGCAGAGCTTCCGGCGACCCGCCGGCCAGCCGGTGCTGCTCAACGGCGCCATCCTGCGCGTCGACCCGGCCACCGGCGACGCGATGCCCGACAACCCGGCGGCCGGCAGCAGCGACCCGAACGCCCGGCGGATCGTCGCCTACGGGCTCCGCAACCCCTTCCGCTTCACGATCAGGCCGCTGTCAAACGACCTGTGGATCGGAGATGTCGGCTGGGACACCTGGGAGGAGATCAACCGGCAGCCCTCGCCCACCTCGTCCGTGCTCAACTTCGGCTGGCCGTGCTACGAGGGTAATGCAGCGCAGCCCGGCTACCAGAGCGCTGGGCTGACCCTGTGCTCGTCGCTCTACAGCGCCGGCACCGCAACGCCGCCCCTGCTGACCTACAACCACAGCGCGCACGTGGTCGCGAACGACAACTGTCCCACCGGCAGCTCGTCGATCACCGGAGTGGCCTTCTATACCGGCGCGAGCAACTACCCGGCCTCCTACAACGGTGGCCTGTTCTTCGGCGACTACTCGAGGAACTGCATCTGGTTCATGCCGATCGGCTCGAACGGCCTGCCCAATCCGGCGCTCGTCCAGCCCTTCGAGTCGAACGCGTCCGGCCCGGTCGACCTCGAGATCGGGCCGAACGGCGACCTCTTCTACGCGGACCTGAACACCGGGACCATCCACGAGATCACGTACGCGGGGGCCGCCAACCACCCGCCGACTGCGGTTGCGACCGCAACGCCGACTAGCGGGAATGCGCCCTTGACCGTCAACTTCGACGGGTCGGGCTCCTCCGATCCGGATGCGGGGGACACGATCTCGTACTCGTGGGACCTGAACGGGGACGGCGCCTTCGGCGACGCGACGGTGGCGAAGCCGTCGTTCACGTACGCGTCCGCCGGCACGTACAGCGCGGTGCTGCGGGTGACGGACAACCACGGCTCGGCGACGACGAGCTCGCCGGTCACGATCAGCGTGCTCTCGGGTGGCACCTCGACCTTCGGGACGACCACCCCCGGCGCGTCGACCGATACCGCGTCTTCGGATCTGAAGGAGGTATCGAAGTTCACCGCGCCCGCTGCTGTGAGCGTGTTCAAGCTCAGCGGCTACGTCTCGGGTCTCGGGGCGGGATCGGGGTCGCAGCCGGTGCGGGCCGTGATCTACGGGGATTCGGGCGGTAGCCCTGGTGCGCTTCTGGGCGTGTCCAACGCGGTCACGATCACGGCGGGCCGCGCCTGGGGCTGGGTCGACTTCACCTTCCCGACGTCGGTCTCGGTGCCCGCGGGGACGGCCTGGATGGGCTACATCGCCGGAACCACGTCCGATCTGACCCAGCTGCGCTACGACACCGCCGCGAACGACATGCGCTTCAACCTGAATGCAGGCGGCTACGGATCCGGTCCGACCAACCCGTTCGGAACGCCGAACCTCAGCAACAAGCACTACTCCCTCTACGCGACGTACTCCACGGCGGGCGGCGGGAACAACCCGCCGACGGCAGTTGCGACCGCGACGCCGACGAGCGGAAACGCGCCGTTGGCGGTCAACTTCGACGGATCGGGCTCCTCCGATCCGGATGCGGGGGACACGATCTCGTACTCGTGGGACCTGAACGGGGACGGCAGCTTCGGCGACTCGACGGTCGCGAAGCCGTCGTTCACCTTCACGAATCCCGGCACGTACAACGCAGTCCTGCGGGTCACCGACAACCACGGCGCTTCGACCACCAGCTCCCCGGTCTCGATCACCGTGACGTCGGGCGGGCTCTCGACCTTCGGCACGACCGCGCCGGGCCCCTCGACCGACACCGCCTCCGCGGGCCTGAAGGAGGTGTCGAAGTACACGGCGCCCTCCTCGGGCAGCGTGACGAAGCTGACCGGCTACGTCTCCGGTCTCGGCGCCGCGTCAGGCTCGCAGCCGGTCCGCGCCGTGATGTACGCCGACTCCGGCGGTGTCCCGGGCGCGCTGCTGGGCGTGTCGAACGCGGTCACGATCACTGCCGGTCGTTCCTGGGGCTGGGTCGACTTCACCTTCCCGACGGCCGTGTCCGTGTCGGCCGGAACGGTCTGGATGGGCTACATCGCGGGGACGACAACCGACCTGACGCAGCTTCGCTACGACACCGCGCTCGGCGACCTGCGCTGGAACACGAACACGGGTGGATACGCGGCGGGACCGACCAACCCGTTCGGGGCGGGGAACGTCAGCAACATCCACTACTCGCTGTACGCCACCTATACGCCGGGCAACACGCCGCCGGTGCCGACGATCACGTCGCCTGCGTCGAGCCTGACCTGGAAGGTCGGCGACCCGATCTCCTTCTCCGGCCAGGCAACCGACGCGGAGGATGGAACGCTGCCCGCCGCCGACCTCTCGTGGTCGCTGATCCTGCACCACTGCTTCACTCCGGACAACTGCCACATCCATCAGCTCCAGGACTTCGACGGTGTCTCGAGCGGGAGCTTCAACGCACCGGATCACGGCTATCCGTCCTACCTCGAGCTGTTGCTGACGGCGACGGACTCGGACGGCGTGAGCACGACGACGAGCGTCTCTCTGCAGCCCCAGACCGTGAACCTGACGATCGCCTCGAACCCGTCCGGTCTCCAGTCCGTGTTCGACTCGACGTCGCAGACGACGCCGTTCACGGTCACGGCGATCATCGGGTCGACGCATTCGCTCAGCGCTCCTGCCACGCAGACGCTCGGGTCGAACACCTACACCTTCGGTTCGTGGTCAGACGGAGGCGCCGCGACGCACAACATCACCGCGCCCGCGACGGCGACCACGTACACCGAGACGTACAGCGGTTCAGGCCCGGATACACCTCCGACGGCTGTGGCGACGGCGAACCCGACCTCGGGAGCGGCACCGCTGGTCGTCAACTTCGACGGCTCCGGCTCGTCCGACCCCGATCCGGGCGACACGATCAGCTACTCCTGGGATCTCAACGGCGATGGCACCTACGGGGACTCGACGGCGGCGAAACCCTCCTTCACGTACGCGACTGCAGGGACGTACCAGGCGACCCTGAAGGTGACCGACAGCCAGGGCGTCTCGTCCACGAGCTCTCCGATCACGATCACCGTCACGAACGCGACCACGTTCGGCGTGACGACCGTCGGCACGAAGACCGACAGCGCGACGGCCGACAACAAGGAGGTCACGAAGTACACGGCGCCGAGCGCCGGCACGGTGACCAAGCTGTCGGGCTACGTCTCCGGGCTGGGCTCGGCCTCCGGCTCGCAGCCCGTGCGCGCGGTTCTCTATGCGGACTCGGGTGGAGTGCCGGGTGCCCTGCTCGGCGTGTCGAACGCGGTCACCATCAACGCGGGCCGGGCGTGGGGGTGGGTGGACTTCACCTTCCCGTCGGCGGTGCCCGTATCGGCCGGGACGGTCTGGATGGGCTACATCGCCGGAACGAAGACCGACCTCCTGCAGATGAGGTTCGAGCAGGTGGCGGGCGCCATGCGCTTCAACAAGAACACCGGTGGCTACGCCGCGGGCGCGACCAACCCGTTCGGCACCGCGACGAGCTCCAACAAGAACTATTCGCTGTACGCGACCTACGGCTGAGCGGGCGCTCTAGCCGAGCACGAACCGCTCGGTGAACGGCAGGCTGCTCTCGAAATAGTGCGTGCTGGCGCGAACCAGCACGACGTCGCCCTTCTTCGGCGCCTGGCTCAGCTCGAGGGTGAACGCGTAGGTCTCGCCGTCCTGGAAGAAGCCGCGGGAGGCGATCAGCTGCACGCCGGAGCCCATCGGCAGGCCGTCCGTGGCCTCGGGGCCGGTCGTTCGCACGACCCGGGTACCGGGCCGGAACTTGAGCTCGACCGCGTTCACCTGACCGAGCCCCGCGAGGCCGATCGACACCTTCAGCGAGGTGCCGAGCGGGCCGAAGGTGACCGCGACCGCCTCGAGGCGAAGCAGGCCGAGATCGGTGAGTGGGACGCTCCGGTCGAGGGCCAGCAGCTGCGCGTCCCGTACGACCGTCGCCGCCGGGAGCTTCGGGTCGTCGCCTGCGAGGAGCGAGGCGGTCCCGCCGCTCACGAGCGCGAAGCGAGGCGGTGCGTTCTGGTGGAGGACGTTCGGCGCGGCCTGGCGGGAGACGACGGCGAACCCGGCCGGGATCCGCACGCCGATGGTCGCGGCCCTGGCCGGTCGGACGCCCTGGGTCGCGTCACCCGGCCTGAAGACGGCGACGGTTGCGAGGAAGCGGCCGGAAGGCCTCGTCGGCGCGACCGACGAGGCGACCAGGACTCCTGCGGGGGCGCTCTTGCCCGCCAGCGCGAGCCGAGGAGCCTTCCGCGACGAGCTCACGGTCGGTTGCAGGACGAGGCGCTCGACGGTGACGTCGCCCACCGCAGGAAGCGAAACGGCGACCAAGCCTGCTACGCCGGGCGCCGCGGAGGTCGCTCCTGCCGCCGCGAGCCCGCAGGAAGCTGCCAGGCAGGCCACCGACAGAACGCGGAACTGCACACACTGACGTTAGCCCCGACCTCCTTCACCCGCAACCGGCGCCCGTCGGCCGGTCAGGGCCTCGTGGCGAGCCGGTCGAGCAGTCCGGCCGTCGCCGTAGCTGCCGCCGACCACGTCTGCGCCCGCGCGCGTGCGGCCGACTCCGCGCGGAGGGCGCTCACGTCCCCGGAGTGCCAGTCCGCGATCTGCTCGATCCAGCGCTCGCGCTCGAGCGGGAGGATCTGCCCGGGGTCGACGGCGAGCTCGGCGGCGGCTCCGACATCGGCGGCCAGGAACAGCGTCCCCACGGCCATCGCCTCGAGCAGCGGGAAGCCGTACCCCTCGTAGTGGCTGGGCCACAACAGGCAAAGCGCATCCGCGTACAGGCCCGCCAGCTCGAGGTCGGTCGGATCGTCGTGCACCACGATCCCCGGCCCCTTCGCGAGGTCCAGCTCGTGCTGCTGGCGCGTCGTGACGAGCCGGCGGCGCGTCAGGTGCAGCTCGAGGCCGGTGCGGGCTCGGACATCGGGCCAGAGGTCGAGGAGAAACTCGACGTTCTTACGCGAGTCGTGAGCGCCGACGAGGACGCAGTAGGTGCCGGCGCGTCGCTCGAGGTCGTCCAAGCGAACCGAGTCGAAGGGCGGACCGACGCCTGGTGGAACGACCTCGAGCCGATCTTCCCGGACCAGGGAGCGTTCCAGCAGTTCGGCCCGAACCCGGGCCGAAGGCGTGACCACGCGGATCGACCGGCGGAGGAGCGGACCCGTGAGCGCCCGCGCCAGCGCCCGGTAGGTCGGTGTGAAGTAGTCCGGTTGCGTCAGGGCTGCAATGTCGTGGATGACGGGGACCTGTCTCCGCACGGAGACCGGGCCCCAGTTGCACGGGCTCCAGAGGAGGCGTGACCGAACCTTGCGCGCGAAGCGAGGCAGCGCCAGCTGCTCCCAGCGGTGCCCTCCGATGCCGTGCCACTGCTTCGTCGTCTGGACGAGGGCGAGATCGGGGTCGCCGCCCTCGTAGATGCGGTCGGGAGGGACGATCACCCGCAAATCCGCCTCCAGCTCGGGCGCCAGACGGGAGAGGATCTCGTGCGCGTAGCGCTGCACGCCGGTCATCTCCATGGTCAGGAAACGGCCGTTGACCGCGACGACGGGCCTGCTCAACCCGGCCCACGCCCGGCCGCGACGCGCTCGGTCAGCGCGCAGAGTCGCTCCGCCCACCCGCCGAGGTTGTGGTTTCGTTGCACGATCAGCCGTCCTGCACGCCCTTCCGATGCTGCCAGCTCGGGGTCGACCAGGCGGGTGACGATCGCCGCGGCGAGGGCATGGCGGTCTCCGAGTGGAACCAGGGCGCCGCCGACCGTCTCTCCCTCGGGCGCCATCACCTCGAGCATCCCGCCGACCGCGTGTGCGACGGCGGGGCGCTCGCGCGCGAGCGCCTCGAGCAGGGCAAGCGACGGGCAGTCGTAGCGAGAAGGCACGGCGACGACGTTGGAGGCGGCCAGCCAGTCCGCCACGTCGTCCCGGCTGCCGAGGAAGAGCACCTGCGCGAGTCCGCGGCTCGAGAGCGCCGCGCGGTCGGGACCGTCCCCGACCAGGGCGAGTGTCGCTGCCGGAACGGCCGCGTGGACCTCCGGCCAGGCGTCCAGGAGCAGGTCCTGGCCCTTCTGCGGGCTCAGCCTGCCGACGCACACCACCAGCGGCTCGTCGCCCAGGCCGAGGCGCTGCCGGGCGGCCGAGCGTTCGGGCTCTCCTGCCGCGGAGTACCGATCGACGTCGATCGAGTTCGAGACCACCTCGGCTTCGCCCTGCACGCCCGCCGCCCGGCCGGCGTCGAGCTCCGCGTGGCCGCAGCAGACGAAGACGTCCGTCCAGCGGGCGGCTCTTCGTTCCCAGGCGCGCGCCAGCGGGGCAAGGGTGCCGCCGACCTGGAACGACCACGCGTGGGGCTGGAACATGGTCGGGCGACTGCCGCGCAGGGCAAGCCGTCCGGCCAGCCCGGCCTTCGACGAGTGCAGGTGGACCAGGCCGGGATCGGCGTGCTCCACGACCCGGCCCAGACTCCTGGTCTCCATTGCGACCCATGGCCCCGGCGACCGGCGGGCATCCCAGCCCAGATGCGCTGCGCCCGTCGCCTCCACCGTCGCCGGGAGCCACCCGTCGGATGGACAGGCGACGGACACCTGCCAGCCCCGGGCCCGCTGGGCCGCGACCAGGTCGGCGACGAGGCGCGCGACTCCCTCGGTCGTGGGCTGGCTCACGTGAAGCACCGACGGCGGCAGGTGGAACCTCCCTTGGACAGAGGCGCGCGGGTTGCGGCGTCGGAGAGAGTAGCGTTGCCGGGACGTGACGTCCCTCGATGAGCTTACCGCCGTCGTCGTGGACTGGAATCTGCCGGATCACACGATCCGATCCGTGCAGGCGCTGCTCGCGGACGGCGTTCCGCCGCAACGGGTCGTCGTCGTCGAGAACGAGCCCACCGACGAGAACTGGTCGCGGGTCGCTGCGGCACTCGGCGACTCGGTGCTCGTCCGCATCGGCAGCAACATCGGCTTCGCGCGGGCGAACAACGTCGGCGCCCGCACGCTTCCCGGCACGGCGTACCTGCTCGTCAACAACGACGCCTTCGTCCACCGCCCGGGGAGCGTCGCCTCGCTCGTCGAAGCGATCCGCCGCCCGTCCGTCGGCATCGCGGTGCCGCGGCTGCTCAACGAGGACCTCTCGCTGCAGCCGAGCGTGGCTCCCTTCACGACCCCGCTGCCTGCGCTCGTGCGGGCGAGCGGCGTCAGCCGCTTCGTTCCGGACGGCTGGCAGCCGCGCCTCAGCACGCACTGGAGCCATTCGTCCTCCCGCGAGGTGGAGGCGGCGATCGGCGCCGTGATGCTCGTCGACGGGCCGGCCTGGGACGAGCTCGGCGGGCTGTCCGAGGCGAGCTTCATGTACGCCGAGGACCTCGATCTCTGCTGGCGGGCCCGCGAACGGGGCTGGAAGACGTGGTTCGTCGACACGGCCGAGTTCGTCCACCTCGGCGGCGCTTCCTCCGACCGCCGCTGGGCCACGCGGGAGCGATCGGAGCGGATCGGCCGGGCTGAGGCCGAGATGATCCGAGACCATCTCCCACCGGCCCGGGCTGCTCTGACGATCGGCCTGATGCGCTCGGGCCTGGCGGCGCGGGTCGCGTGCTTCAGCGTCGCGCGGAACCGGGCGGCAGCTGCCAGCTGTCGAGGCTCGCTCGAGGGCCTCGGCCGCAAGAGGGTGGAGCAGCGGTCCGCTCCTGCGGCGCCGGAGCCCGAGATCGAGATCGTGCGGCCCGAACCGGACTAGGCGCCCGCGGCGATCGCCGCCTGGATCGCCTGCCAGGCGGGCCGTTTCGATCCGTTCGGGCGAATCAGGTTGTACTGATCCTGCGGCGACGGCTTTGCCCACGTGTAGACGAAGCTGCGCGGCACGAATGAGCTCCACTGGGTGGCGATCAGGGCCAGGGCCTGCCGCTCGTACTCGGCCTGGGTCTGCTCGTCGACCGAGTCGCGCCGCGCCGGATCGGTGCTCCAGCCGAGCTCGGTGACCCAGATCGGCTTGTCCGCCTCGGCCTGCTGGGCGATGCTCCGGGTGATCAGCAGGCGGTCGAAGCGGCCTGTCGGTGGGCCGGCCGTGTCACCGGGGCCCTGCGCGCCGCAGTAGAGGTGTACGCTCCAGGCGTCCACGAGCCGAGACCGCCACAGATCCGGGTCGGCCCTCAGAAGCGGATCGAGCCAGTCGGTGATCGACTGGCCGCCGAGGGAGTAGGCGTCGCCCGAGGCGAGGACCTGCATGCCGGGATCGCGTGCCTTGATCGCTGTGGCGGCAGCTCGAACCAGCCTCGCATAGCCGGCCGGGTCCGGGCCCCCGTGCCAGAAGCCGCCCAGCCACGGTTCGTTCCAGATCTCGATCGCGGTCAGGGGGAACGGAGCCAGCCGCGGGTTCGCCTTCCAGAACGTCCCTCTCGGCCCGTACCGGCCGGTTACCGCTGCGACGAACCGGGCGAAGTCCGCCGGATCGGACGGTGGATACTTGTCGCTTTCGGGGTGGCCCGTCGCCCAGCCCGGGGTGTAGGTGGCGATCGCCAGGACCCTGAGCCCGAGCTGCGCGGTGTTCCGCATCAGGGCGTCGGTCCGCGACCAGGCGAACTGTCCCCGGCTCGGCTCGATCGTGCTCCAGGCGAAGTCCTCGCGGACCCAGGTGACTCCGCCGTCACGCGCCTCGCGCAGGTAGCGAAAGCCCTCGCCGGCAGGCAGCCAGACCGTGCTCGTCGAGAACCCGACGCGGTCGTTGGCGGGGCCTTCGGGCGCGGGCAAGCCGAAGTCGGCCGCACCGGCGCTTACGACCAGGATCAGGGCGATTGCGATCGCCGTCAGTGTGGGCCAGGGGCGACCCACGGCGGCTACAGTGTACGCGACCCGTTTCGGCACGTACATCCGAACCGATCTGGCGGTACGGAGCGAACGCAGGTTTAATGCAGATGGTCATGGCGGGGGTCGCCAGGTCTTGAAAGGCGATCTGGCTCGCGCTATACCAGGTATGGGGAGAGAGGCGAAGTGAGAGGCAACATCAGTCTGCGTGTCCTTGCCGCTGGCGCGGCGGACGCCGATGTCGAGTGGTCGACCCCGACACCGTGTCCGTGAAGCCCGACGGCGATCTCGTGACGCTGGACCTCGCGGGCGCACACGTCCACGCTCAGGCGTTGGATTCGTACGAGGCTGCCGTCCACGGCGCCCGCTTCTGGTCCCGGATTCGTGTCGGCGTCGATGTCACGCTGCTCGTTCTCGCCGCAGCGATCGCCGATCTGTGGGGGCGCGGGACGGTGAGCGTCGAGACCGGCCTGCTGTGGCCGGCCGTCTTCGTCCTGATCGTCGTCGTCATGTCGTACGTCCGAGGCGCCTATCGCCGGCGCACGAAGATCGAAACCCTCGACGACGTCCGCTCGACCGGCTGGGTGCTCGCGGTCGCGACCAGCCTGGTCGTCACCCTGAGCGTCCTCGTCGACGACGCACCCGACATCGCCGCCCGCCAGACGGTCCGGCTCGGTCTCTGCGCGGCGCTGCTCGTCGCCGGCGGGCGCATCGTCGTCAACATCTGGCAGGTCCGCACGAGACAACAGGGCAAGGCGCTCGTGCCGACCCTGATCGTCGGCGCCGGGCACATCGGCCGGATGACGGCCAAGCGGCTGCTCGAGCACCCCGACCTGGGCCTGCGACCGATCGGTTTCCTCGACAAGGAGCCGCTCGTCCTCGAGAACAGCCCGCTGCGCGTGCCGGTGCTCGGCGCGAGCTGGGACTTCGACAGGATCGTCGCCGAGCACGACGTCGGCCAGGTGATCGTGACCTTCTCGACCGCTCCCAACGAGGTGCTCCTGCGCATCGTCAACCGCTGCCAGGAGCTGGGGATCGACGTCTCGCTCGTCCCGCGCCTGTTCGAGAAGGTGACCGAGCGCCTCTCGATCGAGCACCTCGGCGGGCTGCCGCTGATCACGTCGCACCCGAGCAATCCGCGGGGCTGGCAGTTCGCGGTCAAGTACGCCCTCGACAAGCTCTGCGCGCTGGGCATCCTCCTGATCCTGTCGCCGGTGATGATCGCCTGCGCGATCGCCGTCGCGATCTCGCTCGGCCGGCCGGTGCTCTTCCGCCAGCGGCGGGTGGGCTACGACGGACGCGAGTTCGAGATGCTCAAGTTCCGGTCGCTGCGGCCGGGCGGGCTGTTCCCGGACCGGCCCGACGAACTGCCCGACGACACGGCGCCCGGCGGCTTCGGCAACGAGGATCGGATCACCCGGGTGGGATCCTTCCTGCGCAACAGCTCGCTCGACGAGCTGCCCCAGCTGCTCAACGTCCTCAAGGGCGAGATGTCGCTCGTCGGCCCTCGCCCCGAGCGGCCCGAGTTCGTCGAGCTGTTCGAGCCGCGGATCCACCGCTACGACGATCGCCACCGCGTCCGCGCCGGCATCACCGGCTGGGCCCAGATCAACGGCCTGCGCGGCCAGACCTCGCTCTCGGACCGGGTCGAGTGGGACAACTACTACATCGAGAACTTCTCGCTGTGGCTCGACCTGAAGATCATCGGCCGCACGATCATCACGCTTCCGCGCCACTCGAAGGTCGACCGGTAGCGGGCGGCTAGACCGGCGCGGCGAGCTCGGCCCGCTCGAACGCGATCACGTCGGCGAGGATCTCGTCCAGGGTTCGCTCCGGCGCCCAGCCGATCGCAGCCTCGATCTTCTCGATCGCAGGGACGCGGTGGAGCATGTCGTCGATGCCCAGGCCGTACACCTGCTCGTACGGGACGTAGACGAGCTCCGACCTGGACCCGGTCAGCTCGAGCATCCGTCGGGCGAGCTCGAGGATCGAGATCCAGTTGCGTGAGCCGACGTTGAAGATCTCCCCCGACGTCGACGGCGTGTCCATCAGGCCCTGGAGCGCCCTGATCGTGTCCTGGACGTGGCAGAAGGTTCGCGTCTGGCTTCCGTCTCCGTGGACCTCGAGTGCCGCGCCGGCCACGGCCGCCTGCGCGAAGCGGGCGACGACCATCCCGTATTGCCCGCTCTGGCGCGGCCCGACCGTGTTGAAGAGACGTGCGATCACGAAGTCGAGTCCGCGCTCCTGCCGATAGGCGAGCGCCAGGTATTCGTCCATCGCCTTCGAGTCGGCGTACAGCCAGCGCTTCTGCGTGGTCGGCCCGTAGACCCGCCTTGCGTCCTCGCGGAGCGGCTCCTCGGTCCGATGGTCGCCGTACACCTCCGAGGTCGATGCGACCAGCACCCGCTTGCCGAACCGGGCGCAGTGGTCGAGCACGATCTCGGACCCTTCGAGGTTGGTGACGATCGTGTGGACCGGGCGCTCGACGATCAGGCGCGGACCGACAGCGGCGGCGAGGTGATAGACGACGTCGCACTTGTTCACCAGCTCGTTGACGACCGCCGGCTTCAGCACGGAGTCGACGACGAGGTGGAACTCGCCGCGGGGCATCAGATGCTCGATGTTGCGCATCGAGCCGGTGGAGAGGTCGTCGAGCGCGTAGACCTCCCAGCCGTCGTCGAGCAGCCGTTCGCACAGATGCGAGCCGATGAAGCCGGCGCCGCCTGTTACGAGTGCCCGACCTTTCACGGCTGCCAAGCCTAGCGGAGCCGGCGGGAGCTCCTCGGAAGGCCCCCGCCGGCTTTCTCCTTCTCGCCCAGGTGGCGGGCTACACACGACCCGCCGGCGTGTCCCAGGTCAGCGGAACGGACACCGGTCCCCGTTGTCGCTTGACCCCATCCGGGGCCGTGCGTATTCTCGATCAAGTCGATAGACAATCCTTGGAGATTAGGGAGTGCTATGCATCGTATGAAGATTGTTTTGGGATCGATCGTTGTCGTCGCGGTGCTCGTGGCCAGTCTCACACTCGCCGGGGTGACCGGCGCGGCGACCAAGGAAAAGCAGGGAGTCACCCTCAACCTGGTCGCCTACTCGACTCCGAAGCCGGTGATGACCAAGCTGATCGCCGCGTTCCAGCAGTCTCCGGCGGGTCAGGGCATCTCGTTCACGACCTCGTACGGCGGCTCGAGCGCGCAGGCGGCCGGCGTCGCCGCCGGTCAGCCCGCAGACGTCGTGATCCTCAGCACGGGGACGGACGTGAACCTGCTCGTCGACAAGGGCAAGGTCGACGCGAACTGGAACAAGCAGAGCTACGGCGGCGTCGTCTGGAACTCGGTCGTCGTCTTCGGGCTCCGGAACGGGAACCCCAAGCACATCCGGGCGTGGAGCGACCTGGTCAAGCCGGGCGTCGGCGTCCTGATCCCCAACCCGTTCACCGCCGGCATCGCCAAGTGGGACATCATGACCCCGTATGTGGCGCAGCGGCGCCTCGGCAAGAAGGAGCCACAGGCCCAGGCGTTCATCAAGACGCTCTTCCAGCACGTCGTCTCGCAGGACTCCTCGGGGAGCAACGCCACCAACACCTTCCTCTCGGGTAAGGGCGACGTCCTGGTCACCTTCGAGAGCGAGGCGATCAACGGGAAGATTCCGTATGTGATCCCGCGCCAGACGATGCTGATCGACATCTACGGCGCCGTCATCAAGCAGAGCCAGCACAAGGACGAGGTGAACGCCTTCCTGCGCTTCCTGAAGTCGGCTCCTGCCCAGACGATCCTCGGCGACAACGGCTATCGCCCGGTGAACAAGCAGGTCTTCGCGCAGTTCGCCAAGAAGTTCCCGAAGCGTCCGGGGGAGACGACGGTCAACGACAAGCTCCTCGGGGGCTGGCGTGCCGTCGACAAGAAGTGGTTCGACCCGAGCAAGGGGATCATGGCGAAGATCGAGCGGGAGTTGGGAGTGTCGACCTCCGCTGGCTGAGATCGCCGCAGAGTCTCCCCGGTCTGCACCGGGGGGCACGACCCTTCGCCGCGACGAGAGGGCCTCCACGGCCCTCTCGTTCGGCTTCGTCACAACGTTTCTCTCCCTGGTCGTGGCGCTGCCGATCGCCGCGCTCGCCTGGAGGTCGACCCAGAAGGGCGGTGCGAACTTCTGGGACGTGATCTCCTCGCCCGAGGCGGTGGCCGCTCTCAAGCTGACGCTGGCGATGGCGGCGCTCGCCGCGCTGACGAACGCCGTGCTCGGCACGGTCACGGCCTGGGTCCTCGTCCGGGACGACTTCCGAGGGAAGTCCATCCTGAACGCCGTCATCGACCTGCCGTTCGCGCTGCCGACGATCGTCGCCGGCCTCGTGCTTCTCGCGCTCTACGGGATCAAGACTCCGTTGAAGGTCGACGCCGGCGGAGTTCACTTCAAGGCCGACATCACCTTCACCCGGTGGGCGATCTTCATGGCCCTGCTGTTCGTCACGCTCCCGTTCGTCATCCGGACCGTGCAGCCGGTCCTGCACGAGCTCGACCGCGAGATGGAAGAGGCTGCAGCGTCGCTCGGCGCCGGCTCGTTCACGACATTTCGCCGGATCGTCCTCCCGAACATCCTCCCGGGAATCCTCTCCGGCCTGACGATGGCGTTCGCCCGGGCCTGCGGGGAGGTGGGATCGGTCGTGCTGATCACCGGCAACCTCCCGTTCAAGACCGAGGTCGCCTCCGTGTTCGTCCTCCAGCGTTCTGCCAGCGACCCGATCGGTGCCGCGGCCGTTTCGGTCGTGCTGCTGACGATCTCCTTCGCCGTCCTGCTCGTCATCGGCGGGCTGCGGCGCTGGGCCACAAGGCACGAGCGTGCGTAAGTACCTTCCCCGCGGCATCGTCTTCCTCTATCTGCTCGTGATCCTGCTCGGGCCTCTCGTGATGATGATCTATCGGACGTTCGAGGACCTCGGCGCGGCCTGGGGGGCGATCACCGAGCACAACACGCTCCTCGCCTTCAAGCTCACCCTGATCGTCGCCGCGATCTCGGTTCCGGTCAACACGGTGTTCGGGATCGTCTTCGCGCTGCTGATCGTCCGCGGGAACGTCCCCGGGAAAGGTCTCCTGAACGCGTTCGTCGACCTGCCGCTCGCGCTGTCACCGGTCGTCGTCGGCCTGTCGATCGTGATGCTGTACGGCACGGACGGCTGGTTCCACTGGCTGCCGGACCACGGTGTCCAGGTTCTCTTCTCGTGGCCCGCGATCGTGATCGCGACGCTCTTCGTCTCGCTCCCGTTCGTCGCGCGGGAGGTGGTGCCCACGCTTCGCGAGATCGGCGATGAGCAGGAACAGGCTGCCCACACGCTCGGTGCGTCGGGCTGGCAGACGTTCTGGCGAGTCACCCTGCCGTCGATCCGCTGGGCAGTGATCTACGGCGTCGTCCTGACCACTGCGCGGTGCCTGGGTGAGTTCGGAGCGGTGGCGATCGTCTCGGGAAACATCGACGGGAAGACGCAGACTGCGACGCTCCGCGTGGAGGACGCCTACCAGTTCGCATACGGGAACTACGCGCCGGCGTACGGGATCTCACTCGTGCTCGCCGTCATGGCGATCATCGTCCTGTTCACCATGATGCTAGTGAAGCCAAGAGAGGAAGCGACCTGATGTCGATCTCCGTCCAGAACATCTCCAAGCAGTTCGGCGACTTCGTCGCGCTCGACGACGTGTCGCTCGAGGTGCCGACCGGCTCGCTGGTCGCGCTGCTCGGGCCGAGCGGAAGCGGCAAGTCCACGCTGCTCCGCATCATCGCCGGGCTCGAGCAAGGGGACACGGGCACGATCAGCATCGCCGACGAGGACGTCACGGCGACGGCACCCCAGAAGCGGGGGATCGGGTTCGTCTTCCAGCACTACGCGGCCTTCAAGCACATGACCGTCCACGACAACATCGCGTTCGGCCTGACCATCCGTCGGCGTCCCAGGGCCGAGATCCGCGAGCGAGTTGCGCAACTGCTCGAGCTGGTGCAGCTCGAAGGGCTCGCCAAGCGCTATCCCTCGCAGCTCTCGGGCGGCCAGCGGCAGCGCATGGGGCTGGCCCGCGCGCTCGCGGTCGACCCGAAGGTGCTGCTGCTCGACGAGCCCTTCGGGGCGCTCGACGCACGCGTCCGCAAGGAGCTGCGGGTCTGGCTCCGGCGCCTCCACGACGAGACGCACACGACGACCGTGATCGTCACGCACGACCAGGAGGAGGCGATGGAGGTGGCCGAGACGGTCGCGGTGATGAACCACGGGCGGATCGAGCAGGTCGCCGACCCGATCGAGCTGTACGAACGGCCCGCCAACGAGTTCGTCATGGGGTTCGTCGGCGCCGTCAACCGGCTCGGCGACGCCTTTGTCCGCCCGCACGACCTCGAGGTCACCCTCGAGCCCAACGGGTCGACGAAGGAGGCGATGATCGTGCGCCTCGTCAACCTCGGCTTCGACGTGCGCCTCGAGCTCGTGCGCGACGACGGCGAGCAGCTCGCCGCGCAGATGACCCGCGAGCAGGCCGAGTCGCTCGAGCTCGGCCCGGGTCAGATCGTCTACGTGAGGCCGACGAGGCAGACGACGTTCGCGCCCTGATCAGGGGTGCGGTGCCCAGGCTTCCGGGTCGGCGACGAGGTCGCGGACCACGGTCGGGAGCCCGCCGGAGGCGACGTCCGCCAAGGTCACCGCTTCGAGGACCGAGCGGAGGCTCGCCCGCACGGCGATCCAGACGTCCTTGAGGGGCTCGGCGGCGCCCTGGTAGGTGATCGAGTCGGGACGCACGCCCCGGACGTTGGCCAGCGGCCCCTCGACCGCGCGGATGACCTCGGCGAGCGTGATCTCGGACGCGGGCCGTGCCAGCCAGTAGCCGCCCTCGGCGCCGCGCTGGCTGCGAACGAGCCCGGCGTGCCTCAGGTCGCCGAGGATGTTCTCCAGGAACTTGACCGGAACCTCCTGGGCCTGGGCGATCCGCTCGCCCTTGACGTGGCCCTCGCCCTCGGCGGCCGCGAGCTCGATGCACGCGCGCAGCGCGTAGTCGGCCTTGGCTGAGACTCGCACGGCCTGATTCTGACCGAAGCGCCCGTGTCGAAATTGACCCATGCGGGTCAGGCCGCCGCCCCTGGCCAGTCGCACCCCTTGGGTACAATGCCGTTCCACCAGTGTTCGAACGGTTCACAGAGAGAGCGCGTCAGGTCGTCGTCCTCGCCCAGGACGAGGCCCGTGCGCTCAAGCACAACTACATCGGCACCGAGCACATCCTGCTCGGGCTCCTCCGCGAGGAGGAGGGGCTCGCCGCGCGCGTGCTCGAGTCGCTGGACATCACGGTCGAGGAGGTGCGCGCGCAAGTGGCGCGGATCGTCGGCCAGGGCGACGAGGTCACGACGGGCCAGATCCCGTTCACACCGCGCGCGAAGAAGGTGCTGGAGCTGGCGCTGCGCGAGGCGCTCAGCCTCGGCCACAACTACATCGGCACCGAGCACATCCTGCTCGGGCTCGTCCGC
>Ga0070683_100000343_pt1 | contig 32006 bp, 29 predicted proteins | sample KBSC713LmetaG_FD_64662 | JGI IMG/M metagenome (GOLD analysis project Ga0070683, IMG submission 64662) | Corn rhizosphere microbial communities from Kellogg Biological Station, Michigan, USA - KBS C7.1-3L metaG | ecosystem: Host-associated > Plants > Roots > Rhizosphere ... | reverse complement strand
CCGCCAGAACGTTCGACCGGTCCCCTTCGGCCGGAAGCGCCATCGCGGCTTTCCCGAACGCGTCGCGGAGATCCGAATTCGTCAACAGCTTCGCATCGGCAATCGCGATCAGAACGTTGGCCCGGTCACCGCTCGAGCCCATCGTCAGAGTTCGCTGGATTGCGCCCATCGTCGCCCGTGTCATCTGTGGATTGAGGGCACGCTGGCTGATCAGCGCGAGAAGAACGTTCTGTGCATCCCCGCTGGATCCAAGGTTACGGGAGCCATCGACCACGTCATAAACGATCTCCGGATACGCGTGGGCGTAGGGGATCGACGCGATGAGCACGTTCGCGAGATCACCGCTCGACGGCAGCGTCGCGGCAGTTCGGAAAAACGCGGTGCGCAGCTCGGAGTTGCGCGGCGTAAGGTACTCCGCCGCCGTCGCGAGCAGGAAATTCGCCTTGTCGCCGCTCGACGAGAGAGTCTCGGCGGCCTTGGCCAGAACCAGCAGCATGTCGGGATCGGCGTTTGGAGCGAGGAATTCAAGAGTACTCGCCTTGTCACCGCTCGACTGGATCTGATTGAGCGAGTTGCTGACCGCGGTGCGCACGCGTGGACTCTGCACGGCGCTGATCGGAAGGAGCTTGAGGACCGCACTCAGATCTCCGGAGCTCGTCAGATCGCGACCGACCTGCTCGGCCACCAGCTCGGCGTCCGCTTCGCTCAGCTTCGGGCCGTGCTTGATCAATTCCTCGTAGTGCACTCGCTTCGCCCAGCCGCTATGGATCTCGGAAATTCCGCGCAGCACGGCCGGCACTCCGCCCTGCGCCCGCAGGCGCGCGACACGCTCCGGTACATTTATGCCGAGTTCACGCAATACACGCGGGATGACGCCCGAAAGCCACTGAGCCATGTTCTGGTCATAGGCGACCGGACTGCCATTGACGGTCGCCGTATAACTGAGGGAGCCGTCGCCGAGCGGAACGATCGACACCGCGCGATCCGCCGTCGTCGTCTGCTCGCGGAACCGGGCGAAGCTTCCCGGCGAGAGCTGCTCGATCCGCTTCTCGTCGGGTGAGAAGACAGCTTTGCCGATCAGGGCTGCCTCGGTGCAGCGACCGGGCTCGCTAACGAGAAAATCGTACCTGTCGCCGTTGTCATCGGTCGTCGCGTTGATGTGCGACGACGTGCCGTGCAATACCGTTCCCACGGGGTAGGCCTCGCACGACCACCTCGCCTTCTGGGTCGCGGTGACCATCGAAGCAGACGAACTCTGCGACGTCGTTTGCTGCGGGCCAGGCGATGTTGGCTCCGCGATCCCGGGCGTCTTTTTGAGGGTAGCGGATGGCTCCGAGGCATCATGGATGGAAACCTTGAATGACTCGGGAAATTCGTCCCCCACGTTCGCCTTTGCCGGCCCCTGATACGGCCGCAGCGCAGCCAACGGCAACACCAGAAACGCGAGCGCAATTGCAGTCATGAAAGTCCCCCTCGGATGCAGGGTGTGTCGATCCTGGCGCGGATCGAGAATGGCGAGCATGCGGCCCTCGAACTCCGAGCGCCGCGCCATTGCCAGAGCAGCGAACGCCGGCGCAGCGCGATCGCGGGTCGGGGTGCCGATCGAGCGAACCATCTCGAGCAGCTCACCGGCGTAGAGAGAGGGCGTAGTGCCGTCGCGTAGCACGTAATCGTCGCACGCGTGCTCGCGCTCGACGCGCATGCGGTGCGCCGCAATCCACACCAGCGGATCGAACCAGAACAGGGCGACCGCGAGCTGCGCCACCAGCTGAGTGAGCGCATCGAAGCGCTTGACGTGCGCCATCTCGTGAACGAGCACGAAACGCCGCCGCTCTTCCGGCCATTCGTCTGCGTCTTCCGGCAACAACACCGCCGGATAAACGATCCCCCACGTCACCGGCACGGCGAGCCGCTCACCGCGCAGCAAAGTCAGGGGTCGAGTGACCCCCAGGCTGTTCGCAAGCCTCTGGGTCAACGAGAGCCACTGGCCGTCCTCCACCCGCGCGCCTTCCCGCGCGAGTTGATTCACGCGCCATGTTCCGAACGCGAGACGCAACAGCACCAGCAGCGCGCCGATGAACCAGATTGCCGCCACCACTGCGATTGTGGAAGCCCTGGCGCGACTGGCCGCGATGGGATCGACCGGAGTGATCTCCATTTTCGATCCAGCGCCCCGTTCGCGCGCGGTCACCGCGGGCGTCGAGGTTTTGCCAACGGAGTGTGTTTGCCCGATGTCAGGCGTCTCGGTGTTCGTCGGCTCAGCGACCGCGCGTGTCGCACCTTCATCAGCGGCGGCGGAAATCGACGCTGCAGACATGGACGTCGAAGAGATGGACGGCCCAGTGACCGGTGCGATGCTTTCGACGGACAACCATGGCAAGGTCGGCAAGCCCGCAACCCTCCATGCCGGGAGAACGACCATTAGGACCGGAATCGCGAGATGCCCGACGACCGCGGCTGTCCAAACCGCATGGCGCGATGCCGCCGACCGCTTGCGCAACAAGTACGCGGCCCCTGCCGCGAGAGCAACGACGACCGCGCCTTTGAGCGCCGCATCGATCAGGACCGGAATGGCCGACTGGAAGCCCGACGCAGCGGAGAAGACCCTGGAGATCATTAGCGTCCCTCCTTTTTGGCCTGGTCAACCAGTTTTGCGACACGCTCCAATTCGGCGCCGCTCAATTTTGGTCCTTTGATCTCGAGCAGAGCCGCCACCGCCTCCTCTGCCGAGTTATCGAAAAACGTGCGCAGGACGTGGGTGAGCGCCGAGCGGCGAGCGGCCTCTCGCCTCAGCGTGGGCCGGTAGACGTAGGCGCGGCCATCTTCTTCGTGGGCTACGCGACCCTTTTGCTCCAGGGTTCGCAACGTTGCGCGAACGGCGGAGTAGCCGGGTGGATTCGGGATCCCCGCGAGAACTTCTCCGACGGATGCTTTTCCGCGCTGAAAGAGGAAGTCCATGATCTGCCGCTCGCGGCGGCTCAAGCCAGTCAGTTCCTGGTCGTGCGGCATCTTAAGAGCAGTTGAGGTTGGCGAACTGCTGCAAAACTAGCACATGCTGGAAAAATAGCAATAGCCCCTCGTACGAGAGCTTATGGGTTGTGTGCGCAGTGATTAAGTGAACGGGTGCCAGACGTCAGTAGAGTAGCTGCAAGTGCTCAGTTCAGGACGTCGGGACGTTTCCAGAGGCCCCGCGGAAAAGGCAACTGCTCGTGCCACAACCCCACCGGTGACGTCCCGACGTCGTGAACTACTAGCTGGCCACTATGCCTCTGACGTCTGGCACCCGTTCTGGTGCAGCTGTCGGTCCTGGTGCAGTTCTCAGTTCGGTGCAGTTCCGTTCGCTTGCCTAGCGGAGCCAGCCAGCCGACTACCGCTGCTCCCCGTCCTTCCCCGCCGCGAGCGCCGCCGCCCTCTCCCTCTCCTTCCTCTCCCGGATGCTCCGCACCGCCTTCATGAAATCCGCATCATTGATCGCCTGTTGCGCGTGCCAGGTGATGTCGCGGTTCATCGCGGCGTAGCTGCGATCGCGCTCGATGGTCGTCGGATTGCCCTGCAGGTTGAGCGGCAGCATCGCCAGTAAAGCCGTCGGTATCGACACGGGACCGAGCCTGATCGCGCGCTTGTCGATGCCCCACTTGTAACCACCCTTTTCGATCGTCCAGTCGGTTGGATCGCGGCGCTGCGCCACCGCTGCAATCGAATCGTTGTACGGCGCGATTCCTTCGGCGATCAGGCTATCGATCGTTTGCGCGACAGTTTTCGGGGTCGCCACGATTCCCACTGGTGGCGTCCACAGCCTGCCGTCGGAGTACGACGGCCGCACCCCGCGCGACGGCCCTCCGCCTCCGACCAGCGGACCGTTGCCCTCGTCGGGAGTCGGCTTGGTCGTTGCCGGCGCCGGCGCTGGAATCGTACTCGGAATTACAGTCGGAGCCACCACGTGGATCTCTCGAGGGCGCGCCGGCCTGCCGTCGCCGCCAGCTTTCCCCGGCGTCGGCTTCTCTCCCGGTGTCGCAAGCCTCACGTATCCGACCCGCTCCTGAACATCGCTCTGCCGTTTCGACGAGCTCGAGAAATCCGCGTTCAGGATCAGCATCCGCATCAGCGCCACCGCGACCACGAGGTGCACGCCGACCGACACGAGGAAGGAAGCCGATGGCTTCTTCCTCGCGCCTTCCGGCGACAACGACGCGACGCGGTGGAAAATCATCAGGCGCGCGCCATCCCCTGACGCTCATCCTTGCGCGACGCGCTCCGGGTGTCGACACCCGACTGCGACTGAAGGCGCTTGAGCACCTTGCCCGCGCGCGCCGCCGCTTCACGCAGCCGCTCGGGAGAGGTGATGAAGGAGACGCGGAAAAATCCTTCGCCGCCGGGGCCGAAGAGCGATCCAGGCAGCACGACTACGCCCTCATCCTGAAGGAGCCGGTCACCGAACACGGCGCTGGGAATGTTTTTCGGAAGCGGGCACCAGAGATACATCGTTGCTTTGGGTCTGACGCACGGGAAACCCGCTTCGCAAAACGCGTCGACGGCAGCGTCGCGACGCCGCTTGAACTCGGCGACGTTCGTCGGGATCCAATCGGCGCACTCATCGAGGGCCGTTGCCGCTGCTGCCTGAATTGCCAAGAACGTCCCCGTATCGATGAAGGATTTGACCTTCCCCAGCGCGGCCACGAACTCCGCCTTGCCGCAAGCCCAGCCGCAACGCCACCCGGTCATGTTGTAGGTCTTCGACATCGAGTGGAACTCGATTGCGACATCACGGGCGCCCGGAATCTCGAAAATGCTGGGCGGCACGTACCCGTCGTAAGCGAGCTCGGAATAGGCATTGTCATACACCAGGAGGATATCGAGTTCCTTGCACCGCCGAACCATTTCCTCGAGGTATTCCTTCGGCGCGATCGCCGAGGTCGGGTTGTTGGGATAGTTGAGGTACAGAATCTTGGCCTTCTTCAGCACCTCGGTGGGGATCTGGTCGAGGTCGATCAGGAACCCATTCTCGGGACGCAGCGCGTACTTGTACGGCGTGGCCTCGGCAAGAAGAGTCCCGCCGAGATAGGAGTTGTATCCGGGCTCCGGCACGATGGTATAATCGCCCTTCGCGGCGTAGGCGAACGCGAGATGCGAGATGCCTTCCTTGGAACCGATCAGCGGGATGACTTCCGTCATCGGATTGAAGTCCTGAGCAAAGCGCCTCTTCATGAATCGCGAGACGGCTTCCCGAAATTCCACCAGCCCGAGCGCGAACCCGTAACGACTCATTGTTGGAATCCGCACCGCTTCGGTGATTCGCTCGATCACTTTGGGCGGCGGCGAGAGGTCGGCGTCACCCGCGCCGAGGTCGATGACGTCCATTCCGCGAGCGATGAGCTCGCGCTTGAGGCCGGGGATTCTGGCGAGTGGGTATTCGGGGAGGCTGAGGAGGCGATCCGTCAATGCGGGCACTATCGGCTCTCTTGAACAGGGTTGGTTACGCGACTGATGCCTTCGATCTCGACTTCGACGACATCGCCGGAGACCAGCGGCCCGACGCCAGCAGGCGTTCCGGTCGCAATGAGGTCCCCTGGCTCCAATGTCATGATGCGCGAGATGTAGGCGAGGAGGGATGGGATAGAGAAGACCATCTCGCTGCTGTTCCCCCGCTGTCGCTCGACGCCGTTCACCCTGGTGACGACGGTGAGATTGTCGAGGTCCGGAAGCTTTGATGACTCCTCTCCCAGAGGACAAAAGGTATCAAATCCCTTCGCCCTGGTCCACTGTCCGTCAGTTTTTTGTAGATCGCGTGCGGTGACGTCGTTGACGGCGACGACGCCCCTGATGCCACGCGTTGCGTCCTCTTCCGACGCGCGCGTCAGGGTCTTCCCTACCACTATCCCAATTTCGCCTTCGTGCTCCACACGCGTCGACGCCGCCGGCAGCAGAATCTTCTCGCCATCCCACACCACGCTCGAGGGCGGCTTGAGGAAAATCAGCGGCTCCTTGGGAACCTCATTGCCGAGCTCCTTCGCGTGCTCCCGGTAATTGCGGCCGACGCACACGATCTTTCCGGGGCGATGTTTCGAGGCAGGCATCTCAGTTAGTCACCGTTGTTTGGTGTGAAGTTGCCGATAAGCTGCAACGCTTCATGAATCCTTCTCGTGGGCGATTCGGTAGGCGAGGTTCCGCGGCGCCCGCAGATCCGAAATCAGATGCTCCGTCACTTCACGGGCTGATTTGCCGGCAGCTCGAAGGTGCGCTGCGACGGCGGTCAGATCGTTTTCACTTGCTTGCTGGTGATCCGCACCCGCGACGAGCAGCACGACCTCGCCTTTGGGGTCGGCGTCGCTGTATTCGGCCGCCAGCGCCGCGACGGTGCCGCGCTTGAACTCCTCGAATTGCTTGGTGAGCTCTCTCGCCACCACTCCTCGCCGCTCTCCGGCGCCGGCGGCGGCGAGATCGTTCAAAGTATCCGCGACGCGACTCGGTGCCTCATAAAAGACAGCCGTAACAGAGGAGCCGACGATATCGGCGATCCGCTCCTTTCGTTCCTTTCCCTTGCGCGGCAGAAATCCGAAGAAAACAAAACTGTCGAGCGACAAGCCTGCTGCGACGAGGGCCGCCATCACTGCCGACGCGCCTGGAATCGGGACCACTCTGATGCCGCCGGCAAGCGCCGCGTCGACGAGCCGCGCGCCCGGATCCGACACCAGCGGCGTGCCAGCATCCGAGATGAGGGCGATCGAATCGCCATCCAGCAAACGGGCGATGAGCTTCGGCGTCTCCTTCGCTTCGTTGTGCTCGTGGTAGGACCGGAGCGGAGTCGCGACCCGGTAGTGGTCGAGGAGCCGGCGGGAGTGGCGGGTGTCCTCCGCAATAACAAGCGCGGTCGAGGAAAGGACCTCGACCGCGCGATATGTCATGTCACCCAGGTTGCCAATGGGGGTGCTGACCAGAAACAGCGTTCCGGCCCCATCACTCCCCGCCGTCGCGGAGCTCACCGGTTTGGCGTTCGAGCCCTCTTACGCAGCCGCGTCAGCGTGCTGCTTGAACTTCTCGGCGAGCGCGGGCTTGCCGACGAAACCGATCACCTGGTCGACGAGCTTGCCGTCCTTGAAGAAGAGGATGGCGGGAATCGAGCGAACGTTGAATTTCGTCGAGGTCTTGATGTTCACATCGACATCGACTTTGGCGACTTTCGCCTTACCCTGATATTCGACCGCCAGCTGATCGAGCACCGGCGCAACCATGCGGCACGGCGCGCACCAGGTCGCCCAGAAATCGACCACCGCGAGCCCCTTGTGCTGCTCGATCTGCGTCTCGAAATCGGAGTCGTTTACTTCGACTGCATTGGACATTTTTTGCCTCCAGACCGCGGGACACGCCAGCGGGCTTCGTCGGTTAGTTTACTGCGGGGACGTTGCCCCTCACCGTTAAAACTAATGACCCGATCAAGCCCGCGGGGCACCCGCGTATCGCACGTTGGAATCGCCGTGGAGGCTCTCGCAGCGAGCGTGCCTTTTTTTCGCGAAGTCCTGGAATTACCCGAAGTTTCGCTGGACGACGCCGATGGTGCGCGCATCGTCGGGTTCGCCGCCGGTGAGCCGATTGTCGAGCTCCTCGAGGCCGAGGACGAGAACTCCCCGATCGGTCGCTTCATCGACCGCCGCGGGCCCGGAATCCACCACATTTGCTTTGCGGTCGATGACCTCGACGCGACCCTCGAGCGCTGTCGGAAGGCGGGTCTTCAGCTCATCGACGAGAAACCGCGAATCGGCGCCGAGGGGAAGCGGATCGCGTTCCTGCACCCGCGCTCGACGGGCGGGGTGCTGATCGAGCTCTCGGATCACTAGCGCAATCGCGCTAGCGTCCCGTCCCGGAATTGCCGCAGAAGTCTCGCACCGCGGCGATGTCCATGTTGTCCACGTACCAGCGGTCGCCGGGCCCTCTAATCGCGTAGAACGTCGTCTGGCGTGTGAGGTTTCCTTTCCTCAGCTCGACGCGGATATCGCGATGTCCCTGAGTTCCGGCCGACTCGCCAAGGATCCGCGAGCTGTCGTTGTTGAAGTAGCACTGAAGGATGATTTCGCGCTTCTCCAGCTCGGTGCGGTCCATGGTGGCCCGCGCCGGACCTTTGTTGGTGCCGAAAACGGTCGACATGGCTTGCAGGTCCTTCGCGTTCACGGCTCTCAGGAATTGCTCGACGGCCATTTGTGCGGTCGGAGCGCCGGTGAGCTCACTGCCGTTGCTCGCGGTCCGGGTGGCACTCGAGCAGGCGGCAAGGAGAAACAGGCCAGCGACTTTTCTGAATGACACGATAGAATTCTCCACTGGATAAGGGGCTGCGATTGAGGGACGCGGATAATGCGAGCTAAGCAACAACGTCTGTACATCAATATCGATCACGTCGCGACGGTGAGGCAGGCGCGACGCGGCAGCGAGCCCGATCCTGTTGAGGCTGCCACCGCGTGCGAAAATGCTGGCGCCGACGGCATCACCGCGCACCTGCGCGAGGACCGCCGGCACATCCAGGACGCCGACGTCGACCGCCTCAAAAAAACGGTACGCACCTACTTCAACCTCGAGATGGCGTGCGTCGCCGAGATGCTCGAGGTCGCCCGTCGTCTCAAACCCCAGCAGGTGACCCTGGTTCCGGAGCGCCGCGAGGAGATTACGACTGAGGGCGGACTCGACATCCTGTCCGATCCAGCGCGCATTCAGAATGCGATTGATGCGCTTACCGACGCCGGCATCAGGGTAAGTCTATTCATCGACCCGAGCCGCGCCGCTGTCGAGCAATCGAGGAAGCTCGGCGTACCCGCCATCGAGCTGCACACCGGCACCTATTCTCACCAGCCAAACTCGGAAGCGACCATCGAAGCGCTGCGCGATTCCGCGCGGCGGGCCGCCGACCTGGGGCTCGCCGTACACGCCGGGCACGGGCTCACCGTCGCCAACGTCGGACTCGTCGCCGCGATCCCCGAGATCGAGGAGCTCAACATCGGACACTCGATCATCAGTCGCGCGATCTTTGTCGGCCTCGATCGCGCCGTCAAAGAGATGCACGAAGCGATGCGCGCTGCTCGGTCGTCATAATGGCGAGCTTTGACTGCGGGAGTCGCGGGACTCACCTTTGGATGTGATGCGGAGATCGAGCTGATGACGATGCCGGGCCGGCTGCTGGACTTTTTCTCACTCGAGGCGACGGAGTATCTCAATCGCCTCGAGACCCTCGTCAATCGTCGCAGCCTGGAGTCCAACGACGCTCGCCAGTTCGCGGCCGCCGCTCGCGGGTTGCGCGGCAGCGCCACCATGGCAAAGGCCGGCGGCGTCGTCCAGCTGGCGATGACGGTGGAGAGAATCGCTTCCGGTGTCGTGCAGGGTGCGACGTCGTGGGAGCCCGAGATCCAGCGCGCGCTCATCGGCGCGGTCGAAGATCTCAAGCTGCTGGTGCGGTCGGTGCGCACGTGGGGCGCCGAGCAGGACGCCCGTCTTCAGGACAGCCTGCGACAGCTGGCTCGTTATGCGCCGGCGCGCGAAGAGCGCCGCGAAGATCTCATCATTCCGATCTCGCACCTCTTCTTCAACGACGAGGGGCCACACATCGTCTACGTGGCGCCGAATCCAAAAACTCACTACGAGCAGCAGCTCCGTGAACAGGGCGGCGGGATCAAGCCGGGCGCGCTGTCGCCCGAGGTGAAGCGCGTCCCGACCCCGTCGCGCGAAGTTCCCCCCGCGCCACCGGCGGCCCGCACGCCGCCCCGCGGCAAGGAGCTGCGCGACGTGCTCAATTCCAGCCTGGCGACGATGCGATCGCTCGAGTCACGAAACTCCGGCCCCCAGCCGCCGGCGACCGAGCTGGTGCCGATTCAGGAGCTGCTCTATCGCGGCCAGCGCGCCATCGAGCGTGCCGCCGAGATTCGTCGCGCGCTCAAGAAGAGCGGAACTCCGCCGACGCGCGCGCTCGTTGACGAGCTCGTCGATCTGGTGGAGCTGGCAGCGGAGTAAACCTTGCGACCGGGATGGCGCGCCGCGCTCGGAGCAGTGCTGAGCGCCGCTCTCATCTACTGGACGCTCCGCGGCATTTCACCTGGCGAAGTAGCACATCGGCTTTCCAACGCCGATCCACTGCTGCTGGCGCTCGCCATTTTCTGCGCCACGGCAATCTTCGCGCTGCGCGCCAGACGCTGGCAAACCATCCTCGAGCCGGTCGCCGGTACCCTCGCGTTTGGTCCGCTCTGGCGCGCAACGGCGATAGGGATGATGGTGAACAACGTCGTTCCGGCCAGGGCCGGCGAGATCGCTCGCGCATATGCGCTGACGCGTGAAGAACGAGTTCCTTTCGCGACTTCGCTCGCCTCGCTGGCAGTCGACCGACTGTTCGACGCAATCGTGCTGCTGCTACTCGCGGCGGTGTCGCTGCTCGATCCGACGCTGCCGCAGGCGGGCTCGCTCGCCGGCCGCTCTCTGAGCTCCTTTGCGATAGGCGCCGGCACTCTCGTTTTCGCGCTGCTGGTGATGCTCTACGCGCTGGTTTTCTTCCCCAACCAGCTGCTGGCGCTGTTCGAGCTTTTTGCGCGGCGCGTCTCGCCAACCATCGAAGACCGCGGCCGCCGAATGCTCGAGACCTTCATTCACGGACTCAGCGTACTGCGCCGGCCCGGACACTTCGCCGCCGTGCTCGGCTGGACGCTCGCTCACTGGTTGCTCAATGCGGTCGGGTTTTGGCTGGCGTTCAAGGCGGTCGGCATTACCGCGCCTTTTTCGGCGGCGCTCTTCCTTCAGGCGTTCATTGCGCTCGGAACGGCGGTTCCGTCACTGCCGGGATTCTTCGGCGTGTTCGAGTACATGTCGGTTCAGGGGCTGGCGCTTTACGGCGTGGGCCAGGAGCAGGCGGCTACCTGGGCGATCGGCTATCACCTGTTCTCATTCGTGCCGATCACACTGATTGGCGCGTGGTATTTCACCCGGCTCGGAGTCCGTCTCCGCGACCTGCAGCCGACGACGGAAGCACCCGCGTGACGGGGCGAGGCGGCCGGACTCTGGCGCAGGCGAAGATAAATCTTTCTCTGCGCGTGCTGGCCAAAGAGCCCGACGGCTATCACTCGATCGAAACGGTTTTCCTGCGTCTCGCACTCGGCGACGACGTACGCCTGCACGTGCGAGCCAATGCGCGGACCCTTCGCTGCGGGGTAATGCGTGATAATCCGGAGGAGCAGAATCTCGCCTACCGCGCCGCCGCGCTCTACTCCGAGGAAACGGGATGGCCGGGCGGCTTCGAGATCGTGCTCAAGAAGCGCATCCCGATCGGGGGCGGACTCGGCGGGGGTAGCGCTGACGCCGCGGCGGTACTCCGAATCCTGAACAAGCTGTCGCAGAAACCGCTGCCGAAAGTCGCGTTGCAGCAGCTCGCGGCGCGGCTCGGCGCCGACGTGCCTTTCCTGACCACCGATTACGTCATGGCGATCGGCTGGGGCCGCGGCGAAAAATTGCTGGAGCTCACGCCGCTCCCGGCGCGGGATGTACAGCTCTTCTTTCCACCGTTCGGAATCGACACCGGACAGGCCTACGCTCTCCTCGATGAAAGGGGCGAACGTCACGCCTCTACGGTTCCAGAGCTGACCGCGGAAATGTTCCGCGACTGGGAGTCGGCGGCGCGCCACTCGGTGAATGATTTCGAGGCGGTAATTCGGCCCCGCTGGCCGGCGATCGATGCGCTGCTCTCACGCGGAGATCGTTATGGACTCTTTTACCGCATGAGTGGCTCTGGCTCGACCGTCTTCAAGATTCCGGGCATCACCACGGACTCCTCGCCCGCGACGAAAAAGCTGCCCCCGCTCGAGGTTCCTGAGGGGACGCAACGGATCGTTACACGCACCGCTGACAGCGTTGTCCCTGTGGAGATTCTGGACTAGCTTTCGCGTCCGTTGCCCCTTCGTCCAATGGCAGGACACCGGTCTTTGGATCCGGTAATGGTGGTTCGAATCCACCAGGGGCAATTGATCTAAGTCCTTTGCCCACTTAACTTGTAAGGCTGCATGGACGGATTATCCGTACCCGCTCATGGCTTCAAGCTCATCGCCGGGCCCGCTAACCCGGAACTGTGCGCTGAGATTGCGCAAATGCTGGATGTGCCGTTCTGCAAGACGACGGTCACCAGGTTTGCAGACGGCGAGATTTTCGTCCGCATCGACGAGAACGTTAGAGGCAACGACGTTTTCATCGTGCAGCCGACAAATCCGCCGGCCGACAACATCATGGAGCTTCTGCTCCTGATAGACGCGGCAAGAAGGGCGTCCGCGGCTCGCATTACGTGCGTGATGCCCTATTACGGATACTCGAGGCAGGACCGCAAGGATCAGCCGAGGGTCGCGATTGGTGCAAAGCTTCTGGCCAACATGATCACGGTGGCTGGAGCCAATCGAGTTCTGGGATTGGATTTTCATCAGCACCAGCTGCAGGGGTTCTTCGATGTTCCGGTGGATCACCTGTACGCGGCGCCGGTGTTCGTTTCGCATTACAGAAAGAAGGATCTGCACGAGCTCGTCGTAGTCGCTCCCGATGTCGGGTCGGCGAAGATGGCGAGGGGTTTTGCGAAGAGATTGAACGGCTCGCTGGCGATCATCGACAAGCGGCGTCCCAAGCCGAACGTGTCGGAAGTCGTGAACGTGGTCGGTGAAGTCGAAGGAAAGGATTGCTTGCTTGCGGACGACATGATCGACACCGCCGGCACTGTATCCGAAGCGGCAAGGGCCCTGAAGGATCTGGGTGCGCGCGATGTGTATGTCTGCGCGACGCACGCGCTCCTCTCGGGTCCGGCAGTTGAAAGGCTCTCGAGCGCTCCGATCAAGGAAGTGACGGTGACCGATACCGTGTTGATTCCGGAGGCGAAGAGGTTCCCGACTCTGTGCGTGCTGTCGGTGGGAGAGCTGCTGGCGAAGGCGATTCGCTATATCCACAGCGAGCAATCGGTCAGCTCGTTGTTCGAAGGCTGAAGCATGATCGCGATGATCGGACGGACGGCAAAGGAATTGGCGTCGGCGGTACTGGACATTATCGAGTGGGCGTGGCGCAGAGCGATCGCGCCCCAGGGATGAATAGCAATGGCAACGGTTTCATTTAACGCAACGGCTCGCGAAGGCACAGGCAAGGGCGCGGCTCGCAGTCTCCGCCGTGAGGGATTGGTCCCGGCGGTCATTTACGGCCACGGCCGCGACCCGATCTCACTGTCGCTCAATGCTCGCGACCTCGACAAAATGCTCGGCCACATTCAGGCGGAGAGCACCGTCATCGACATCACCGTGGGAGGCCAGACTGCGAAGACGCTTATTCGCGAGATCCAGCGCCACCCGATCAAGCGGCAGATCCTTCACGTCGATTTTCAGGCACTCGTCGCCGGTGAGAAAGTCACCGTGAGTATCCCCATCACCCTGACCGGCATTCCCGAGGGCGTCAAGCTCGAGGGCGGCGTTCTCGACCAGACCCTCCGCGAGCTGGAGATCGAGGTCGATCCGTCCAGCATTCCGGACCATGCCGAGCTGGACGTCAGCGCGATGGTGATCGGAGATTCGCTCCATGTCAGCGACATCAAGCTTCCGGAAGGTGTCGAGATTCTCGACGATCCCGAGACGTCGGTTGCAGTAGTCGCCGCACCGCGCGCGGTCATCGAGGAGACTCCGGCTGCCGAGGGTGTCGAGGGCGCTGCGGAAGGTGCGGCCGAGCCCGAAGTGATCGGCAAGGGCCCGTCTGACGAAGACGGCGAAGGCGAAGACGAGTCCAACAAGTAGTGACTATTGGATAGCCCTTGAAGGTCATAGTCGGTCTCGGGAACCCGGGCCGCGAGTACGCCGCGACACGTCACAACGTCGGCTGGTGGTTGATCGACCACCTCGCCGACGTTTGGCATTTTGACGGCTGGAAGAAGGATACGGACTCCCATATTTCGAATGGACTCGTCGGCGGCGTGAAAGTCCGCCTCGTTAAGCCCCAGACGTACATGAATTTGAGCGGACAGGCACTGAAGAATTTCGTGCGCCGGCCGTTCTGGAGCCCTGCGAAAGATCTGCTCATCGTCGTCGACGAAGTCCAGCTGCCGGTTGGTCGGATTCGTATTCGTCCACGCGGCAGTGCCGGGGGTCACAACGGACTGAAGAGCGTAGAGGCGGCCCTCGGCTCGCAGGAATACGCGCGTCTCCGGATCGGAGTGGGGCCAAGCGAGGAACGAAAGGGGATCTACACGAACCTCGCCGATTTCGTTTTGGCGCCGTTTGCGCGGGATGAACGAGAGGATATTCTCGACATGATGCCGGAGCTGACTTCGACGGTGGAGACGTGGTTGAAGGAAGGAATAGAAAAAGCGATGAACGTTCACAATCGCAGGGCACGTCCTGCAACCGATGACTGATGACTGAGGACTTTTTGACTGAGGCCCCAGGACCAACTGCATCTATGACTGCTGACTAAGTGAGGACCAGGACAAAAGGCCGAAAAGCAGAACGGAGGACAAGTGAGGACGGTCCTCGATTGTCCTCTGTCCTGCTTGTCGGCCGTTTGTCCTCGGTCTTCACTTAGTCAGCAATCAGCAATGCCGTTGGTCCTGGGCCCTCAGTCAATGTCTCAGGCATCACTGCCAGTCTATTTACGCCGCAATCAACGCATTCATGCTCAAATTAGGAATTGTCGGCCTCCCGAACGTCGGCAAATCGACGCTGTTCAACGCGCTGACTGCCGCCAGGGCCGAAGCAGCCAATTATCCATTCTGCACCGTCGAGCCGAACGTCGGGATGGTCGAAGTGCCCGATCCGCGACTCGATGAGCTCACGCACATCGTGAAGCCGAAAAAAACGGTTCCCGCCGTTGTGCAGTTCGTCGACATCGCCGGTCTGGTCAAAGGCGCCGCCGAAGGTGAAGGACTCGGCAACAAGTTTCTGTCGAACATCAGAGAGACCGACGCGATCGTCCACGTGGTGCGCTGCTTCGAGGACCCGGATGTCACTCACGTCATGGGCGCAGTCGATCCCGTGCGCGACCGCGAGGTGATCGAGTTCGAGCTCGCGTTGGCCGATCTCTCGTCGCTCGAGAAGCGTCTCGACAAAACGCGTCGTTCCGCGCGGACCGGTGACAAGGAGGCCCAGACGGAGCTTCCGGTGCTCGAGAAGGCGTACGGCTTTCTCAAGGAAGGCAAAGGACTGTGGGAGGCCAGACTCACCGCCGATGAGAAAGCGCTACTGGCGCCGCTCACTTTGCTGACGGTCAAGCCCGTCCTCTACGCCGCGAACGTGAGCGACGCCGAGCTCTCCGGCGATGAAGGGCCGCACCTCAAGGCGCTCCGCGAAGCAGTCGCGAAAAGTGGCGAACAGGCAGAGGTCGTTCCCTTCTCCGCCAAGATCGAGGCGGAGCTCGCCGAGCTGCCGCCCGAGGACCGCGCCGACTTTCTGTCTTCGCTCGGCCTCGAATCAGCGGGACTCGATCGGCTGATTCGCGCCGGATACAAGCTGCTTGGACTCGAGACTTATTTCACTGCTGGTGAGCAGGAGGTGCGCGCGTGGACGATCCACCGTGGTGATACCGCTCCCAAAGCGGCGGCGGTGATTCACACGGATTTCGAGCGGGGGTTCATTCGCGCCGAGACGGTCGCGTACAGCGCGTTCGTCGGCAACGACGGGTGGAAGGGCGCGCGCGAGAAAGGCGTCGTGCGCTCAGAAGGAAAGGAGTACGTCGTCCAGGACGGCGACGTACTCCTCTTCCGATTCAACGTCTAGCGGTCCTCTTCAAGCTGTGTCCGTGGGCCGACGGATGTGAATCGGACCTCACTCAGTTTACCGGATGGACCTGATCACGGATTTCTCCGCCGGGGTTTGCCGTGGTGTGCACGTTCGTGTAGGCGTTGCCGTTGTTGAACAGGACTCGCAGTGAATCGAGCGACACTGTGGAGTTGTTGGCGTTGGTGATGGTGCCCTCCGCAACTATCCCATTGAGCGTGCCCGTTTCGGGCGGACGGTTCGGCAGAAAAAGATTGATGATCACCGGACCGGCGGTGGCCCCGACGTTGGTCGCTGCCCCGAGGTGAATGTGCGAGGCGGTCACGTTCGTCATGTTGGTCAGCTCGAGGGTCCAATTGATGACGTCGCCGTTGTCCACGAAGGTGAAGACTCCACTCCCTGGTGACGTATGCCCCGCGCCTTCGTTCTCGGCGATCATGTTGGCCACGTAAGTCTTGGGCGCGGGCGCCGTCGTGTCACTGCCGCAGCTCGCGGCGACGAGCGTGATTGCAGCCGCTCCGATGACTCCAGCGGCAATTCCGACTGTTCTGCGCATGTAACCTCCGGGAGAGCGCAGGACAGAAGCTAGGTTGGCCAGCCGCGCCATAAAGCCCGATTCCGCCAATGACCGCGCGCTCGCGGCGAGACATCCATTCCGCGCGGCGGGCGTTCGCGGTTGAATTGAAGGCCTCGACCGCCTAGCTTTCTGTCTCGACAACGGCCACACCCGTGGCCTTCACACCTTCCTCCCGCTTCGGCAACCAGCGGGAGGCGGTTAACGACCAAAAGGAGGATTGCCAGTGCCCCGCACTTACGAGGCGGTCTACATCTTCGATTCCACTCTCGAAGACGCCGCCATCAACGACAAGATCAATCGCTTCAACGGCCTGCTCGGCGCCAAAGAGCAGCCCGAAGTCACCCATTGGGGGCGGCGCCAGCTCGCCTACTCCATCGGGCCCCGCGAGAACGGCTACTACGTCGTCTCCAAGTTCAACGCCGAGCCGTCCGTTCTCCCCGAGTACGAGAGAGCGCTCAAGCTCGACGATGGTGTCATTCGCTACCTCGTCACCCTGCACGAGCACGAAGTCGGCGCTCCGCCGCAGTCCGAGGAAGAGCTGGCCGCGGCAACCCGCCGTGACGACGATGACGACGACGAGGATTAATCCATGAGAAGACCACAAAAGAGCTGCCCGTTCTGCGAGAGCCGCGTTCGCTGGATCGATTACAAGGATGACCGCACCCTCGGAAGATTCATCACCGATCAGGGGAAGATTCTCCCGTCCCGCTTGAGCGGCGCGTGCGCGCGTCATCAGCGTCAGCTGTCGACGGCAATCAAGAGAGCTCGCTTCCTCGCCCTCATTCCTTATATCCGCGGCCACCAGGCGTAGATGGCGGACGCCGCCACGACGGAAACGAAGAGTCGGTCGTGGCGGCCCCTGTTTTGGGGGCTGGCAGCGTTTCTGATTCTGCCTTACCTGCCGCCCCTCGACGCGCTGATCCCGGTTCAGCAAACCCTGCTGGTGCTGATCGCAATCATCGCCAGCTGCGCCATCATCGACTGGAAGCTCGGCGGGCGGCTGGCGATGGTGCTCATCTGGGTTGCCCTTGCCGCGTGGATGCTTCTGCACCCAGCTGGTCAGCCGGGCACCCAGTACGATCAGATGGCGCGCGGCTGGGTCGTGCTGCTGGCGGCGAGCTTCGGCTTGGTCAGTCTCTGGAATACCAGCGCGCCGTTCCTGTCGCGGGCGCTTTTCGCAATCGGCCTCGCGGTGGCGGTCGGCTTCAGTCTCGCGCTGTCGTCGCCCAGCGGGATTGCACGCTTTCAGCATGCGGCGGGCGAGGAGTTCACGCGTCGGGTGAACACGACCATCCAGAAGATCGAGGAAGGGCGGTCCGAACCGGCGTGGAAGGAGATCACCGACAAGGCGCCGTGGTTCGACGCCTTGAACGATGAGAGCGAGTCGATGATGCGCGACATGCCCTCGCAGTCGGCGGCGCTCCTCCCCGCGCTGCTGGCGCTGGAATCGCTCGCTGCCCTGGGGCTTGGATGGGCGGTCTATCAGCGCTTCGCTCCTGAGCGCCTCGGACCGCAGCTCGGACGGCTGATGGATTTTCGTTTCAACGACCAGCTGGTGTGGGGCCTTGCGGTCGGCGCCACGCTGTCGCTGTTGCCGGCTTTCGGCGAAGCCAGAAACGCCGGCTATAACCTGCTGTTGTTTTTCGGCGCGCTGTATCTGATCAGGGGGACTGGCGTTCTCGTTTGGCTCTCGCGCGGACGCTATGTCTATCTGGTCATCCTCGGCTTCATCCCATGGCTCCTCGTCGGAGTTACCGTCATGCTGGGCCTGGGCGACACCTGGCTCGATCTGCGGCGGCGCTCTAAGTCAGCCTGAGCGTGCGGTCGTTCCAACAATTGTGCTAGCTTTACTCGTTCTCAACGATCACCGAAGGAATCTCGGCAATGGAAGTCATACTCAGACAGGCAGTTGAAAAGCTCGGACACCCGGGCGACATCGTGAAAGTTTCGGCTGGTTACGCCCGCAATTATCTCCTCCCCCGCGGTTTCGCCTACGAGGCGACGGCCGGAAATCGGAAGCGCATCGAGCAGGAACGCCAGCGTCTGGAGCAGGCTGAGGAGCAGCGCCGTGGATCTGCGTCGGAGCTTGCCACCAGGCTCGAGCAGGTGTCGCTCACGTTCTCCGCGCGCGTCGGCGACGAAGGCAAGCTCTTCGGTTCGGTGACTTCTTCCGACATTGCTCACCAGCTCGAGACGCAGGGCTTCCATGTAGAGAAGCGACAAATCGACCTGCACGAGCCGATTCGAGCGCTTGGCGTCTATCGCGTGCCAATCAGGTTGCACGCCGACGTTCACCCCGAGATCAAGGTCTGGGTGATCAAGCAGTAGCAGCGTAGGGAAAGCGAAGACCTGGCTGTCCTAGATGTGGACGGCCAGGTCTTTTTTGCTTGGCATACTTGGCGTGCGAAATGCTACTTGAACCCCTCACGGAACTTTCGCCCGACGGATAAGCTACACAGTGAATGCGGCATTCCCGCCGCGAACGAACCTCCACCGAACCGCATGGCAACATCCCTATCGTCTGTAACCGCTCGCGAAGGCGCGCAGAGAGTGCAGCGCGCCGCCCAGCTCTGTCTGGACATGAAAGCCAACGACGTCGTGATCCTCAATCTGGCCGGCGTCACCGACATGACTGATTACTTCGTGATTGCGAGCGGGACCTCCGACACCCACGTGAGATCGATCGGCGAGCACGTGATTGCGGAGATGAAGAAGCAGGGTTTGACGGTGCACCACACCGAGGGGTTACAGCAAGGCCGCTGGGTATTACTCGATTTCTTCGATTTCGTAGTTCACATCTTCCATCCGACACTTCGCTCGTTCTACCAGATAGAGCGCCTGTGGAGTGACGCGGAGACAGTGGCGCTGGAACCACAGGAGTAAGCAATGAAAGCGGTTCGTATCCTGGCCGGAATGGCCATCCTGCTGTGCGGAGCTCGCCTCGATGCACAGCAGTACTTCGGCATGAACCAGGTGCAGTACAAGCACTTCGACTGGAGAGTGATCGAGACCGAGCACTGGCTCGTTCACTACTATCCCGAGGAGCGCGCCGGCGCGATGGAGGCGGCCCGCATGGCGGAGCGCTCCTACGCGCGACTCTCGAAGGTGATGGACCACCAGTTCCGCGAGAAAAAGCCGATCATCCTCTACGCTTCCCGCTCGGAGTTCGGGCAGAGCAACGTCAATGGTGATCTCGGCGAGGGCGTGGGCGGAGCCACCGATCCGCTGCGGCAGCGAATGATCCTGCCGCTCACCGGCGACCTCGGCAGCTTCGAGCACGTGCTGACCCACGAAATGGTGCACGAGTTCCAGTTCGACATCTTCGCCCGCGGCAAGGCCGGCGCGAATCTCCAGACCCTCAGTCAGGTCGATCCACCGCTCTGGTTCATGGAAGGCATGGCCGAGTATCTGTCGATCGGGCCCGAGCACATCCTGACCGACACCTGGGTTCGGGATGCCGCGGTCAATGGCACTCTGCCCACCATCGAGCAGATGACCGAGCACCCGGACAAGTATTTCCCGTATCGCTACGGTGAAGCGCTATGGGAGTACGTCGGGGAGCGGTGGGGCGACGCGGCCATCGGTGAGATCATGCAGAACGCGACCACGCTGGGAATTGCGCGCGCGTTCCAGCGCCAGCTCGGTCTCACGCTCCACGAGCTGAGCGACGATTGGCGCGAGTCAGTGAACGCCAAGTATCTGCCACAGGCGGCAAATCTCGATCGTCCGCAAACTTTCGCCCAGACCCTACTCAGCGAGAAGAAAACGGGGGGCCAGATCTTCCTTGCGCCCGCCCTCTCCACCGACGGCACCCGCATCGCGTTCCTGTCGAACGGCAGCGTGAAGCGCGGCGAAGTTTTCATCGACCTGTGGCTGGGTGACGCGCGCACCGGAAAGCGCATCAAGCGGCTCGTCGAAAGCACGACCAATCCGAACTTCGAGGAGCTGCGTCTGCTCTACTCGCAGAGCTCCTTCTCGAACGACGGACGGACTCTCGCCTTTACAGCGCAGCGGGAAGGAAAGGACGTCCTGTACCTGATGGATGTCGCCAGCGCCAGCGTGAAGAAGCGTCTCGACCTGCCGGTCGACGCCGTGTGGAGTCCGACCTGGTCGCCCGACGACAAGCAGATTGCGTTCAGCGGCACCGTCGGTGGCATCACCGATCTCTACATCGTCAATGCCGACGGCAGTGGTCTGCGCCAGCTCACGGACGACAAATACGGCGACTTGCAGCCGGCTTGGTCACCCGACGGCCGCCAAATCGCTTTCGCGAGCGATCGCGGTCCCGAGACCAATCTCGCGATCCTGAAATTCGGCAAATGGCAGATCTCGGTGATGAATCTCGACAACGGAAGCATCACCGTGTTGCCCGGTCAGGATGGGTTGAATCTGAACCCACAGTGGGCACCGGACGGGCGTGAAGTCGCGTTCGTATCGGATCGCACCGGGATTCCGAACGTCTTCCTGTACGATTTTACAACCAAGGAGCACTACCAGATCACCAACGTGCTCGGCGGCGTTTCCGCAATCACCGAGTACAGCCCGGCGATCAGCTGGTCCAGGGGCGCCGACAGACTGGCGTTCACGTACTACGAGCGCGGCGACTACACCGTGTGGACCGTCGACAATCCGCGCGCCCTCAAGCGGACGGCGTTCCGGCCGGGAGCCGCTACGCCGGCGGTGGCAGCAGCGCCCGCGGCCAACGCGCCACAAACGGCATTCGATTCGACCCTCGGGGCCCAGCCCGGTGAGCCCACTTCGACATACCGCGCGCCGTCCGGCACGCGACAGTCGTCGGTGCTTCCGGCGCAGGAAGTAGCTGTCGCCGATTTGCCGGCGAGCATTGGCACCCTGATGTCGGATCCGCTCTTCGGACTGCCCGACACGGCCCGGTTCAAGGAGCGTCCGTACCACGCGACGTTCCACCCCGACTACATCGCTGATCCATCGGTCGGCTACACCCCCAGCTACGGCGGAATGTTCGCCGGTGGGACGGCCTTTGTGTTCAGTGACCTGCTCGGCAACCATCAGCTCGCCGTCGCCGGCAACGTGTACGGACGTCTCAGCGACGCCAGTGTGTTCGTCGGATACGCGAATCTGAGTCACCGCTGGCAGTACACCACCGGCCTGGCGCAGGACCCGGTGTACGTGCCCGTGTCCGGGTTCCAGGGTGCTTCGCCCGACAACCCAAACGCAATCCGGCTGCAGACCGACTACTTCCGCTACGTCATCAGGAACGTCTTTCTCACCACCCAGTATCCGTTCAGCCGCTTCAGTCGCGTCGAAGTCGGAACACAATTCAACAGCATCGCGCAGGGAATTGTCCACGTCTTCCAGGATTGCAGCATCGCCGGGTACTGCACCGACATCCAGTTCAAGAATGACAGTCTGAAGCTCAAAACGCTGAACTACATCACGCCGACGACGGCGTTTGTTTCTGACAACACGCTGTTTGGCAACACCGGTCCGATCATGGGACGGCGGATGCGCTTCCAGGCGTCGCAGAACCTCGGCAACGTAAACTTCGCCGACTTCCTGGTTGACTATCGTCGCTACGATCCGATTATCTTCAACACGCTCACCTTCGCGACGCGATTCCTTTCGTCGATCTCACTCGGGCGCGATGAAGACTTCTTCCCGAAGTACATCGGAAGGCCGGACTTCGTCCGCGGTTACGATCGCGCGAACTTCAACTTCTACGATTGCACCTCGATCATCGGTGGACAGTCGCAGTGCAACAACGCCCAGCTTGCGGGTAGCAGAGTCGCCGTGTTCAACGAGGAGCTCCGCTTCCCGATCATTCGGCGCTTCGACATCGGCAGCTCTTTTGGATTGCCACCAGTCGACGGGCTCATCTTCTACGACGCGGGTCTGGCGTGGAGCAAGGGACAGACGCCACACCTCGGCAACGCACCGGTGGGCAACAATCCCAACATCGATCGTTACCCGCTCGCAAGCTGGGGTGGCGGATTGCGGGTGAACCTTTTCAATCTCGCCGTACTTCGTTGGGACTATGCCCGACCGATGGTCGGCGGACGGAAGCCCAACTGGACCTTCTCATTGGGAGCGAGCTACTAACCGTTGCGTCGCCTCCTACTGCTGGCGCTGCTCTGTGCAGCCTGTACGAACAACGACAGGGCAGCGCCTGACAGCACGAATTTCCAACCGGCCGAATCACACGGTCCCGACCCGCTCCTTCTTCGCGTTCCACGCGGCGGAGGAACGGGTCGCGTCTACGTCTACCCCAAGCTCGACTCGGCTGTCTGGACCGTCGACGAAGCACCGGCGCTGGAGCGTGTCCTCGCATTCGACCCCGACGCCGGCACCATTGCCTACGTCGATTCCAAAGGCTTCCCAGGTCGCCTCGACCTAAGAGAGACCGACGTCGTCAAGGCTTCCCGCGCGAAGCTCACCTCTCTTGCTTCGGCGAACGGCAGCGACATCTACGGCATCAATCCCAAAGGCGAAATTGTCAGACTGAACCCCAGCGGCGGTGACTGGCATTTCAAGCCGCCGATTCCAGCGCGGTCGGTTTTTACGCAGCCCAACGGTGAGCTCCTTGTCGCCGCCAACAAAGGCACCCAGACCATCCTTTGGAAGGTGCGGCCGCCGGACGATGTCGTTCAGGACAGCGCCGTGTTGCCGCTCTCGGGACGCGCCGTGCGCACCCAGGTCGGAGACCGCGTGTACTTCACCGTCGACAGTGGTCTGGTCGGCGTCAAAGCCAAGGATCTTTCACCGGCCGGCACAGTAGACCTGCAGAGTCGCGTCCGGGCGTTGGCTCCAACTCCGAGCGGCGACCGCCTTTACGTCGCGACTTTCGGCGATAGTGGGCTATCGGTCGTCGATCGCTACAGTGGCAGCGTCAGTCACGCCGTTACGCTTCCGGCACCGCCGACGGACCTGCGGATGGACGGTCTGGGCAGGTACCTGATCGCGCGCTTCCCGAAAGTCGATTCTGCCTGGGTGATCGCGATCGGGACGAACCGGCTCGTCGGCGCGGTGGCGACGCGCTGGGAAGCGGATCTGCCCGTGATCACACCCGATGGCGAATTGGCGGCTCTCGGGGCAAAGGACGTTACGCTGATCGATCCCGACAACCTCGCGGTCAAATCCACCGTGGCTGCCGGGGCTAAAGATTTCTGGTATTTCTTTGCCTGGAACGGGTTCCGCCCACGGCCGGCTGGTCTCGACCAACCGGTGACTTTCCCGACCGACAGTGTGTACTCCGATTCCACCGCGAGCTCGACGTCGCCTTACGCGTCGTCCACGCCGGCAACCATTGATTCCACACAATTGGCGCCCGGAACGCAGCCGACGGCCGGCTTTACTGTCTCCTTTGCCGCGCTGCTCACCGAGGACAAGGCACAGCAGCTCGCCAGCACCATTCGGGTCGGCGCAACACCGGCGCACGTCGTCGTCACCAGCAGCGCCGGCTCGCCGATTTTCAGAGTGGTGATGGGTCCGTTCTCGACGAAGGAAGAGGCAGAGCGGGTCGGTCGCGCCTCCCGACGCGATTACTGGATTTACGAGGGCTCCCCTTGAAGCCGCCCGGCGCCGGTGGACGACCCGTAGCATGGGAAGACGCCGGACGGCAGATCGCGCCACTGCTGGGCAGCTACTCCGCCATCGTCGTCACATCCTCGGACCCCGCTGTCGCCGCCTACGTAGCGCTTGGGATCGCCCGCGCCGAAGCCCAACATCGCCGCGCCGTCGTCGCGGATCTCGTTGGCGACGTTCCGTCGCTTCGTTCCTTGGTCAGAGAAGAAGATCCGCACGGCATCACCGACAGTTTTCTGTACGGCGTGTCCCTCAACAAGATCGGCTACGAAGTCGAAGGCACCCCGAATCTGTACGTGATGCCGAGCGGAACCGATCCCATGATCGACGAGCAGATCTTCCACAGCGGAAGATGGAAAAAGCTCGCGGCGGGATTTACCCAGGTCGGCGCGCTATTGATTCTCGTCGCGTCCAGTCATGCCGCCGGACTCGGCGACCTCATCGAGCAGGTGGATGGCGCGGTGCTGGTGAAGGATGCCGAGATCGCGGCCGCCCCGTCGGCTCTCGTTCTGGCTCGCGTACCGACGCCCACACCGACGCTCAAGATTCAGCTACAGCGAGCCGGCGCTCGCGCCGCGGTATGGAGGCGACAACGGTGGTTTTTCCCGGCTCTGGGAGCAGCCTTGGTGCTACTTCTCGCCGCGATCGGGTTGACCCTCGCCTTTACCGGAATAGTTCCGCTCGGGCGTGCACCGGCGAGACACGTCGCGGTCAAGCCCGTGCCGGCACCTACGCCCCCTCCCCCGCGTCCGCCACCGGAAACGTTGTACATCGCTCCTCCGGCAAATCCCGGCGACTCAGCCGAGGCGGCCGCTTTTGCCGTTGAACTACAGGTCGCAAACACCGCCGAAGGTGCTAACTTGTTCATCAGGAAAAATGGCGCGGCGCTTCCGGCGCCCGCGGTGTCGCCTGTCCCAATTGACCCGGAGCGATCGACATGGTACAAGGTGACGGCTGGTGCGTACCCGGCACGATATCAGGCTGACTCACTTCTCTTTGTCCTGCGGAATGCGCACGTGCTCAGAGATTCTGCCGGCAGCGTCACCCGCGCGCCGCTGGCGCTGCTTGTCGACAGCGTTCCAACCCAGGGCGGCATCACCGATGCCGTGCGCGCAGCCGTCCAGAAATATGACGGCCGCGGCCTGGCGGTCTACGCATTGATGCAGGACGACGGGGGCGCGCGGTTGTACGCGGGCGCCTTCACCCGGCCCGAGGAATCGGCCGAACTGACAAAGACACTTCGCGGCGCGGGATTGAATCCCGTGCTCGTTTACCGAACGGGGAGAGCGCCTTAGTGCGTTTAACGAAGCTCGACATTCACGGATTCAAGTCCTTCGCCGATCAAACCGAGATGCTCTTCGAGCCCGGCGTCACGGCGATCGTGGGTCCGAATGGCTGCGGCAAGTCGAACGTATCCGATGCGGTGAGATGGGTCCTTGGCGAGCAGCGCGCGCGTGCCTTGCGCGGCGCAAAGATGGAGGAAGTGATCTTCCAGGGATCGTCAGCCCGCCGCGCCGTCAATCTCGCTGAAGTCTCGCTCCACTTCGAGAATGACGACGGCGCTCTCGACATTCCGTTCCGCGAAGTCGTGATCACGCGTCGCCTGAGCCGATCGGGTGAGAGCGATTACTTCCTGAATGGCGCCGCATGTCGCCTTCGCGATATCCACGACATGGTTCGTGGTACGGGACTCGGCGCCGACTCGGCCGTCGTGATCGAGGCGAAAATGGTCGATGCCCTGCTCAGCGACCGGCCCGACGATCGTCGCGAGCTGTTCGAGGAAGCCGCCGGCGTCGGACTCTACCGCGATCGCAAACGCAGCGCCGAGCGTCGGCTCGAGGAGACGACGGTGGATCTCGCTCGGATCGACGACCTCATCGCCGAAGTCCAGAGCCAGGTCCGGTCGCTGGCGCGGCAGAGAAAGCGCGCCGAGCGACACACCGAGCTCACCTCGCGTCGGTTCACCCTCGAGGTTGCGCATGCCTCGCGCGAGATGGCGGCGTGGCGCGACGAGCTCGCCCGGCTCGAGGAGCGCGTCACGGCCTTGCGCGTCGATGTTCCCGCCGGCGAGCAGCGCCTGCGCGAGGAGGAAGCCGCGCGCGACGCCGCTCTCAATGAGCGCACCAGCGCGGAGGCACGCCGCACCGAGTTGGCCAGGCTGGTCTCGGACCAGCGCGAGAGCACCCAACAGCTGCGCGGTGAGATCGCCGTCGCCGAGGAGCGTCTACGCAACGCCATGTCGCGCCGCGAGCGAGCCGAAGAGGAGCGCCGTGAAGGAGACGCAGCCGCCGGTCGCGTCAGCACCGAGCTGGAGCGCGCCGTCGCGGAGCTCACCTCGCTCGAGGATGCGCTTCGAGCGGCCGATCACGCGCTGGCCGTCCACGCTCGGCACGAAGAGGAGGTTCGCTCCAATCTCAGCGTCGCACGTTCCAGTCTCGAGCACGGTGAGCGGGCGCTGCGCGAGCTACGCGAGGAGCTCCATCGCGCCTTGCTCGATCGGCAGAGTGGCGAGCGCGAGCGTGAAGAGCTGAGCGCGCGACGCGCAACGCTGGAGACCGAGCTTACCCATCTGTTCGACGCGGCCGAAGCAGCGCGTCGCGACCTCGCCGCCGCTGAAGACGCCGCGTCAATCGGAGCGACGCGGCTCGCTGAAACAAGCGCCGCAGCCGATGAGGCGCGGGATGCCCTCGACCTTGCCCGCGAACGGGAAAGCGCCGCGCGCGACGAGCTGTTGCGCGCGGACGAGTTGCACACTGCACTAAGTGCCAAGCTCAACGCACTCGAGGGCCTGGAGCGGGAGCGCGTTGGCCTCGCGCCCGCAGCGGCGCGGCTGCTCAAGGAGCGCGCGATCTTTGGCGAAGGCGCCATTCTCGGACCGTTGAGTGATTTCATCAGCGCTGACACCGCGTCCGCCGGACTCGTGGAGCGCTTCCTCGGCCCTACGGTCAACGCGGTACTGGTTCGCGACCGGAGCGTCGCGGACGCCATTCGCGCCTGGCACGCCGCCGCCACGCCGGGGCCGCTGCTCCTGCTGCCGCTCGATTCGGTCAATGGTGATTCGCCGGCGGGAACGGACAATCCTGACCTCGCTGCGATCGTGGAGTCCGCGTCCCCTGCCAGCGGCTGGGTGCGGACTTTACTCGGACGCGTCACGTCGATGGAAAGCGGTTCGGCGTTCGTCGATGCGCGTGGTGCGATCTGGCTGCCCGCGGCTGAATCGGGCCCCGGCCCACTGCGTCGGCGCGCCGAGATCACCGAGCTGAGACAGGCCGTCGCCAACAGTGCCGCTTCCCGGCACACCGCGAGCGTAAACGCGGAGACGGAGCGCGCCTCGCTCGCTGCCGCCGAGCGCGCTGCCGTCGTCGCCCAGGAAGCCGCGTCGCAGGCAGCCCGAGCCAACGCCGAAGCGGCCGATCGTTCCGCAACCGTTGCACGCCAACACCAGCGGGCCGCCCGGGAGGCGGCCGAAGCACGGGCTCTGATCGACCGGTTGACCGAGCGTGAGACAACCACCGGCGCCCGCATCGACACCCTGGCTACCGCTGCGGCTGACATCGAAGCGCGCATCGCTGCCCACGAAACGGCCGTGAGCGCCGCACGAGAGGTCCTCGCCACCGCCGAGCACAGCCAGGAAGAAGCCCGTGAGCAGCGGACGGCGAGTCAGATCCGGCGCGCCCAGGCTCAGGCCCAGCTCGAGGTCGCGTCCGATCGCCATCGTCATCTGCGCGATGAGTTCGCGTCCGCAACCGGACGCCTCGAGTCCCTGCAGCTGGAGCTGAGCACCCTTTCGTCCGCCGACGCCCAGCTCACCGAGCAGGTTTCGCAGTGGCAGGGGGACCTCGACGCCCGTCAGTCGACCCTCGAGGATACCGAGCAGAAGCTCGCTGACGCCGAGCGAGCAGTACACGAGATCGATGAGCGATTCACGAGCGAAGAGCACGTGCTGAGCGAGCTGCGTCGGAACGTCTCTGCCGCGAGTGAAGAGCTGCACGCCGCCGAGCTCCGGTACACCGAGCTGTCGGGCAGGCGCGCGGCGATTCGCGAACGGCTGGAGGCCGAGTGGAAGAAGCCTGTCGACGAGCTGCTCGCCGGCGCCGAAGCACTCGAGCTGGACGACGAGACGCTGCGCAGCGAAGCCGCGCTCGTGCGCGAGCAGCTCGACGCGCTTGGCCCGGTCAATCCGCTGGCAATCGAAGAACACGAGGAGGAAACCCGTCGACTCGGCTTTCTCACTACCCAGCGCGACGATCTCAACTCCGCAAAGGGCTCCTTGCAGCAGGCAATCCGCGAGATCGACACCACCGCGCGCGAGCTCTTCCTGCAGACTTTCGTTCGGGTGCGGGAGAACTTCCGCAACATCTTTATGACTCTGTTCGGTGGTGGCGAGTGCGACCTTCGACTCGAGAATCCAGAGAGCCCGCTCGAGGGCGACATCGAGATCCACGCCTCACCGCGCGGCAAGCGTACCCAGCGCATTCATCTGCTCTCGAGTGGGGAGAAGGCACTGGTCGCGCTGTCGCTGCTCTTCGGAATCTTTCTCACCAAGCCGAGCCCGTTCTGCCTGCTCGACGAGGTCGACGCGCCGCTGGATGACCAGAACATCGGCCACTTCGTGCGCATGCTCAACCGCTTCAAGAACAGAACCCAGTTCATCGTGATCACCCATAATCCGCGCACCACCACCGAAGCCGCCGACGCCGTTTACGGTGTTACAATGCAGGAGCCCGGCGTATCTTCATTGGTGAGCGTACGCATGCGTGGGCGCACCGTCGACGAGACGATTACACCAGCGCACCCAGCGCACACACCACAGCTGCACGACGAGCCCACCGAAGCCGCCGAGCCAGCGTCAGTTATCGCATAAATGCTAGTCGTCATGCAGCACGACGCGACGGCTAAAGACGTCGAGCGCGTGGTCAGTATCATTCAGGAGATGGGTTACGAGGCGCGGCCGATGCCGGGCGCGCAGCGGACCGCGGTCGGCCTGGTCGGCAACGACGGTCGCGTCGACTCGTCGCGGCTCGAGGCATTGCCCGGTGTCGCGCAAGTCATCCACGTCACCCAGCCGTACAAGCAGGTGTCACGCGAGTGGCGCGCCGAGAATACGGTCGTCGAGCTGGCGCCGGGTGTCAGTGTCGGTGGCGACAGCGTCGTCGTGATCGGCGGGCCGTGCTCGGTCGAATCCGAGGAGCAGATTCTGTCTGCGGCGCGAATGGTCAAGGCCGCAGGAGGCACAGCGCTCCGCGGCGGGGCATTCAAACCCCGCAGCTCGCCCTATTCTTTCCAGGGACTCGGAGAGAAAGGACTGAAATTCCTCGCTCGCGCCGGGAAAGAGACGGGATTGCCGATCGTCACGGAGGCGATGGATTCGGAAGGAGCGAAGCTCGTCTCCGAGCTCGCCGACTGCATCCAGATCGGCGCGCGCAATATGCAGAACTATTCGCTGCTCAAGACCGTCGGCAAGCTGAAGAAGCCGGTGCTGCTGAAACGCGGCATGGCTGCGACGATCAACGAGCTGCTTCTGAGCGCCGAGTACATCCTCGCGGAAGGCAACGAGAACGTCATCCTGTGCGAGCGCGGAGTGCGCAGCTTCGATCCGGCGGCGCGGAACATGTTCGATCTCACTGCAATTCCGATCGTTCACCGGCTGTCGCATCTGCCGATCATCGCCGATCCGAGCCATGGCACCGGCCTTCGCGACAAGGTGATCCCGATGGCACGAGCGGCGATCGCAGCAGGCGCGGACGGAGTGATGATCGAGGTTCACCCCGAGCCGGACCGCGCGCTTTCGGACGGGGCGCAATCGCTCTACCCCGACCAGTTCACCCAGCTCGTTGGCGAGCTTAGAGCGGTCGCTGCGGCGATCGGTCGCAGCGTGCCCCCGCCGAAGTCCGGAACGGCATGAGCCCTGCCGGGTAGGCATCACTATGAAAAACTTCATTTATCCAGTGGCGTTCGTCGCCATCGCGCTGCCTTTCACGGCGCAGGCGCAAAGCGCCGATGCAATCATCGATCGCGCCGTCGCTGCCTACGCGAAGCTAAACAGCATGCGCGCCGAATTCCGGCAGACCCTGACCAATCCCGTAACTGGAAACAGTCAGACGACGAGCGGCGTCATCCTGCGGAAGAAACCCAATCTCCTCAGCATCGACTTCGAGTCCGGCGACCGCGTCGCGGCCGACGGATCGACGCTTTGGGTGTATCTCCCGAGCAGCGTGCCCGGCCAGGTGGTGAAGATGCCGTACACCGGGGCCAACGCCAGCGCAGTCGATCCCGCCGAGCAGTTTCTGAACTCGCCAAGATCGCGGTTCACCATCGCCGGAGCGGGAGCCGCGACCGTCGGCGGTCGATCGACGCACGTGATCACCCTCACCCCCAAGCGCGCGAATCCACACTTCGCCAGCGCAAAGCTCTGGATCGACGACAGTGATTCGAGCATTCGACAGTTCGACATCGAAACGCCGAGCGGGCTCAAGCGCCACGTCGTCATCACCAGCTTCACGCCGAATCCGAATCTCGGCCGATCGGCCTTCCGCTTCTCGGTGCCCAAGGGCGCCAAGGTCGTCGATCAGGCGAGCGGGATGGCCTTCTAGAGCAACACGCCGCGAGCTATTTGCCGGACCTCACGAGTCCGGCGACGGCCGCGAGTTTTTTCGGATCCACGCCGCGGCGCTGCGCAATTTCCACTGCCGCGGCTGAGAGTGTGCGATAGACCTCCAGCGCCGCCGGATACGACTGCAGCGCACGCACGTGCCGGGCGACGGTCTCCGCGTCGCCCCGAATCACGGGACCGGTGAGCGCATCGTCCGGAAGCATTTGCTTCATGTTCGCGAACGCGCCGCTCATCAAACTCTCCACCGCCTGGTACGCACTCGCGTCGGGGATTCCAACATCGTGGAGCAGATGTCCCGCGACCGAAGCCAGCACGACCGGAAAGTTGGAGGAGATCACCGCGGCGGCGTGATAAGCCGCCTTTTTCCCTGGCGGAATCTCGATCACCCGCGCGCCCAGCTGGCCGGCGAGACGCCGCGATGCATTGCGCGCGGCGATGTCTCCGTCGACACCGATCCATCCTTTGCGCAGCATCTCGGCAGACACCTCCGGATCGCCGAACGGCACCAGCGGGTGGAACGTCCCCGTTGGATAACCGGCGGCGCTAAACGAAGCGAGCGCGGCGGGCTCGGCTATCGCCGAGGTGTGAAGGATCACGGTGCCACGCGCGATCCGTCCGTCCTTTGCCGCACCGGAGACTTCTTCGAGGGTTTCGTCGATCTGCGGATCGCGAACGGCGACGATTACGACATTCGCGCCGGCGGCGTCGGGAGGGATGCTCCCCGTCGAAGTAGCGACTCCGGACGGCCGCTTGCCGTGAAGGCCGACAACCTCGATTCCTGATGAGCGAAAGGCGCGGACGAGTCCGCGCCCAACATGCCCGGGCCCGATGACGAAGACCCGCTCACTCACCTCGCTGATCCGCCGGCAGTCAACGCATCGACGGAGTCCACAGGGGGCGCCATCGCGGTCGCTCGACGCAGCAGCTCGTGCTCCGAAGTAGCGCCTCGCGCCAGCTCGAGAGCCTTTTGAAGCACTTTGTCAGACGCTGCCCGCCGCCTGAACTCCGCGTCGCCACCAAAGACGTAGCGAGCGATGTCGAACGCTATCAATCGCGAAACAAGCGGCTCGGCGTCGTCGTAGACGCTGCGCGGAATGTCGATGCCTCGGGCTTTCATCCGCGTCCACACTTCTTCGCGCATTGCCGGCGTGACGACGAAGTCCGGACCCGGCACCCCGCCCGTCCCCTTCAGGTAGAGCGCGTAGTCGGTGATCGCGTCGCGAAAGTGACCGGTGTTGGCGCCGAGCGCGCGCATGAGATTCGCCTCGTTCGCGGGCACCGTCGAATCGCCGGCGATGACATCGGGCGTGATGCCACCGCCGCCGAAGACACTGCGTCCCGCGTCGGTGCGAAACCTCTTGCTGGTGGTGGGCGGCAAGTCCTCTTCATCGTCGTCATCGCTGGGCTGCCGCCGCGCGATGGAACGCCCCGCAGGCGTGAACCAACGCGCGGTGGTGATCTTGAGCCCGCCCTCCGAGCCGAAGGAGACCACCGTCTGAGCGCTCCCTTTACCGTA
>Ga0070683_100000342_pt1 | contig 32024 bp, 51 predicted proteins | sample KBSC713LmetaG_FD_64662 | JGI IMG/M metagenome (GOLD analysis project Ga0070683, IMG submission 64662) | Corn rhizosphere microbial communities from Kellogg Biological Station, Michigan, USA - KBS C7.1-3L metaG | ecosystem: Host-associated > Plants > Roots > Rhizosphere ... | reverse complement strand
CAGCGCGAGCCGCGGTGCGAGATGCGCAGGCCGACGCCCGACGAGCTGAGGCGCGTCGAGCTGTGCGCGCTCGCCACCCGGGGGATGTCCATGCTCGCGTCTTCGTTCGGTCCCCCGCCCGGGGGCGATGATTAGGGCGATGGCCGACATCGGCGACAACGCTGCCTTCGTCCTGACCGCGGCCCTGGTCGCGCTCCTGGCGATCCTCGCGACCGTCACGGTCTGCGTCTACTACGGCCACAAGTCAACCGTGCACGGCAAGGTCTGCCGCGAGCAGCCCTCCGTGTGCATCGCGGAGGCGAACGCGAAGTGACCATCAGGCTCGTCCCCAGCGCCCCCGGCCCCGGCAGCGACCACAACCGGCAGACGGTCAGCGTCCTGAACGGCCCCGACCTGGCCGGGAGGGTCGTCATCAGCGTGGACAAGAGCGGCCCGCGCGACACCGTGGTCATCACGGTCGTCCGCGAGGACGAGGCGTACTTCGGCCCCGTGCGGGTGGAGGCGCCGTGACCGGCATGTGGCTCGCCGTCGGCATACTCGCCCTGGTCGCGGTCGGCCTACTCGCGGCGCTGATCAAGCGCGAGCGCGACTACGACCGGGCCGTCTCGATAAGCATCAGGCTGCTCTCCGCGGGCAAGGAGTGGCAGGCGCGCTCGAACGAGTACGAGCGGATCGCCCAGACGGCGATCGACACCATGGCCGAGGCGGGCGACGAGATCGACAGCCTCAGGGGCCTCGTCTCGGCGCACCACGCCGCGGGCGCGATGGACGGCGCTACGATCGGGGGCACGTGCCCCGTGTGCAAGGCGGCCGAGTGACCCGCGCGGAGCGCATCGAGGCCCTGCTCCGCGACCCGGCGGCGACCGAGGGCGAGCGCGAGGCGTGCAGGGGCGCGCTGTCGCGGCTGGTGCCCGAGGGAGAGCTTTTCAACGAGCACATGGGCGGCTCCGCGCTGAGCGGCCCGAGGCCCGAGCGAGGCACCGAGCCGTGGGACTACGCCACCGGGGCGTGGGCGTGAGGCTGTTCTTCCTCCGCAGGCTGCTCGGCGTGGCGCTGATCGGCCAGGGCCTCGTCACGCTGCTGACCCCCTTCCGGCCCGGCTGGAACCTGGCCGTCGCGAGGAAGATCGCCCGCGTCAAGGGCGCCTACGCCGTCGGCCCAATCTCCTCGCTGATCGCCGCCGACGACGCGGCCGACGAGGCGTAGTGGCCAGGCGCCGCAGGGTGCGCGTGCGCGTCGCCATGCCGGGCGTGCCGACCTACCTCTCGCTGATCCCCGTGTGCCGACCCCCGTCGCACCAGTGGCGCGGCCAGAGGCGGCGCTGCATGTGCGGCCAGGTGGCGAAGCTCGCGTGATCGCCCTCCTGCGCAGGCTGGCGCGGCACATGCGCGGCGACGAGAGGGTGCCGCTGCGCTTCCTGTGCATGGTCTGCCTCCACGAGACGAAGGCCCTCGGCCACCGCCAGCAGCGCGCCTACTGCTGCCGGTGCGGCAGCCGCATGGTGAGGGTCGCGCCGTGACGAAGACCAGGGCATGAGACTCGCAAGCGTTGAGCACGTGAGATGCGACGAGCCCGACGGGCGCACGCTCGTTTGGGTGGACGACCTGATGACCGAGCAGGGCTTCGAGGAGCGCGTCTCCAACGCGGAGCGGCTCTACCTGGAGGCCGTCAAGGAGTTCATGAGCCAGGAGAGCCCGCGCCCGGCCCGCATGTTCGCGGGCAGCGGCCCGCTCAACGTCAAGGACCCCGCGATCCAGGGCATGACCGTGGCCGAGGCGCTCGCGCGGCACGAGGCGCTCCAGACGGCCGAGAAGGAGCGGTCGCGCGTGGCCACCAGGGCGATGCGCAGCTTCGAGAGCTTCCTCTGCGACGAGGAGGGGATCGTCTCGTTCTGGGACGGCCTCTCCGGGGCGCTCGCGTTCGAGGGCGAGATCGACTGGGGCCACAGGCACGGCACGCCCCTCGACTACGGGAAGACGTCCGTCCCCTCGTTCAGGCTGCTCAGGAAGACGGAGCGCCGCGTCGAGAGCGAGACCAAGGTCTACCGCACCGAGGAGGGCGTGGAGTGGGCGTAGCGCCCCTCACGCCCGAGGAGCGCGCGCGGTTCGCCGAGTGGCTCTCGGAGCAGTCCGACACCGACAACGAGCTGGCCGACCAGCTGGACAGGACGGGCATGCCGCAGATCGCGAGCGTCTGGCGCGAGCAGGCCGCGGCCGAGTCGCTCGTGGCGCGCGTCCTGCGCCTGACCGAGACGGTCGACCGTTGAGCGACCTCAGCCACCTGGACAGCTTCTACCTGTCCGGCCCCGCGACGCCGATGAGCGCGGCGGAGCGCGACGAGCGCCGGGCGTGGCGCGAGGACTACGCGGCGCGCGTGTCGGCGTCGGCCGAGCGGGTCGCCGACCGGCGCGACCCGGTGGAGATCCTGCGGATGATCGTCGCGACCCGGGTCCCGTACCCGGCCGCGTGCAGGTGCGACCCCGAGGCGGGCGTCCGCTGCGTCGACCACATCGACGCCGAGAACGGGCGCTGGGCGGTCGCCGAGTTCGCCGGGCTCGCCGGGGAGGGGACCGGCCACGAGCTTCGCTGCGGCGTGTGCGAGGGCATCGACGACCCCGGGCTCATCCACAACACCGCGTCCCCCTACTGCTCGGAGCACGTCGAGCCGGAGGCCGCGCTCAGGCGGGCGCTCGTCGCCATGGTCTACGTGCACCCGTGCGGCTGCGCGGAGGGCTCGCCCGACTGCGCCAGGTGCCGCGCGGTCGAGACGCTCGGCTTCGACCCCTGCGACAACGGCACAATGGGGGCATGACCTTCCGCCGCGGCGTCTCGCTCTACTGGCGCGAGTCGATGTGGCTCGCCCTCCTCGCCCTGCTGTCCGTGAGCGCGCGGGACGGCTGGTGGGCCGCGCTCAACCCGGTCTTCGCGGTGTTCTGGGCCGCCCTGTACTACTACGCGCGGCGCGACCGCGAGGCGAGGCAGGCGCGCGAGGAGTTCGCCGCGTCGCTGCGGGACGCGATCGAGGGCCGGACGGTCCCGATGCCGCCGCTGGACGACGAGGACGACCGGCCGTGAGCGCCTTCGGCACGCTGAAGCGGATCGAGGAGCTGGGCGGCGACATCCGCGCCGACCTCCCGCCGGGCGCGAAGGGCGCCCGCGCCCTGGACGAGCTGAAGGGTCTGGCCGCCACTATGGCGACGTCGAGGCCCGACTGGCCCGTCGAGGTCCACAGGCAGTACCTACTCGTCCTGGACGAGCGCGACGAGCTACAGGGGAAGGTGGACGAGCTGGTCCGCGGTCTCGCTGGCGCCGAGATCGAGATCATGGCGTTCCGCTCGCTGCCGCCGGACGTCACGGTCGGCAAGGCCGTCGAGCTGCTCGACCACATGAAGGAGGCCGGGCGCCAGCTCGCCGAGTCGCAGGGGGCGCGCAGGGACGACGTCTGGCTCGACAACCCGCGCTGCCTGACGCCCGAGGACCGCAGGGCGTTCGACGCCTGGGCCGACGACTTCAACGACCGCAGGCTGGAGGCGGGGCGCAGGCTGCGCGGCGAGATGAAGCCGGGCCTGCACGACCCGTGGGACGCGCGGTGCGCCAAGCGGATCCACGGCGAGCCGACGGACAAGGACGCGCGGTGCCGGATCTGCAACCCCGAGCAGCCTTCGAGGGTCACGTGAGCTACCTCTCCTGGCGGCTCTGGCAGCTGCGCACCTGGCTCGGCGAGGACCTGCCGTGCGTCCTGCTCGGCCACCGCTACAGCGAGCGCGTGTGGGACCGCTTCGGGGACATGAGCAGGCGCCCGATCAGGCAGGCGTCGTGCAGCCGTTGCCACGCCCCGCTGGGGATACGGCGGTGAGCCACGTCCTGAGCGACAAGGACCGCTGCTCGAACTGCAAGACCGTCCCGTACCCGCGGGGCTTTGAGCCCGCGCTCGGCCTCTGCTGGCACTGCGTGTGGACCGTGCGGCCCTGGAAACAGGCCCCGACCGCGCCGTAAGCGGCGGATGGACGGCACCGAGACCTACGTGGTGGTGGACGAGTCCGGCTCCGAGCTGGCCGCGTTCGAGGGGCGCGACGAGGCTATCGAGGCGCTCGTGACCGCCCGCGACGACGGCTCCGAGGAGGACGGCGTCATCCTGGTCTACGTCGGCCCCGAGGTCGTCGACAGCATCGACTACGGGCAGGCCCTTGAGGAAGCCGAGCAGGTCTGACACCCGGCGGCTCTGGGGCTGCTGCGCGATCGCGCTCGGCGCCTGGGAGGCGTCCGCCTTCGCCACCGGCCGCGTACCGACCGTCACCGAGGCTTGCAGGCGCGCGAGGACGCGCAGGGTCGGCACGGCCGCCGTCCTGATCTGGTGGCTGGGGCTCGGCCACCACCTGATGCGCTCCAAGCGGCTCGACCCCTAGAAAGCGGGTCCTCCGTCCCGTAAAGGGCGAGATGACAGTCGGAATCGCTACAGTCAACGTCGCCAACAAGTTCCTGGACCTGCTCTGCCGCGCCCAGGCTTGGACGGCCCCCGCGGGGTTCTTCGTCAAGCTGCACACCGCGGACCCGGGCTCCGCTGGCGCGACCGCCGCGGCTGGCAACACCACCCGCGTCGGCGTCACGTTCTCGGCCGCCTCGGGCGGCTCGATCACGAACTCGGCCTCCGTGGACTGGACCTCCGTGTCCACCGCGGAGACCTACTCGCACATCTCGTTCTGGGACGCCTCCTCGGCGGGCAACTTCCTCGGCTCCGCGGCCCTCACGGCCTCGAAGACCGTCGCCGTCGGCGACAACTTCAGCCTCCCGGCCTCGAACCTCACGATCAGCATCTCGCCCGTCGCGGCGTAACGCCCGCGCTCCGGCCCCGTAAGGGGCGAGAGATGGCGAGCCGCGAGGACAGCCCGGAGTGACCACCTGGACGAAGGTCCAGTCGGCCAGCGCCGACGCGCCGTCGGGCAGCCTGGCGTTCCCCTCGGACGTCACCGACGGGAACCTGATCGTCGTCGTGCTCGGCAGCGACGCCACCGGCATGACGGTCACGTCGCCGCAGGGGACGCTGGCGCAGGTCGAGGAGCAGGCGGACTCGGCCAGCGACCAGGTGACGGCGATGTGGTACGCGGTCGCGGGCGGGAGCGGGCCGGTTACGATCGTGCCCGGCTACAACGGCGGCTCCTGGACCACGCTCGTCATCCAGGAGTGGGCCGCCGACAACGGCGGCGCGATCGCGCTGGACCAGCACGACAGCGCGGCGACCGCCTCGACCGCCAACCCGGCCACGCCCGCGGTCGTGCCGACCGCGGACGGCGCGCTGCTCGTCGCGTCGGCCTACAACCGCGGCGCCTCCCTCTCCTCGGGGGACGAGGTCGAGTCCCCGTTCGCCTACCAGGACAACAGCGACGACGGGGGCGGCGACGAGGTCGGCGTCGCGTCGTACCAGCAGACCGCCGCGGCGTCCGTCAGCGCCACCTTCAACTTCGGCGGGGCGGACATCTGCTCGACCATCATCGCCTCGTTCGTCGCGCCCGCCTGGCCGCACGTCCAGTCGGCGGGCGGCCCGGGCGGCTCGGGCGCGATGCAGCAGGCGTTCGGGAAGACCGGCGCGGTCGGCACCGACACCGTGGACGGCGGCGCGGTGGCGGGCGCCCTCGCCGGGGACCTGCTCGTCTCGGTCGCGGGCACGGACAACGCCGCGGGGACGACGCTCGCGGCGGGCACCGGCTGGACGCTCCGCGGGTCGGGCTCGGGCGGCGGCGACACCGTGGCGATCGAGTCGAAGGAGGCGGCCTCGACCGGCAGCGTCTCGGCCACGTGGTCGCCGGGCACGGCGGCGTTCGGCGGCGCCGTCGTAACCGCCGCGTTCCGCGCGACGACGGCCGCCGCGCTGCCGAAGTCCGGGGCCAAGGTGGGGACGCTCACGTCGCCCGCCTCGGCGGGCTCGCAGTCGTACACCGTGCCCGGGCTCGGGACCGAGACGCCGAAGGCGCTGGTCTTCTTCTTCACGCGCCAGGGCGCGGAGGGCTACGCGGCCGGGATGGCGACCGCCGTCGGGTTCGCGGCCGGGCCGTCGTCGCAGGCGTGCGTCTCGACGTCGAGCAGCGACAACGTGTCGCCGACGGTCGCGTACCGCAACCAGCGGGATAGCCACTGCCTCAGCGTCGTCGATCCCTCCACCGGGGGCACGGACGTGTCGGCGACCCTGACGTCGTTCGACCCCGGCGGCTTCACGCTCGACTTCCCGTCGGCGGGCCACCAGTACCTCATCCACTACGTGGCCTTCTACGGCGACGACCTCCAGGCGCACGTCGGCGTCGCGCAGGCGAAGACGAGCACCGGCACGCAGGCTTACACCGGGGTCGGGTTCGAGCCGGACTGCCTCCTGACCGGCCACATCTCGACGTCCTCGGACCCGTCGAGCAGCTTTATCCTGGGCGGTGGCCGTCTCGGGATCGGCGCGGCTGCCGCGGGCGGGGCCGGTGCGCTCTACGTCGGCGAGGACACCGGGATCGCAACCTCCGACGTCGTCTCCTACCAGAAGGCCGACCGGGTGTTCGTGCAGGGCAACCCGTCCGAGGCGCCGTCGATCGAGGCGCGGCTCAGCTCGTTCGACGCCGACGGCTTCACGCTGGACTACGTGACGCAGACGTCGGGCAGCTCGATCTACTTCTTCTACCTCGCGCTCGCGGGCGGCGGCTTCGACGTGCTGACGGACACGCAGAAGACCTCGACCGGCACCAAGGCCACCGCGGGCGCCGGTTTCCCGCCGAACGCCGCCCTCCTGATGGGGACGAACAGGGCTACCTCCGCGTCCGAGGACAGGACGCTCATGAAGCTCTCCCTCGGCGCGGCCGACGGGACGGGCGAGGCCGCGACGTGGACGTCGGGCACGGACGGCGCCAACCCGGCCGACGAGAACATGGCGACGCTCACGACCGCCGCGCTGCGCCACGCGACGAACCCGTCCACGACGGACGCGGAGGCGACGCTCTCGTCGTTCGACTCCGACGGGTTCACGCTGAGCTGGGGCACCGCGGACGCCACCGCGCGGGAGTTCTTCGCCCTGGTCGTCGGCCCGCAGCTGCCGACCGCGGCCGAGGTCTTCACCGAGGCGGGCGTGATCATGTTCGACCTCACCGGCAACGCGGCGGCCATGGACGACATCCTCGACTACGCCGCCGACAACCACTTCGGCTGGGTCTGCCTCCAGTGCTTCGACGGCACGACGCTGATCGAGCAGACGCAGATCCCGCTCTGGAAGGCGGGCATCCAGTCGCGCGGCATGCGCTTCGGCCTCTGGGGCGTGCAGCACACCGACCCGTCCGGCGACGCGGGCAGGGCCGACTCGCAGATCGACCTCTGGGGCGCCGAGTTCTACATCGCCAACGCCGAGGCCGAGTACAAGACGGACACGGGCGGCACGAGGGCCAACGCGGGCACGTTCTGCACGGCCTTCAGGGCGGCCCAGCCGAACATCGCCGCCGCGCTCGTGACCTACGCCGCGACCGGCAACGAGGTCAGCGTCCTCGGCGACACGACGGTCGCCGCCGCGGGCGTGATGGACTTCAAGGCGTGGTACGACGCGGGCTTCCACTACCTGCCCGAGGCGTACGCGAGCGACCCGCTCTGGGCGCCGGACCGCGTGCTCAGGCACGCGCGCAGGGCCAAGTGGCCGATGAGCAGGATCCACTTGGTGCTCGGCATCTACGCGGGCGGCAGCACGTACGACGGCGCCGACTACCGCGGCTTCCTGGCCCGGCTTGAGAACACGGAGTGGGAGGCCAGCGTCGTGGCCGACGCCCCGAAGGCGTTCTACACGATGCAGGACGGCTCCGGGCCGCCAGCCGACATGTCCGGCAACGGGCTCGCCATGACCAGCGTCACCGGCTCGCCGGACTACGTGCAGCCCGGCCCGTTCACGGGCGTCAGCGGCATCCGCACCATCGGTGGCGAGACGCTCGTGCGCAGCACTCACGTCTCCACCGTGACCAACAACCTCACGATGGAGCTGCTGATCCAGATGCAGGCTCTCGGCGCGAGCGACCAGACCGTGCTCTACAACGGCAACTCGGGCGCGAACGGCTGGGGCATCATCATCGACACGAACTACACGTGGCAGTACCTCTGCGGCGGCGTGGCGCTCGGCGCCAACAGCGCGGTGGCCCTGACCCAGAACAAGTGGCAGTACCTCGTCGTCACGCGCGACGCCGGGACGTGGAAGTACTACCTCGACGGCGCGCTGGTGAACGGCTCCGCGGGCACGACCGCCCCCGCCACCCCGAGCGGCACCGTCCTGATGGGCGGCGTCTCCATCCAGTTCGCGTCCGCGATGGTCGCCATCCACGAGACCGCGCTCAGCGCCACCCAGGTCGCGGCCAGGTACGCCAAGCTGCCGACGCTCCCGGTCGCGTCGCCCTCGACGGCGTACGGCTTCTCGCTGTTCCTCGGCGACCTCACGGGCACGCTCGCCGCGGCCACGCACCAGGACTACATCGACCTCGGGCTCGCGGTGCAGGACCAGGCCGCCGCGGGCCTGGTCCCGCAGCAGCTCGTGCCCTCCGGGGACACCACGACGACGGGCTGGGCCGCGACGCCGCTGTGGAGCAAGATCGAGGAGATCACCGCGGACGGCACCACGATCACGGCGACGGCGGGCTAGGCGTGGCGTTCCCGACCATCCCGACCGGCGGCCGGATCGTCACCGCCAACCAGGAGAACACGACCGCCACCAGGCAGACGGCCAACCTCTCCGGCCTCACCAAGAGCGCGGGCGACCTGCTGATCGCCATCTTTTACGCCTACCAGGCGTCCGGCACCAACGCCACGTTCTCGGCCTGGACGTCCGGCTGGACCGAGCTGACCGACCTCGGCACGAGCGGCTCGACCGTCGCCATCGGCGTCGCCTACAAGTGGAGCACGGGCTCGGAGACGGGCACCGTCCAGGCCACGCAGGCCGGGACGCCGACCGGCTTCTGCTCGTCCGTCGTGATGTCGATCCCGGGCGCGCACGCGACGACGCCGCCCGAGGCCAGCACCCTCGCCACGGGCACGTCGACCGCCGCGAACCCACCCTCGCTCGCGCCGTCGTGGGGCGCGGCCGACACGCTCTGGGTCGCGGCCAACGCCAACGGCGAGACGAGCGCGTCGAGCACGTGGACCGCCAACAACGGTGCCCCGACGAACTACACGGGCTACGTCGGCAGTAACCCGACCGACAGCAGCACCGTCGGCCAGGTCGCGGGCGCGGTCGCGTTCCGCCAGCTCAACGCCTCGTCGGAGGACCCTGGCGCGTTCTCGCAGGACACGTCGAACGCGCGCTCGGGCGCGATCACGATCGCGGTCAAGCCCGCGCCCGCGACCCAGACCGGCACCGCCACCCTCGCCCTCACGGCGGGCAGGGTCGCGGCTGGCGTCGCCTCGACGATCAACCACCCCGACCTGTTCCCCGGCACGTCCTTCGACTCGTTCTGGGCGCCGGGCACCGGCTGGACCGTCACCGGGGGTAGAGCCGTTGGCGACCCGTCCGTCGCGGGCTCGTACCTCTACCCGACCAACTCGGGGTGGTCGCTGGTGGGCAACAACGTCACGTTCGAGACCGAGCAGTACCCGACCGCCTCGGACGGCTCGGCGGGCTGCTACTTCAGCCTCTACGTGGACACGAACAACTTCGTCTCGTGGTCGGTGCTGAGCCAGACGACGCTCAAGGCCACCAAGAAGGTGGCGGGCACGACCACCGACGTCTACACGACCACGCTCGACGCGCGCCTCCACCGCTACCTGAGGATCAGGGAGGCGAGCGGCACGACGTACTGGGAGAGCAGCCCGGACGGCACCAACTGGACCACGCGGCACAGCGTCGCCAACCCGATCACGCTCACCAAGCTCCAGATGGAGGTCGGCTCGGTCCGCGGGGCGGGTACGGCCGTGCTCCCGTGGCTCGTCGAGAGCTTCAAGGCCAAGCGCACGAGCGCGGCCGAGGTCACGCTCGGCGCCGGGTCGGCGCCCGCGGCCAGGACCGGGCACTCGATCAAGGTCAGGGCCAGGACGACCACCGGGTCCGACGGCGAGTTCAGGGCCATCCTCCTGGACGGCTCGACCCAGCGCACCCCCGCGCTGCTCGTCGGCCCGCTCACCAACGCGCCCGCCGACTACACGCTCAACATCGCGGACGCCGACGCGGCGGGCATCTCCTCGTACTCGACGCTCTCGGTGCGCTTCTGGGGCGAGTCCGCCTCGGCGCTCGCCTTCGAGGTAGACCAGCTCAGGCTTGAGACCCCGCCCGCCGCCGGGGCGACGACGGTCACGGGCTCGGCCACCCTGGCCCTCACCGCGGGCCGCACGGCCGCGGGCCGCTCGACGCTCAAGGCGTCGGCGACCCTGGCGCTGACCGACTCCAGGGTCGCGGCGGGCCGCAGGGGCCAGCTCGGCGGCGCCACGCTCGCCCTGACCGACACGAGGGCCGCGACCGGCAGGCCGACGTACAAGGGCGCGGCCACCCTGGCGCTCACGGACACGGGGACCGCCGCGGGCACCAAGACGCGCACGGGCACCGCCTCTCTGGCCCTGACCGACTCCCGCGCCGCCTCCGGGCGCTCCACCCTGAAGACGTCGGCCGCGGTCGCGCTCTCCTACGCCGCGCTCCCGTCCGGCCAGCGCAAGGCGTTCGGCCAGGCCAGCCTTTCGCTCACGGACACGGGGACCGCCGCGGGCGGCAGGACCGTCTCCGGCGCCGCCTCGCTGTCCCTCTCGAACGCGCGCACGGCCGCCGGGTCGGCCTCCAAGTCCGGCTCGGCGTCGCTCTCGCTGACCAGCACGCGGACGGCGGCGGGGCAAAGGCGCGCCCTGGCCCAGGCCGCCCTCGCCCTGGCGGACGGGCGCACGGCCGCGGGCAGGAGCACCCTCAAGGCCGCCGCGTCGCTCGCACTCACGGACAACAGGGCGGCCGTCGGCCGGACGACGTACAAGTCCTCCGCGAGCCTGGCTCTTACGGACGGCCGCGCCGCGGCGGGTAGCAGGATCGGTACCGGCCAGGCCAGCCTCGCGCTCTCGAACTCCAGGACGGCCCTCGCGGTCGCGACCTACAAGGCCCTCTCGTCCTTGGCGCTGACCGACTCGCGCACGGCCGCGGGCACGAGGACCAGGCTCGGCACGGCGGCCCTCTCGCTCACCGACGGCAGGACGGCCGCCGGGCAGCGCAAGGCCCTGGGCATGGCCGCGCTCCTCCTGACAGACTCGCGCACGGCGGCCGGGCGCCCGACGTACAAGGGCTCGGCGACCCGCGCCGTCGGCGCGACCATCACGGCGGCCCCGAGCGGCGCCACCGTCGCCTCGGCCACCCTCTCGCTCACCAGCAGCAGGACGGCGACGGCCAAGCGCACCGCGCTCGCGCTCGCGTCGCTCTCCCTGACGGACGCCAGGACCGCCGCGGGCAGCAGGCAGAGGCTCGGCACGGCGTCCCTCGCGCTCTCGGACGCCAGGACGGCGGCGGGCAGGCGCACGGCGCGCTCGTCGGCGCTCCTCGCGCTCGCGAACGCCCGGACCGCGTCGGCCGCCGGGGGCGCGCAGGGCTCGGCGTCCCTCTCCCTCACCGCTGGCGGGCTGGCCGCTGGCTTCCCGACCCACAAGGGCTCGGCGTCCCTCGCGCTCGCCGACGGCAGGCTGGCGGCTGGCAGGCTCGGCTCGAAGGGCGCGGCGCAGCTCGCCCTCACGGACGCGCGCGCGGCCCTCGGCCGCCGCACGGCGCTCGCCCAGGCCCAGACCGGCCTCTCGTACCTCGGGCTGGCGCAGGGCGCGCCGACCAGGCTCGGCGGGGCCAGCCTCGACCTCGCGGCGCTACTCGTCGCGAGGTACTCGCAGAACGTCCTCGGCTCGGCCGACCTCGGCCTCGGCGCCCTGGTCAGCGTCCTGGGCTACGTCCCCTCGACGCCCTGGAGCCACGACGGCTGGCTCGCGGACGGCTACCGCAACCCGCGGGTCGGCCTCGCCCAGCCGGGGCACCGCCCCGGCGTCGTGGACCCGGACGACGAGCCGTGGCCGCCCGGCGCGGCCCCGCCCGGCATCCCGCCGCCGCACGGGACGAACCCGCCGTTCGTGGAGAGCGGCTGGCTCTCGGGGGCGGAAACGCCGAAAAGACGTTCATGACGAAGACAGACTACGTGGTGCTGGTCGAGGTCACGGCCGAGGGCGCGGGGACCGGCCAGGACGGGACCGGCCGGGCCTGGGAGGTCGCTGAGGTCCTGGAGCAGCAGCGCGACCCGCAGGTGGCGATCGAGACGGCCGTGCTCCGCAGGGCGCAGAGGCAGGGCGCCGACGCGGCCGACAGCAACTACATCGCCGTGCCCAAGCGGTACTGGCGGTCCGTGCCGAGGCACGTCGAGACGGTCACGACCGTCGTCGGCGGCCCGTCGGGCGGCTAACCTTCCCGCGCTAACAAGCGCGTAAGGGGCGATGGCAGAGATCCTCGCAAACCTCGCCGAGGGCGTCCTCCAGACGACCATGAACGGCTCGGTGACGTCGCTGGTCCTCGGGTCGGGCCAGGGCGCCCTGTTCCCCGCCACGGGGAACTTCCGCGTCACGTGCGAGAGCGAGATCATGCTCTGCACGGCGCGCTCCTCGGACACCCTCACGGTCACGCGCGGCCAGGAGGGCACGAGCGCCGTCGGCCACACGTCGGGCGTCGCCGTCGCGCACACGCTCACGAAGGGCGGCCTGGACCAGTACCTCTCCGAGAAGGGCTACGTGGTCCCGTCGGCGATGGTCCTGCCCGTGGACATCCGCGTGCCGGTCTCGAACGTCTACTGGGACTCGCTGGGCATCGGCGAGCCGCGCTACTTCGGCTACTGGGACTTCGTCAAGGACGTGCTCGGCTACGCCGACGGCTTCGTCAAGGTGCCGCCGAACGTCACGTCGGCCAGCATCAGGCTCTCCGTCATGGCGAACGCCACGAGCGGCGTGACGCGCTGGTACATCAGGACGTTCGCCTCGGCCGACGGCGCCTCGCTCAGCTCGGGCACGGCCGACAACGCGACCGCGCAGGACATCACGGTCCCGGGCACGGCCTACAACCGCAAGGACATCACGTTCACCGTGCCCTCGACGTTCGCCGCGGGCGACATCCTCTGGGTCCGGTTCGTCCACGACGGCGCCCACGCGAACGACACGCTCGCGGTGGACACGCTCCTGCTCGGCGCCTGGCTGGTGCCCGCCTGATGGCCCTCTCCTTCAACGGCTCGAACGCGATCGTCAACCTGGGCGGCACGCTCAACGAGGGCTTCGCGGTCCCGATGGCGTTCTGCGCCTGGGTCCGGCCCGCGAACGTCGGCACGGAGGGCGAGCCGGTCGGCCGCGGCCACGCGACGGCGGGCTGGGGCGTCACGGTCAACGCCAACGTCGGCTTCGTGTTCTCCAACATCATCTGGGTCCAGTCCTCGACCCTCCCCGCGATGTCGAACGGCAACTGGTACTTCATCGCGGTCGTGCGGACGACGGGCAACCTCCGCTTCATCCAGGTCACGACCGGCGGCACGCTCACGGCGCAGAACGTCGCGAACAGCACGACCCCCTTCGAGGGCAGCGGCGTCTCGTCCGTCCTCGGCGCGCGCGGCTCCAGCCTCACCAGCCCGTTCAACGGCGTCATGGCGCACCCCGCCTACTGGGACGGGGCCGCGCCGACCGACACCGACCTCCTCCGCTTCTCGAAGTGGCCCGGGCTCCAGAACGGCCTCAGCGTCAGGCCGAACTACTACTGGCCGCTGTTCATCGACGGCTCCGACCACTCGACGAACCCGCAGAACGGCAGCCTCTCCGGCGGCATCGCCAAGTCGGCCCTGATGCCGCCCACGCGCAGGACGCCGGTCTAGTGGGCTTCGGCGGCCAGCTCGGCAAGTCCAAGCTCGGCCAGTTCGAGCTTGGGCGCCTCGCCCTGGGCGGCGGCGACGACGCGGCGTTCGTCGTCGGCGTCGCGCTCATCAGCGCGGAGGAGGGCGGCCCGTACCCCGACGACGGCGGCACCGCGGTCGGCACGGGGCTCCTCACCGCGGAGGAGATCTACGTCAAGTACCCGCGGACGCTGTTCGCCGGGAACGTGCCGGTGCTCGTCGGCGCCCGCATCATCACGGTTACGGAGGCGTAAGGGGCGATGCCGATCCCGCGCCCGAACCCCTGGAAGAACGTCCCGTACGTCGGCCCGCTCATCGACGACATCCAGAACTCGCTCGACCCGGGCCAGGCGGTGCAGCTCGCGGACGTGGTGATGCTCGACGTGCTCTCGGCCAGGCCCGCGGCCGGTACCGAGGGCAGGCTGTTCTACGCCTCGGACGCGCAGTCGTTCTGGCGCGACAACGGCGCGACGTGGGACGAGCTGGTCCCGAAGCCGCCGATCGCCCTCATCGTCGCACTTGGCGGCTGAACCAAGCGAATAAGGAGCAGAGATGGCGGACACCCTCAAGCGCATCGTCGGACCGGCCAACGTCGGCTCGGGCACCACCACCCTGTTCACCGGGACGGCCGCGCACGTCTACACGATCAAGGGCATGACGCTGGTCAACCCGACCGGCGCCGCGATCGTGGTCAAGATGGGCGTGCAGGCGACGGCGGGCACGCTGAACGACGCCGACCTCATCCTGCCGTCGTGCACGATCGACCCGGGCGGCATGGCCGAGTGGGACGGCCTGCTCGTCCTGACCGGGACCGAGGTCATCAGGGCCAACGCGAGCGCCAGCGGGCTCACGTTCACCGCCTCCGGCCTCGACCAGGGGTAGCCCGTGATCGAGAAGGTCACGACCCTCGCGGTCCCGCCCTACCGCGTCACGGCGCTCCCCCTGGCGCCGGTCGACGGCCAGATGGTCGTCCTGACCGACTCGGTGGCCTCGGCCACCTACAACTGGTGGCTCGTCTACAACGCGGCCTCCGGGTCGGCCTACAAGTGGGAGTTCATCGGCGGGACGCCGAAGGTGGCCAGCAACTACGGGTCGGCCGACGCCCAGACCACCGCGGGCACGTGGCAGGTCCTCACGAACTCGCCGTCGTGCTCGGTCCCGAACGCGGGCGACTACTGGGTCCGGGCCTTCGAGGGCCTGACCAACAACACCGGCATCGCCAACTCGGCCTACATGGGCGTGTGCGTCAACAGCGTCGTCGCGACCCGGGCGGCCGAGCCGGGCACCAACTTCGCCGGGACGGGCGTCGTGGACAGCAACCTCTACCTCCACGAGCCGAGGACCCTCGCGGCGGGCAACACGCTCAACATGTGCCACTTCCTCTCGTCGGCGGGCGGCACCGGCATGACGCGCGGCGGCACGTCCGGCGTCCGCGGGCGCGGCATCGAGGTCGTGCCGAGGAGGCTGGGGTGACCTGGAGGTTCTTCGCGCCCGACCAGGCGGTGCAGCTCGGCTACGGGACCTCGCTCCCGGCCACGCCGTACGACGGCCAGGAGTACACGCTCGTCGACTCGACCAGCGCCCCGACCTACCAGTGGCGCCTCCGCTACAACGCGGGCGCCGCGGGGGCGAACAAGTGGGAGTACGTGGGCGGCGCCCCGGCGTACGCCACCGTCGAGGCGAGCGAGTCCACCACGTCCCTGAGCCACGTGGACCTCACGACCCCCGGACCGCTGCTCACCGTGCCGCGCGCCGGGGACTACCTCGTGGAGTACTCGGGCTTCATCGCCAAGCTGTCCGCGGCGGGCTGGACCACGACCCTCTCCACCGTCTACGTGAACGCGGGCCAGTCGTCGCCGCTCGTCCAGGCGATCGGCACCGTCTACAACGCCGCGGCCTCGCCCTACCCGTGGGCGACCGTCCAGGCGCGGGCGAAGCTGGCGCTCGCGGCGAGCGACGTGCTCAAGGTCCGCTACTCTATCTCCGTGGTGGACACGGCCGGGCACGGCGCGAACTTCGCCTGGCGCCGCCTGACCGTCACCCCGCTGAGGCTCTCGTGAGCTGGACCTTCAAGGGCGCGTCGCTGGAGCGCAGGCGCACGATCCCGGTGCCGCTCAACGTGCCGGACGCGAGCGGGAACTCCACGTACAACGTGGCCGCGTTCACGTCCTGGCAGGTGGGCCACTGGAGGTACGCGAAGGACGTGGACGGCTTCGTCTACGGCGCGGCCACGCTCCCGTGGAACGTGACGCCGACGGCGCTCGTGGTCGGCTTCAACATCGCGGCGAACGCGACGGCCGGGGTCACGCGCATGGTGGCGTACGCGACGCCGGTTGCCGACGGCGAGCAGCTCAACTTCGCGGCGTGGGAGGTCGGCCCGATCGCCCAGGACGTCACGGTGCCCGCCACGGCCTACCTCCAGAAGAAGGTTGAGCTGACGATGACGGGCGCCACCTGGGCCGCGGGCGACACCGTGGTCGTGTCCGTCGGGCACAACGGCGCGCACGCCAACGACACCCTGGCCGTGGAGACGCTCCTGCTCAACTGCTGGCTGAGGGTCGAGTGAGCAGGGACCTCCCCGGGACCTCCAACACCTTCCTGACCACGGCGGCGGGCGCGGCCTACTCGGCCTCGACGCTCTCCGCCGGGGGCTGGGTGTTCCTGGACACGATCCCCGGTGCGGGCCTGACCGTCGGCGCGGGCATGCCCTCGCTGTTCACCCACAAGTACGCGAGCAACCCGCTCCCCCTGTCCATCAGCGTCGCCAACACCAACGACTGGCCGGGCACGGTGGACCGCCGCTGGGGCGCGAACGGCTACAGCGGGTCGGCGTGGGGCACCTGCGCCATCGACACCGTCCAGGCGCCGGTCGGGTCCTGGACGCACATCTTCGCGACCAGGAACGGCAACACGAACGTCAAGTTCTACCGCGACGGCGTCCTCAGGGGCACCGGGACGCCCGCCGCCTACAACGCGACGACGCAGGTGCTCCACGTCGGCGTCAGGTGGGACTCCGAGACGGGCACGAGCACGCGGCTCGACGGCAGGGTCTCGCGGCTCGGCTGGTGGAACGCCGAGCTGAACGCGACCGAGGTCGCCGCCCTGGCGGCCGGGGCGTCGCCGCTCATGGTTCGGCCGTCCGCGCTCGTTAGCTACTGGCCGCTGTGGGGCCTCGGCAGCGCGGAGCCGGACTGGAAAGGCGGCGCCGCGCTCACCCAGAGCGGCACGGTCGCGGGCTCGACCGCCGAGCCGCCCAGGGTCGCGATCCCGCTCCTTACGGCCGCGAGCCTCTGATCGACCAGGTAAAGGGCGATGACGGACGTAGACCAGAACTGGCCCGCGAAGTACAAGTGGGGCCTCTCCAGCCCCGAGGGCCACGCGACCGTGTTCCCCGTGAGGGGCGGGCGCGACGGCAGGCCCTCGCACCGCGCGGAGCTTCGCAGGCAGTGGGGGCGCGACATGAGCGCGCGGGGCGGCGACGTCATCGGCGCGGCGCAGTACACCCCGCCCGAGATGCACCTTGACGGCAGCGTGGTCGCCCCCGGCTACGTGATGGTCCAGACCTACTACGGCGAGGAGCTGCCGCCCGAGATCAGGGACCGCCTCCAGGCGCTCCACCCGGGCGCCGAGGTCAGGGAGGCGGCCGAGGTCAAGAGCCTGGACCCGCGCAACAGGTGGGCGCTGTCGAAGGCGGCGGCCGACGACTGGTCGCTCCGCTCCGTGGACGTCCCCGACTACGGCTACAAGTTCCTGTACCACGTCCCGACCGACACGTGGGAGGTTTGGGCGGACAACGCGCGCACCGAGCGCGACCCGCTGGGCCACCACATCCCGCGGACCGAGGCCCGGGGCTGGGACCCGGACGACACCGCGCGCGGCCACGTCTACGGCGAGGGCGACGTGCGGCTCCACTTCGTCCCGGGCTTCGCGGGCACCCGCTTCCTGAGCGACCAGGAACACCGCGAGCTGGCCGACCGCCTTGAGACCCAGGCCGTCGAGCGGACGCTCCGGCGCACCGCCGCGGACAGCTGGGAGCTGCCGACCGGCGAGGAGGAGTACGAGCCGGTCTGGAAGTGGCTCTACAGCCCGCAGGACGGCTTCCTGCTCTGGGAGAGCCCGCCGGACGCCCGCGGGCTCCAGGGCGAGGCGACCGCGCACGAGACCAAGGCCCTGAGCGAGTGGGGCCGGAAGCTGATGCCGCAGGAGGACGTGCTCGGCTACGCCACGCTCGCGGACGGCGTCCTGGAGGTCGAGTCGTACAGCCCGAACGCCGACCTCAAGGTGGCCCAGGTCGTGAAGGGCGAGCTGAGGAAGCGGCCCGAGTTCGCCGGGGTGGACATCCGCATGGGCTTCGGCCACGACCCGCAGGAGATGCTCCCGCCGGTCGAGCGCGACCCGAAGGCCGAGCTGTCCAGGGCGGCGCGCTGGGCTCGCGGCAACTGGGACCTGGAGGGCATGCCGCGCGAGACGCACAAGTTCGTCTACAGCCCGCGGACCAAGGAGGCGATCGTCTGGGAGGACCTCGACGAGCCGCACGACCTCGTGGCCCCGTGGGACCACCCGTTCGTCCGCGGCTCGGTCTACGAGGGCCTCGGGCCGCGCGCGCACGAGTTCATGAGCGACGACTCCGAGGAGATCCTGGAGGCCGAGAGGGCGGTGGCCGCAGAACTGGCCCAGCGTGGCCACCAGGCGGCACCTCTGGGGCAGCGGGGCGCCGGGGCTATCCGCGAGCAGGGCCTCCTGTCCAGGGCCAGAGATTGGCTCCTGGGGCCGCGGGACGCGGCGGCCGTCCTCGACCCCGCGAAGTTGAAGTGCCCGGAGACCGGCAAGACGGCCTACGTGGACGAGGCCACCGCCATGCGTGCGATCGAGCGCGCCTGGACCTCGCCGAACTGGGTGAACCGGCACGGCAGGATGCCGACCCGCGCGTACCAGTGCCCCGATTGCGGCTGGTGGCACATGACCAGCGCGCCCGAGCGTTCCGCGGCGGCCCACGGCCCGTGGGAGTTCTCGGACGAGGCCAGGCGTCGCTTCGAGAGCCCGCACCCGGGCGACGAGAGGACCGTCAGGCACATGACCGACCCGGACGCGTACTGGTACCATGTCGGCCCGTGGGCGGCCCGCCACTCGATCGCCGAGCACGGCCTCCTGCCGGGCGGCGGCGGGGTCGGCGCGGCGCACCCCGGGCAGGACTGGCGGCCCAACCCCGTGGCGGTCTACGCCGGTCCGGTGACGCCGGACGAGCGCGCGGGGAACGAGTTCGTGAACTTCGGGGCCGAGGCCGAGAACGAGTACATCCGCGAGATGGACGACTTCACGCCCGAGGACCTGACGACCGGCTACCGCTTCAGGCTCCCGCCCGAGATGCACGGGCTCGTCGGCCTCTCGGACGAGTTCGACCCCGTGGTGATGGGCGCCGTCCCGCCGCAGCACGTGGAGGTCCGCCACCCGGAGACGGGACGGTGGGAGCCGGTGCTCAGGAGGACGGCCGCGACCAACCCGCTCGCGCAGGACGGCGCCATGGTGGCGTTCTTCGTCCCGCCCGCGGCGGCGGCCAGCCTGGCCGTGCCCGGCGGCGAGCCCGCCGACGAGCTGCACGTGACGCTCGTGTTCTTCGAGCAGAAGGCGTCGGCGCGCAACGACTGGGGGAAGCTGACGCAGGTGCTCCGGGACCTGGCGGGCCAGCAGCCGCCGGTCCACATGAAGGCCACGGAGCTGGGCTCGTTCCCGTCGCCGGACAACGGCGGCGTGGTCTGGGCCGCACCCGAGTTCGACCAGGACGTCGCGGGCTTCCGCGAGCGCGTGGTCCAGGCCGTCGAGGCGGCCGGGTTCCCGACCGACAAGCGGTTCCCCGACTGGAAGCCGCACATCACGCTCACGTACGGCACCGAGGACCCGAGCACGGTCCCGGCGAAGGTCCCGATGGACCTCGGCACCGTCAGCGCGCTCTCGCTCAACGTCGCCGAGTCGAGGAGCGACTTCCCGCTCGGCATGGGCGGCTGGCAGGCGACGGCGGCCGACAACTGGGACATCCCCGGCTTCGAGGACTGGGAGGAGGGCGTCGGCTTCAACCCGCCCGAGGGCGTGGACGCCGAGCAGCTCGCCGCCGACGGGATGCTCTACCACCCGCCCGACCGCGTGCCGTGGTACATCGTGGACGGCCGGTTCCACAAGGGCGAGCCCGGCTGGTACCACGAGAACCTCCAGGAGGAGCTTCGCTACCAGGGCCTCGGAGACGAGGAGGGCGAGATCCACGACGACGCCCGCGGCGTCTACGAGCCGTCCACGGGCAAGGTCTACATGTACGAGGGCGACGAGGCCGACTGGTTCGCCGCCGTGGAGGCGCTCGGCCTCGACCCCGAGAAGGCGTCGTGGACCCGGACCTCGGGCGAGACCGTGCCGCAGCAGCTCAGGCGGTGGGAGGGCCAGGGCGCCGACCTGGAGCCCGTGGAGGCGCTGCCGGGCGGGTGGACGGTCGCCGCGCCGCGCACCCCCGAGGCCGTCCAGGCGGTCGGCCGCCAGATGCTCAACTGCTGGCAGAACCAGAGCCGCCAGTACCTCCGGCCCGAGGACGTGGCGCTGCACCGCGTCCTGCTCGACCCGCGCGGCCTGCCCGCCGTGGCCTTCTTCCAGGGCGACCCGCGGTGGGAGGGGGAGCCCACCGTCTCGCAGACCGCCGGGCCGAGGAACGCCGACCCGACCCAGGAGGCCGCCGCGGCGCTGGTGCAGTACGCCCAGAACCACGACCTCACAGTCACGCCGCTGCTCCTCGACATCGCGGCTGGCAAGGAGTGGAGGACCAGCGACGGCCACTCGGCCGTGCCCGCGCGGGTCCCGGGCCTGGACATCACGGCGCAGCCGGTCCCGATCGGCGCCCGCCACGCCTACAAGAGCTGGAAGACCGAGTACGGCTACCGCGAGGCGGTCGAGGGCGCCAAGATGACGTGCGCGACCTGCACCGCCTTCACGGACGGCAAGTGCCGCATGTTCTACAACGCGAGGGTCGAGCCCCGCTTCACGTGCGACGAGTGGAGCGACACGTGGCAGAGCCTCAGGGACAAGGAGGCGGCGGCTCCGCAGGACTTCGCGACGTTCTTCGACCAGGCCGCGCGCGGCCAGCACGCTCCGGGCCAGTGGCTCGCGCCGCCGACGTTCAGCCAGCAGGCGCCCCAGCAGTTCTACGACGCCTGGAACCAGCACGCCGGGCCGTTCGACCGCCACATCGAGACCAGCATCCCCGGCTACCGAGAGGCGCAGGCGCGCAAGGGCGCCGCGCTGGCCGCGGCCCTCGGCCCGCGCGCCCGCGTCCTCGACGTCGGCTCCAGCACCGGGGCGTTCGGCAAGGCGCTCTCGCAGGCGGGCGGCCTGAGCACCGTCTCGCTCGACCCGAGCGAGGGCATGGCCGAGAGCTGGGGCGCGACCCCCGCGCCCGCTGGGGCCGAGTTCGCGCAGGGCGCGTTCTGGCAGGGCTTCGGCAGCTCCCCGCGCTACGAGCCGCAGGGCTCGTTCGACTGCGTCAACGAGAGCATGACCTTCCAGTTCATCTCGCCGGACCGCGGCCCGCTCATCGCCGAGGCGAAGCAGCACCTAAGGCCCGGCGGCCTCCTGATCTGCGACGAGAAGGTGACGGGCGCGGGCTGGGCCGAGAACGAGGCCACCAAAGACGCCTGGAAGGGCCAGTTCTACGACCAGGAGCAGGTCGCCCAGAAGGAGCAGCAGGTCGGCCAGGGCGGCGGCCTGATGGCCGAGAACCTCGTGACCGAGCAGACGCTCGCGTCCGAGCTGCGGTCCGCCTTCGCGGACGCCCGGCCGTACTGGAGGCAGGGCAACTTCGTCGGCTACGCGGCGAGCGACGACCCGGAGACGCTCTCGCGCTTCATGCGCGCCATGGGCCAGGCCAGGACGGCCAGGGTCGTCACCTGATAGGCGCCACCTGCGAGCGCCTAAGTGACGAGGATGGGGTCGGTGATTGACAATGGCTAGCAGGGACCGGGATCTGGTCTCGACCGTCATCGCGCTCATGATCAGCGCCGTCTGGTCCATCGTGGCCGTCGCGAGCCTGATCATCCGCGAGTACACCGCGCTGACGATCGTGACGCCGGTCATGCTCGTCGTGGCGGGCTTCCTGTTCGGCCTCAAGGTCACGCGCGGCGACAAGAACGGGAACGGAGGGTCGTGACGGCCGCCGACGCCCTCAGGATCGCGGTCGCCGTCGAGGCCCTGTTCGTGCTCGGGCTGACCGCCGCGCTGCTCTGGCGCTGGGCTCTGGGCGGCGCGCTCACCGCTGGCCGGGCGATGCTGTCGCTCGGCACGGCCGTGCTCGCCGCGACCGGCGCCGCCGCCGGGCTCGCCCGCATCGGCGAGCCGCTCGCGCTCTACACGCCCGTCCGCGCGGTCGGGATGACGCTCTGCGCCCTCGGCCTGCTCTGGCTCGCGAAGGAGGCCGCGTAGTGCTCGACGTCGTCCGATACCTCGTCGTGCTGGAGGGCGCCTTCGCCGTCGGCCTGCTGGCCGCGGTCGTCTCCGTCTACGTCTCCGACTGGGGCCGCACCTACGCGCGCCCGGTCGTCGCGTTCGCCGCGTCCTACGGCGTCCTGGTCGCCATCGCGGCCTGGAGCGAGTGGATCAGGATCGGCTCCGACCACCTGGGCTGGTACGCGCCCATCAAGGCCGTCGCCCTGGCGGTCGGCGTGCTCGCGCTCGCGCAGCTGTTCCGCATGCGCCCCATCAGCAGGGGGAAGGGGCTGTGACCGTCCACTGGCAGGAGGTCATCCGCGTCGTCAACCTGGCGACCATCTCCGCGACCCTCGGGTTCGCGCTCGCCGTCGCGTGGAGCCTCCGCGGCAAGCCGACCTTCCCGCCCTACCTCAAGATCATGGGCCTCAGCTACCTCGGGTTCGCCGTCTTCTCGCTGATCGTGACGCAGTACGCGCTCGCGGAGGGCATCCCGGTCACGTGGCGCACGTGGGTCGGCTCGTTCGCGGGCGCCCTCGGCGTCGCGTCAACCCTCTGGACGTGGTTCAGCACCCGCGGGAGCCGGGGGGACTAGGTTGGCCTGGGTGACGATCGTCCGGCTCATCGACCTGGTGGCCATCGGGCTCTCGCTCGGCTTCACCGGGGCGCTCTACTGGCGCATCGGCGGCGTCAGGGTCTCGCGGTACCTCTCGCGCGCGCGGGCGATCTACCTGGCGTCCTACGCGCTCTACGCGGCCGGGGCGATGACCGAGATCCAGTTCGCCCTCCACGACGGGAAGGGCGCCACCTGGCGCACCGCGCTCGTCACCGTTGCGGCCTTCTTCAGCCTCGCCGGGACCCTCTGGGCGTGGCTCCACTGGCGGGAGATCCGGGACGAGATGGAGAACGGTACCCTCGAAACGGCCGAGAGCGGCGCGTAAGTAGCGTGGGTCTCGACCGTCTACAGATCGCGTTCATCGCCGTCGTCGTCGTGGCGGCAGCCGCCATCGGCATCCTCGGCTACGGGCTCTCGGACCAGAACAAGAAGATCAGCAACGTCACCTACCTCAACTGCCAGGACAACCGGCACCTGATCCGCGGCCTCCTGCTCCAGTCGATCGGCGCGACCGAGAAGCAGTGGGTGGACGACGAGGCGGCCGTGCTGGAGAGCATCCGGCAGCAGACCAGGGCGGCCCTTGAGGACGCCGGGCGCCCGGTGACGGTCGCCAAGCTGGACAAGGAAGTCTCCGAGGCGAAGAAGCTTATCGACTTCGCCGACCCCGACGCCTGCACGAGGCCGTAGCGTGAGGCGGCTACTGCTGCCGCTCTTCGCGACGGCCGCTCTCGTCGCGGGCATGCTCGCGACCGCCGGGGGCGCCGCGCAGCAGGGCCACATCGAGGCCGCCGGGTTCCTGACCGAGAGCGCCGGGGGCGCGCACTACTTCCGCGTCCAGGACAGGCAGGGGCACCCGATCGGCTCGCTCGTGCTGGGCTGCGCCGAGCTGCCGCGGCACGAGGTCATGCAGTGCACGGCCACGCTCCAGATGCCGCTCGGGCGCGTCCAGCTCTCGGGCACGGCGAGGCGGCTCTCGCTGTTCCAGTTCGCCGTCACCGGCACCACGGGCGGCTACCGCCAGTTCTCCGCGGGCAACCTCGTCGCGACCCGGGACCCGGGCCACGGCTGGGCGCTGGACATCACCCTCCGCTAGAGCCCTGCATCATCCCTTCGAGGGCCAGCTCGACCACGGCCGTCGGGTCGGACGCCAGGGCCTCCCTCGGCGTCCTGTCCCCGAGCTGGTACCTCGGCCGGTCCCACCACCGCTCGACGCCCGCGGGCGTCCACGAGCCCCTGAGGATCGTGTTGACCGCGATGAGGACGCCGTTCTGCTCGTCTTCGCCCAGGTCGAAGGACATCAGGCGGCGGCCCAGCCCTTCGCGGCGGCGTAGGCCAGGACGAACGCCAGCAGCCCCATGAGGAGCAGGTTGGCGATCAGGCCGACGACGCCGAAGGCGATCACGCCCGCGAGCGTCATGTTGTAGGTCTTGAGCTTGATCGGGAACAGGTCCATCTTCTCCTCCGTGGTTTAGGTCATCCACTCGCGGGCGGCGTCGAGGAAGGCGTCGACCTCCCAGCGCGCGGCGGGCCGCGGCTCGGCGGACACCCAGCTCGACCCCGCCCGCCAGAACACGTAGGCGGTCTCGCCGTCGCCCCGGACGGTGCGGTCGAGCAGGGTGACGGTGCCGCGGAGCGGCTGCGAGCGGTGGATCTCGTTCGCCTCCTGGCGGTAGCTCTCGCCAGCGGCGTAGACCTCGCCCGGCCCCTCCTCCAGGTACACGGGCTCGGGGCCGCCGCAGACGCCGCCCCCGGGGCCGCACGTGATCGCCTGCCGCACGTAGTTCTCGGGCAGGTCCAGCGTCTCGGTGAAGCGGTTCTGGTGGACCTCGCCGAGCAGGATCTGCGACTCGAAGTCCCACGGGTGCGTGTGGAGGTCGGTCACGCCGCTCGTGGCGAAGTCGGGGTGCCAGATGTGCAGCCGCCGGTTGCCCGGCAGGTACGTGCGGAGCATGCCGAGGCCCTGGAGCGTCCAGGGGCGGTCGGCGCCCTCCTCGAAGATCTGGTCCAGGTCGAGTGCGAGTTCGGCGTCGATCACGCGAGTGCCTCCTCTAGGACGGGGAGGGCCTGGAAGCCGTCCTCGTCGGGGGTGTCGGGTACCTCGATCGCGGCCAGGACGGCCTCCTGGCGCGCGGCGGCCTCCTCGGCCTGGCGCTCCAGGTTGTGCTTGCCGCACCGGCAGACCTTCGACCCCGGCCCGAGGCAGCGGCCCGAGGGCATGCCGTCGGGCTGGAGCGGCGGCCGGTTCCGGCTGTCGTAGCGCCGGTACGCGGTCAGGTTCTTCTTGCGGCGCTTGTGGGTCTTCCAGCCGCTCGTGGTGCCTCGTCTATTGCCCATCGGGGATGTACCTCCGCTTGCAGATCGGGATGAAGTCCACGGTCTGCGGGCGCCTGCCGGGGCCGCAGTTCGGGCAGTCGCCGTCGCCGTCCGTGTCGTTTACGCAGCGGTACGGGAGCGATTCGAGGAACGCGGCCAGCTCCTTGTCGCGCGGTTCGAACTCCAGCGCGCCGGACACGAAGATCGCGTAGGCGTCGCGGCCGTACTCGCCGACGCCGAAGATCGTCGTCGGGTCGTCCTCGCCGTCCCAGGAGAGGTACTCGTGGCTCATGCGGATGAGCCGGTACGCCTTGACCCAGCTGAGGCCGTTGCTGGTGAGGACGCCCGCGACCTCCGCGAGCGACGCCTCGGCCATGATCTCGGGCGACGGCCAGTAGAGCATCACCTTGTCCCAGACCTCGTCGACCTGCTTGCGCTGGGTCTGCGTGAGCAGGATGCAGGCGGCGAAGACCTTCCACGGGTCCCCGGCGCACTCCTGCTGGAGAAGCGGCCTGTCGCGCTCGAACGGCACTAGACCAGCCCCAGCTGGTCGCCCCACAGCGCCAGGGCGAGGAGCAGCAGGGCGAACAGGACGAGAGCCCCGACCATCCTCAGGACGGCCTCCAGGTCCTCGCCCACCACCCGCGCGTCCTCGTAGGGCACGTACTGCTCGCGCTGCTCGGCGTACCAGCGCGCGACCCCGCGCTTGCGCTCCTCGCGTTCGAGCTTGCGGATTTCCCTCGCGTGCACGCGCTTGGCGCGGAGGACGACGGACCAGCGGAACCAGCCCTTGAACCAGACCGTCTTGTTCGACTTGCGGGGGACGCGCGAACCGTTGTCCACCCACACCGCGGGCACCCACTCGTCCGGCTTGTCGAAGGCGGTCGCGTAAGTCTGCGGCGAGGCGCTCCAGTCGAACCGCCCGCGGCGGCTCACGGCGATCCTGCGGTCCCCTACCTCGGCCATGGCCGAATCATACCCTCCCGGGCGGGGCGGAGGTCGCGGAAGTGGCCGCCGTCATCGTGAAGTTGACGGCGGTCGAGCCCCCGGCGTAGTCGATCGCCACCGCGCCCTTCCCGCCGTCCTCGAAGCCCTTGTCGTAGCCGTCGTTCCAGCCGTCCTCGTGCCCGCGCTCGTACGCGCTGTCGAGCAGGCGGCAGACCCGGTCGGTCCCCTCGGCCTCCAGCGACGACTGGCCCTGGCAGGCGATGGTGCAGGTGCAGTCCTCGGTCACTGCGCGTCCCGCCCGCTCCTGAGTGGCAGCAGCTTCGACTCGTGGACGAAGATCATGCTCGGCGAAGAGCCGACGCGGTTCCGCCCGCCGCCCGCCTGGTTGTACTCGGCGTAGCCCTTGCCGTGGTGCTTGCCGGACGAGTAGAAGTCGGTCGTGAGGGCGTACTGGCCGTCGAGCGGGCCGCCGACGCACGGGTACGAGAACCGCGGCTGGCGCGGCTTCCTCGGGCGCTCCTGGCGCAGGCGCACGATGTCGCCCTGCGTCTTGACCTTCGGGTAGCACTCGACGCACAGCCCGTAGTACTGGATCTGGAGCCTGTCGTTCTCGCGGCGCTTCTCGATCGACTGGAAGACGGAGCGGTCCGGCGCGGGGCCGTTCGGCGGGTGTGCGAGCTTGCGGACCTTGCCGCAGCCGTCGCACGTGCCGCGGTGGAATCTGCCCGCGCCCTCGGGGAACTCGGCCCTAGCCACTGGTGATCAGCTCCTTCGCCTGCGTGGCGGTCACGATCCGCCCGTACATCGGGCCGGACAGCGCCTTCGTGATGTGCGCCAGCAGGTCGCGGCGAGCCTTGCGGCCGTAGCCGTTGTCGCGGGCGTACGCCCACTGCGCGCGGTACGCCTCGACCTCCTGGGAGAGCCGGAAGTCGGCGTCCTCGATGTACTTGCGCCACCAGCCCCGCGCGCCGCAGGGGTACGGGGACTCCTCGAACGCCGTCTGCTGGCGCTGGTGCACGCGCTCGTGCGCGAACAGGTCGGGCGTGACGGCCACGCCGCTCGGGTTGAAGATCGTGTCGCCGTACGTGAAGATGATGCCGTGGCGGCCCTTGATGTCGAAGGCCGCGGAGACCTCGCTGTAGTTCGGCGGGAATGTCCTCTCGACCTTCAAGACGCCCTCCTCAGGATCGATTCTACCGAGCCGCCGCGGGGGCGGCCGACCGGGAGCGCGTAGCCGCGCTCGCGCCGGGCGCGCTTCTTGGCGGCCTCCTTCGCCCTGCGCCCGGGCGAGCCGTCGGGCGTGACGCCCATCTTCTCGTAGGCGCGGCGCACGATCTTGCTGACGCTCACGTCGGTCAGGCCGAAGGCGTCGCCGATCTCGTTCAGGGTGTACCCCGCCGCCTTGCGGAGGAGGATGTACTGCTCGCGCGGCTCCAGCCCGGCGAGGAGGTCCATCCCGTCCAGCCAGCCGTCGATGTCGTCCATCGGGGAGGCGAACCACGTCGGCGTGATGTCCCGGTCGTCCTCGTCTTGCAGGCACACGTCGAGGGAGACGAGCCGCATGTCCACGGGCCGCCTCTTGTTCCAGCTGCGGGCGCGCGCCTCGTCGAGGACGGCACCGGCCACTCGGAGCGGGAAGTACTGCCTGAACTCGACGCCGCGCGACGGGTCGTACCGCTTGGCGCAGCGGGCCAGGGCCTCGTACCCGGCCTGCTTGAGGTCCTCCCTGTCGTTGCCCAGGCGGTACCGATTGGCGATGTTGTGGACGATCCCGGCGGCGTACGCCAGGTTGTCGGCCACGAGCGCCTCCACGGCCGTGCGCGGCGTCGGCGACCACGGCTCGGACCGCGGCGTGCCCGTCGCGCTGCGCCGGTAGGCGGCGTCGGCGCCCGACAGGACGTCGTAGCCGTAGCCCCACACGTTGCGCCGCGCGGCGAGCAGCATCATGCGGCTTTCCAGGGCCGGAAGGCGGTCTTGTTCCGGGGCGACGAGACGAGCCCGCTCGCGACCATCGCGGCCAGCGGGTCCTTCCTGCTCACGGTCGGCTTGCGCTCGCCGTTCAGCTTCTTCCTGGGGTCGGTGATTGGGTAGTCCGACGCCGCCGCCTCGAAGGCGTCGAGCACGTAGCCGACCGGCACCGCGCTGCACTCGCCGCCGTCCACGTTGTCCTGGCAGCAGCAGTGCAGCCCGGCGTGGCCGTGGAGAAGGTGCTGGACGCTGCCGTAGGCGAGCGCCACGAGCGGCTTGTCCAGCCGCTCCGAGACCTCCCGCAGGTGGAGGCCCATCACCGTGAGCACGTCGCCCGCGGCCATGGTGGCCTCGCGGCGGATGCGGTCGAACTCGGCCGCCACGAGGGGCCGAACGTTGTCTGCGCGCTGCGCGCGCGTGAGAGTGGATGTCATACCCCCATTATAGCTGCCGCGATCGGCGCCCGCGCCCCCCGTTTGAGGGGTCACACGGGGTCGGGGTTGACGAACGACGCGGCGACGAGGGGGTTCGCGACCAGCTCGGAGAGCCTGCGCGCGAGCTTGATGTCGGCCAGGACGTCGCCGAGCGCGCGGTGCTCCTCGGTCTCCTCGACCGAGAACTCCACGCCGGAGAGGGTGAGGAACGCCTTGACCGGCGTCAGGTCGAACAGCCGGTGCGAGAGGTTGAGCGCCTCCAGGGTCTCCTCCAGGGCGAACCTCTTGAGCCAGTCCCGGTCGAAGTGGACGCTGCGGCCCGCGAGGCTGACGGAGGCGCCCGCGTACCAGTCGGGGTGGGCCTGCCACGTCGACACGGCCCCGGCGAAGCGGTCGGCGGCCGAGAGCATCGTCTTGGCCGGGTCGCGCGCGTCCTCCCACAGGCCGTTCCTCGCGTGCATCGCCAAGACGTAGGGGTCTACCTCGGCGACGCGCAGGTCGCCGTAGAAGATGGCGGCCTGGAACGGCTTGCCGATCTCCCGGAACTCCGCGTCGAAGGTCGTCGGCTGGGCCGCGACCTCCAAGAGGACGGAGCCCGGCTTGACGCCGCTCGTCTCCACGTCGACCCAGAGGAGGATCTCGCTCACGCCCTAAGTATCGCGCCCCCGCGGGGGAGGGCATGATACGTCCATGAGCACCGCCCTCAAGAGCAGCCACGCCAACCCGTTCGCGGGCAAGTGCATCCACGGCGAGAGCGGCGCGTACCTCGTCGCCGGGAAGCTCGTCAATCCCGAGTGCGCCAAGTGCAAGGAGGCGAAGTGAGCAACGCATCCAGCAAGGTCGCCAACGGTTTCGCCGACCTGATGGCGGCCAGCATCGTGGCCAGCCAGCGCGGCGGTGCGGAGGCTCTCCAGATGGTGGACGTCGCGGTCGGCAGGCTCGCGAGCGCCCTGGACGATTGGGCCGAGCTGCACATCCTCGTGGACGACGAGCCCAAGACCGAGACCGGCATCACCGACCCGGTGACGGGCACCGTCGTCGTCACCTACCACTGCGGCCACGTGCACGGCCTCGCCAACGGCGACCAGATGCTCGGCGCGCTCTGCCCGACGTGCAAGGGGGCGCTCGACGCCGCCGAGGGCGCGGAGACGGCGGGCGAACCCTGGCTCAGCAGCTTCAATGAGGACCCGCCGCCAGACGGCGAGATGTACGACGACGGCATGACCTTCATCACCGGCACGGGCCAGATCCTCCGCGGCGTGCACGCGGCCTCGCGGTGCGCCGGGCGCCCCTGCGTGATCCACAACCCGAGCGACCACCGCATGCGCGGCTGGCCGACCAACTTCCGGACGGGTGGCCTGTTCGACATCAAGCCCGCGCACATGGAGCGCATGTGCGAGCACGGCACCGGCCACCCCGATCCCGACGACGCCGCCTTCTGGGCCTCGCGGGGCGTGGACGTCGGCGTGCACGGCTGCGACGGGTGTTGCGGCGCCCGCACCGAGGACGTGCCGGTCTCGCCGGGCGTGTCGGAGCGCGTCGCCGACGGCAGGACCCTCGCGCCCCGCCCGGGCGACGCGGTCTACGAGGAGCAGCTCAAGGCGCTCCCCGCGGTCGGCTCGCTCATCGAGGACTCGCGCGACATCGCCTGGCGCGTCCACGACTACGACGTCGGGATGGACTCGATCGTCCTGAGGTCCATGCAGACGGGCAACGACGTGAAGTACCGGAGGTCGCTGTTCCTGGAGCTGTGGGACCTCGGCGCGTTCCACGAGTACGACGACTTCGGGCGCTGAGAAACCGCCGGTCTCCCGCCCGTAAAGGGCGATGACCACCATCGGCCCGCACCTTCTCGGACGCATCGAGTCGCCGCTCGACCTTCGCGACTACAACCTCGACAACTTCCTCCACTTCGCCGCGCCGACCGCTGGCGACGACGTGCAGTCCCAGGCGGACGCGCTCGTCGAGCTGGCCGTCGCCGAGCTGAAGAAGACCACCATCACGTACGCGCGGTGGGCCGCCCGCAGCTACGCCGACGTCACCGTCACGCACTGGTGGAAGGCGCTCAACGCGCTCCAGCAGGCGCACGTCCTCCTCTCGGGCGAGCAGCCCGTTCCCCCGCCCGCGCCGACCGGCGACGTCGTGTGGGAGAACCCGGACGACCCGCTCGACCAGGGCGACTTCGGCACGTGCGTCGGCAACGGCGACGCGCAGTTCGGCAACACGAGCCCGATCAACGACCACTTCACCGAGAAGGACGCGCGCAAGTTCTACTACGAGGCGACCGTCCTCGACGGCGACCCCGACGACCCGGACGCGCCGAACGGCGGCCAGCAGGGCGCCACCGTGCGCTCGGGCGTCAAGGTGCTCAAGAACCACGGGCGCATCAGCACGTACGCGCAGGCGACCAGCACGGACGCCATCACCGCCTGGCTCAAGAAGTACGGCCCGGTCATCATCGGCTCCGACTGGATGAACGACATGTTCACGCCGGACTCGAAGGGCTACGTCCGGCCGACCGGCGGCGTCGCGGGCGGCCACTGCTACGTGATCGTCGGCTACCTCGCGAGCGAGGGCGCCTACCTCTGCCTCAACTCGTGGGGCAAGGGCTGGGGCCAGGGCGGCTACTTCAAGATCAAGGTCGCCGACTTCGGCCAGCTCCTCGGCAGCGGCGGCGAGGCGTGGACCAGCGTCGAGCTGGCCCTGCCGCAGCTCTCGCTCGCGGCCTAGGTCGGCAGCGGCTCGGGAGGCTTCGGCTTCGGCGGGTCGTACAGGGTCGCGGCCACTCCGAAGGCGCTGGCGAGCCACGCCGCCGAGTCCGCCAGGTCGCGCTCCACGAAGAACTCCTTCGGGTAGGCGAACTCGGCGCGGTAGCCGAGCGCGTGCGGGATCACCCGCCCCCACAGGAGGACGAGCCCCTCGACGCGCCCGACCCTGGTGAACTCGCCGCGCCCGCGCTTGCGGGTCTCGGGCGTGTGCATGTGGCGCGCGCCCCAGGACTTCAGGCCGCCGCGGTCCATCAGGGCGTAGATCCCGCAGGAGTGCCCGCGGGCGGGCGCCTGGTCCTCGTGCTGGGCCTGGGCGCTGGTTGCGGCGGCGGCTGTGGTGTTGACGGTCTTGGTCCTGTACTTGTAGACGCAGTGGGCGCGCATCGCCCGCCTCGGGCGCCACGCGACCGGGTGGGTGACGGACCACAGCTCGGGGCCGAGCGGCCCCTCCCAGAGGTTCCAGACGCGCCAAGCCTCGATCGGCTCGGAGTCGAACAGCGTCTCGATCTCCGCGCCCTCGGACAGGGCGCCGACCCCGGCGCTCGCGGGGTGCGAGGCTGCGCCGCCTGCGGGGTGCGGTCCGTACGGGAACCAGATCACGCCGGGACCGGCTCCTTCGCGGGCTTCTTCGGGGCGGGCTGCTCCTTCGGCACGGGGTCCTCGCGCGG
>Ga0070683_100000340_pt1 | contig 32130 bp, 33 predicted proteins | sample KBSC713LmetaG_FD_64662 | JGI IMG/M metagenome (GOLD analysis project Ga0070683, IMG submission 64662) | Corn rhizosphere microbial communities from Kellogg Biological Station, Michigan, USA - KBS C7.1-3L metaG | ecosystem: Host-associated > Plants > Roots > Rhizosphere ... | reverse complement strand
TTGAGTGTCCAGACTATATCTGCACTATCTGGCTGGCTCATGGTTACTTGCGCGCCTCATCGTCGGTGTCGTTGGAAGGCGCAGTGCCATCGTCGGGGCGGCGTGTCACTGTGATGTTCTTTGGCGCTGGCACCGGCTCGCGTCCGATGCGGTAGTAGAGCCCCTGCAACCGCGCCACCTCGCGCTGAGCGGCGAGGGCAATCGAGAGGTAGCGCGCGCCCTCGTGGCGATCCGGCTCCTCGTCGTTGCGCACCTGCTCGTAGGCTCGCCAGGCCGCGCTGGCAATCGAACGCTGGCTCTCGATGGCGCGCAAGAGCTGCTCGGCCCGTTCGGCGCGCTCCTCCTGCGCGAGCGTCTCCAGCCGGGCGCGCAGCCAGCGGCGGATGGTCGTCTCGCTGACGGCGAGCGTCACCGCGATCTCAGCGACGCGCATCCCCTGGCAGTAGAGCGTGAACGCCCGCTCCTCGCGGCTATACTCGATGTCGTCCAGATGGTCAATTGGCTCATCATTCATATCATTCCCCATAACTTCCGCCTCCCGCTCTTCCGAAAGGGGGTTGAGCGCCCCCGCCCCTGCGCTCCCATGCCCAAAGGCCCCACATCGCCCGCTCCCGCCTACACCCCACAACAGCCCGAAAACGCAACAGCGCCCCAGCCTCCCCATTTCAGGAAGCCAGGGCGCCGTCCTCCAGCTCACCCCATTCATACCCATTCAAACCATGCAAATCACAGTAACCAGCCTACAGCCGCGTGCGAATGTCGCCGTCAATGGATTGCGGCCCTTCGCCCTTCCAGGTCAGCCAGATCTGGCCGCTCTCGGGCGCGGTCTCGTTGATGCGCGACTGGTGTCCGGCCAGCCAGAGGATGAGACGGAGCGCCCGCCCGCGCAGACGCATCCGCACGCCGCCATAGCGCAGCTCGCCCTCGTGGCCCTCGCCATGCTCCCCCTTCTCGATATCCCCCATGATTCCCTGCCCCATGACCCGTGACCCGTAGCCCGTGACCAGACACCCATGCCGTATGAAACGCCCGCAGACTGTGCGTACGCCAGCCATCCTTGCCAAGCAATTCGCACCCCAAACTATAGAACAAATATTCTAAGTCCACAAGGGCGGAAGACCGCTTTTTTGCTGCGAGGCTGAAGATGGTGGGAGACTCTGGCCAGCAATGGCGGCAGGTGTGGGAGCGGGAACACGTTCACGCGCCGAGGATGCCCAGCGAAAGTGCCATATTGACGCCAAGAAACGCGCCGATACGGGCAGCCTCAGCCTCAAGCTGTTCGTGCTGCCGGGCGGTGAGCTCGACGAACGATTCCACCCGTAGCTCGTTCGTCTTTCCCCGCCTGCGCCGCTCCCACATCCCGGCGACGGCGCCGTCTATCAGCAGCACGGGCAGTCCCGTCGCACTCTCGAAACGCCCGCGTCCGTAGCTGTTCACGCGCGGGCGCGCCACCTCGGGCACGATACGCTCGCGTGGGCCGCAGCCGAGCAGGTAGCAGTCATATTGCGGGAGCAGCCAGAGCGAGGACTCGTCGGCCTCTTGCGGGTCGTCCCGCGCGGCACTGGCCAGCAGCCAGGCGCGGCGTCCGATGAACTCGACCTCCTCCAGATCGGCGGCAAGCGACACCATCAACACACGCGCCTGCTCAGGCTTCAGCCGAAACCAGTGCGCGATATCCTGGTGGGTGGTGGGGCCATAGGTGGCGATGTAGCGGCGGCAGAGCTCGACGAGCGCCGCCTGGGGATCGTGCTGCTCCCAGTGGCCGATCCACTGGTCCGCCCGGACGAAGCTCACCTGGCTCCCTGTGCCCGGGCCGAAACAGAGCTTCCCGGCGCGCGCGGCGGGCGCGAGCAGCTCGCCCCAGGCGGAGAGCAGCCGCTCGCGCGCCCACTCGCCCCCCTGGCTGGCCACCGCGTCGGCAAGCTCCTTGCGGGTGAGACAGCGGCCATCCAGCGCATTCCCAATGGCGTTCACCAGATCGTCCGCCTGCGACGGCTCCAGGCCCGCGTGCTGATACCACGGCGGCCCACTGAGCGCCTCGGCAGCTTGCAACGCCGCCATCCAGAGCGGCAGCTCATCCGCGGGGTGCAGGTGCAGCGTTCCGCGCGGGCCGTAGGTCTTGACCAGCGCGTGCTGCTCCCAGAGCGCCGCCTGCACATCCTGCCGGGTGATATCGGCCACGCGCGCGCCGATGGCAAGCTCTGCGGCGGAGAGAACCTGCGCCTGGATGCCGCCGACCGCGCGTACTGTCTCGACCATTTGGGCGGCGGGCGCAGGCGCGAGTAGATGCTGGCGCGCAAGCCGTCGCCGAGACGCCGATTCCCATGTGAACGACCTCATGGCTTTTCCTGATTCCGGGACTTATACAGCGCGACCGTCGCCTGGGCCGCGTCGAGAATGGCGAGGCGCAGATCGTCTGGCGCGACCACCTCGACCTGCGGCCCATAGCTCAGGATGAACTCGCGGGCGCTATGGTCATCCTCGAAGAGCACCACCACGCGCGCCCAACCATCCGTGCCGGGCGGATCCTCACGCTCGACCCGCGTGTAGCGGCCACCAGCGCGCACCGCGCCCAATGCGCCCGCAGCCACGCGCAGCGTCGCCGGAAAGCGGGGAATGCGCTCGCTGAAACGCGCCGACGACTCCTCCCAGTGGGCCGCCAGATCGAAACCCGGTGGGCGCTCGAAGAGTTGGTCCAGCAGCTCGGCGCTGCGCACGCGCGAGACGCGGTAGGTGCGCGGCTGGCCCTCGATTGCGACGATCATATACCAGACGCTGCCCTTCGCCACCAGCCCCAGCGGATCGCCCAACCGCTCGCCCGCGTCCTCCCCTTCGTAGCCATAGGTGAAGCGCAGCCGACGTTGCTGCCAGACCGCCTGCTGGATGATCGGCAGCAGTGGCACGGCATCCTCGCGCTGGCCCCAGCCCGCCACGTCGATGTGGATGCGCTGGCGGATGTCCTCGGCGTTCTGGCGCGAGATCGCGGGCAGCGCCGCCAGCAGCTTGATGAGCGCCGCGTCCGATGCCTGCTCCATCCCCAGATCGGCCATCAGCCGCGAGGGACGAGTCAGAAAGAGCGCCTGAATCTCGGCGGCGTTCATGCCGGTCAGGTTGGTGCGATACTCCTCCAGCAGCCGCCAGCCGCCGCCAGTGCCGCGCTCCGCTGTGACGGGGATGCCCGCCATGCCAAGCGCCACCATGTCGCGGTGAATGGTGCGCTCCGAGACCTCCAGCCGCCGCGCCAGCTCGCCCGCCGTCAGCTGGCGATGCACCTGGAGCAGCAGCAGAATCGAGAGTAAGCGATCCGCGCGCATAGTCCAGCCCGCCCTGTCCGTCTCAGCCCATCATCGGAAATATGCCGTACGTCTGCACTATGCCATATCCAGCGCGACTGTGCAGGACAAGCCGACGAGAGAAGATCTGGAGGCTGAGACGAGCAGCATAGGATCTGCGCCGCGGATCTCACCCTGGCCTATCCTTCCGATGAAAGAAGTCCACCGCGACGCTAGAGGCCCTCTTTGGTCTGTCCTGAAGTATGCGCGTACGATGTCACTACGTCACTGCAACGTCATTGCAACGTCATTGCAAACGTATATTGTTCTCCGAGTGAGTCCTTGACCAAAACCGCATAGGAAACCGCTTGCGGTTTGCAACCTGCAGTGGCCACGATTGTGTCTCGCCCACCGGGTGGGGTGCTGGTGGTTGCTGTCGGCCAGCCCACCGAAGGCCCGCCATTAATTAGAAAGTGGAAACCTCCAACACTTGGCTGCTGCCATGCCCATCCGACGCTGCCTGTAGTATTGTTCGTGACGGTCTGTGTCGCAATGCACGTTTTGGGATTCTTAGGGTCAGGGGTGAGGACGAGCGGGACAGGCGCTATAGTGAGGTGAGAAGTAGGCTTGGCGGTGGCCGTTATCGCTACGGTAGGCCGAACAAATGGCGTATTCGTTGCCACTGTCGTTGCGAGCGGCGTCTGACCTGGTAGTAGACTGCCTACGCTAGTCGGACTTGCCCCCGTAATGGCTCCTTTTCCCTGGGTGCTGGTTGTACGGTGAGGGGTCTCGCCTTGAGACATGAGCGCTGACAGCCCTCCCAGGAGGCCGGCAACCACGACGGTAGTCGCTAATCCGAAAGTCAGCAGCCATCGCAGGCTCCGCCACTGGTTTCTGTGCAATGCTGTCTGCGGAGATAGCCAGAAATGGTCTGGCAGCGGTATCATCACCGCCGCACTGAAGTGTCCGTCGGCGCTGAAATCCTCATTGCCTGGAAGCTGGGGTACTGCCTGACGTAACGCCAATGCGAATGCGTCCATGCTCGGATACCTGTCATTAGGATCACGAGCCACTGCCGTGAGCACGGCGCGATCGAGCATGGGGGGGATGGCAGCTTCGTATGACGATGGTGGATGGATAGGTCCAGTGAGAGCTTGCGCTGCGATGTCGTATGCCGACCCACCTTCGAAAGGGCGCTTGCCTGTCAGCACTTCATAGAGCACTACTCCCAGCGAATAAATGTCTGCCCGATGGTCTATGGTCGTGTTGTGAAGTTGTTCGGGAGCCATGTACTCCGGCGTTCCCCAGGGCTGTCGGGTGGCCACACTGGGTGGGCGCCGCATCTCGCGGGCAAGGCCGAAGTCAGCAAGTGCTGCCTGTCCCTCGGCGTCGAGGAGAATATTACCAGGCTTCACGTCACGATGAACCAGCCCGTGGCGGTGCGCTGCCTCCAGCCCATCGGCTACCTGTAGCGCTAATTTGATGGCTTCCGTCGGCGGCAGCTTGCCGATGCGTTGCAGGACTTCTTCGAGAGACTCTTGCAGCAACGGCATCACAAGGTAGAGAAAGCGTTGCCCATCCACGATCTCCTCGCCAGCATGATAAACCGGCACGAGATGTGGATGGCGAAGGGCAGCTACCCGGCGCGCTTCTGCACGGAAGCGATCGACGTAATCATCGTCACCCACCAGCGTACTTGAGAGCACCTTCACGGCCACATCGCGCATGAGAACGCGATCATACGCCCAATAGACATCGGCCATGCCTCCGACTCCAACGAGCTTACCGAGATCATAGTCGCCCAGGCGTCGTCCGGTCAGGCCGCCAGGAAGTCGCGCCTCGGGCGATGCGCGCAGTGTTGAATGAGGAGCGGCAACATCCTGCTCCCGTTCAGGGTCTGGCATCTGCTTGGCCATGTCCTTACCCTCCCTGCCCACCTCAGCGTCCGTATACTCCTTGTCCCACAAGCACAGCGCTAGACCACTGATCTAACATGTAATAAGGCCCGCCATTTTTGCGATCTGTACCAATCGCAAGGACGAAAGCGATAGCATGTGTGGTTGCTATGATAGCAGATAGCGGGAAGTTCGTGACTGCTCCCGAAAAGGTATCGCCCGCCTCCGCGACATTGTGGAGGCGGGCGATTTGCCAGTTTCTATAAGTTCTACTCGTGACGGCTTCTATAGCCGTCTAGGGCTTTTTTCTCCCTTTATAACAAGAAGATGAGGGTAGGAGGTGAGGTCAGTACTTACCCATACTCAATAGATGAAGCTGACGCCGGAGCGGACGTAGACATAGCGGAAGTCCACCTTGCCAAAGCCGCCGCCGTTCCAGTAGAAGTTCATCTCCGAGATGATGAACCAGCCGCCGCCAAGCACTGCCTCGACATGCCCGGCATGCCCAGTGCCGCCTGCGCCCTCGACGCCCGGCTGGAAGATCACCGTCGCCCCAACGGCGGGCTGGCTGCCAACCGAGAGGCCGTACTTCGGCGCATTGGACGGCCAGGTGTGTGAGACGCCGAGCTTCATCAGCGGCTCGCTCTGGTGGCGATACCAGGCGTACCACGTGCAGACGCCATAGGCGCTGGCATAGGGATCGCCCGCGAAGTCCCTGAGGCTGTAGGTGGGATGGCCCGGCACGGGCGACCAGGCGTTATAGCCGCCACTGGGCGCGGAGCTACTGGTCGTGCCTTGAGAGAAGGTCGTCACATGGGCGCTGCCCGTCGCCCTGGTGATCGTTTTGTGCTTCACTACGGGCTTGAGAACAACACTTGCGGTTCGCACGTGCTGATGAGTGGTCTGCTCGAAGGCCAGCAGATCGCTGGCAACCGGCCATTCGCCCGTGGGATTCGGCGCCCAGTTGCCGTCATCGGAGAGCAGGCGCATCGAGGCGTCAACGTGCCAGTGGGTGGTGCAATGAGTCACCGTCTGCCCGGTGACGTTGTAGGCGCGTCCGTCGGCGAGATCGTAGTCCCAGACGGCCTGGCTCTTGCCTGCGCTGGCCGCCAGTCCCGGCAGAACGACCTTCACGACTGGAACGGAGGCGCTCCAGCTCCGGCAGAACCACTGCCCATCGAAGTTCACCCAGGTATCGCGGGGTGCGGCGTGCGCCTGTGGCGTGGCATTGGCGGCGCCCGCGCTAAACGCTATCCCCCCCAGCAGAACGAGCGAGAGCAGTTGCCCGCGCGACATCCGTCGAATCTGTGCTGCTAACAAGAGCCGTACCTCCCTTTAGAGGGAAGTCACGGGCACAAGCAAGATTGCCCGCGTCTCCCCTCCCCGGCGGCGAAGCGCGATCCTGCGCCTGCCATCCGCTCCACACCGCGCCGACAGTCCTTCGGCGATCCACCACCCACTCCACATCGCTGGCCCCCGGATCGCCGATAACGGCCGACCTTGCCAGCGTCCTGTGGCGACTCTTCGCCATTTGCTCTCCCCTCGCCCATCGAGAGCTAGAACAAATGTGCTTTCCGAGATCCAACAGCACTATACCTGGGTTTGCGACAACAGGCCAGTGTTATCATGCCCGCCTGGTACCAATGGGCTACACTGCCCGCTGCCGCGATGCGCCCGACCTGTGTAGTGCCAATGCAGTATTTCCTGTGTGACAGGAAAGCCGTTGCACTCACAGTGGATGATACCATACCAGCCACATCCCTGCAAACGAGTACTATTGTCCTGTCCATACTCATGCCATGCGAAAGAGCCTGCCAGAGACCTCAGATTGTCTGGCAGGCTCTTCGTGTTCACGAGGATACGGCTCAGTTCGGATACGGCGACCAGTTGCCGTTCTGGTAGTGATACAGCGCGTTATGATCTCCAACGGCGCCGATGGCCCAGCCTTCGTCATCGGCCACCAGCCTGAAGGTACCCGGATTGATTGTCGAAGGCGCTGACGCCGCCTGCCATGAACCATTGAGGTAGCGAGCGACCACGCCGCCGCCTTGTCCGAAGCCACCAAATAGCCACGCCACTCCGGATGGCGAAATTACTAGTGTATCGAAGCTGCTGGACTGTCCGATGAAACTGGCAGGACTTGCCACCTCTGTCCAGGCGGAGCCGTCGAAGTGATAGAGCGGACCGCTGCTGGCGTTGATGCCGGTCAGCCAGCCATTCTCCGATGTGCGCATCGTAATGTGGTATCCCTGGACGCCGGGCAGTGTATAGACCACCTGGAAGGAGTCGCCTGTATAGCGCAGAATCTCGGTGCTATTACTGCTAGCGACGCGATACAGCAACCAGCATTCGCCCGACGCGGTCACAGAGAAATCGAGCTGTGTCTCATCGCTAATCTCCCGCAAGGCCGGTGGCAGTGGGACGACGGACCACGCGCCCCCGGTATAGCGCAGCATCCCAAATACGCCACTCTGCTTATCGGCGGACTGGATGAAGGCTTTCGCCCAGCCGTCGGTTGGCGATACCATTTGTACTTTGTCGATCGCGCCCACGCCGGGTATCGCGATGGCCACCCACTGCCCGTTGGTATAGTGCAGCATGCCGCCATCGCCGGTCATCCAGCCATCGGTTGGCGAATCCATCGAGAGGCTGTCGGGGCTTAATAACAGTTGGAGCTGCGGCAGGGTACCGGGCCAAATCGCCCATTGCCCATCGTGGTAGCGCAACAGTAAAACATGCTGAGGATCGGCGGTTATACCCACCGCCCAGCCGTCGGTTGGTGAAGCCATCGAGAGGCCTAGCAGGGTGGTACCCGCTGGCAGATGCAGCGGCGCAGGCGGCTGCTGGATCATCGCCGTCGCTGTTGGCGCGCCGGTGTGCGCCGGGCCATGCGCTGTACGGGAGATCAAGGCAAAGAGTGTCGCCGCCAGCCCTACCAGCAACACTGCGGCAGCCACCGCCGCGATACCAGTCCGTCGGCTGGGACCACGGCGCGGATAATCGGGAACGGTTCTGGCTGTGTCGCTCGGTGGATAGGTCGTGGCCAGGCGTCCCGACGGATTCCGAGTATTGTATCTATCGAAGTCATTCATAAAGTTCTCCATGGTGAGAAAAGGAATCGCCCCCTGTGATGGCTCGCCATACTGGCGGCGCAGCGCGTCACTCACAATCGCGTGTGCTGCGTGTTCCCGCTTGCACCATGCACAGGTCTCCAGGTGAGCGCGGGCGCGGGCGGCTTCTTCAGGGCTGAGATCGGATGAATCGAGCAACGGGAGGAGTGGCGCGATGGCCGCGCAGTCCGGGCCTGGGAGAACAGGTTGCGGCTCTCTAGTAATCATCGCGGATCCTCCCCCTGCGTGCGGTTCTGGTCGAAATAAGAGATGCGCAACCGTTGCTTGGCGCGGGTCAGCCGCTTCTTTGCCGCCGCAAGTGAGATGTCCAGTATCTCGGCTATTTCAGTGGAAGTCAGCCCCCACACGGCATGCAGCAGCACACAGGCGGCGTCTTCAATCGAAAGCTGTTGCAGCGCCTCACGCAACACCTCGCGCTCGGCGATCTGATCATCGAATGGTTGCGGCTCGCCGTCCCAGGGAAGCAGAGTCTCCACTGATGGCTCAAGCGGTTGCCAGGCAATAACTTTGCCGCGCCGATACGCCGAAACCGCTCGACGATAGGCCACGTGGAAGAGCCAGCGCCGTATCCCGTCAGGATCACTGGCGGCGCCTGTGAACGGCGGAGTACCCTGGCGCGCGTGTTTCCATGCGTCTACAAACACATCCTGGACGATGTCGCGCGCCTGCTCCTCGTCTCGTACTAGCCCACGGACGAAGCCAACCAGTGGCCATTGCAGCGTACTGAGCGCCCGGGCAAAGGCTTCCGTGGGATACGGATCAGAGGCGACGGCATCATGCATGCGGTTCTCCCATTGACGGCGTATTCGACTTCGAGTAACCGGTTACACATTGCTATCGCGGGGGGGCAACACGGGTGGACATTCCACGCCATGATACATGCTCTAAGAGATAGTCAAAACACGCTGAGGGCTTGCCGGTGAGTAGGACACATCTCACAGCAAGCCCCGGAAATATTCGATTGGGGTCACGACGAACGAAGTTCCAGGCAAACGCCGCTACGGCGCGCAGACGTATTTGCCCGTCGTATCGCTCGCTGGAATCTGGCTCAGCAGCGCCGGTTTGGTGCAGTTGCCGCCGTTCCATTTCACCGCGGCGCTGTCGAAGATTGTTGGCTGCGTCGTCGAGATCGGCGCGATGGTGACACTGTCATAGTTCAGTCCAAATGCGAAGGTGTAAGTACCCGGCGCGGTAGGTACGGTTACGCCAATTACGATCATGAGCATCTGGCCGGGTCCGAGACTGACGGGCATGGGCGGAGCATTCTGGGCGTCCACCTGTGTCGTCGTCACCTGCGCTCCCGTCGTCGCGTCCGCTGCGAAGCTCGCTTGGAGCTGCTCATCTAGCGCATAGCCACCACCGCAACCACCACCAGTTGCGCCGACAGGCCGCTGATAGAACAGGTCGCAGAACTGATAGGTGTTGAGCGGCCCGCTGTAGGCTGTGAAGGCAGCGATGCGGAGTGTGAGGCTCCGGATCACATGGCTGGCCGAGTTGGATGTATTGCAGACAGTCAGGCTGTAGTTGCTACTCGGATTGACCGGTGGATTCGGCGGATTGGGCAGGTTACCCGGCAATTGATAGGGCTTCGACGGATCGAGATTGGCCGGGAGCTGATTGGCGGGATAGGCCAACGCGAAACCCACCTTGCTGACCCGCAGGTCGCCTATGTACACGTAGCTGGTCCGGCCAGACGTATCAGTGCTGCAAGCATGCCCGGAATTGACAACACCAACGGTCGTGTTCTGCGTTGGCTGTGGTGTCGCAGTCGGCTGTGTCGTCGCGGTGGGCTGCGTCGTCGCGGTGGGCGCGCCACTCTGCGCCGGGCCGCTGGATGGCCGCCCGAAGACGGCGAAGAGCGTCGCCGCCAGTCCGATTATCAACAACACCGCAATGGTCGCCAGCATCGGGCGCGTGCGTGTGTTCGGTGTATGCTGCAGTGGCCGCCGGTCTGATCGCGGCAGGGTGGGCATTTCGTACGTTGTCTCGTCCCAATCATTGAACATGGAGTGATCTCTCCGCCCTTCCCAGGATGCCTGGGACTGATGGTTCATCCGCGCCGGGGGTGTCGATGGAACGCGCGCGACGGCGAGCCGCACGAGGTCATCGGCAGCGGGCGCAGTCCGCGCGAAACGGCCAATGTAGGCGTAGAGCGCGGCATCCAATCGGTCGTAGGCCGCCAGTTGCGCCCGGCAGTAGCCACAGGTGGCGAGATGGGCGCGCAGAGCCATCTCTTCGGCATGGGTGAGCGTCCCCTGCCGGAACTGCGGCAGAAGCTCGGCGTACCTGGCGCATTCAGGGCCGCGCATGTTGGAGGTGTTCATGACCGACCTCCCGGGTTAGAGGCGTTTTGCGCCAGATAGGCGGAGAGCAGGCGACGCTTCGCCCTGCCGATGCGCTTGCCCATCGCCGTCGCGGATGAGCCGATGATTGCGGCGGCTTCCTGGGCCGTGAAACCCTGGACGACCATCAGCAGCAGACAGGCGCTATCTTCCGGGGTGAGTGTGGCCAGTGCGCGCTGCATGGCCTCGCTCTCGGCCACCAGCTCCTCGAACGAGGAGGATGCGCGGTCCATCGGGAGCCGCTCGAAGTCCAGCAGCTCATGGAGCGATTCCCAGCGAATCAGCCGCCCGCGCCGCAGACTATCCACCGCCCGCCGATAGGCGACACGATAGAGCCAGCGCCGCATCTCAGCCTCATCGCCGTTGGCCAGCAGCGGCGGCGTGCCTTGCAGCGCCGCGCTCCACGCCGCGATGAACGTGTCTTGCAGCAGGTCGCGCGCAAGCTCTGGATCATGCACGAGGCCGCAGAGAAACACATGCAGCGGCTGGGTATAGCGCCGCGCGAGCGCGGTGAATGCATCGAGCGAGAGATTGCTCACAAGCTCCACAGAGACCACTTTCTGCCGAGATGACGAGAAGCGCCTGCCTTCTCTCTCAACACTTCCATCGAACGAGACGGCTGCTTTTTGACAGGTCATCTATAAAGAGTGCCGAGAATGATGCGCGTCTGGCGCGATACAATTCCTGTGCGTAGATAGAACGGCTGAGGGGAGCGAGAAGCAGCGAGCCAGAGACAGAGACAGAGCGGGGAGGGACGCAGAGATGGTCCAGGCGGTCAGTCGTGGCGACTACGCGGTGTTGTGGGATGTGGATGGCGTCCTGATCGATAGCGGCGAGCAGCATCGCCGCGCCTGGGAGCAACTGGCGCGCGAAGAAGACCTGCCCTATAGCGACGCCGCCTTCTGGGCCACCTTCGGCATGCGCAACAGCGATATCTTCCCGCGTATGTTCGGCGTCTCCGGCCCGCCGGAGCGTATCGTCGCGCTGGGCGACCGCAAGGAGGCTATCTACCGCGACTTACTCAAGCAAGAGGCGGTGGCGCTCCCCGGCGCGAAGGAACTGCTGGCGGCGCTGCACGCGGCGGGCTATCGGCAGGCGCTCGGCTCGTCGGCGCCGCCCGCCAACCTGGAGGTGATCATCCAGCTGCTCGGCATCGCGCCCTACCTCGATGCGGTCGTCTCGGGCGAGCAGGTAGCCCGTGGCAAGCCTGCGCCCGATATCTTCCTCGCTGGGGCGGAGCGTCTGGGGATCACGCCCGCGCATTGCCTCGTCATCGAAGACGCGCCCGCCGGGGTTGCCGCCGCTCACGCGGGCGGGATGCGCTGCCTGGCGGTGCGCCGCGCGGGCCAGCCCGACGCGCCGGGACTAGAGGCCGCCGACGCGCTGGTGGACTCACTAGAGCACGCCAGCTTCGCCCTGGTAGATCGGCTGCTGGGCATCGCCACGCGCTAGCCTCAGTCCTACATTCATCAACATTACGATATTCGCAAAACCCATCGTTCCGTAACGCTCGTCGTAGCGGTTGCGGAACGATGCCGGGCTATGCTGAGGGTGGCTAAGAGAAGAGGAGAACACGAAGATTGAGCTAAGCGAGGAGGTTTCCCGATGCAAACGCTCATTTCCACACCACCCGAAGCGGCTCAGCCCGCCACATCCGCCGCCGTTCCTGTCGCGCCACAGACCATCACCGCGATCCCAGGTCGCGCGGCCAGGGCGCATATCGCCATCGCGCGCATCCTGCTCGGCGGCGTCACGCTGCAAATCTTCTTCGCCGGGCTGGGCGTCTTCGGCGTTTCGAGCTTCCTGCCGCATATGATTCTGGGGACGCTGGTCATCCTTGGCTCGCTGGCGCTGCCGCTGGTCGCCTGGCGCGGTCACCTCGGCGCGACGCTCCTGCGCCGTTCCTGGCTGGTCTTCGGCCTGATGATCCTCCAGGGGTTGCTGATCGACGCGGGCCGCATCATCCCGCTCGTCGCGGCGTTCCATCCGGTGAACGCGATGCTGCTGGTCCTGGTCATCGCCAGCATGGCGCGCATCACGCGCGCCCGCTAATCCACACGTTCGGCTGGTCCAGGCGTGGTCGTTGTTGTGGAAGAAGCCGCCAGCAGCGTCCACACCAGCGCCAGCGGCTCCTGCCGCACCTGGACGCCGGGAATCTGCGCCAACAACGCGATGACCCAGTGCGCGCCCGCCGATCCCAGACCCAACGCGAATAGCGCCGCCTCGTCCAGCAGCGCGCCCGCGCAGAGCGCCTGCCACGCTGCGGCGAGCACCTCGGCGGGAATCGCGATCTCACGCGCCATCTGGCCATCGCGCGCCGGGGAATACCAGACAACCACCTCACGCGCGCTGGCATAGAGCACATCGAAGCCGCCCGCACCCATCGGCGGCGCGCACGATTCCGCCAGCGTCCGCAGGTAGCGCAGGATGCTCTCGAATTCGGGCGTGATCGAAATCGCTGCCGCCTCCTCCATCATCGGCGCATATCCCCGCGCTGCTATGACTACTGTCGGAAAAGCTCCGAGACCGAGCGCCCTTCGTGAATGCGCGCAATGGCTCCGGCAAATAGCTGTGCGACGGAGCACTGCGCAATCTGGGGGATATGCTTCTCTGGCGGCAAAGGTACAGTATCGGTAATTACGAGCTTCTTGATATCGGAGTGCTGAATGCGCTCGATTGCCGGGCCAGAGAGAATGCCGTGCACCGCCGCCGCATAGATATCGCGCGCACCGCTCTCGCGCACCACCTGCGCCGCCTGTATCATCGAGCCTGCCGTGCCGATCTCGTCGTCCACGATGATGGCATTCTGTCCCTCCACGCTGCCAATCAGGCCGAGGCTCTCCACCCCGCCTGAGTTATTGGTGCGGCGTTTCTCGATGATGGCCAGCGGCGCATTCAGATCCTCGGCAAAGTTGCGCGCCTTCTTGGCGAAGCCGGTGTCGGTGGCGACGACGGTAAAATCGGTGAGCTTCAGCGAGCGGACATAGTTGACGAGAATGGGCGCCGCGGTCAACTCATCCACCGGGATGTTGAAGAAACCCTGAATCTGGCCCGCGTGCAGGTCCATCGTCAGCACGCGATTCGCGCCCGCGACGGTGATACAGTCGGCGATCAGGCGCGCGGTGATGGGGACGCGCGGCTGGTCCTTCTTATCCGTGCGGCCATAGGCATAGTAGGGGATAACCGCCGTCACACGCTGGGCCGAGGCGCGCCGGAGCGCGTCAATCATGATGAAGACCTCCATGATGGAGGCGTTGACCGGCGTGCTAAACGGCTGGACGAGAAAGACGTCTTTGCCGCGGACGTTCTCATTGATCTTGACGAAGATATTCTCGTTGTCGAACTCGAACACCTCAGCTTTGCCCAGCGGGATACCCAGGTGCGTGCAGATATCCTCTGCCAGTTGCTGGTGCGCTCGCCCCGTGAAGACAGCCAATTCGCTCATCTGCCCCCTCGACCTCATTGTCCTAGTTGTCCTGATCGTAGTGCGAGCGTGTGCGCTGGCCTGTAGGTTCGGAGCTGACCCACGCACGCACGAACAACCTGCGCCACCTGAAGTATAACACGATGACGCCGTCCTCTTGCACGCGGTAGCCTGTGTAGCGCAGTCCGATGGGACTCATGCGGGACTCATGCGGGACTCATGGGAACCGCCCTGGTGCAAATTGTGCTCAGGTGCTACAATTGGCCGCTATACAGGTAACAGGCGTTCTCTATGGCACGGTACGCCGCTGTATCGCCGCTCGGTACTTTGCAGGTGGACAACGGGGAGGGTATGGGAAGAGTGGGGTAAGCAATGAACGTAATGGCGATTGCTGGACGGCGTATTGACGCCGACGATGCAGAGCAGGCTCGATTCCCGCTGGCGAAAGCGCCAGACGTGCGCCGCGAGATTACCAGGATAATGCGCGAGACAGAGACAGAGGCGGTGGTCTGCTCTGCCGCCTGCGGCGCAGATTTGATCGCGCTGGATGTTGCCAGAGAGCTAGATATCCCTGCCTGGGTTGAACTGCCATTCGACCGCGAGCGCTTCCGCCAGACATCGGTTATGGACCGTCCTGGCGACTGGGGTCGGTTGTTCGATGAACTGGTGGATCAGGCTGAACAAGCGGGGCGGCTTAACATCATAGCGCCCACCGACGATAGCAACCACGAAGCATATTCGCTAACCATGGACGCGATTCTCGACCGCACAATGGCACTGGCGCATGAGGACAATGCAGCCTCTGTGGGCTATATGACAGCGCTGGTGGTATGGGATGGCGCTTCACGCGGCCCGAACGACCTCACCGCCGCCTTTCTCGAGCGCGCGCGCCTGCGTGGCATCCCTGTGCGGCAGCTGTTGACTTGAGCGCCGACGCTGCACACACGAGTCCCGACGCCGCTCTAGCCGCCAGGCTATTATACGAACGAATTATCCGTTCTGTCGGGATCGACCAATTTCCGCCAGGCGCCGTGCTCTGCCTCCAGGAAGTTCTCGACGGTGTTCACAAACGTTACCCAGTGTTCTTCGTCCCACGCTTGCGCCGGATGCGAGCATTTGCGATGAAACTCGCCCAGCTCGAATGCCATCTCGCTATAGAGATCGGCAAGCGCACGGTACTGGCTGAACTGAAGCCAGACAGCAATCGCCGCGGCCAGAGTGCCCGCAACCCCAAAGAAATCCAGTCCAATAAGTCCAAAGGCATGTAAGCCAGCGGCGATGGCGAAACCAGCCTCGATAAGGATCAGTCCCAAATTCCAGAGAGTTGCCAGACGGCGATATTTGTTTGTTCGCTTCTGGTAAAACACCTGCTGGTTGAGGATGCGATCCCGCGCATACGTTTCTTCGCGCTCATTGAGGCTCGAATCGCGGGTAGCCTTCATTTCCGCGGTAATGTAGTCAAGCGGCTTATTGACAACAGGCATAGGCAGAGACAGGCGCTCTTTTCGCGCTTTGCTCAGAAAGCCGTGAAGGGTGGCGCTAAAGCGATCATCGGCCTCCGCCGGACTAAGCTCCTCCTTGCCGAATGGCGTTCCACCGACCGCGTAGCGCCAGACAAACGACTTGATCTCTTCGGTTAGCCCCCGGCTGCTATACCACTTGCTTTCCGGCTTGTAGATGGAACGGAATCCGTGGAGTACGGAGGCAATGAGGAATGCGCCACCCGCTATCAAAGCCGCCAGATTGGCGTGGTAACCGCCGATCAAGACGGTGAAACGGAGCGGCTCGAAGGGTCCAGCCAACGCATAAACGCCTGCCAGCGCTACGCCAATTCCTACGATCCACTTCGCAAGCCCTTGATAGCGGCCCGAAAGTTTGCTGGTCGCATCCTTCACCGCTGGCATCTTGACAGGAGATACAGGCTTTTGCATCTTTCGCGGCGAATCTTTGGATGGCAGCACCAGAACCCTCCGTCGAACAGCTGTTCTGTCTTCACGAGGGTATCGGCTAGCGCGACATCGGTATTCCACGACGGATAGCTCGATACCGTGCGCACAGTATGAGGCAGCGCCGTATGCCTGTCAAGAGGGAATGGTGCTGGATTGTTGTTGGGCCACGGCAAATTGGCAGGAGGCTACTGATTGCGCAGGATGGTGAACCAGTTGAGCTGCTCGCCGGTCGCCACTCTCTGGCCCAGGCTCAGCCCGTCCAGCACCTCGTAATGCCTGCCGTCAGTCAGCCCAAGCACCACCGGCTGCGCGGTCCATCGGCCCTTCACCAGCACCAGCACATAGGCGGGCGTGGGGTTATCCAGCGAGTAATCGGTACCGGAGTTCTGCAACTGGGTGAGCATCTGCCGCGCCTCGGCGAGCGCTTTGGTTGCCGCTGCTTTGCTGATAAGCGTCGAGTGTTTCGGGTCGGCGGCGTAATGGGCGTAGGTCACGGCGCTATTGGGGATGAGCTTCACCGCGAATCGCTGCGCCGTCAACACGGTCATCTTCGCGGTCATGCCTGGCAGCAGCACCTGACCCGTCGTTTTCGCCGTCCCTGAGCTCACCGACTGGCCGTCAACATCCACCGTCATCGGATACAGCACGGTATCGTGGGTTGCCTGCCCAAACGGCGAGACGCCACTCACCGAGCCGCTGAAGATATGATTCTTGAACGACGGCACCGTGAAGCGCACCGCGTCTTGCGGCAGCACCATGCCCACCTGCGACTCGCTCACCGTCGCCGCGATTTGCAGCGCATTGAGATCGGCAATCTGGATGAATGACGCGGCGCTGCTCTTGGCGCCGCCGCTGGTCTGGCCCACAACGCCGTTGATCGCCGCGATGGTTCCCCCATGGGGTGCTTTGAGCGTGGCGGCGGCCAGATTGTCCTGCGCGGTCTGTAGCGCTGCCTTGGCCGTGTTGTATTGCGCCTGAGCCGTATTGGTCTGCTGCTGGGCCTGCGCGTTCATGCTGTCGGCGCTAGCGAGCGCGGCGGCATATTGGCTTCTGGCCTGGGCGACACAATTGGGCGGCGGAGTCGAGACACGATTGCACTGGGCAATCGCCGCCTGCTCAGTCGTATAGGCGCTGTCCGACAACGCATTGGCGGAGGTCTGGACCTTATCCTGGTTGGTCTGCGCGCTGGAAAGCGCCGCCGACGCGCCATCGGCGGCCACCTGCGCCTGATGCACCGCGTCCTGTAGCTGCGTGGTGTTGAGTTGCGCGAGGGTATCGCCCTGCGAGACCTGCTGGCCGACCGTCACGTTGATCTGCGCCACCGTTCCCGTCACCGCGAAATCGGCGCCATAGACAGCGCTCCGCAGCCTGCCGGTCGTCTGGAATGAGAGCACGAGGTTGCCCTGCGTTACCTTTGCGGATGTTAGATAGGGCTGGCGCGAGCGTACGATGATGGCGAGCGTGGCAAAGAGAATCAGCGCCAGCAGCGCCACCGAGAGTATGGGTATGAGCCAGCGCCGATGCTCCCACCACAGCTTGTTGAACCGGCGAGATCCATCTATCGAGGTCACCGAGTAATCTGTCTCGGTTACGGGATCGACGTACCTCCCAGGCATCGTCGTCTCGGTGACAGTCGGGCCGTCTTTGAAGGGGGGGTGTGGTGATTCATCCATGGTGCTCTCTATCCCTTCAAGGCGCGCGAGCGCTCCATGGCAGGAGCATCGCTCGCGCACCGCATCAGCGATACTGCTATCAATTCTAACTCTGAGTATATGGACGAGTTGAGCGCCACGGCGTCACCAGATGGCCAGAGCATATCGTGAGCATATCGTTCCGATGAACCGTGAACCGCCCGGCACTGCGCCTAAGAGACGTATGCTTTCAGGTAGACGCGGATAGTATAACCGCATGTGTCACTTTTCTCAAACGTTCGTTCCGGGTTACGGGTTCCAGCTGAACTATAGCGGTGAATATCGGCCCATCGCCTTCATCCCGCTTGACGCGCCGCCTGCTACGCCGTAGACTGCGATGCGCCATGCGATAGCCGCTGGCAGGAAAGTGAGCGCTGGCGATGGCAGCAGAAGAGTCCGTGAATACCGCGCAGAGCTGCTTTCTCTGCCCATGGGAAATGCAAAGCGCGGCTCCCTGTGACGTGGCCAGTGTCTCCGGCGAGCTGCGCGACGCGACATTCGACCCCAAACTGCGCCAGTTGGAGCTGACGCTGCGCGACGAACACGGCGAGACGCTACGGCTGCGCTGCGAGGAGCAGGGGCGCGCCCTCTGGCGCGAGCTCTCGGCCTATCCGCCGGATCGCTGGCAGGGTTTGCGCCTGCGCGTCCACCATCTCGCCCGCACAACTACTCCTGAGACGCTACGGCTGCTGCCAGCGGGCGTGATCGTGTTAGAGCCCGATCTGCTGCTCAACATTACCGATATCAACAACGCCGAATACTGCGTGCGCCAGTATCCGCTGCGTCGGATGGCGCCCTCGCCGCCAAGCGCGGCCTCGCTACGTGGGACGTTGGTGCACACAGCCTTCAAGGAGCTGCTCAAGGGCGGCGATGAACCGATCGAGGTCTACCTCCAGCGGGCTCTGGATGCGGCGCAGGTCGAGCTGGCGCTGCGGCAGATCAGCGAACAGGAGATGGCCGCCGAGGCCGCGCCCCACGTGCGCGCGCTGGCCGCGTGGTATGCCCAGAGCCGCCAGAATCTCTGGCGCACCGCGCCCGACATCCGCGCCGAGACGTTTCTGCTGGCGCCGGAGGTCGGCCTGAAAGGGCGGCTCGACGTCTTATTGCACGATCCCCACGGCGGCTCGCTGCTCGAATTGAAGACCGGCAATGTGCGCGCGTCGCTGCCCAAACGCGAGCATCGCTGGCAGGTGCATGGCTACCAGACGCTGCTGGCCGCGCGTTTCCCCGGACGGCAGGATGGCCCTGGCGCGACGCTGCTCTACAGTGGAACGCCCGGACGCGCCGACGCCTACATGATCCCTTTCGTCCATCGCGATCTGCAGCGGGTGATGGAGCTACGCAACGCGCTGGCGCTCGTCCACGCGACCGGCGCCGTACCCCCGCCGCCCTCCGCGCTCAAATGCGCGCGCTGCATGGTGCGGCAGGACTGCCTACGCGCCTCGGCGTTGCTTGGCTGGCAGCCACCCGACCTGCCCGACGTGCTGGAGCCGGTTGACCGGGAAGACGCCACGATGTTCGCGGAGATGTACGAGCTGCTACGGCAGGAGGCGCGCGCCGCCGAGGTTGAGGGCAGCGCGCTCTGGCGAGCGACCCGCGATGAACGGATGCGCCGTGGCGTGGCTCTGGGCGACCTGCGGCTGGTAGGCGAGCCGCGCCAGACCGCGAAGGGCGAGTGGGAATACACCCTCGAAGGCATACAGGGATCCGATCTCCGCGAGGGCGATGCCGTACTGGTGAGCGAGGGCGACCCTGTGCGCGGCGCGGTCGTCAGCGGGACGATTCTGCGCATCGAGGCGCAGCGCGTCATCGTCTGGACACCGGAGCGCATCGCCAACCCGACCTTGCTCGACCGCTACGAGAGCGACATCGTCCATGATCGCACCGTGCGTAACCTCTGGCGCTGGCTGCGGGGCGCGCCCCACCTGCGCGAGCTGGTCCGCGGCGCACTCGCGCCCACCTTCGACGAGGCCACCGCGGCGACGATACAGGAGGCGCTGCCCGCCAGCCTCAACGCCGAGCAGCGTCACGCGGTGGCCCGCGCGCTGGCCGCCCGCGACTACCTGCTGATTCAGGGGCCGCCGGGCACCGGCAAAACGAGCGTCGTCGCCGAGATTGCCCGCCGCGCGATGCAACGCGGCGAGCGCGTGCTGATTGGCGCATTCACCAATCAGGCGGTTGATACGGTCCTGCGGCGGTTGCTGGCCGATGGCTGGGGCGACTTTGTGCGGCTGGGCCACGAGTTGAGCGTCGCGCCGGAGATTCAGGGGCATCGGCTGGTGGCGCGGGCACGGGCGCTGGCCGGAGAAGGGGCCGAATTGACGCCGGGACGTATCCGCGAGACGTTGCGTGCCGCGCCGCTGGTGGCCGCGACGACGGCCACATGGTCATCCGAGAGCTATGACGATATCGGCGAGCCGCTGCTCTTCGATCTCGCCATCCTGGACGAAGCGACCCAGTTGACGCTGCCCGCGACGCTCGGCGCGCTCCGCTTCGCGCGGCGCTTCGTGCTGGTGGGGGATGATCGCCAGCTCCCGCCACTGGTGCGGAGCGAGACGGCGGCGGCACGTGGTCTGAAGCGTTCGCTCTTTGCCACGCTGCTAGAGCGTTGGGGCGCGGAGGCCAGCGTCCCCCTGCGCCGCCAGTATCGGATGCATCCCGTCATCTGCGCCTTCCCCAGCGGCGAATTTTACGAGGACACCCTGGTGGCGGAGGGAGCGGCCCGCACTGCGCAGCTGGCGCTGACGGAAGCAATCGCGGGACCGTATGGGCGCGTCCTCGATCCGGCGCATCCGGTCGTCTTCATCGATGTGCCGCTGGGACATGACGACCGCGGGCGCAAAGAGAATCAGGCACAGGCGGTTCTGGTGCGCGAGCTGGTGCGCGAGCTGCGCCGGACGGGCGTCGCGGCGGACGCTATTGGCGTGATTGCGCCATACCGGGCGCAGGTGGCCGCGGTACGCGCGCGGCTGGTGGCGGGCGGCGAGACCAATGTGCTGGTGGATACGGTAGACCGCTTCCAGGGCGGCGAGCGGTCGGTCATCTTCTATAGCTTCGGCGGTGGTGGCGCGGCATCGTGGGGCGGGCGCGGGCCGGACTTCCTGGCGGATCCGAACCGGCTGAATGTGGCGCTGACGCGGGCGCGACACAAACTCATCATCCTCGGCAATCGCGCCGCGCTGGAAGAGATCCCGCTGCTGCGGCGGCTGGTGGCGTATTGCGCATCCCTCTACGACGGCCATGGGGGAATCATTCCGGCACGCCGCGAAGGGAGCGGCAGCACATCGCGTGAGGCAGCTAGGCCGATAGTCCCTCGATGATCGCCTGCACCTCAGCCGCCATCACTAGCGACTGAATGCGCCGACGCACCGTCTCGACCGCGCGCGCGTCGGTCAGGCGGACATGCGCCAGCAGGCGCAGCGTATGCGGCAGCACCCCGCTTGCCATCAGGAAATGCTCGTAGGCAAGTGGCTCCAGCGCGAGGGTCGAGCAGAGCGGCACGACCACCACCTGGGCAATCTCGCCGCTTTGCCGCCCATTGACGGCGTCGGCGTTGGCGTCGATCTCAGGTGTCGCGTCCAGCGTCAGTGGCGCCAGCCCCGGTCGGGCAAGCGTCCAGCCGTTATAGGGCCGCGAGAAATCTGGCCGTCGTCCGCCAATTCGGCGGAAAACCAGCGTGTATTCGGTCACGAGAAAAGCCACCTGCGCGTATCCCTCTCAAACATCCATGGGTATCTCTCGGTGCGGAGTTTCCTCCACTCACAAGGAGAGAACGAGACGCTAAAAACCAGGTAACAAGAGCTACATAAGTATCCCACCCGCATACTCCATACCTGGATTACGCATTGGCGGTGCGGCAGGCGGCGAAAGGTACCCTAGAGTACCATATGGGGCAACCGCCCGGAGAATAAACAGGTGTACAATGGAGGAGATTGAGAGGCAGGCGGCGTCTCCGAGGAGGTGCGGACGATGGGCAGATTACCTAGAACAGGCGTGGCGCACGTTGCCGAGCGCAGGCAGGCGTTCCGCGCGCCCGATGTCCCTGATAGCGCGGAGGTGGCACAACCGGAGCCAGCCGTTGCGGCTGCGCCGGTTGTTACGCTGCCGTCGGGCGCATCGGCGATCACCATCGAGCGGCTGATTCTGCACCATCTGGATAACCGCACTGGCGAGATGCTGCTGGTTGAGGCAGAGCTAGCGCTGGACGTGACGATCCACGCGCTCTTTGCCAACTACATCGCCCAGGCACTCGAAAATGCCGACTGGCAGGCGCGCTTCCTCGCCGACCAGCCCGCCGCGCCAACCATGCCAGACCTCTGCGTCAGGCTGCTGGGCGAGCCGTCCGATTTCGTGGCTATCTCGCAGGAGATGGCGCGTCGGCTCTTCGCACAGATGCGGCAGCGCCCCAAGCAGATCAACCCCGGCGATTTCGTCGTCGCCACCTACATCGCGCCTGGCCTGCCCGCGTCGCGCATCGCGATCTTCAAGCTCGACCCAGATGCCCGCCTCGTGCGCAATTTCTCGACAGAGCGCGGGCGGCGGCTGGTGCGCATCGCGCTGGCCGATAACCTGATGCCCGAGACGGTGCGCCAGAAGCAGAAATGCGCACTCATTACGCCCTCGAAGGATGACGCGGGATTCTCGCTGGCGCTGCTCGACACCCAGGCCAACATCCGCTCCGAAGGCGTCGCCGCCTACTTCTATCGTGGCTTCCTCGCCACGCAGATTCTGCCGTCGGCCCGTCGGCGCACCCGGCTCTTTCTCCGCGCGACCGACGACTGGCTGGCGGACCATGGCGCGTCCCTCTCGCCGCACGCGCTGCTCCACGTCTATGAGGCGCGACGGGAGGCGCTGGCGGGCGAGACGCTCGATCTGCCCGGGTTCGCGCTGGCCGCGTTGCCGGGCAATGGTGCGCTGGCCGCCGACCTATTGGCCTCGGTGACACCACAGATTTTCGATGCCGCGTTCGAGCCGGACCAGACGCGCTTCACAGTGGACCGCGCCACCGCCGATCCCATCGTGCAGACGGTGACGCTGGAACTGGATGGCGGCGCCCGGCTGATTGTCCCAGCGGAGCGCTTCGCCGCGATGGCACAGGTGGACGACCAGCGCGTCGGCGGCAAAATCCGCCTGACCATCGAGACGCTGACACTCAAGGAGGGGGCTGGCCGATGAGCAGGACGAACCGCCCGACCAGCCAGCCCAATAGCCAGCGACGCCAGCGGTCCCAACCAGCCGCGCCTGACACGCTGGCTATGTCCGACATATCCGCTATGAGCGATGGGCCGCTATCTCCTGGCGCTGGGCATACCGCGCCGCCTGCTGATCCTCACCTCGCCCAGCTGCACCATCTCTACGAAGTCATCGCCGATGCGGGCGCGGCGCTGAACATTCCCCCGGCGCGGCTGGCGGAGGGCGAGGCGCTCGAACGGCTTGAGGTGGTTGCCCGGCTCTCCGTCGCGCAGCTTGCTAGTTGCGACGGCGCGCGGGCGCAGCGGTGGTTTGCCGCGCTGGGCGATGACCTCGCGCTCGATCTACGGCTGGATGGGCTGGATCCCGATATGCCCGCCGTTGCGGCCTCTCTACGCGCGAATGCCGATCCCGCTGGCGCGCTAGAAGCGTTTCAGATGGCGGCGCACTCGGCGGCGGAGACCCAGGGAGACGCCATCAGCGTCGAGGCGCGGCTCTCTGTGGGCAAGGCTCGCGCGTTGGCGCTGGCGCGGGACATCATCGCGCAACGGGCCGCCGTCGCCGCTCCGGCGATGGTCGCGGTCTTCTATACCGCCGCCGCCTGGAACCAGCTCATCAGCCTCGCCGCGATCCCCTATCTGGAGCAGTCGGGCCTGATGCGCGCCGATGGCCGGACCTGCGTTGCAGTCTGCGACGCGCCGGGCTATCTGGCGGGCGCCGCGCTCGAATGTGTGGGGGCGGCGAGTCCCAACGCGCCCGACTGGCTGCCCGTCTCGCCTGCCGCATTCCGCCAGTTCGTCAGTCGCGCGCAGGCATCGCGGCGCTTGCTCGCAGAGGAAGGTGGCTGGCCCGATGCGCCCCACATTCTGACGGCGGAGATGCTGCATCTGGTTGCCCGCGCTCCTGGTCTGGAGGCAACGGCGGCACGGCTGGCGCGGCTGCGGGTAGAACTGGCGGCAACCGCGCTCGCCAGCGTCGTACAGGGCAGGTTGACCGATGGGCTGGCGCTCCGGTTTGCCGGGGTGCGCCCCGCGACCTGTACGCTCCCCGCCGCGAGTGTTGAAGCGCTCCCATTGGCGGCGGAAGAGGCGCTGGCGCGGCTGGCGGACTGGGCCACGCGCCGCGGCACAGTCGATACGCTCGTCATCGCGCGCGAGTGTCTGGCGCGCGAGCTACCGCCGGGACACGCGGTCTCGCTGGCTGAGGTGGCGCGGGCGGCGGTGGATGCACTGGAGGCGGCCAAGGCCAACTTCACGCTCTTCGTGCGCGGCCAGACCGACCGCTACTTCGCCGCCCGCCAGACCGCCCAGAATGCCGTGGCGGACTACGCTGAGACCGTGCGTAAAGCGGTCGCCGATCTCACGGGCGATGTAGTGGATAACGTTTATCGGACGGTGGGGGTGCTGGCTGCGGTGGTCATCGCTGGCCTGATCCAGCCCGCCATTTCGCCGCTGCTGGCACTGCTGGCAGCCGTTCTATATAGCGGCTACATCGCGTTCGTGATCGCGTTCCTGCTGCGCGCCCGCGATGACCATTTCGCGCTGGAGCAGCAGGCTCTTTCGACACGGCTGGCCGAGATGACGGAGCTGACCGCCACTGAACGCCAGCGCCTGCGCGAGCCTGCCACAGCATCCGACGCCTATTATCGGCGCTACATGGCGCGCACCCGTGGCATCTATCTCGCGCTGCTGGCGCTGGGTGGCCTGTTCGCCATCGTCTTCACCATCGTCGCGCTCGTACAACTCACCCATCGGTAAAGCGACGGCATCGGTTGTGAGCCGGGCGTCGCATCTGTAACCTACTTCATACCCGCCTGGGCGTATCAGCGTATACCATACAGGAAGAGCGAAATGTCCGGTCGTTTTCGCCACGAGATGAGCTAACCCATGGATGCCACACCATTCGCGCCGCTGCTGCGCTTCGCCGCATTCGCCGCCCGTCCCGACGCCCAGCTCGATCTGGCGCAGGGCGCGCTGATGATGGCCGACATCGCCTATGCTGACCTGAACGCCGCCCACTATCAGCGGCGGCTGGACGCGCTGGCAACGGTCGTGCGTGAGGCGCTTGGCACAACCGCGACGGGGCTGCGACGTTCGCGGGCGCTACGAGAGCGCGCCCTGGCGACGCGCGTGCTGGAGACGTTGCGCGAGCGGCTGGCGGACCACGAGGGGCTCTCCGGCAACACCGAAGACTATTACGATCCGCGCAACACCTACCTGCACGAAACGCTCGACCGCGGCGTTGGCCTGCCAATCACGCTCTCAGTCATCTACCTGGAGGTCGCGCGACGCCTTGGCATTCCGCTACGGGGCGTTGGGCTGCCGTCCCACTTCATGGTCAAGTGGCCATTGCCACGCGAGGAGGGCGGCGATCTCTATCTGGATGCCTTTCATGGCGGCAAGATTCTCGACGCCAGCGAGTGCCGCGCCTTCATCCTCGAACTGATGGGCACGAACGGCGCGCTTCCCTATTTCGATCCGCGCTGGAGCGCGCCCCTGGGCGCTCGCGCCATCCTCACGCGCATGCTGAACAACCTCAAGGTAATCTATCTGCACCGTGGCGAGAGTCGGCTCGCGCTCGAAGTGGTAGAGCGGCTGGTATTACTGCGGCCAGATATGCCCGAAGAGCTACGGGATCGCGGGCTGCTGCGGCTGGCGCTAGGCGAGCCACTCCTTGCCGCCGCCGATATCGCCGCCTACGCCGAACGCGCCCCCGCCGCGCCGGAGGTTGGTCGGCTGCGTCGGCGCATAGCGGAGCTGCGCGAAGTGCGCGCCAGCCTGAACTGACTAGAACTCCCCTCGGCCATAAATGGCCGTCTCGCCCCATCGGGCGCCCGCGGGCCGCTCTGGCGGGCTTTCAAGCCCTCTGCCGCCTCTACTCCGGCCTTTCAAGGCCGAGAGCTTTCCCCCGCCGGGGGTGAGGTCTCTGGATTCTACGGCGCTGTTGGCGTGTCGGTTGGCGCTGGCGGAGGCACCGGCGTATCCGTTGCCGTCGGGGCGGGCGCGGGCGTCTTCGTCGGCGTTGGCGTTGGGGCGGGTCCGGTGGCGGCATGGCCATAGATGACGACTGTCGCGCCATCATGCGCCCAACTGTAGAGCCATGACATCGGCCCGGTTGCCACATTCACACAGCCGTGGCTGCCTGTCGCGGTTGTCCCGTCGGGCTCGGTGTGCGGATAATTCGTGCCATAGCCAAATGTCTCTCGCCAGGGCGCGTCGTGGATGTAGTAGCCGTTGTCGCGGAAGTACATCGCGTAGTTGATGTGCTCCGGCGAATAGTAATAGGGTGACCCCACTGGCCAGGGCGAATAGAAGGTCACGTTGCGCTCGTGCCACTGGATATGGTAGGTGCCGGTCGGCGTCGGCAACTGCGGCATGCCCGTCGTCACCGCCGTGCGGAAGACCAACGTATGGTTCTGGAAGGCGAAGAGCCATTGCTGCGAGAGGCTGATCAAGATCAACTGGCCGCCGATATTGGGCACCGTACCAGCGGGCATCGGGCCGGGAGGCAATGTCCCCGCTGTCGGAATCGGCGCTGGTGGGCCAGATGGGACGGGTGCCTTCACCGTATGCGGCTTCGGCGTCGCCGTGGCAACGGGCGTATTGGGCACAACCGTCGGCGGCAGATAAGGGACCGTCGCGACCGGCTTGACCTGCGACAGATTGGTGGAACCCACTGTGCCGCTACAGCCGCTCAGAATGATGACGCCGAGGACGACAAAGCACCCCAGCATCACCACTAGACGTGATCGTAGTTTCATCATAATTCCTTAAGCGCCTCCTGATGCAAGGATGAAGCTGCTTGGCCAGCCTGATTCGCGTTGGTACTCATAGACGGCTAGGCGGCACTCCTGGGTATACCCTGAGCCGCCAGCACGCTTCGCCCCGTTGCACTATCCTACCAGACGGCACTGCAAATGCAAAGAAGGGAGGGCAGATACTCCTAAGCAAACAAGGAGGTATGGCGGACGATTACTGAAAAGACATCCTGAACGATATCGCGCGCCTGCTCCTCGTCTCGTACCAGCCCGCGGACGAAGCCAACCAGCGGCCATTGCAGCGTATTCAGCGCCTCGGCAAAGGCATCTGTGGGATGCGGATCAGAGGCGACGACATCATGCATGCGACACTCCCACGCTCCCGTTGGTTCTGTATATTCTGTATAATCGGTGACACTCTGCTATCGTGCGGGTGTAACGCATGTGGACACTTCATGTTCCAGGTCATGATGGATGTAATGTTCAGATCACTTGGCTCATTCACGTCCTGACGCTGCCGCCAGTGGCGTAGTGCGCCAGATAGGCGCGCTCGTCCGCGGTCAGTTTGCCCTCATCGTCTGATTCGGAAACCTTGAACCAGATCGAGTTTTCGAGCCACCAGCGATAGATGAAGGCGACAAACGACGGCGCGCAGACCCACGTGTTCTGCTGGATGCTTAGCCGCTCCTCGTCGCTGAGACTTTTCGCCGCCATCTCCTCCAGCTCGATAGGTGTAACGAGCACATACTGCGCGCCCTGTGGCGTGAGATAGAGATACCATAGGAACACGGCCTGCTGGTCGCAGTAGAAGCGGACGATGTAGCCGCCGTCACTGCCGGGGCAGGGTACAATGTCGTCTGAGAGCGTGAAGTAGCAGGCGGTACATGAGGGAATCTGATCCTGCAACTCAGTCGAGCTCATCATCCGGATAAACGATTCGGGCAGCGTCAGCCCCAGCCGCGCCGCTGACTCCGCGATCTTCGCCACGTCGCCGCGCTCCTCTGGTGGGTTGCGGTGAATCGCCATCGTCGCGTCGGTGCGCTCATCCAGCGGCTCCAGCCAGTCGAGCGACTCACTGACCACCGGGATCGGCGGCAGGCTGTCGTATTCAAAGCGGCAATAGGTGCCGTCGCAGCCACGATAGCGTCCCAGATCGAATGACCACCATGCCTGTGGAAACGGCGACTGGCCCGGTGTGTGCCCGTTCATCACGCAATCCCTCCCTGTGAGTCACAGCGTTCGCCTGTGCCCAGGGAAGTATACCTGAGATGCGCAGACAGACACAGTGGTATTTTTGCGTATGTCGAATCGTTCGGATGAACGGCAAAACCAGCAGGGAGAGAGACCAGCTTCATGGGGAGCAATGAGATAACGGCTGTCCGGCGCGGCTATCAGCCATTATCGCCGCATGAGGGCGACTACGATTGCTACTCCGCCAACCAGCATCATGAGGATGCCTGATAGTCGGGGAGTGTCTGGTCGTTCCAGAATATTCAGGGACATGCGTGGCAGACGTCCGAGCAGGCGCAAAAGCCCCAGCACGATCACCACCGCGCCCACGATGACCACCACCAGTGTTGGCTGATTGCCCAGTAAGACCAGCGCGCCCAGCATTGTATGAACCACCGCCGCATTCCTCTTTCGATGTCAGACTGAGCCGCGCCTCAGCCACGCGCTCATCGCATTGCTATTGCCGTGTTGTGCGTCTTTACCACGACAACCACTACAAGAGAGTACGCGACTTGCCAGCGCGCATATGTCGCCCTATGACAAATGGGCGCCCCTGCTTATTGAGAGCTTGGTTTGCACTGGAGCAACAGGTTGAGACCCGGGCTAAAATTCGGTTGTCGGCGATCTCTTTTATCGTTCCCGTTTTGGGAGATGAGTCACAGAATAAGAACGACGTGCGCCACTAGGCGCGCCTGAAGGACTATCGCAGTATCACGGCCTCTTGAGCGGTCTAGAGGTTGCCAGATGTTGGAGGAACTCGGTTATGAGAAAAGTGATTGTACTCGAATTCGTCACCCTTGATGGTGTCATACAAGCCGGAGGCGCGCCAGAGGAAGATACCAGTGGTGGCTTCGTGTATGGCGGGTGGCAAGCCCCATATTCTGACGATGTCCTTGAAGCAGTCATGAACAAGCAGTTGAACATGCCCTTTGATCTGTTGTTGGGGCGCAAGACCTTCGAGATCTGGGCGCCATACTGGCCTCAACATGCGGATATTTGGCCGGGCGTCATGACCGCAACTAAGTACGTCGCCTCGAATACCATGACGTCTCACGCATGGCAGCCCACCGTGTTTCTCGGTGGGGACATTGCGAAAAAAGTCGGCAACCTCAAGCAGCAGCAAGGGCCGGATCTGCATGTATACGGCAGTGCAAATCTCGTTCAGACGCTCATGAAGAATGACTTGGTCGATGCGTTCTGGCTCAAGATCTATCCGCTGACGTTGGGCAGTGGCAAACGGTTGTTTGCCGATGGCACAATCCCAGCAGCGTTCAAGGTGACGGAGAGCCAGGTCTCCCCAAGTGGCATCATTATCGTGAATTACGAGCGTGCGGGCGCGGTCACGACCGGCACTGTAGGAGAGTGAGTTCGCCAAACGGGCGGCAATGCGAGGACTACAACAGTTCTCGCATTGCACGTGCTTTGAGCCGATCATGTGGTCGTCAAACCCACGGATGCGTGCGGCTCCTCGACGGTCTTCACGCTCTACGGTGAGGCCGCTAACCGTGCAGACGGGCGGGGGCAATCACGCGGTTGACCGGGCCGGACCCCATGATGACGAAGACATCGCCGGGTTGGCGCATTTCGCGCAGCAGCAGCGCCGTCTCGTCGAAGTTGCCGCCGTAGTGGATGGATGAGGCGCGGCCCTGCCAGGCGGGACGCGCGGCAATCGCCTTCACCAGATCGTTGCCGTGGATCAGACCGGTGTCGCGCTCGCGGGAGGGCTGAATCTCCACCACCACCGCCTCGTCCGCCTCATCATAGGCGGCGGCAAACGGCTCCAGGAAGCGATGCAGGCGGGTGAAGAGTGTCGGCTGGAAGACCGCGATCAGCCGCCGACCGGGGAAGCGTTTGCGCGCCGTGGCCACCGTCAGCGCCACCGCGTGGGGATGGTGGGCATAGTCGTCGATGAAGGTCACGTCGCCATCCTCGATAATCTCGAAGCGGCGGCGCACGCCAGGGAACGCCGTCAGCGCGCGGGCAATCACATCTGGCGGGATGCCCAGCGTCTCGGCGGCGGCGGCGGCGGCCACCGCGTTGGCGATATTGTGCACGCCGGGAGTCGCGAGCGTGACCCGCCCCTGGGCCTCGCCATGCAGCAGCAGCGTAAAGCTCGTCTCGGTATCGGCGCGCACGTCCGCCGCTCCCGCCGCGGCATCGGGCCGCTCCAGGCTAAACGGGCGCGTGGCAATCGGCAGATCGCGTATCCGCGCGATCACATCGCGGCAACCGGGGATATCGTCGTTATAGACAACCATCGGCGCGAAGGGCGCATCGGGGCGGGAGCTGGTATCCATGCCGTGCAAAAACTGCACGAAGGCGTCGCGGATGACATCGTATGACGGAAAGAACTCCGGGTGGTCATACTCCACAGCGGTCAACACGACCATGCGTGGATGGTAATTGAGGAAGTTATAGTTCCACTCATCCGCCTCATTGATGAAGAGATTGCCGTGCCCTATGCGCACGTTGCCCCTCCACTCCGGCACGACCGCGCCCAGCTCCACGGTCGGATCGAGGCCAGCGGCAATGGCCAGCGCGCCCAGCAGCGCACCCGTCGAGCCTTTGCCGTGCACGCCCGCAATCGCGATACTCGGCGTCAGACGCATCAGATAGCCAAGCAGCGGCTGCCACTGTGTCACCGGGATGCCCGCCGCCTCGGCGGCCTGTAGCTCGACGTGGTCGGGATGGAGATGGGTGACAGCGGGATTGGTCACCACCAGATCGACATCATGAATGTGGGCGACGTCGTGTCCAAGCTGGATGGAGATGCCTTGCTGTTCCAGCACGCGCGTCATGGTCGTCTGGGCAATATCGCAGCCGGTGACCACCGCGCCCTGCTCGCGCGCCAGCAGCAACACCGACGAGACACCACTGCCACCCGCTCCGACCACATGAATGCGCTTGCCGCGCAGCCCGTCTGGAAACAGCTTCAACAACGCGCCTGGATTCATCACGCCATTATTCCCCACTCTAGATTGCCGATAATAGTTATGCTGCCTGCTCGTAGCACGTCACAGCCTATGGGCCAAACCTGGTCCTGTTTGCCCGGCACCTATGCAAGTGAACATGCCGATACGGTGGGGTAGGATTAGCCGCGGCATTCATGCCGCGAAGCCAACCAATACGTACCTCACCCACGCAGCGTCTAATATGTTGAACGATACTGCGCCGCCACGTTCACCCGGCTGTTCTCTCGATTCGCTCACGATTCACGACGGATTCGAGAGTCTGCCCGGCTCCGGCTCGGTAATCATGCGCCGCACGAAGGCGCCGAGCTTCTTGAAGAGCGACGGATTCTCGCCCTGGATGATATTCACCTGGCCAAAGATCGCCCGAACGTCCAGGTCAATCGTCGCCGCCTCCTGGTGATTCGGATTCGTCCCCTCCGAGATGACCTCATCGCGGACGAAGATGCCCCCCGAGCTCTCGCCAAAGATATTTACCTCGCCCATGAATGCGCTGGCCCGCACCCGCACGCGCGCTGTCTCCGGCACATAGATCGTCAGCTCGCCAAAGACCGCGGAGAGGGTCATCGTGGCATGGGATGGTAATGCCGCGAGGTTGAGGTCGAGCTTCATCTCGCCAAAGACCGCGCCCCCAGTCGTATCGGGATCGAGCCGCCAGGCACGGTTCACGCGCTTCACTTCGCTGAAGAGGGCCACCAGCCGTTTCGGTTGTCCGCTCGGACGGAATGGCGCGGGGGCGGATGCTGACCGCGACAATGACGAGTGAGATGAGAGGGCGTCAAGTTGATCGATCTTGCTGACGGGCAACTGCGGCAGGTTGTTCATAATCGCCTGGCACTCGTCCGCGTCCCGCGCCAGCAGGAGGGCGTCCAGGCCGCGCTGAAATGTCTCGAACTCGATTTCTCCACGCTCATAGCGCTCGCGGAGCACGCGCATGGCCTCTTGCTGAGGCGTAGCCGATGGTTGCGGTGACTGCGATGACTGCGACGGTTGCATCTGCATGGCACGCATTCCTCCTCGCGCTGGGCATGGCAGGGATTGCGTCTGCCATGCGTAGCTTCTCTCCACCAACTTTAGACTGCGTTAGTCTCAACCGATTCGATTCCACTGTCTCCATTACGCGCGCAACGTTCCAGGCGTTGCGACGAAAGTTATGCGCTACGAATCGCGGCCAGCATGCGCCGCCGCTGAAGCCAGAGCGCCAGCATGCCCGAGACGCCCGTGACCGCCAGCACGAAAGGAACGGCAAAACAAAGCGCGGCCACAAGGCCGATTTGTTC
>Ga0070683_100000337_pt1 | contig 32237 bp, 37 predicted proteins | sample KBSC713LmetaG_FD_64662 | JGI IMG/M metagenome (GOLD analysis project Ga0070683, IMG submission 64662) | Corn rhizosphere microbial communities from Kellogg Biological Station, Michigan, USA - KBS C7.1-3L metaG | ecosystem: Host-associated > Plants > Roots > Rhizosphere ... | reverse complement strand
CACGTCGACATCATCACGCACTCCATGGGAACGTTGTCGGCGCGATACTACGTTCGAAATCTCGGCGGTGACGGCAAAGTCGACGCCCTCGTCTCGCTCGGCGGCGCAAACCATGGAACGAACACGGCCTTGTTCTGTCTAGACATTTCGTGCGTGGAAATGCGGCCCAACTCGACGTTCCTCAACAACCTCAACTCGATCGATGAGACATGGGGAACACCGCGCTACGCGACGTGGTGGACTCCGTGCGATGAAGTCATCAATCCGGTGTCGAGCACGGCTCTGGTCGGCGCGCTGAACACCGAGACCGCTTGCATGACCCACAGCCAGCTCCACGAAGACGCGACTGTTTATTCGGAGGTCAAGTCGTGGGTTCTGCCGATGCAGCCGTAACGAATCGAACTGGAATTCCACCGTTCTTCGTTCGGAAGCATTCCTCGAGCGTCAGGCCGGTGTGACGCTCGAGGTTCGGATCAGCCGACAACATCCCGAAGGTCCACGCCCCCGGTTGTCGGCGAAGTACGTTCCCGATTTGCGCATACAAGTTCTTTAAAGCCGTCGTCTCGCCAACGCGTACGCCGTACGGCGGGTTCGTGACGACCGTCGACCTCGGCTCTTCGAGCCGTAGCGCGGAGATGGGCTGCTGCGTGAAGTCGATGTCTGCCGAGACTCCTGCGCGCTCGGCGTTCGCGCGCGCGGCATCGATCGCCCCGGCGTCACGATCCGAGCCGCTGATTCGAACGGGCGACCGCGCGAGCTCGCCGGCGCGCGCCTCCTCCAACAGTCGCGACCACATCTTGCGGTCGGCGCTCGGCCATCGCTGAAACGAAAACGTTCGCGCGTGCCCGGGTGCGACGCGTCGAGCGATGAGCGCGGCTTCGATCGGAATCGTTCCGGAGCCGCACATTGGATCCGCGACGGCTGACTCGCCGCGCCACTCGGCGGCAAGAAGCATCGAGGCGGCGAGCGTTTCGCGAAGCGGCGCTTTGGCGAGCTCCTGCCGATATCCGCGGAAATGGAGGAGCGCGCCGGAGCTGTCGGCGCTTACCGTGACGACGTCGTGAAACACACGAACGACGAAGAGCTGAGCTCCGATCGTCGCCGGATCGTCGTCGGAGTCTGCTTCCGCCGACGTCTGCACGCCGGGGATTCGTCGCTTCACCGATTGGATGAAGCGCTCGGCGACGGCATCACTATGGTAGAGCTTCGACTTTCGGCAGGTGACGCGAAAGCCGATTGTCGCGCCGTTCGGCGTGAACTGCTCCCACTTGATCTTCTTCGCGTTCAGTTCGAGCTCGAAGAACGCTTTGGCTTTGAATTCGGCGACGCGGACGAGAACGCGGCTTGCCGTTCGCAGCCATAGATTGGCGCGCGCGACGGACTCGAGGTCTCCCGTCCAAGAGACCCCGCCGTCCTCGACCTTGGCTTCGATGCCTAGCGCCCGCAGCTCAGCCGCGGAGATAGATTCGATTCCCGGGGCGGTGACCGCGAACGCCGAGAGGCGGTTGGGCTGTTTGGAAGTGCTCACCGCAACAACAATACGCTATGCCACGCAATCACGCTCTCTTCGCCATTATAGCACTCACGTCGACCGTTGCGGCGTGTGCCAGCAACGCGGCGACGGAATCGTTCGACCCGCGGCTCGACCAGATCTCATCCTCCGGCGCGAAAATCGAGATTTCGGCGGTCGGCGGCATCGCCGCGCTGGCCGTGAACCACAGCATCCGGCACGACGACCGCAGCTACGTCTACACGCAGCGCCGCATGTGTAACGATCTGTGCCCCGTGACCGATTCCGCGTCGGGAACGATCTCGACGGCGATCGTTGATTCGGTCTTCAACGCGGCGTTGCCCGCGGCGTTGGCCCTGAAAGACGACTACGGAATTACTGCCAACGCCGCCGACATGATGACGTACACAGTTCGCGTGACCGCGAATGGAGCGACGAAGACCATCAAGGCGGACGACGGCTCTATGCCGCCTGCGCTTCGTCAGATCGTGTTGGGCGTGCGGGCGACGATCGACGCCGCGCGTAAATAACGCGGAACGCGAGCAGCATCGCGAACGTCGCGAGGTAGACGACTGGGAAGAAGGTGTCTTTCTTCACGGCCCAGAGATAGTGAATGGTTCCGGTGATCGCCGCCGCGTAGACGAGTCGATGGAGCTTCGTCCATCGCTTGCCGAGGCGGCGCACCCAACCTTTCGTCGACGTGATGGCTAACGGCACCATGATCAGCCAAGTGAGCATCCCGATGAGGATGTACTTGTGCTTCACGATCTCGTGCCACATGTCGCCCCACGCGAAGAACCAGTCGACGAATGACCACATCGACAAGTGGACGGTCGCGTAAAAAAATGTGAAGAGACCGAGCATCCGCCGGTATTTCACGAGCCAATTCCACCCGAATACTCGCCGCGCCGGCGTGATCGACAGCGTTATCGCGAGAAACCGGAGCGTCCACAGCCCGGTCTGAATCTCGAGCTCGCGAATGGGATTGGCGCCGAGCTTGTCGTGGAAAAAGCCCCACCCGATCCAAGCGAGTGGGACTAGCGCGACGAGAAAGATCCCGACCTTGGCAGGTGCCAGGTACCTGGTGCCAGGTACCAGCCATTCGGGACGCGGTGCTTTTTTCATATCAAAACATCAAGTCCGATTCTCTGGCACCTGGTACCTTGGCACCTGGTACCTGGTACCAGGTACCTGGTACCTGGTACCTGGCACCTGGTACCTAGAAGTTCTTCCGCAGATCCATGCCGGCGTACATGCCCGCCACCTGATCGGCGTATCCGTTGAACATTAGAGTTTTCTGACGACGGAACTGCCCGATCCGGCGCTCGCTCGCCTGCGTCCAGCGCGGGTGATCGACCTCGGGATTCACGTTCGCGTAGAAGCCGTACTCGTTCGGATTCGAGATCTGCCAGGTGTTCCTCGGCTGCTTGTCGACGAACGAGATGCGCGTGATCGCCTTGATGCCCTTGAACCCGTACTTCCATGGTGTGATGAGGCGCAGCGGCGCTCCGTTTTGGTTCGGAAGGGTTTTTCCGTAAAGGCCCGTCACCATGAGCGTCAGCGGATTCATCGCTTCATCCATGCGAAGCCCTTCCACATATGGCCACGGCAGAATCGCTTCGCGCTCGCCCGGCATCTGATCCGGCGCCATGATCGTCGTGAACTGTACGAACTTCGCGCTCGGCAACGGCTCGAATCGCTTGATCATGTCGGCGAGCGGAATGCCCTGCCACGGAATGACCATCGACCACGCTTCGACGCACCGAAAGCGATACGTGCGATCCTGAAGTTTGAACGGCTTGACCAGATCCTCGAACTGGTAGTCGGCCGGCTTTTTCACCAGCCCGTCGACCTTCACTGTCCACGGACGTGTCCGGAATTTCGTCGCGTTCGCCGCGGGATCGTCTTTGTCCGTCCCGAACTCATAGTAGTTGTTGTACCCGGTGATCTCTTCCCAGGTGTTCGGCTTGTCATCCTGCGCGACCGTCGGCATGAAGGCCGACGCGATTTTCCCCGAGGCGAGGACGCCGGCGGTTGCAACACCCGCGGCCGCCAAAAACGTTCGGCGGTTCATGTATTCGTCCTCCGTCGTGATCTCGGAGGATTTGATGTCGTCGGGCTTCTTGATCAGCATGGCTTCGTCCGTTGGATGCAGTTGAAAGCTAGACAGGTACCAGGTACCTGATACCTGGCACCTGATCGATTGGCAGCTCACCCTGTCGGTTTGAACGCCAGCGCCTCAGTACACTGTGATTTTCTTGCCAGCATGACCGACCTCACCCGGTACACAGAGTGCCTCTCCTCGCTCCGCGCCACGTCAGTGGGCGCACGACCCTCACTGTCCACCGCCAATCGGCGGGGCTCATCAGGAGAACGCACACATGTCCAACACTCGCACCACTCTCGATCGCATGCTGACCCTCAACCGCGCATTTGACCAAGCCTTCGGCGCCACCTTTACCGCCGGCGACCGCGTTTGGGCACCCGCGCTGGACGTCGTCGAAAAGAAAGACAGCTATTTGGTTTACGCAGAGCTCCCCGGAGTGGATGCGTCCGACCTTGACATCAGTTTCGAGCAAAATGTTTTGACGCTCCGCGGCACGAAGAAGCCCGCGATCGACCCGTCGAAGGACGGCGAAGTCCGAATCCACGCGTCTGAGCGCGTCGGAGGCTCCTTCGAGCGCGCGGTTCGCCTGCCCGAGTTCGTTGATGGCGAGAAAATCGGCGCCGAGTTCGTGAACGGACTGCTGACCGTGACTGTTCCGAAGGCGAAGGCCGCGCAGCTCCGTAAGATCGAGATCGGCTCGAAGAACTAGTTATTCCCGCGGAGGCAGCCCAAGACCCGGACTGCCTCCGCGGTCTCAGCTCGCGCGCATCGAAAATTACCCGGTCTACTCCGGCCGCTCGGCGCGCCGGGAGATAGCTCGCTACAACAGCGGCCGCGACCCGCGATAGCGACGATCCACCGGACCGGATCGATCGACTTTGCCGTCTTCGGTTGTTATGCTTCCGCTCGTTACGCGCTCGCCGACGAGCGACGCGAGGGCAGCTCAGAGAGCAAGAGCCCGTTTGCGACGTCCCCGGCCAGACCACGGTTTCGCGCGGTCCGGTTCCTGCCCCTTAGTCGATCCAATGACTCAGCCGCTTCGGGCCAAAGCGCGTCGCCTCCTGACGCAGCGCTTTGGTCATAAGGATTTTCAAAAGGGACAGTGGGAGCCGATCAACGCCGTTCTCGATAAACGAGACGCCCTCGTCGTCATGCCGACGGGAAGCGGAAAGTCGCTCATCTACCAGCTGCCCGCGTTGATGCTTCCCGGACTGACCGTCGTCGTCAGCCCGCTCATCGCGTTGATGAAAGATCAACAGGACAAGCTCGCGGCGCACGGCGTCGACGCGCTCGCGATGCATTCTCACCTCACCGGCTCCGAAGCGCGCGATCTCGCCGATCGCGTCTCGGACGGAACAGGTGAGATCCTCTACCTGACGCCCGAGCGCTTCAAAGACCGCGAGTTCTTCGAGCGTCTGCTCACGCGTAGCGTGAGCCTCTTCGTCATCGACGAAGCGCACTGCGTGAGCCAGTGGGGGCATGACTTTCGTCCCGATTACCTGACGCTCGGATCCGTGGTGCGACGCCTCGGGCGTCCGCCGATCCTCGCGCTCACGGCGACAGCGACGGCCGAGGTCCGCGACGACATCGCGCGTCACCTCGACATGCACAGCCCGCAGATTACCGTAACCGGCTTCGCGCGCCCGAACCTGCGCTTCGAGGTCCGTCGAACCGTCAATCAGGCGACGAAAGACCAGACACTCGAATCGATGCTGCGCGAAACGGAAGGCGTCGGCGTCGTATACGTTGCCACCATTCGCGAAGCTGAACGGCTCCACGAGGAGTTCTCACAGAACTTTCCGGTCGGCCTCTATCACGGAAAAATGACCGCCGCGGAGCGAAAGGAGACGCAGGATCGCTTCATGGCGAACGAGTTCAAGGCGATGATCGCGACGAACGCGTTCGGACTCGGCATCGACAAGCAGGATCTCCGGTTCGTCATCCATTATCACTTTCCGGGATCCGTCGAGTCGTATTACCAAGAAGCCGGTCGCGCGGGCCGTGATGGACTTCCCGCGACGTGCACGTTGCTCTATCGCGTCGAGGACAGCCGGGTGCAGTCGTACTTTCTCGGCGGGAAGTATCCGGATGTCGAAGAGGCAGCGCGCGTCGCGATCGTGCTCGAGCAAGTTCCGCTCGAAGAAAACGTTTTGCTCGACGATCTCGCGGAGAAATCCGGCGTCGCCCGTCGCAAGACGCGAATCGTCCTCGCGCTGCTCAAACGACATGGTCTCGTTCGCGAGTATCGCGGCGGAAGCTGGGAACGCTTGAAGAGTCGACTTACATCCATCGATCTGAGCGCCGACCTCACGGACTACGAGCAGCGGCGAATTCAGGATCGCGCGAAGCTCCAGGCAATGATCAACTACTGTCAAAGTGCACAGTGTCGCACTCGCTTCATCCTCGAGTACTTCGGCGAGGACGTTGATCTGGATTGGCGATGTGAGAATTGCGACGCGTGTAGCGGCCTCGTTGGCCCGCGTCGCACTCCGACCTCGATAGCCGCTGTGGTCTAGTCGACACCCGGTTATCATTGGGCGATCACTCACGCGCCCATGATCGTTCCGATTATTGCTCCGATTTCGGAGCTTCTGAATCGCGAGTTTTTCGAAAACTCGCTCAGGGCATGGCTGACGGCCGGCATTACGACCGTCGTCATGTTCGTCATTCTGTATGTCGTCCGAAACGTGACGGCGTCGCGTCTCGGCGCATTGGCGGCGAAGACCACGAATTACATCGACGACATGGTCGTCGACATCATCGCGGCCACCCGGAAATGGGTCATGCTCGCGATGTCGATCCTCGTCGGCTTCGGCGCGCTCGAGCTCCCGCATGTGGGGCAGTTCTTCGCGCCGGCCGCGAAGCTCGTGCTGCTGTGGCAGATCGCGATCTGGGGTGCCGCGGCAATCAACTTCTGGGTCAAACATCATCTCGACAAGCGGACCAACGTCGCCGAGCGCGGCGGCGTCGCGATGATCAATGCGATGGGAATCGCGGCCAAAGCCGTTCTATGGATTCTCATCGTCATTACCGCACTCCACTCGGTCTTCGGCATCAACCCGACACCGTGGATCACGGGACTCGGGGTCAGCGGTATCGCGGTCGCTCTCGCGGTTCAGAACATCCTTGGCGATTTGCTGGCGGCACTCGCGATCGTGTTCGACAAACCGTTCGACGTCGGAGATTCGATCGGTGTCGATCAGATCAACGGAACGGTCGAGCACATTGGTTTGAAGACGACGCGCATTCGCAGCGTCACCGGTGAACAGATCATCATCGGCAACGGCGACCTGTTGAAGAGCCGCCTGCGCAACTTCCGCCGGATGCACCAACGTCGGGCGCTGTTCAACGTCGATGTTCCGTTCGACACGCCGGCGGAACTACTCGGTCGCCTGCCAAGTACGATCGAAGGGATCGTTACGGCGCAGAAGAAAGTGAAGTTCGATCGCGCGCATGTCGCGAGCTTTGGCGAATCCGGCGTGCGGATCGAGACGGTCTACTACGTTCTCGATCCGGACTACAAGCTGTACATGGATATTCAGCAGGCGATCAATCTCGAGATCTTCAAGCGCTTCTCGGGCGAGAACGTCCGCTTCGCGATGCCGAGTCGCACCGTGTATCACGAGGGACCGCTGGCGAAAGAGGTTGCCGTTACGCCGCAAACTCCTCCAACTGACTGAGGTCGCAGGTCTCGGATCGCAGGTCGGGGGTTCCTGTCCCTTGCCCCCAAGCCCTGCCCCCTAGAGTGCTCGCGGCCGTACCGTCGATATCAGTCCAGTACGACAGCAAGCCCGCCAACAACCACTAGAGCAGTCCCTTGATCCAGCCGCCGTCGACGGCGATCGACTGGCCGGTGATATAAGCAGCGCGCTCCGACCCGAGAAACGCCGCGAGCGCGGCGAGCTCGTTCGGTTCTCCGAGTCGCTTCATTGGAATCTCGCGCTCGAACCTCGCCAGAACGTCGCCTTTGTCGATCCCTTCTTTCGCTGCCGTCGCGTTGGCGAGTTGCTCGACGCGATCCGTGCGAGTGTACCCGGCGAGGATGCTGTTCACCGTGATTCCATCGGTCGCGACTTCGTTTGCCAGCGATCGTGAGAAGCCACTCACCGCGGATCGAATGCTGTTCGACAAAATCAAATTGTCGACCGGCTGCTTCGCGGCGATGGAGTTGATGTTGATAACGCGTCCCCACTTTCGCGACCGCATTCCGGGAAGCACGGCGCGCGTCAACTCGATGACGCTCCGCAACGTGAGATTCACCGCGCGCTCCCACGTCTCCCACTTGTGACTCTCGAATACGCCGGCGGGAGGACCGCCGGCGTTCGTCACGAGAATGTCGACTTGGCCAAACTTCGCCATCGCTTCGGTCGTTACGAGCTCGATGTGTTCCTGTCGAGAGAGATCCGCGACGACCGTGTGCACTTCAGCGCCTGTGCAGGTCGAGATGAACTGCTTCGCCGAATCGAGATCGTCGCCCCCGCGAGCACAAAGCACGAGCTTCGCGCCCTCGGAGCCGAATTCGAGCGCGACCGCTCGACCGAGACCGCGGCTCGCCGCTGCGACTAATGCGACTTTGCCGCGAAGACCGAGGTCCATTCGCTATTTCCGCAGGTAGGAGTCCGTCTTGTCGAGCCAGTCCTGGCGCGGCGGATCGAAGATGTCGACGTCCAGCGTGTCCTCGAGCGCTTCCGCCTTGTGAAACACCATGGAAGGAATGTGCAGCACTTCGCCGGCGCGAACGATCACCTCCTGCGATTCGTCCTCACCGATCCAAAACTTCAGCGCGCCCTCCAGGATGTAGGTCAGCTGCTCGTTCTCGTGCTGATGCTTCGGTACGATGCAGCCTTTCTTGAGATACACATGCGCGAGCATCATGGCATCGCCGGTGATGAGGCGACGGTCGAGCATCGGGGAAACGGTTTCGCGCGGAATCTGATCCCAGGCGTACCACGTGACTGATCGTTTTTCGGTCGTGGGCATGTCAATCCTGAAGAGAAGTGGCGGAACCGTTAAGCGTGCCCTGACAGCTCCGCTGGATCAAGGGCTCTTGCCGGCCGCACAATCGTCCAGCAACGATTTCAGATCAGCGAAGTCGATGGGAAGGTCAAACGCCCGGACTCCAAACTCTGCGGCGACCGGTTGAATTGCGCGCCGGGAGCGCGATGACGTGAACACCGCGATCTTCGCGCCGAGCATCATGGCGGGTCCAAAGAATGCTTCGCCGCACGCGTCGTCGCTGTCACAATCGACGAGGACCGCACACGGCTTCGATCGTCGGAGGGCATCACGCGCGCTTTCCGCCTCGCGAGGGAAAAGCGGCGCGTACCCCGCCAGCTCGACAGCGGCGCCGAGGAGCGCGCCCGCGAGCGGGTCTGTTGCGACGATGAGCACTGCGGACGCGGTCATCCAGTTCGACTGAAAGGTCCCGGCAACTCAGTGAATTCCCTATCCCTTGACGCGGCCACGCCGAGGATAAACATTCGTCTCGCCTCGCGCGTTTCTATTCGACAGCCCCGGCGATCGTGCTCTTCCCCTCCGCTCCCTAGCCGCGCGAATTCCCGATGATGATGGCGCATGACTCGAGTCCCGGCCCCTCGGCGCTGGACGCTCTCACTATCTCGTCGGTTCGCGAGGCCCTCGTTCAATACATCGATGTTCCGACACAATCCAACGGCCTCCGCCATGCGCTGAATCGCATGGCGCTCGAAGCCCACGAAAAATCGATGTTGCCGGAGCAATTGCTTGTCGTGCTGAAGGACATCTGGTACAACCTGCCCAGCGTGCATACCATCTCGGACCCCGCCGAGCAGATTCGACTTCTTCAGCGCGTCGTCACGATGTGTATCCGGGAGTATTACGCCGACTGAAGCTTGGCATTCAGCTTCAGCTCGATATTCCCCTTCAGCGCCCGTGACACTGGACAGCCATCCGCGGCTCCAGCCGCGACCTTCTGAAAGGTCGCGTTGTCGATGTTCGGAACGACGCCGACGACATCGAGCTGCATCCGCGTGATCGTGAATCCGTCGCCCACCTTCTCGACGGTGCACTTCGCTGTCGTCGAGATGCTCGTCGCTGGCGTCCCATTCTTTTCGAGCCCGGCGCTACAAGCCATGCTGTAGCACGCGGCGTGCGCCGCGGCGAGGAGCTCTTCCGGATTCGATCCTGGTCCCTCTTCGAACCGCGAGCTGAAGTTGTATTGGCCTTTGAGACCCGTGGCACCGCTGTACGTGCCGCTCCCGCTCTTCAATCCTCCTTCCCATTTCGCGCTCGCCGTGCGTGTTGGCATCCTGCCATTCTCCCAGTTCTTAAAGGTTGTGCATGACTTGACGTTGCGATCCGCGCTCACTTGAATCCGACCAATGAGCGATGCAACACCCGAAGGACAACTGCCGCCTACCCTCGCCCGCGTGCTCTCACGTTTCCGCTCGATGAGCCGTGAAGAGAAGATGCAGGCGCTGGTCCATTACTCTAAACGCCTCGAGCAAATTCCCGATCGGTTCCGCGATCTGGACCGCGGCGCATTCGCCGTCCCTGAATGCCAAACGCGCGTCGATCTCTTCCCGGAATACCGTGACGGGAAAATGCACTTCTATACCGACCTGAACGTACGCCAGTCGCCGACGATCGCCGCATTTCTCGCTATTCTCTTTTCCGCCATCAACGATCAACCGCCAGAGACGACGCTCGCAATCCCAAGCGACTTCGTTCACCAAGTCATGGAAGGGATCGGCCTCTCAGGGCGCGAGGTCGGACTGAACGCGATGGTGGCCCGCATTAAACGGTTCGCGCAACAAGCCGTCGACAACGCCGCTGTCGCATGACTGAAGACGAGCTCGACGATCTCCTCTCGACGCCGCGCGACGACACGGTCATCGCACTCGAGGTCTGCCCGGGCGACATCGTCATCCTCGGTGCCGGCGGAAAGATGGGACCAACGCTCGCCCGAATGGCGGCTCGCGCCGCGCGAGACGGACGACGAATCATTGCCGTCTCTCGTTGGTCATCCGCCGAGGCCGAGCGGTCATTGAACGATTTTGGCATCGAGACGATCAAGTGCGATCTGCTCGACCGCGACGCCGTCGCTCGCTTGCCCGACGCACCCAACGTCGTATTCATGGCTGGCCAGAAATTCGGCACCACCGGCGCGCCGCCAGCGACGTGGGGAATGAACACGATCGTTCCCGCGATTTGCGCTGAGCGATATCATGGCGCGCGAATCGTCGCGTTCTCGACCGGGAATGTGTATCCGCTCAGCCCCGTTTCACTCGGGGGATCGCGCGAACAAGATCCGCTCGGTCCGATCGGTGAGTACGCGGCATCGTGCGTCGGACGCGAACGCGTCTTCGAGCTTTTCTCCGAGCGCAATCAGACGCTCGTCGCCATTGTGCGCTTGAACTACGCCATCGATTTGCGCTATGGCGTGCTCGTCGACATCGCGACGAAAGTGAAGAACGGTCAGCCGGTTTCCGTCGACATGGGCTACGTCAACGTGATTTGGCAGGGCGACGCCAACCGCATCGCGCTCGAGGCGCTCGCGCGCGCGGCCATTCCGCCGCTCGTCATCAACGTCACGGGGACCGAGCGACTATCGGTCCGAACGCTCGCTGACCGATTCGCGAAGCGTTTCGGCGTCGAAGCGAAATTCAGTGGCGTCGAGAAAACCGACGCGCTGCTCAGCAACACGGCGCGGATGCGCGCGCTCTTCACGCCGCCGGAGACGAGCGTCGAAACAATGATCGATCTCGTCGCTGATTGGGTCGAGGCGGACGGTCCCCTGCTCGGCAAGCCGACGAAGTTCGAAGCGCGCGACGGCAAGTTCTGATGAGTAAACTGGAATGAACATCCGCGAACACCTTCGCGCGGGACAAGTCATTCCCGCGCATCCATTGGCGCTGACCGCGGATCGCAAGCTCGACGAAGCTCGGCAACGCGGCTTGACCCGCTATTACATGAACGCCGGCGCCGGCGGGGTCGCGGTCGGCGTGCACACGACGCAGTTCGCCATTCGCGACTCGAGCATTGGACTCTTTCGTCCAGTATTGGAGCTCGCGGTGGACGAAGCGAAAGCCGTTCGGCGCGAACGCCCGTTCGCGATGATCGCCGGAGTGTGCGGTCACACGGCTCAAGCGCGCACCGAAGCAGAAATCGCGGCTGCGCTTGGATACGACGCCGGTCTCTTGAGCCTCGGCGACTGGCGCGAGGAGTCCGAGAGTGAGCTGATCGATCACTGTCGCACTATCGCCGAAACAATTCCCCTCTTCGGCTTCTACTTGCAGCCGGCGGTCGGCGGTCGAGTGCTGTCGTATCGGTTCTGGCGCGACTTTGCCGAGATCCCCGGTGTGTGGGCGATCAAGATTGCGCCGTTCAACAGATATTGGACGATCGACGTGGTGCGCGCGGTCGTCGAGGCCGGGCGCGATGACATCGCCCTATACACAGGAAACGACGATAACGTCATCGCCGATCTGCTGACGCCGTTCCCAGTCCATGTCGGCGGCGAAACGGTCGTTCGGTGGATCGACGGCGGTCTCCTCGGACAGTGGGCCGTGTGGACGCGCGCTGCCGTGTCGATTCTCGCTGAGATCAAGAAGGCGCGGGCGGGAGACGCGATCGACGCGTCGCTACTATCGCTCGGCGCCGCGCTCACCGACGCGAATTCCGCGGTGTTCGATTCGGCGAACAAGTTTGCCGGCTGTATTCCCGGAATTCACGAAGTGCTTCGCCGCGATGGATTGCTCGACGGGCTTTGGTGTCTCGATCCGCACGAGGTGTTATCGGACGGACAGGCGGACGAGATCACGCGCGTCGAGCGCAGCTATCCGCAAGTGACCGATCGGCGATCGTAAATGCCGCTCGCGACGCTGGCTGTGTCAGGGCCGGTGCGTGCCTGAGCTCGGCGGTGTGTAGGAGGGATTTCGTCTTCCGAAACGCTTATCGACTTCCGCAAGCAGCATCGCGGGGGGAATCGGCTTCGCCAGATACCCGTCGCAGCCTGCTTGGAAGCTTCGTTCGCGATCGCCCGGCAGTGCATGAGCAGTGACCGCGACGATTGGAATGTGCTTGGTCGCCGGATCGGCTTTGAGGATGGCCGTCGCTTCCCAACCGTCGAGCTCCGGAACGGAGATATCCATCAGCACAAGGTCAGGCAGATGCGTCCGCGTTTGATACACGCCGTCCGTACCTGTTATGGCCTCGAGTACGTTGTACCCCGCGTAGCGAAGGGCCGTCGCGTAGATAATACGGTTGTCTTCGTTATCCTCGACCAGAAGAATGGTTTTCTGCGGGACACTCACCTGATGCCTCGATGCGAGAGTGATGGTCGGTCGACAGCGAGCGCGACCCTATCGCCTCGAAGATACATCTTCATTCAAGTATTGAAATCCCGTCGTTTAAACTTCTTGCGCTGGAACCCCGCCGTCGGAGGCGGCATTTTCGGTGGGGCAGGAAGCACTTCGATCGGGCCGGCCACATATTGGGGCCCCACGTTTAGCCGTGCTATTCATTAGATAGTCAGCCTCCCTCCAACAGCTTTCCTCAACCAATGGCTACCTCCCTCGATCGACGCTCATTCGTCGCCTATTTCGGCTCCATCGGACTCAGTTCTACGCTTTTGCCGGGCGTGCTCTGGGCGCAGGCGCAGCAGGGACCAGCGATCACCAAGGAGATGATCGCGTCGGCTGAAGAGCTCTCAGGAGTTCACTTCTCCGATGAAGAGCGGACGCAGATGCTGCGCGACCTGCAGAACATGCGTCGCAGTATCGAGTCGCTGCACAAGGAGCCGCTTGATCAGAGCATCTTGCCGTCGATCGTGTTCGATCCGGTACCGCCGGGACACGAGCTCGCGAAAAAGGCCAAGCAGCTCATGGTGCGAAGCAAGGTGCCGGTGATGTCGCGCCCTGGAAGCCTCGACGAGCTCGCGTACTCGCCGGTGACGGAACTGTCCGAGCTGGTGCGGACCCGGAAGGTGAAGCCGTCCGAGCTTACCGACATGTATCTGTCGCGCCTCAAGCGCTACGACTCTCAGCTTCATTTCGTCGTCAATCTCACCGAAGAGCGCGCGCGTCAGCAGGCGAAGGACGCCGACGCGGAGATTTCGCGCGGCAAGTACCGCGGCCCGTTGCATGGCATTCCCTGGGGCGCGAAAGATTTGCTGGCCGTGAAGGGCTATCCAACGACGTGGGGTGCCGGCCTCTATCAGGATCAGAAGTTCGATTACGATGCGACCGTCGTCACTCGACTCGACAACGCGGGCGCGATTCTCATTGCGAAGCTCACGCTCGGATCCCTCGCTCAGGGCAATCATTGGTGGAAGGAATACACGCGGAATCCTTGGATCCCTGAGCAACTGAGTCCGGGTTCGAGCGGCTCGTCTGCCGGCCCTGCCTCGGCAACTTCATCCGGATGCGTTGGCTTCAGCATCGGTTCTGAAACGAACGGTTCGATCACGTCGCCGTCGCGCACCTGCGGCATCGCCGGTTTTCGACCGTCGTTCGGTCGCGTCCCACGCACGGGCGCGATGGCACTCTCGTGGACGACGGACAAACTCGGCCCAATGTGCCGCACCGTCGAAGACTGCGCGCTCGTCTTCGATGCGATTCAGGGTCCGGATGGAATCGACTATTCGGTGAAGCAGTATCCGTTCAACTGGAACGCGAGCACGAAGCTCTCGTCGCTCAAGATCGCGTATATCAAGAGTGACTTCGAGCGCGGCGGCCAGAATGGTGCGCCGGCAACGCCGATCCCCGAGGCAATGAATTTCCTCAAGGTGCTCGAGGGATTGGGCGCGAAGCTCGAACCGATCGAAGCTCCTACACCGAACTACGGTTATTTGGATAATATCATTCTGAATTCAGAATGCGGTGCGGCGTTCCAGCCCGATACGCTCAACGGCAAGATCAAGGAGCTCGAGCCATACAGCTCGTGGCCGAACACGTTCCGCGGCGCGCAGTTCATTCCGGCGGTCGACTACGTGAACGCGAATCGCGTGCGCATCGCGGCGATGAAGCAGACGTGGGACCTGTTTTCGAAGTACGACGTCGTGCTCACGCCGCGTGAGAACACGTCGGTCACGAACATCACCGGCACGCCATCGATCGTCGTTCCGACCGGATTCGCGATTCCGCAGCAGTTCGGCGGGCGCGGTGGCGGCGGCGGCGGGCGTGGCGCAGGTCGGGATTCGACGAGGCCCGCGGCGCCACCGCCGCCGGCGCCGACGATCCCGCTCCCGACCGGCATGTACGTCATGGGCCCGATATTCCAGGACGAGAAAAACCTCGTTGTCGCTCGCGCATTCGAACAGGCGACCGACTTCCACAAGAAGCGTCCCCCCGGATTTGCCTGATGTAGGGAGAGACTCGCACCAAGCAATTACAAAAGGTCTACAGCACGAGAGAACCCATGTCCTGGCACCGGTGTCTAACGGATCGGAGCCGGGACGAAACCGCCGTCACGGGATTCCGGTAGTGACCCGCAGTCCCACCGTCGCACCACACGTCGGCGAGGGCCTCTCGAATCGATGTCCGCGTCATCGCTTCCCGTTTCGGAAACCGAGTTCCTGGCCACGTTGAAGAATCGTTCTGGGTCCCGTTTGACCCCGCCAACGGAAGCACTGGCGCAAACGGGCGAATACAGCATCCTCGGATTGACGCGCACGGCCGATCAAGCGGTCGTGCGCGAGCGCCAGAAAGGATTCACTCTGGTGCTCTTTGGCGTGGCGACGATCATCGCCCTGCTCTACTCGATCGAGCGCTACTTCTACAGTCGGCTTGTCGGCGACCCGATCTCGCTCACCGAGCTCGTTCCAGCGGAGTTGGTGTTCACGTACGCGTGGGCGCTGCTGACGCCGCCGGTGATGTCCGTCGCGAAGCGCTTTCCCGTGTGGGGGGAGCAGCCGGCGAAGAACTGGCTCGTGCAGATCGGCGCGATGCTCGGATTCGTCGTCGCGCACAACGCGCTCTTCTCCGTTTCGCTGACGATCCTCGATCGCACGATCGTCTTCGCGAGCCTGCCGAAACTCTTCGGTCAATCGCTGCTCGCGTGGACGGTTCTCGACGCGCTCGTGTTCTGCGTCATCGTCGTGATCCACCACGCCGTCGTCTACTACCGCGTCTCGAAAGACCGTGCAATCCGCGCGTCGCAGCTCGAAGCGCGACTGGCGCAGACGCAGCTGCAGATGCTGCGCATGCAGCTCCAGCCGCATTTCCTGTTCAACACGCTGCACTCGATCTCGGCGCTGATGCACAAGGACGTGCGTCGCGCGGACTCGATGGTGGCCTCTCTCAGCGACTTGCTGCGTATGTCCCTCCAGAACATCGGCGCACAGGAAGTGCCGTTGCAGTCGGAGCTCGACTTTCTGCAGCGCTATGTCGAGATCATGTCGCTCCGCTTCGGCGAGCGGCTTCGTGTAACGATCGACGTCGATCCGGAGACACGCGACGCGCGAGTTCCGAACTTGTTCCTTCAACCGCTCGTCGAGAACTCTTTCCGTCACGGATTCGGCGACCTGGGTCAGGGAGCAATTTCGATCTCAGTCCGGCGCGACGGCGAGATGCTCGTGTGCGATATCGTCGATGACGGACGCGGCCTCCGCGCCGGCCACAAAGAAGGGGTTGGCCTCGCGAGCACGCGGCAGCGTCTCGCTCATCTGTACGGCGACCAGCACATCTTCTCACTCAGTGGAGCGCCTGGTGAGGGCGTTCACGTTACGATGGCAATTCCTTTTCACCCTTACGATCGAGCGGCGGCAGACTGATGACTTCCCCCGAACCGAAAAAACTGCGCACGGTGATCGTCGACGACGAAGAGCTTGGGCGCGATCGCATTCAATCGCTGCTCGAGATGCAGCCGGACGTCGAGATCGTCGCTGTGTGCAATGACGGAACGAGCGCGGTTGAAACGATTGATCGAACGCAGCCCGATCTCGTTTTCCTCGACGTACAGATGCCGGGAATGAACGGCTTCGAGGTCATCGAGAATCTCGACACCGGCCACGTCCCCGCAGTCGTCTTCGTGACAGCGCATGACGGACACGCGATTCGCGCGTTCGAGATTCACGCGCTCGACTTCCTCCTCAAGCCGTTCGATCAGACGCGATTCGAGAAAGCGCTCGAGCGCGCGCGCACACAGATCGGCAAGACGCCGGCGCAGGGAGCGGTGATCGACTCGCGCATCGTGTCGCTGCTCGAGGAACTGCGCGAAGAGCGCAAATACCCAGAGCGTCTCATCGTGAAGTCGAGCGGCCGAGTGTTCTTCGTCCGCACCGAGGAGATCGATTGGGTCGAAGCGTCGGGCAACTACGTCAAGATCCACACGAAGTCGGAAGCGCATTTGCTGCGCGAAAGTATGAAGAACATGGAAGCGAAGCTCGACCCGAAGACCTTCGTGCGCATCCACCGCTCGGCGATCGTGAACATCGATCGCATCAAGGAGCTGGAGCCGTGGTTCCACGGCGAGTATATCGTCATCATGCGCGACGGAACGCGTCTCACCGCGAGCCGAGTGTTCAGCGATCGTCTCAGTGCCTTGATCGCCTGACCGTTATCCTGAAGCGAGCGTCAGCGAGCGCAGGACCTCCGTTACTCGCTGTTTAGCTCTTTTCGCAGTGCTCCCTCGAGCGTCGGCAACGCGAACACGAACCCGGCCTCGAGGAGCCGCCCCGGACGAACGCGCTGACTGGCGAAGATCGTGTCATCCGCCATCTCTCCGAAAACCAAGTCCATCGCGATCTTCGGTACCGTGAAGACCGTGGGTCGCCCGAGCACGCGTCCAAGCGCGCGAGTGAACTCCGCATTCGTCACCGGATTCGGCGCGACGAGATTCACAGGGCCGGAGATTGCGTCGGCGTTCAATAGGAACGACAGCGCTTCGACGTAGTCGCTGAGCGCGATCCAACTCGTCCACTGGTCGCCGCTGCCGAGTCGTCCGCCGACGCCGAGCTTGAAGGGGAGCAGGAGTCGCTCGAGCATCCCTCCGTTCGGCGAAAGAACGATCCCCGTGCGAAGGAGCGCGACACGAATTCCCGCGGCTGACGCCGGCGCCGTAGCGGCTTCCCATTCTTGCGCGACTGCCGCGAGGAAATCGTTTCCGAGAGCGCTCGACTCGTCGACCGCTTCGGAACGATGCGCACCGTAGATCCCGATCGCCGAACCATTCAGCAGGACACGCGGCTTGTTCGAGAGGCTCGCGAGCGTGCGACACAGCAATGCAGTTCCGTTCACCCGGCTGTCGCGGATGGCGCGTTTTTGGTCGTCGGTCCATCGCTCGGCGATGTTGGCGCCGGCGAGGTTGATCACAGCGTCGACGCCTTCGAGCTTCGGGGCGTCGATCGACCCCATGGACGGATTCCATGAGATCTCGTTGTCGTTGCTCGCTCCGCGGCGAACGAGATGCAGGACGCGAATTCCCCGCTGTTCGAAAACTCTAACAGCGGCGGAGCCGATGAGCCCCGTCGATCCGGTGATCGCGACGGTGAATCGCTGATGTGGTGATGTCATTGCGCTGACGAATGGTAGTCGCCAGCGCGGGCCTAGCGCGAGAAGCGTGCTACCGAGCTATGCGATCTTGCCGCTGTTCTCGAGCGGCGCGCCGCCGACGGAACGGAGATGATTGGACAAGCTGCTCAACTCTTCCCGCAGCGAAGCAGCAGTGTCTTCGCTGGATGCGCTCCGAAGTTGCTCCACGAGTGAAGCCGCTCGGTTCAGGCCGTCCAACATCCCGGCAATGTCCAGCGATCCGCCGTTCTCGACGCGCAGCTCTTCGATCGCCTTGTCGACGAGTCGGAGAGACGATTCGGATTCGTACAGAAGCTCTTGCGGCGGACGCATGGTCGTTAGGCAGCGATTCGTGTAGCGGACATCAGGCGCTCGATCTTGTCCTTCAGGACCGAGGGCGTGAACGGCTTCAGGATGTAGGTGTTCACGCCGGCGTCGATCGCGTCGAGTATGTCTTCGCGTGCGCCGCGCGTCGTGAGCATGAGGATCGGCAACGACTGTCCGACGAGCGTACCCCGCACCGAGCGCGTGAACTCGACGCCGCTCATGTTCGGCATGTTCCAATCCGTGATGATGAATTCGACACTCTGGTCCAGACGCTCGAGGGCGTCCCGGCCGTCGGTCGCTTCGACTACGTCAGTGTAGCCGATGCGTTGCAATGCGTTGATGATGATGCGACGCATCGTGACCGAGTCGTCGACTACGAGAAACTTCATCTGTGTTTACTCAGTGCTTGGTGGACCGCTAGCTGCTACAGGTCGCCGCTCGAGAGCAGGCGACGGGCAACGGTGTCGACGACATCGAGCGAGTCGTAGGCGCCGCTGAGCACGCGGTTGCGGATGTGCGATGCACGAATCGGGTCGAGACCCGCCTCGACAGTGCGATCAGTCTCACGCGCCGCGAGTGCTCGGCCGGCGTCGGAGATCTGAACCTTGTCGGAGCGGTCGACCAAGCTCGAGACAGGAGCGTTCTGCGCCGCCGATGCGTTATCGGCGTTTTCGGAACGCTGTGCGGAGTGTGTTTCCGGAGTTAGGGCCCCGGTGCCCTTTGAATGGATCTGCATTTGTTTCCTCCCGCAACAGAGTATCGGCGGTGAGGCGAGAACCTTTAGGGATTTAGGCTTGTGAAACGCAAATCCCAGTGCAGAATGCGGCGAGGCGGGCTACGGTGGAAACGTTCGGACGAATCCTGCGCGACGGCTGGTTAACGCCCTAGCGCTCCACCGTATTGCTCGTTACGCCATTATGAGCTACCAAGACTGCTTTAATGTCTCGATCATGTCGCGGAGATGTCCCAGCTGGACACGATCTCCCGTGCGGCCGACGTTCAGCAGCTCGTTGCCGATATAGCCATAAAGAGCTGCGAGTCGTGGCACGAGCTCACCGCCATTCTTGAAATCGAGACTGTAGAGGAGGTCGAAAACGATCCCTGAGGCCTCCTCCAAATGCGCTCCACGACCGCCGATTCCGTTGGATTCGATCTCGCGGTCCGCCAAGGAGAGCTTGGCGAGCAAAAGGTCGTACTGCGCCGGAATCGTAGTATCCGGCGCGAGCGTCGCTGACGACGATCCCTGAAGGTGAGGTTCGGCCATCACACTACCCGGTTACCGAAAGAAGCGATTGGCGGATTCCGGGCATCGTCGCCGCGTATTGAGTCGCAACAGCGTCAGGCTGGTCGGCCTTTCGGACGGCAGCGCCGAGCTTGTCGCGCGTCTCGGTCGCACGCGCGACGAGACGGTCGTGGGATGTCAGCGCGCCAGTGGCAGCGACCGACATCTTCGCGAAGAGGGCGTCCATTTCGCGACGCTCTTCGTGGCTCCCACCACCGAAGTGCGTTCGTTCATGCGCGATTGCTTCCGTCACCTTCGACAGCTCGTCGAGAATCGCGTCGCGCTTCTCGACAGCAGCGAGGAATTCGGTCCCGTTTCCGCGGCTCAACGTGTCGAGCGACGCGTTCGCCTGCTGCTCGAGCTCGAGCAACAGCTGCTTCGCGACTTCGACGAAGGGTGAGATGCGGGAAACGAGCGCGTTCGACATCAGGCAGCCGGCGATGTGGCGAGTTTGGGATCAGCGGCAATCGTCGCGAACGCTTCGCGGAGATTGCCGATGACTTTGACCACCGAGTCGAGCTTCGCGAGCTCCCGAGTGCGACCGACATCGAGGAGCTCGCGCACGGCGAACGAATAGAGCGCGTGCAGATTCGCCGCGACGTCACCACCTCGTTCGAGATCGACGCTCATCCAGAGCTCCATGACACCTTCGCGCGCCTTGCCGAGCGACTGCGCGCGAAGCTCGATGTTCCCTGCTTCGATCGCGAGTCGCGCGCGTCGAAGGTTGACCAAGATGTGATCGAACGTGATGACGACCAGCTTTTCCGGCGACGCAGTGAGGATCTCACGCTCGCGATAGACGTTCGCTTGCGAATAGCTCATAGCCTTCTTATCGACCCCTTAGTTCGACGACTGAAGGCCCTTGATCTGGCTGCCCAGCGTGGCGCCTTGCGCCTGAAGTTTCGCCAGCGCCGCTTCCATCGCGACGAACTGCGCGGTCATCGTATCCTTGTGCCGGTCCATCCGCGCCTGAATGTCATCCGAGCGGCGGCTCAGCATGTCCATGCGCGTTTGCAGCGATGTGATCTGCGCAGCGGCAACGCCGTCGCCGGAACGCGACAACGCGTCGGTGAGCGTCGCCACCAAACCGCCGATACCAGTCGTCGTTACGACGCTGTTGTCCGGCTGCACCGACTGCGCCGTTCCGAAAAGCGCGAGTACTTGACTCGGCGACGTGCCGAGCGCGGACTTGAACGTGTCTTCGTTAAAGAGGAGCTGTCCGTTCTTATCGAACGCGAGACCGACGAGCGCTCCGCGCGTCAGCGTCCCGTTCAAACCGGGAACGTTCTGCTGGAGCGTTTGCGTGACCTGTCGCATCGCGCTTCGCGCGATGGTATTGAACTGGAGCGCGCCGCCGGACGCAGTCTGCTTCTTCACGAACGAAGACAGAGCGTTGTACGCGTCAGCAAGCGCCTTGATCGCCGTGGCGGCACCGCTCTCATCACGTGTGAGCGTGAGATCGACGGTCGTTCCCGGCTCAGCGGCCGAGAGATTCAGGGTGACGTTCGGAATCGCGTTCGTGAAGGTGTTCGACGATCCGCTGTAGAGCGTTCCATCGACGCGCACCTGCGCATCGCTTCCTTGAACCAGTACGCGGTCGAAGCCCGCGGTCTGCGTGCTGACCTGCCCAAGGCTCGCCGTCGTTCCATCGGCGCGCTTTACAGAAAGCGAAAGAGAAAGCTGTGAAGCGCCCGGCGTGTTGTCGGTCAGTGTCAGCGTGCCGTCCGGGGCGAGGCTCGCCGTCGCCGATCGCGATACGGCGCCAAACGCGGACGGGTCGTTCAGCTTCGCGAGCAGCGAGTCGACGGTCTCAGTTCCAGTGAGCGTCAATGACGTCGACACCGCGACTCCGTCTCCGCGGTGGCCGTTGATTAGAATCGTGTCGCCGGCGCCGAGGCCCAGCGCGACACCGCCAACGTTGAGCGACGACAACGAGGTCGCTCCGGTCGCAGCGCCCGCGCCGTCCGTCCATGCGCTCGCGTCGGTCAACACCTGCGCGACGGACGACTGTCCCGGCTGCGCGAAGCCGAGGAGCGCGACGACGCGCGTGCTGTCGGCGTTGTTCGCGATAGCGCCGACGGGCTCGCCGACGTCGATCTGCTGCCAGTTCGATCCGTTGAACGACGTCGTCGTGAGACTCGCGTTCACGCCGGCGGCGGCGATCCGCTGCTGGATGTCGGTGAGCGTGTCCGTCGAGAGATCGACGTTGATGGTCGTGTTGCCGACGCTGATCGTCGTCGGCGCCGGGACGTCCGTGATGCCGAGGAGCGTCGCGATCGGCTGGGTCGCGTCGGTGAAGCGATACGACTGCGGCGACGCCGTATTCGCGCCCTGCGTGCCATCTGTCAGACCAAGGCTGCTCAAGACGCCGCTCGCTCCATCGGCGAGCTGAATGCCGCTCGTGCCGGGAACGTTGGACACGAGGACGAGACGGCCGCCGGTAAGCGTCGTCGCAATTGTCGCCGATACGCCGGTCGGCGGATTGAGCGCATTTGCCGCGTTGATCGCGTCGCGAATCGTCGCGAGCGAATCGGTCGCCTTGACGACGATGCGTCGCCCGTTGACCGTGAACTCGCCCGTGATGTTGAGCGCTTGCGCCGTGTTCGAGTACGTCTTGCCAGCGACTTTGGAGGCGCGAGCGAGTGAAACGACTTCGGCTTGATACGCGCCCGGTGTCGCTCCGGTCGCGGCCGTCGCGGAGAACAGCGCGCGGCCTGCCGGTGTTGTTCCGCCGGACGCGGCAACGCCGCCGACCGCGCCATCCCGAAGCGCGGCAGCCGTGGTGTTGACGGTCTTGACGAGCGTCTGGAACTGCGTCCAGGCGTCGACACCGCTTTTTGCGGCGGTGATCTCGTTGGTGACCGGGTCAAGCAGGCGCGACTTCTCCTGATTCATGACCGCGGTAATGAGGTCTTGCCACTGAATACTGCTGGCTAGACCCTGAACGCTGCTCAGCGGCGTAGTCATTTAGAGTCTCTCAACTAGAGCATTGTAAATGCGCGCGCGTCCCCGACGCCGGCATCGCCGACGTCGGGGAGAAGGCTCGGACCTACGATGATTAGCCGCGGAGGAGCTGGAGAATGCCCTGGGCATTGTTGTTCGCCTGAGCAAGAATCGCCATACCCGCCTGCGAGATGATCTGCGACTTCGAGTAGTTCGACATTTCAGCGGCCATGTCCGCATCGCGAATCGTCGACTCGGCGGCGGCCGTGTTTTCAACCTTCGACGCCAAGTTCTTCGATGCGAAGTCCAGCTGGCTTTCCGCGGCGCCGACCGTACCGATCGCCGTGTTGACCGTGTCGAGGACATCGTTGATCGTCGTCGGGTCGCTGACGTCGAGGCTGCTCGTGTCGATGGTCGCCGAGCTCAGGTCCGCCGTGACGAGGTCGTCGCTCGTGCCCGTGTCATCGACACGGAAGTCCATGCTCGTTCCGAGAATGTCCGAACCCTCGTACTGCGTCGTGTTCACGATACGATCGATTTCCGTCGTCAACACGTCGAATTCTGCCGAGATGTTCGTCTGCGCATCCGTACCCGTGTTCGCCGAGCTGTATTGCGTCGCGAGTTCCTTCATACGATCGAGGATCGACGAGATCGACTGAAGCGAACCGTCAGCGATCTGCAACATCGCGGTGCCCTGCTCGACGTTCTTCTGGGCGGCCGTCAACGCACGGCCCGTGTTGCGAAGCTTGTTCGCGATCGCCAAACCGGCCGCGTCGTCAGACGCACGGTTGATGCGGAAACCGGACGACAGCTTCTGGGTCGCGCTGGAAACGGCCTGGTCGCTGTTCGCGAGGTTACGCAGGACGTTCAGGGCGTTGACGTTCGTGTTAATACGCATTGCTGGAGTTCCTCCATGAACTGTGAATCGGGGCATCCGTGCCCCGGTGCGACGACCGACTGGTCATCGCTCGTAGTTCAGTATCGGCGGAGGGACTCGCGACTTGATTGAGAAAGTTCTTTGCGTCTGGCGAACTGGGAACCGGCGATCCATCCGTCGCGGGTCGTCCCGTACGACGTTCAGGCCGCGACCGCTACGCTACCAGCTTCGCCAAATCGATCGGACGCCGCACCGAATGCTGATCGTCGCCAGACACGACCTGCTTCGCGTATCTCGTCTTGAAGTTGATGACGAGCGGACCCTGCATGTTGACCGTCGGAAGCTTGCCGCTATCGGCAGGGAGAGTCACCACTGACAGCAGACCAATGTCCGACGGCTCGGCCGCTCCGAGCTCCGCGACCTGCGACGCTGGAACGTCGAACGAATAGTTCTCTTCGATCGTGAATGGATCTACGAGAAGGAACACGAGTGGCGAGTACTCGAGCGACTGAAGCCAGAACAATCCATCGCGGCCACCGCGCAGCAGCGCGAAGCGGCGACACTCCGGAAATCCGAGCATTCCGCTGGGAAAGTGAAGCAGATCTGTCGACTGAACTCGAAGCTCGCCGAGGAGGTCGGACTTGATCACGATCTCCGCGTCGTCTGGCACCAGCGTCAGCGTGCTCATTTCAAATAATCTACAAGCGAAAGGCCGGTGACTTTAGCGGTAGCGAGCAGGGCCGCCTGATATGCGATCTGTCGATTGGTCAGCGTCGTCATCGCGGTTTCGACGTCGACGTCTTCGAGATTCGACTTGAACGTCGTGAGGTTTGCCTTGAGCGCATCGAGGTTCTGACCAGCCGTGTCGAGTCGCGTCCCCATCGCGCCGGTATCGCCGACGACACCCTGCACCGAGTCAAACGAGCTGTCGAGCTGGTTCATCGCCGCCTGAATGCCGGCGACGCCGTACGTCGGAGATGTCGAGTCGAGGGAGGCCGCGAGACTCTTCATCGCATCGAGGACCCCCGTGTCGATGAAGATCTGCTTTCCATCGTGCGTCGGAGCAACGGTCTGGCCATCACCGATGTTGATCGAACGCTGTCCCTGCGGCCCGGTAGTGGTGTAGTCGAGCGTCGCCCCGCTGCCGGACGTCGAGAACGGCGCCGTGCTGCTTTGGTCGCCGCCGAAGAGGTATTCGCCGCCGAACTTCGTGTTTCCGAGGTCGACGATCTGCTGGAAGAGCTGTTTGATCTCGTCGTTCGCGATGGCGCGGGTACTGTCAGACGCCGTGGAGTTGGACTGCGAGACCGCGAGCTCCTTGGCCCGGGTCACGAGGTCGCCGAGCTGAGAGAGGACCTGGTCCTCGAGGTCGATGCGGTCGGAGGCCCGTTTGACGTTGGTCTGATATTGTTCGAGGGCGCGAAGGGCGCTGCCTGCCCTCATGACACCCATCGACGCCGCGGGGTCGTCGGACGCCTCGTTGATCCGCTTGCCGGTTGTCACCTGCTCGTTGGCCTGCTGGAGCAGAGATATGTTCGATTGCAGCGCGGACATTTGCTGCGCGGCGATCATGCTGCTAGTGATTCGCATTCGAAAATGCCGGGAAGAGAGAACTAGGGTTGCGCCTCGGCGGACCCACGCGTCTTTCCCGAGTATCGTCTCCTATTTTCCCGTTCTTGAGAAGCGCCCCCGTCTTGAGAAGTCGCGTCAAACCACTCTATGGCAACGATTCTCTGTCTCGATGACGAGCCGGCGATCGGGCTGATCCTCCAGGATACGCTCGAGCGGGCAGGTCACGAGGCGGTCTCGGCCCACAACGTTCCGCAGGCGCTCCAGGCGCTGAACAACGGAACGGTGGACCTGATCATATCCGATTATCGGATGCCAGGGCTCACGGGCCTCGAATTCCTTTCGCTGCTTCGGCAGGAGGGATACGAGACGCCGCTAATCATGCTGACCGGCTACGGCAGCATCGAGCACGCCGTGGCGGCGATCAAGGCCGGGGCGATCGACTACATCACCAAGCCTGTACGCCCGGAGCAGCTGGAGCTCGCGGTCAACCAGGCGCTCGAGGTCGTGCGGCTGCGTCGTGAGAACGACCGGCTGCGCCGCGAGGTGATGGAGTTCCGGAACGAGAAGCAGATCATCGGCGACAGCCCGGCGGTCCGCCGAGTGTTGCAGACGGTGTCGACGGCCGCTCCGACGCGGGCGACCGTTCTATTGGAGGGTGAGTCAGGCACGGGTAAAGAGCTCTTCGCTCGCACGATCCATATGCAAAGCGAGCGTCGGGACGGCCCATTCATTCAACTGAACTGCGCAGCGTTGCCCGAAGGGCTCGTGGAAAGCGCGCTGTTCGGCCATGAAAAAGGCGCGTTCACCGGCGCGATTCGACGGGTCGAGGGCGCATTCGAACGGGCGCATGGCGGAACGCTTCTTCTCGACGAAATCTCGGAGATGCGGCTCGACCTCCAGGCGAAACTCCTTCGCGTGCTTCAGGAGCAAGAGTTCGAGCGCGTCGGCGGGTCAGTCGCGATCAAGGTGGACGTCCGCATCATCGCCACCACGAACCGCGACCTCGCCACTTATTCGGCGGCCGGTCATTTCCGGCAGGACCTCTACTATAGATTGGGCGTCATCCCTGTTCGGCTTCCGCCCCTTCGCGAGCGAAAGGAAGACATCCCGCTGCTCGCGTATCGCTTCGCGAGCCTTTACGCGCAGGAGATCGGGAAAGAGGTCAACGGGATCTCGCCGGATGCGTTGGCCCTGTTGCAGGCGTACGACTGGCCGGGTAATGTCCGCGAGCTTCAACATGCGGTGGAGCGGGCGGTCATTCTCAGCAACGAGCCGTCTATTCCGGCGCATGCGTTCGACGGGCAGCGGTTCGGCTTGAGTGGCGCGTGGAGCGGTCCGACGCCGGCGCGGTTGTACAACGACTTCATCGCGAACGGCAATGGTGAGACGGCAGCGACGATCGCGGTCCCTGACGGCGCAGTCGTGCTGGAGTCGCTCAACGTCGATCAGGCCGAGGCGAAGCTCATCGAGCGAGCATTAGAGGTCTCTAATGGCAACCGAACGCGCGCCGCTGAGCTCCTTGGCATCAGCGTGCGGACGCTCCGGAACAAATTGAATGGCGCCAAAGGCGCGGACGACGGAGGCGGTGAATGACGCGACGCGGACTGGTAGTGACGGCGGTAATCGGCGGGGTGTCGGCAATCAGTTGCCGCACCCCGTCTTCAGTCGGTGCATCGGGGTCGGCCGCGCCGGCTGCGGCGGTATGGGCCGACGCCGCACCGAGGGCGGATTGGCCGGCACCGGGACCAGGCAAACAGCACACGCTGATGCCGACGCCGAAGACGGTTGCGTGGGGATGGTACGATGCCGCCGGCGAACCGGTATTGCGTGTCGCGTCCGGCGACGAAGTCACAGTGCGCGCGCTGTCGACCTGCAGTCCGACTTCGCTCGTACGCTCTGGCCTCGATTCGAACCGCGTCGAGAAGCTCGCGAAGGACATCTACGCCGCGCGCGCGGCGATCAAGCCGGGACCGGGCGGACACATTCTCACGGGGCCGATCTACGTCGAAGGCGCAGACTCGGGCGACGTGCTCGAGGTCCGCTTCAAGACGATTCGTCCGGCGATCAACTACGCGTGTAATTCGTTCGGGCCGCGGAGCGGATTCCTCCCCGAGGATTTTCCGGGGACGTCGAAGTCGCGAATCATCGAGCTCGATACGGTGAACAACGTCGGTCATTTCGCGCCCGGGATCGACATTCCTCTCCATCCCTTTTTTGGCAGCGTCGGTGTTGCACCGCCAAAGTCGATGGGCCGACTGAACAGCGCACCGCCTGGAATCCACGCGGGGAATCTCGACAACAAGGAGCTCGTCGCCGGCACAACGCTCTACATCCCGGTGTGGACCAAGGGCGCGCTGTTAGAGGTTGGTGATGGCCACGCGGGCCAAGGCAACGGTGAGGTCGATATCACGGCGATGGAGACGTCATTGATCAGCCGAATGCAGTTGGTTGTTCGAAAGGACATGCATCTCTCGTGGCCGCGCGGCGAAACGCCGACGCACTACATCGCGATGGGAACCGACTCGGCGCTCGCGAAAGCGACGAAGACGGCGGTTCGACAGGCGATCGAGTTGCTCGTGCAGGTAAAGGGGATGACGCGAGAAGACGCATACCAGCTCGTCAGCGTGTCTTCGGACGTCGACATCACGCAGCTCGTCGACGGCACCGTCGGAGTCCACGTCATGATCCCCAAAGCCATCTTCAAGAAATAGGCGGCTCGGGGTTGGTTTTGGCGTCGGAGTCTTGGGTTTGCGTGGGTTTGGTCTGCCGGTCTGCGGTTTACGGTTTGGAGTCCGGCGTCTCCGGTGGCAGCGCGTGACTGGTCACCGGGTGACTGAGTGACCAAGTCACTCGTTAAGCACCCCGAACGCCCAACTCCAAACCGTCGGCCCCGAACCGGCACACCAAACCCACCCAAACGCCAAACCGCCAACTCCCGACCCAACCTTCAGATGTGGCAGTTGGCGAATTTTCCTCCTTGTTTACCCGGCAATTCCTTCCCTATGAACGTTTCTGCCTAGTTCGTTGACCGATCGCTGCCGAGTGGCGGCAAAATAGGATTGCTTATGTAAAGTGTTTTTCTGCAAACACTTATGCCACAAAGGCGACCGATAACGGTCGCCTTTTTTCACGCCTTACGGTCTGGTCCGCCGCGTGCTTTAACCGGGTGCGTCGCACAGTTGGCTCTCCCTCCCGCCAACTGCTCCCCTCAATCAGGCCTCTCCCCATGGCGATCAACTTCATTGGTCGTACGACCAACGCCACCGACCTCAAGGATGCTCTCGATCTGAGCACCCAGCGCACGCGCGCCATTGCAAGCCGCGTCGCACAGGCGTCGGTCAAAGGAAACGGCTTCGCACTCCCGATCGACCCGAAGACCGGCAAGCCGGCCGAGGGCGATCAGGTGAACCTCGAGGCCGAGATGACGTCGCTCGCCGACGAGCAGCTTCGGTATGAGGCGACCGAGAAGTTGCTCGAAAAGACGTACGCGCAGCTCCGCACGAGCATCCGGGATAAGTGATCCTCCCTCCCCTCACTGATCCCTGACGATGACCATCCCCCCGATCTCGTTCCCTTCCCTCCCTCAAGCTGCGCAGCGCCCCGAAGCGCCGCGTCCCATGTTCAGCGCTCTCGCGATCGCGTCGAGTGGTTTGTCGGCGCAGCGCGTCCGCATGGACGTTATCGCACAAAACATGGCCAACGCCGAGACGACGAGCACGCCCGAAGGCGGACCGTATCGCCGGCGCGTCGTGTCGCTCGAAGCCACCCCTCCCGACACCGTGAACCTCTCGTCGGCGAACGGTCTCGCAACGCCAGCAGTCCCCTCAATCGGCGGAGTTCCTGGAATGCCCCTCGCCGGAACGATGATCGGCTCGACGCCGATCGAGATGACGAACGACGCCGGTGGTGTCCGCGTCTCGTCGATCAGCGAAGACAAGTCCGAAGGCCCGATGGTCTACGACCCCGGCAGCCCGAACGCGGACAAGAACGGCTATGTGAAGATGCCGAACGTCAACATGAGCGAAGAGCTCATGGATCTCATGAACGCTCGGCGCCTGTACGAGGCGAACGCCACGGTCTTCCAAGTGGCGCGCGCGATGTTGCACAAAGCGATCGATATCTAGGTGACAGGTCGCCGGTCTCAGGTCACAGGTCGCAGGCGGACCTCGGACTCGAGACATGACGCTGCGACCTGCGACCTGTGACCTGAGACCTGATATGAGCATTTACGGAATCAACAATTCGAACATCGGGCGGTTGCCGGGACAGTTCCCTGTCCGCGACGGCAATCGCACGAATATTGAGCCCGGTGCGACTCCGGTCCCGGCGCCCGCGGCAAAGCCCGCGACGACGAGCACCGCGAAGTCGCAGACGGCCGTTCCTGCCGAGCCGCCCGAAGGCACCGACCCAGCACTGTGGAGCGTGCTCTCCTCTGACGAGCGCGCGTTCTTTGCGAAGGCCGGGGCGATGGGTCCGCTGACCTATGGAAAAGCGCTCCGCGATCAGAGTGGGCAGCAGCTTCCCGCGTTCCGCGGCGGGCGACTGGACGTGAAGGGTTGAGATGACTTCGCCGATCGGCGGTGTTGGTGGATCTGGCGGCGGCATTGGCCCGCGTCGCATCGGCCTCGACATCGCCGGTGAAGGCGGGATCTCGCGTCAGCAAGGATCCAACGATGGACCGTCGTTCGCCGATGCGCTCAAGCGCGCGATCGGAGAAGTCTCGACACAGCAGGACAACGCGCAGGACTACGTGCAGCGATTCGTTCGCGGCGAGCCTGTCGAGTTGCATCAGGTGATGGCCGCGGCCGAAGAAGCACAGCTCTCGCTCGAGATGCTCGTCGAGCTGCGGAACAAGATGATGGATGCCTACAAAACCGTCATGACGATGGGCTAGGGCCCAACAATAGATGGCTGACCTCCTCGCTCCTCTCTCGAATCTTCTCACTGGAACACGACGCATCCTCGTCCTCGTCGTCGGCATCGCCGCGGCGGGGTTGATCTTTGCCGTGTCGCAGTGGGCTGGCGCTCCGACGTGGGTGCCCGCGTTCACCGGCGTGCCGATCGAAAGCGTCACGCAGATGACCGACAAGCTCGATCAGGCCGGCGTCAAGTACAAACTCGAGCGTGGCGGCGCGGACATCATGGTCTCCGCGGCCGATCTTGCAAAGGCGCGCGTCGCGTTGGCGAAGGGGGGCATTCCGATGACCGGCCGTCCGGGCATGGAGCTGTTCGACCAGCCGTCGTGGGGCATGACGGACTTCACGCAGCGCATCAACTATCGCCGCGCACTCGAAGGAGAGCTCGAGCGCACGATTGGCAAGATGCGCGGCATCGAGTCGGCGCAGGTCCATCTCGTCATGCACGAGACGGACGGCTTCGGCGCCCAGGCGCGTCCAACCGAAGCAAGCGTCGTCCTCAAGACGAAAGGCGAGTCGGATCAGGAAATTGTGAAAGGCATCGCGCACCTCGTCGCGTCCAGCGTCGAAGGGCTGACGAGCGATCACGTCACGATCGTGAACGACGCAGGCCGCATGCTGTCGGAAGCGGAGGAGCCGACTTCTATAGAAGGGCTCAGCAGCCGCCAGCTCGCAATGCAGCGCGAAGTGGAAGACTATCTGCGAGGCAAGGCTGAAAAGATCGTCGGCCAGATGGTCGGTCCGTCGAACCTTCGGGTGCAGGTGTCCGCACGCATGAGCTTCGATCGTCTCGAGCGCACGACGGCGTCGGTCGATCCGGACAAGCAAGCGATCGCCGCCGAGCAGAAAGCGGCGATCGTTCCCGGCGCGCAGGGCGGCGCTGGACAGAACAACACGTCGACGGCTTATGAGAATACTCGTAGCACGGAGAACTTTGTCGCTGCTCCGGGTGCGCTGAAGCGTTTGTCGGTCGCGGTGCTCGTCGCGGACGCGCAGGGCGCTGACCCGAAGGTCGCACCGACTCCGCGCACGCCGGCAGAGCTGAAGCAGATCGAAACGATGGTTCGCAGCGCAGTCGGCGCCGACAGCGTCCGCGGCGACGTCGTGTCAGTCGTCAGTGTTCCGTTCGCACCGACGGTTGTCGCGGCGACCGAGAAGCCGAAGATGGACATCGTCAACGTGATTCAGACGGCGCAGCGTCCGCTGCTCGGCATCGCTGGGCTCGTGATGATCATCATCGTCGCAATGCTGAGCCTCAAGTCGCTGAAGAGCGCGTCCGCTCCGGCGGACGAGGCTGTCCCGACGATAGCGCTTCCACGCACCGCGGGAATGGCGCAGGGGGGCTATATGCCGGGCGCGCCGACTCCAGTCGTCCTTCCGACGAATACGATGCGCGATCGCGTCAACTCGACGATCGAACAACAACCCGAAGTTGCAGCGCGAGTTGTTCGCGCTTGGCTGAAGGACTAAGCCGTGGCGAACAGCCTCGCGAGGACTCACCAGTTGGACCAGTTGAGCGGCACCCAAAAGGTGGCGATTTTGTGCATGGTGTTGGGATCGGAAGCCGCGTCCCAGATCACGCAGAAGCTCGCGACTGAAGAAGTCGAACAGATCACGTACGAAATCGCGCGAATGGATCGCGTGAGCAGCGAAGCCACCGACGCCGTCTTGGCGGAGTGGCTGGACGTGATGCTCGCGGCCGATTCAATCGCCGCCGGCGGTATGGACGTCGCGCGCGAAGTGCTCGAGCGCGCGTTCGGCCAGCAGAAGGCGCAGGGGATGCTCAAGCGCATCCAATCACAGATCTCTGAAACGGCCGGCCTTCACCGTTTGCGAAACGCCGATCCGCAGCAGCTCGGCAACATGCTGCGCGGCGAGCATCCGCAGACGGTCGCGCTCATTCTCGCGCATCTCGCAGCGCCGCACACGGCGAGCGTCCTCAAGGAGCTCGATCCGACGTTCGGCGCGGAAGTCGTTTTGCGGATGGCGCGCATGGAGAAAGTCTCGCCCGACATGCTCATGCTGATCGAGCGGTCGATTCTCAGCGAGACCGATCTCGCCCCGGCTCAGGGCCTCACGACGTCGGGTGGACCGGCGGTCGTCGCGGAAGTGCTCAACCTCATCGCGCCGTCGCTCGAGAAGGCGATCATGAAAGGCGTCGAGGCGAGCGATCCGCAGCTCTGCGAGCAGATTCGCAACCTCATGTTCGTGTTC
>Ga0070683_100000329_pt1 | contig 32745 bp, 31 predicted proteins | sample KBSC713LmetaG_FD_64662 | JGI IMG/M metagenome (GOLD analysis project Ga0070683, IMG submission 64662) | Corn rhizosphere microbial communities from Kellogg Biological Station, Michigan, USA - KBS C7.1-3L metaG | ecosystem: Host-associated > Plants > Roots > Rhizosphere ... | reverse complement strand
TTTTTAGTGATAGTGGAGTAGGAGTGCCATATCCCCATATGTTCCCACACCGGTTTGTAAACTTCATCCTTGAATCTTTTTTGCAGGGGATAGCCTGCCAACGCATAACTGTGCTTCTGAAATATCCCCGGTTTGGTCATTACCCATCCTTCGGTGCCATAAATAGTTGCTGTTGGTAACAGGTTTGCCAATCCGATCATCAATGAATCGCCATTCATCCTCGATGAGGGCTTGCCATTGTGAGCTGGCTTTTCGTAGGTAGCTCCGCTGTAGCACGAACCGATCGCCACCTTCGTATACTCATCACAATAGGATGCAAGAGCACGCAGGTCCATGATTTTGGCTGTGTCTTGGATGGTTTTGTAACTAAACTCATCTTTACCTAAGATGAATGAAGAGTATCCGTTTGCGTAACGCCCGTGTGTGTCAAACCAAAGACTACCTATCATTGCATTTTTTTTCTGCAGATAATCTTCCATTTTATCCGTGGCCTGTTTTGCAGATGTGGCCACGATGACAATGAACTTGTCTTTCCGTGTCATTGCTTTTTTTCGTGCTCTTACAACGACCAGGCGACTGAAAAGATCCAGGGTCTTTGGTTTATTAACTACATAAAAATTGACGCGGTGTATAGACGTCTTATCTAAAAATTGCTCTGTTTTATCCCGTTGGCTCGGATCAATTCCGTTGCCTTGCAAATGACTGCTGCTTTGAGCATTTATTGTCGCACTGATGAAAAGGGTGGTAGCAAAAACAGTTGATTTGATCGCTTTCATGATTTGTGGTTTTGTTTCATCACAAACCTATCATCACAACGAAGGGATTCATAACGGCAATTACCTATAGCAAAAAGTGAATTGGTGATTTTTCTGAAAGCTGAAATCGCTTGTGATTCAACAAATGAATTCCCAATAGATGTTAAAGTAATTTTAACGGGCAGGGCGCAGAATCCAATAAACAAAATCAAGACGATTACGGATTTTCCATAAACTATTTCGATTTAGTGGGAAGATATTTCGTGACCGAGAGCGCATATTCAAATCCCCGTCCAATTAAAAAGGGATCAGTTGTCGTCGCCGACGGTATAAAAAGGGAATGATTCACCTTTTAGTGAATCATTCCAGGAAGCATTATCATGCCTGTATAACCGTCTTTAGTTATTTCCACTCCTTGCACTTATTAGCAGGGCTAAGACTGAAGCTATTGCATGTTGTCGCGACTTTTCGAGATCATTTCGTATCCAGGCATAGAAAGGATTAGAAAGGTCCCCGGGCGTCCCGAACTTTACGGCTGCAATGTTTTGACCATTTGCCGATTTCACAAATAGACCGGTTTGGGTCTCCCAGGAAAATTTACTACCGGGCAGCCCGACCGTGGATAATATTGGTTCGGTGAACAAGGAATCATCCGGAGTTATCAAAAAAAATCTTGTGATCCTTGTTGTGTTCGCGAATGTGACGTTCTCTCTCCTGCCAAAGGAGTCCTCGATGAAGAAACGCCAGGGTAAGCCATCATTCCCGGTGGAAATGATACCCGAGACGTCTGTTTTATAACCAAGCGTGGCATTTTTGCCTTCGTCATCTTTGCTCATTAGCTCACCAAAAAAGGTGAGATTTTTTTCATGCGAGATGCGGTAAATCGAAAACACCAATTCAGCCGTATCGGACTCCGAGGCAACGAGCATGGTATAGGCCTTTCTTTTTTCAACCGTTTGGTATTTGCTGAAGTCCCAATCCCAACCCTGGCCCGGCGAGAAACTTGCTTCTGTATATGAACCATCTTTCGTCCTTTTGCGCAAAACGGGTGAATCGACTTTATCAAGATCGATTGTACTAAACGGCCCGAACTCTGGTTTGGCCATACCGAACATTCCGCGGTGAAGTTTCACCTTCCATCGTTCACTGTGCGCTTCAAGCACGGTATCGATCGGCTTTTGCTTGTTCTTCTGACAGAATGAAGAGTTAGTGATCACCATTGCCGAAAATAAGACGGCAGTTGTAAGAAAGATTTTCATAACAATAGTTTTTGTTCAGGAATCTATGTGAGCACGTTTGTTCCAAAGTTCGTGATCAAAGAGGTTGTCTCAAAAGTCGTCATTGCGAACGCAGTGAAGCAATCTAAAAAAATCATCTATTGGCTATCAAACAGATTGCTTCGGTCGTTCCTCCTTCGCAAGGACGCGAAACGACTTTTGAGACAGCCTCTTTTGGTAGTTTACAGGAATGTGTCTGCTAATAATTTTCTTTTTAAGATTTCTTTCCCTTTAGGAAATAACCTAATCTTAGTCCGAAATAATGACTCTTGATGGAACTGTTTTCGGCGTCACCTGGTACAAGATTGCTAAAGCCCTGGTTGAAATTGGCGGCGATAAGAAAACCCTTCGGGGATTGATAACCGGTAACAATGTTTGCACCGAAGTCAAAACCTTTCATGTCATCGTCATTGCTGTTTCCAAAATGCAAGTCAGCTGAGAGATCATTGTATTTCGCTTTTCCGGAAACAGCAAAGGAGGCAGATGGTCCTGCACCGATAAAGAAACCGCCGGTGCTGGTGTACATAAAGTTTACAGGGATCTCGATGCTGTTAACCGTGAGTGAGACTTTTTCTCCATTCTCTTCGTCCTTTGTTCCTTTTTGTACCCAATGGGCGCCTGTTTGGATTATAAAATTTTTTCCCGCCGGAAGGTTGGCAATGATGCCGGCAGTAAATCCCGGTTTCGAATTAGTGGACAAATCTTCTCCGGCGTCCTTGATCTTATAATTGGCGAGGGTAGCGCCGGCTGTAAGACCGATCCGGACTTTTTGAGAATTGGCAGCATACATCAGCAAGATGAGTACTGTGACTGTAACAATTGTTTTTTTCATAACAATGTTTTTATTGGTTTTTGTACCTACTCGTATCGCTTTTCGGTGTGGGCGCCGTACTCTTTTAAGGATTTTCCGGTCACTCCTGTACATTTTTGCTCGGTTGTGAAGGACAGTAAAGAACCGTTGTCATTAATAATGGAAATATGATTACTTTTTTCATTTTAGAGGTTTCTGACTGAACGAAAACATTGCTGCAATTTTCACCTGGTGTATGTCATTACGGTGTGGTCTTCATAGGGATCGTTGTAGGGGGTGCTGAGCTGGAATTCATTGTCAGTGATCGTTGCTATAAACTCTGTACCGTCTATTACCATTCGTGATTGGCGATTATCCAGGAATTGCCAGCCCACCGAATAAGATTGTGGGTCGGTCGAATCGCATTTTGAGGCGCCTTCTTCAATGTCCAGGGTGCCATTATTGTTAAAATGGAAAATATTGTCTTTCTCGCACGGAGCATACGTTGCATATATATCAACCGTGTTTGTAATTGAATAAAAAGTGTGACCTGTCAACCTCCACGAACCGTTCGTGAGAATTTCTGCTTTGCCCTTTTCGGCAAGGTCTTTTTTGCAGCCAACAATTGATATCAACATGACTGCAGCCAGAATAGCGAAAGTGAATTTTTTAGTATCAGGAAGCATAACATTGGTTTGATGATCTGTTAGATTCTTACTCTCGCATGCTAAGCTAGAATGCACGAGCGCCGATCTGAAACTGGAATTTGCAGCTATGCTTTTCGGTTTTGTAATTATTAAGAGATGGCATGCTCGAGGTCACTGGCGGTAGCGAAAAGCCGTATTCTGACCTTTCAGACGAAGCAGAAGAAGCACATTTCGATAAAATGAAGCAAATAAAAATTAGAATTCCTGAAAGTTGTTTGTCTAAAAACGCGAGTTATTGACACAAGAGCCGGCGAAATATCAAACCGCTACCAAATAAATTCAAAGATGAATTATGAAGTGTACGCATTATTCAAAGAGTCGCGGAGGAAGCTTTTTGAGAAAGTGGGCGCGGACGATGCTATTTGACGGGCACAGGATTTTAGGAAGCTCTCTCAGGCCGTAGTTTATAATCTGTGGCTAGATTTCCGTAATTTTCAATTCATGAATGCCACCAGCGACCTGCAACAACAGCTTTTTAATTTTATAAAAAGCGTTCAGCCAAATATTTCCCTGGCAGATGAGCTCTGCGATCTGCTTGATATCAGCCACGACAGTGCCTACAGGCGAATACGGGGTGAAAAGCCGCTGACACTTTCCGAACTGAAAATACTTTGCGAAAAATATAATATCGCACTGGACCAGGTGCTTCAGTTGAACAGCGGCACAGTCGTTTTTAAAAGCAGTGACGGCAGTAGCGATATCAGGGACCTGAAGACCTATCTCGAAGGAATATTGCGCGAGGTAAAATTTTTCAATGCTTTTAAACAGAAAGAAATGCTAGTGCTGGCGAAGGACTTTGCGGTCTTCCAGTTCTTCCTTGTTCCGGAAATTGCTGCCTTCAAATGTTTTTTCTGGATGCGCCATATACTTGTTGATGAAAGATTGAGCAGAGCAAAATTTTCTGTACAGGCATTTCCATTCCCGGAGATTCTTGAACTGACAAAAGAATTAACGAAAGAATATGCGCAACTGGACTCGGTAGAATTATGGAATGAAGAGACTGTAAGAAGTACGTTGAGGCAGATACGGTATTATAAAGAATCTGGTTTGTTCGAAACATCGGAAGATGCGGAAATCATTTACCGGGCTTTTGGTGAATTGCTGGATCATCTGCAGCACATGGCCGAGCAGGGCGTTAAGTCCATGAAAGGGGAGAGTGATCTCATTAAACGAGGATCCTTCCAGCTTTTTGTCAACGAGCTCATTTTGGGAAATAATACGTACATCTTAAGGCTGGACGGGAAAACATATGCGTACATTAATTTCGCCGTGTTGAAATACCTCTCGACACGGGACCCAAAGTTCTGCGACAATCTTTACAATTCATTCCAAAACCTCGTTAGTCGGTCTACACTAATAAGTAAAGTTGGAGAAAAAGACCGCAATCACTTCTTCAACGTGTTACGCGAAGAAGCCAATAAATTACTTTTTACCTGAAGAGATTTGAAGCGTCGTATTACCGCTGATCAGGGACAATCGACAAGCCGCACTCTTGCACCGGCATTTGCCTGTTTTTGATTGTTAATAGTTTTTTGTAAATTTCGTCACTCCATGCAAGCAAACGAACTGCAACAACAATTCTTCAATCACCTGAAGTCTATTCTTCCGCCACATATTTCTATGGTAGATGAGCTAACTGAGCTACTTGACTTAAGCTATGATAGTGTATATCGGCGTATCCGGGGAGAAAAGCCCCTGGACCTGAATGAGCTCAGACAAATTTGCGACCGCTACCACATCTCCCTCGACCAGGTCCTAAAATTGCAAAATGATTCAGTCGTTTTTCATGCGTCTGCCATTAATACTCCCTTTTTTTTATTCAAAGATTACTTAAAGGGAATGTTGCACCAACTTAAATACCTTAATTCTTTTAAGGAGAGGCAAATGCTGTATTTGTGTAAGGATCTTCCCATTTGGCAATTTTACCTGTTTCCTGAATTGGGTATTTTTAAAACTTTCTTCTGGATCAAGACACTCCTAAATCAACCTGAGTATGCTCACAAATCATTTTCATTATCGGATAACAGTTTCGAAGAATGTCTTGAGTTAGGAAAACAGATAAATAAGGAATATAATGAGCTTCCTTGTGTGGAGCTTTGGAATAAGGAGAGCATCAATAGTACACTGAGTCAAATTGAATTTTACCGGGATGCCGGTTTATTTAAAACTAAGAATGACCTGGCGATCATTGTGGATTCCTTTGAAAAAACCCTGGACCATTTGCAACTGCAGGCGGAAAAAGGTGTAAAGTTTATGCCGGGCAGCACAGATGTTTCTTACAGGGCACCTTTGCAATTATATATTAATGAAGTGGTCATTGGAAGTAACACCATCCTTGCCAGGATCGATAATGGGAAAATTGCCTTTATACCTTATAATGTTTTCAGCTATCTGGTCACCAAAGATGTTCGTTTTAATGAGAGTGCTTTCCTGGCGTTCGAAAACCTTGTAAACCGTTCGACACTGATCAGTGCCACCGGCGAAAAAGAAAGAAACAAGATTTTTCAGTTATTAAGGGAACGCGTACGGAATTTGAAGAAATAATTATTCCTGCTGATTTTTTCTTACGGGATTTTTAAGAGTGGATATGGGACATTCACAATGGGCCTTACCTATTTTGCCCTTACATTTTTTACCCCGGTTATTATTTCATTAATCACCAGGACCAATACTAATACCAGCAAGCCATGTGTATGGATTATATAATCAAGGAGACTCATTTTGCTAACGTTTTAATTGTTCTTGTCAGAATCACTTAAAAAGTGATACGGGTCAATTGAAGTTTTTTTATCTGCAGCCGCGGGGTTAGAACCTATATTGACACACAAAAAGTTCACACCACTTGCTGTATTCCAAAAAAAACTCGCCGTGTGTGCAGAATAGTTGCCAACCAATTCTGGCAACATTTCATGCAGCATTCCATCCCAGCATGCTTTTTCCAGCTCTTCCATAGACGAGAGACCGTTATTAGTCTCGCCATCATCTCTCTTGCACGATTGACTGCTATAGAAACTGCTTCCGGTGATGAGCAGGATTTCCTGGTTGGTTATTTGCTGTTCCATATTTTCAATTTTTGTGTTTACTATTGCGATTGACAAACAAGATAGATTTGCAGAAAGCCGTTTTCTAATTGATTTTTGCGGACGACTTCGGGGAATTTGCGAAAATTTGCAAAAGGAGATGACCCGCCTGTGAATGACACCAAAAATTCTTATTTTTTGCTTGCCAGTTTTACGTAGAAGGGAAAGTTGCGAAAAAGAGCGATCGAAACATTGCAGGTGAAGTATGCTTTAAGAAAATTACGGAACGCGTTACCACAAATTTTGATCATGAATGAAATTAAATTAATAGAATGTCCACGCGATGCGATGCAAGGATGGAAGAACTTTATACCTACAGCCCGGAAAATCGAATATATCAATTCGTTGCTTGAAGTTGGGTTTGACACAATTGATTTTGCCAGCTTTGTTTCTACAAAGGCCATTCCCCAGATGGCAGATGCTAAAGAAGTGATCGGAGGACTCAAGGTAGAAGGCGCAAGAACGAAATTGCTGGCGATCGTTGCAAATGTTCGGGGCGCGCAGGAGGCGTCCTATTATAATGAAATTACTTATCTCGGTTTCCCTTTTTCGGTTTCAGAAACATTTCAACAACGAAATACAAACTCGTCCATCAATGAGTCGATGGCCAGGGTCGAAGAGATCCAAAATATTTGCACAAAAAACAACAAGCTATTGGTGATTTACATTTCGATGGGTTTTGGTAACCCCTATGGCGATGTTTATTCGGATGAGATAGTTTTTAGCTGGGTTAGCAAAATAGTTGGGTTGGGAATAAAAACGATTTCCCTTGCGGACACTGTTGGGCTTGCTACACCGGAACAAGTTTATTCAATGACGAAATATCTTGTCGACCAGTTACCACAAATTGAAATTGGTGTTCATTTGCATTCAAGACCCGATAGCTGGAAAGAGAAATTAGACGCAGGAGTGAAAGCGGGATGCAAACGATTTGACGGAGCGTTAAAAGGTTTTGGAGGCTGCCCCATGGCAAATGATGATCTTGTGGGCAATATGCGAACGGAATGGATGATCGATTATTTTAAAGAGAAAAAGTTGTCAAGTGATCTAAATGGACAAGCACTTTTGAAAAGCCTTCAACTTGCATCGGAGATATTTGTTTGACATCGTTGTCTTTTCACTTCTGATTTGTCATTTGTAATTTGAAATTTTTGCAAAATGGACTTCATGGTAAATATTGATCTGAAGAAGCCGTCACAACAGATCAATTATGTGAACAAGATATTATTAGTCGGTTCTTGCTTCACAGAACACATCGGTAATTCTTTGGAAGAATTAAAGTTCTCTGTTCTGCAAAACCCAAATGGTATCCTTTTTGATCCATTTAGCGTAAGCCAAAGCCTGCTTTCTTATATTCATAACAAACAGTACACAGAAGAAGATTTCTTTCAATTAAATGAAGTTTGGAATAGTTGGAAACATCACAGCCGTTTCTCAAATATAAATCTGAAAGAAGCAGTTCGACTTGTTAACCAATCACAGACAAAGGCTCACTTTTTTTTGAACGAGGCCACTTGGATCATTATAACATTGGGTTCTTCATTTTCCTACAGACTTACTGAATCAGCGGGGTCTGCGAAAGTCTCCCACGCCGTGGGAGATGTAGAGCGGTCCGTTGCAAATTGCCACCGTGCTCCGGCCCAATGGTTCCACAAACATTTAATGACCATCGATGAGACAATTGCTGGTCTCGATAATTGTATTCGGCAACTATTTCAATTTAATTCAGGCCTTAACATAATTTTTACGGTTAGCCCCGTGAGACATATCCGCGACGGGGTAGTGGATAATAACCGGAGCAAGGCAAGACTGATCGAAGCCATTCATCACCTGGTTAACAAGTATGAAAATGTCTATTATTTTCCCGCGTATGAATTAGTCATTGATGTATTGAGGGACTACCGGTTTTATGACATTGATCTTGTGCACCCGAATTATATGGCAACGGAGTTTGTCCTGGAAAAATTTGCTGAAGCATTTATCGATCAACCCACGCAAAACCTCATGCAGGAAGTAAAGAGCATCATGATCGCAAAAAGGCACAAGGCTTTTCAGCCAGATACAATGGCACATAAGCAATTTCTAAAAACCTATTTTGAAAGAACGAAGGCGTTAAATGAAAAATATGCTTTCTTGGATCTGAATGAAGAGATGGAATATTTTAATGGGGGTAAAGAATAGAGAATAAAAGAATATAGAATAAAGAATAAAGAACAGATAAAGAATACAGATAAAGAATACAGAATAAAAGAATACAGAATGATGGTCTCTATTCTCCTTTCACTACTTTGTACACGTTTTTTTGATGGTATTTTTCTCCCGGCCTTAAAACTGTGTTGGGGAACTTGGCGATATTGATCGCATTCGGATGTTTCTGTGTTTCGAGGCAGAATCCCGAATAGGGTCCGTATTCTACATTGTCTTTCCCTTTGATCTTTGGAAATCCCTGAGCGGTGTAAAAATGAACGACTGGCTCCGTTGTCAGTACTTGTAATTTTAAACCTGTTTTCTTTGACAGGGCCTCTGCGGCAATTGAGAGCTGCCCTTCTTTTTTATCCAAAACAAAACTTTGATCATAACCTCCATTCACTCTTTCGCCGATCTTATGAAATTCTGTGAAATCATATTTTGTGTTTTCTACAGCGACGTAGTTACCATTCACTACAAGATTGGCATCCTGCTCAAGAATTTTGTCTGAGTATATTTTTATTTCATGCTCGTCAATTGTTCCCCGGCCATTATTTAAATTAAAGTAGCTATGATGTGTAAGATTTATCGCAGTGGGCTGATCACAGGTGGCTGTATATTCATAGATAAGGTCATCGTCATCGTTTAGTTCAAAGCAAATGTTTACCTCAAGATTCCCGGGAAAACCTTCCTCTCCATCCGGGCTGTTATATTTCAAGTGCAGGATATTACATTGCTCGTCAAAGGAAACAAAATCCCAAACCTTTTTATCAAAACCTTCAAATCCTCCGTGAAGTTGATCCGGACTCCAGTTCTTTGAAACAGGGAATTCTTTATCATCAATTTTAAAAGAAGCGTTCTTGATCCTGTTTGCATATCTTCCGATGGCTGCACCCATAAACGGATAAACGGTTAAATAATCAGCACTGAGATAATCCTGCACGTTGTCAAAGCCGAGAACAATGTCATTTGAAGTTCCGTCGGGCATATTGATTTTATAAGCCATGATGATCGCACCATAGTTGCTTATAAGAACTTCTGTTTTATTTATATTGCGCAAAGTGTACAAATAAATACCTTTACCCGAAGGGTGAGTAAAGCAGAAATGACCGGATCTATTCATAGACTTACGAATTTAAAATACAATGGCGGATATAAAAGAAGAATTTCAGAAACGCTTTCAAAAAAAACCAGATCATATTTTTTTTAGCCCCGGACGTGTCAATTTGATCGGCGAGCACATTGACTATAATGGCGGAAAGGTTATGCCCTGTGCCATTCATCTTGGAACTTATCTCGCTATCTCAAAAAACACAGATAAAGTATTCCGGTTTCAATGTCTCAATTTTTCGGAAACCGCTGAATTGCACTTTCAAAACTCTTATACGAAATCAGGGAAGGAGTGGTTTAATTATCCGCTGGGAATTTTGGACCAGGTCCTCAGTCTTGGTCATTCTGTTTCGGGCCTTGACATGGTGTTTGACGGAACTCTTCCAATAGGCGCAGGTCTTTCTTCTTCCGCATCGATCGAAGTATTGATGGCGTATGCGTTAGATCAATTGTTTCAATTGAATATCTCAAAGATTGACATTGCATTGTTGTGCAAAAAAGTGGAGAATGAATTTATTGGTGTCAATTGCGGGATCATGGACCAGTTTGCTGTGACGTTCGGAGAAAAAAACAAGGCCATTTTGTTGGACTGTGATTCACTTGAATATGAATTACTGCCTTTCGACACAGGAAATTATTCACTGGTGATCATTAATACGAATAAAACAAGATCATTGGCCGATTCAAAATACAATGAACGTTTCACTGAATGCGGAATGGCATTAAAGGCTTTAAAAAAGGAGGTTGATGCAAAGAACTTGTGCGATATTGACATACAAACTTTTCAATCTTATAAGTATTTGATCAAAGACGCGGTGCTTGAGAAAAGGGCCTTACATGTTATTTCAGAAAACTTTCGCGTGAAGGAAGCTGCTAAGCTTCTAAACGAAAATAAATTGGAGGAGTTTGGGCAGTTGATGTATCAATCACATCAATCATTGAAAGAACTGTATGAAGTTTCAGGAATTGAATTAGATACCATCGTCGGGTTTTGCAAAGATTATGTTGGTTGTATCGGTGCACGCATGACAGGAGCGGGGTTTGGAGGTTGCGCCATTGCCCTTGTAGATAAAAGCAGAATGGATGATTTTACAAATAGATTGGTTGAATTCTACAAAGAAAAAAATGGCCACAAGCCAACGGTGTTTGCTTCGGAGATCGGAAATGGTGTAAGACAGATATCCTGAGCAACCATGTCATACGCTGTTCTGGTCCTCATATGCTGTCAGCAAGCCGTTTAAGATCTTTAATTCTCCGGCCCTGGTGTGATCGGTAAAAATTTCATCGATCCTGTTGGTGACGAGTTCATACTCCTGGCTGCTTGATATTTTTTCATTTTTTAATATTCGCTCAATCACCCTGAGATAAGCTTTTTCGACGTCTGCATAGTCGATCTTAAGTTTTTCCTTGATCAAATTTTTGAATTCCACAGCGATCACCAGGGGCATATGGCGAAGAACCTGGTCATCAATATCGGCACTGAAAGCCCTTAGTGGACTTATCTGCTTTGCCTGGTAGGCTTCGAGGATCAGCCTATAGGTTTCTTCCAAACCTTGAATAGATTCAGGTGATGAGGATAATTTTTGAAGGACAAACTGGGTATAGAAAACACATTTATCCTTTAATAATTCTAATTCTGATTCAGATTCACTCATACGCTGATGATACTATAAATTTTAATGCATTCTGTCGCCTCGCGGAGTCAATTGACGCATAACTCCGGCTTCGTATCTAAGCCATTCCTTCCAACGATCTCTAACCCTTTCCTTGTCAATGTACGTTTCCGCAAGTTCGATAAACAAGGTATAATGTCCGGCCTCACTTTCCATAAACCGCCGATAGAAATTACTCAGGTATTCATCATTCAATCCCTCGCTTAAGCGTTTAAAACGTTCACAGCTTCTGGCTTCGATCAATGCACAGATCAGAAGTTTATCGAGCATCCGGTCTTCTTCGCTGCCACCTCTTACTTCAAATTTCAAAAGTTCATTCACATACTCATCTTTGCGCTGCCGGCCGAGTTTTAAATCCCTTTTTTGCAGTTCTGCAAGTACTAAACGAAAATGTCCCCATTCTTCTGTTACGATCGGCGACAATTCTTGCACAATTTTTTCTTTATCGCTATAACGCTGGATAATAGAAATGCATGAAGTAGCAGCTTTTTGTTCGCAATAAGCGTGGTCAGTTAAAATATCCTCCAGTGATTTCTCTGCCAGGTTTACCCAGCGGGGGTCTGTTGGAAGTTGAAGGCCAAGAATGTTCCTGGTGTCCTGTGAAAGTTCCATACACAAAACTAAGGGTTGTCGCCGGTTGCGGGTTACCGGTTCCGGTTTCCAGAGTTTGACGCATGCCCTTATGTGTTGAGTAGCAGAGATTGCAAACTCCTGCTGCTGCTGCCGACTATGAACTGGTAACCGCTCTCAGGTAACAAAAAAGCCTTTGTCAATAGGCCTCATTGCCTTACCTTTGCCGCCACAATAAATAGGATACTCAATCGGATGAATTATTAAAAAAATTAAAGATGCCATTAACAAAAGAAAAAAAATCAACAATTTTTGCTGACTTCGGTGGTAAAGAATCAAACACAGGCTCAATTGAAGGGCAGATCGCTTTATTGACAGAGCGGATTGCCCAGATATCGAATCATCTACAGGACAACAAAAAAGATTTTTCCACTCATCGCGGACTTATGCAATTGGTTGGTAAACGCAAACGTTTATTAAACTACCTGCAAAAACATAACCTTACAGGTTATCGCCAGCTGATCGAGAAACTTGGAATCAGAAAATAAGACACCCTTCCCCTAAAGGGTGCTTGCAAGAAATCTTTGCAAAATTCGATCGCTTTTTTAGTAATTAAATTTGATAAGATTCTTCTCACTTCTTTAGGATGGTAGGATAAGTTGCATCATTCCTGATTCACTCCTCTAAACTTGCTCAATAGCGACCAGAAACCTGAAGAGTGCGACGCAACGAAGTTTAACCAGGGAACCAAAGCGGGTCACAAAAAAACAAACACAAATTCAAAAATTCTATGCTTACACAACCAATTCGTAAAACTTTCGATATAGGCGATGGCAGGCAGGTAACTATTGAAACAGGCCGTCTTGCACGCCAGGCCGATGGTTCAGTTACCGTCACCATAGGCAATTGTATTATATTGGCGACAGTCGTTGCTAACAAAGAACCAAGAGAAGGGCAGGACTTTTTCCCATTGACTGTAGATTACCAGGAAAAATTTGCCTCTGCAGGCCGCATTCCAGGATCTTTTTTCAAAAGGGAAGGAAGATTGAGTGATTATGAAGTGTTGATCAGCCGGTTGATCGACCGGGCGCTTCGCCCTTTATTTCCCGAAGATTATTTATGTGATGTGCAGGTGCTTGTTACTCTCATTTCGAGCGACAATGAAGTGATGCCTGATTCACTGGCATGCCTCGCAGCTTCTGCAGCCCTTGCAGTTTCTGATATTCCGATCCAGGAAATTATTTCTGAAGTAAGGGTGGCGAGAGTTGACGGGCAATTCAAAATAAATCCCACGCGGAGTGAGCTGGCAAACGCTGATCTTGAGTTTATGATCGCAGCTACTGAAAAGAACATTATGATGGTGGAAGGTGAAGCCAACGAATGCAGTGAGGATGATCTTATAAAAGCTTTAGAAATTGCACATGACGCTATTCGTGTACAGATCAGGGCCCAAAAGGAACTTTGGGAACTGGCAGGTTCAAAAACAAAACGTGAGTACACAAAGCCTCAACAAAATGAAGATCTACGAACAAAGGTGAATTCTTTTGCGAAAGAAAAAGTGTATGAAGTTTCCAAAGCTGCATTAAGCAAGCATGAGCGCAGTGATAAGTTTGATGAGATCAAAGAGGCCTTGTTTGAGCAATTAAAGAAGGATTATAATGTAGCAGAAGGAGAGGAGTTGGATAAGACAATTGAGAAACTGGCAAAGACTTATTATCACGATCTGCAGTACTATGTAGTTCGCGATATGATCCTAAATGACAGAGTTCGTTTAGATGGAAGAGGTCTTGAAGATGTTCGTCCTCTGGATATGGAAGTGGATGTATTGCCTTCACCACATGGATCTGCTTTATTTACCAGAGGAGAGACGCAATCGCTTACGACGGTAACATTGGGAACGCCGCTTGATGAATTGTTGATCGAAAGTGCTGCAACGTCTGAATACTCTAAATTCATATTACACTATAATTTTCCACCATTTTCAACCGGTGAAGTAAAACCAATGCGGGGGCCGGGTAGAAGAGAAGTTGGGCACGGCAATCTTGCAATGCGCTCATTAAGGCAAATGATGCCTGAACAAAATGACTTTGCATACACCATCAGGGTGGTAAGTGATATCCTGGAATCAAATGGTTCTTCATCCATGGCGACTGTTTGCGCAGGCTCACTGGCATTAATGGATGCAGGAGTTCCTGTTCCAAAACATGTATCGGGAGTTGCAATGGGGTTAATCACAAAAGATGGAAAGTTTGCAGTCCTTACTGATATTTTAGGAGATGAAGATCATTTGGGCGACATGGATTTCAAAGTAACAGGAACGAGAGATGGAATTTGCGGAGTCCAGATGGACATTAAAGTTGATGGCTTGCCTATGGAAGTGATGAGACAAGCTCTTGAACAAGCTCGTAGAGGGCGCTTGCATATTCTTGATGCGATGTATAATTGTACCCCTGAACCAAGAAGTGAAGTGAAGCCACATGCACCGAGAATGATAAAGATGTTTATTGACAGGGAATTTATCGGGGCAGTGATCGGACCGGGCGGCAAGGTGATCCAGGAAATGCAGAGAGAAACCGGAACGACAATTAATATCGAAGAAAAAAACAACATGGGTGAAGTGAGTGTTTTTGGAACAAATAAGGACGGAGTGGCAAGGGCAGAGGCATGGATCAAGGGAATTGTTGCGGTGCCTGTTGTTGGGGATGTTTACGAGGCCGCTGTAAAATCAATTATGCCGTTTGGCGCTTTTGTTGAATTCCTTCCTGGTAAACAAGGATTGGTACACATCTCAGAAGTAAGTTGGAAACGACTTGAAACTTTGGACGGGATATTAAAAGAAGGAGATAGGGTGAAGGTTAAGTTGATCGGTACTGATCCAAAATCAGGGAAATTTAAATTATCCCGAAAGGCCTTGCTACCAAAACCTGAAAGACAAGATAGACCGCAGGACAAGCCTGCCGGATCTTAAATAAATCATAGGCTGTCCCAAAAGTCGTCATTGCGTCCCGATAGCTATCGGGAGTAGCGAAGCCTGCCTACCGACAGGCAGGCAATCTAAAAAGTTCATTCCGAATGATCATAGCAGATTGCGTCGTCGTTCCTTCCTGCAATGACGATAAACGACTTTTGAGACAGCTTTTTTATTTATGGCAAACTATATCGAAATAGAATTTGAACACCTGCTCAATCAGCGAAAAGAAATTATCATTGCTTTACTAACTGAAATGAATTATGAAGGATTCGAGGAGAAAGACGATCTATTAAAAGCTTTTATTCCAATCGCCAACTATGATGAGAATAAAATGAAAACTTTTGCGAAAGAACAAAAGCTTTCCTTCTCAGTTTCAAAATTAGAAGACAAAAACTGGAACGCATATTGGGAATCAAATTTTAAACCGGTTATTATAAATCACTCGATTGATGATGTGCCCTGGGTTGCGATTCGCGCTGCTTTCCATGAAGCGATCACCAATATCGAACACGAACTTATTATTACCCCGAAAATGAGTTTTGGCACCGGTCATCACGCCACAACTTCCATGATGATAAGAATGATGAGCGAGTTAAATTTTGAGAAGAAAGCGGTTTTAGATTTTGGAACGGGAACTGGGATCCTTGCAATCCTTTCGGAGAAACTTGGAGCCACAAGAATTGTTGCTATTGACAATGACGATCAAAGCATTGAAAATGCCCATGAAAATTTTGACACGAACAATTGCTCCAAGATCCAGTTGACCGAAGCATCAACGGCGAATGTGGATATTAATTTTGACATTATTCTTGCCAATGTCATAAAAGGAGTTATACTTGACAACCTAACTGCTTTTACAAAACAAATGGTTAATGGTGGAGTGATTCTTTTAAGCGGTCTCTTGGCAGACGATGAACAGGGAATTTTGGAAAAAGCGACTAGAAATGGTTTGATCTTAGACAAGAAAATTGAAGATAAAAATTGGATATGTCTGCAAATGACATATAAATCAGGCGATTTTCAGCGTTAAATTAGGCTATTAGAAAAGCTGAATTATTGCTATTTTTGTATTTCCAACTTTAACCAAAGTTCTATGAACGAACTACTACTTATCGTTCTCGCTTATCTCATCGGAAGCATTCCAACCTCTGTCTGGGTTAGCAAATATTTTTTTGACTTCGATATTCGTGATTATGGCAGTGGTAATGCTGGCGCGACAAATACATATCGCGTTTTAGGGCCTACCTGGGGCACGCTAGTGATGATCATTGATATGCTGAAAGGAATTGCGGCCGTTAAATTAGCCCTGGTGCTTCCTGGGTATGTTGATAGTGAAACTCGTTTTATCAACCTGCAGATCGGTCTTGGATTAGCTGCTGTTATTGGTCATATTTTTCCTATTTGGGCTCAATTTCGCGGAGGCAAGGGAATCGCCACTCTTTTTGGAATGGTCCTGGGCATTCAACCTATTGTAGCTGTTTGCTGTGTGGGTGTCTTTCTCCTGGTATTGTATCTCACAAGATTTGTTTCTTTGAGCTCGATCCTGGCGAGCATTGCTTTTCCGGTTTTTATTCTAGTCATCTTCAATGAACCTGAACATCTTTATAGAATTTTTGCCATTGCCGTAGGTTTGCTGGTACTTCTGACCCACCAAAAAAATATTAGCCGCCTGTTGAAAGGAAGCGAAAACAAGGTTCCTATCTTCAAATACAGGGACCGTCGCCGCAATCGTCGCCGTTCTTCTGCCCAGCATTAAAATTTTCAGTCATAACTTTTAGTACTTTGGTATAATCATTGAATTTTTTATTCAAATTCTATAAAATGATTAAGAAAGTAATTTTCAGTTTCCTCGTGGCTGCTGCTGTTGCAGCCTGTACAAAAAATGCCGTTACAGGCCGGAGCCAGTTTAAACTATTGCCCGAATCCCAGTTGCAGTCAATGGCCACAACTCAGTACCAGGAATTCTTGTCAAAAAATAAAGTAGTGTCAGCCAGTGGCAACAAGGATGCTGAAATGGTTACCCGAGTAGGGGAGCGCATAAAAAATGCAGTTGAATCCTACTATGCGAGCAAAGGGCTTTCTAAACAATTAGAGGGCTATCATTGGGAGTACCATTTAGTAGACAGTAAAGAGGCCAATGCGTGGTGCATGCCAGGGGGAAAGATCGTTGTATACACTGGTTTACTTCCCTACACGCAGAATGAAGCAGCCCTGGCTGTAGTAATGGGCCATGAAGTGTCACACGCCATTTTTCAGCACGGAAATGAAAGAATGAGCCAGCAAATGGGTGCCGAAGCGGTGAGCGCCGGCTTGCAGATAGCCCTCGCCAATAAACCTGCAGAAACACAAAACCTTTTTCTTGGAGCTGTTGGAGTCGGTGTCCAGGTCGGGGTGTTACTTCCGTTTTCCCGCAAAGATGAACTTGAAGCAGATCATTGGGGATTAAATTGGGCTGCTATGGCTGGCTATAACCCAGAGGAAGCAATCCCTCTTTGGGAAAGGATGGAAAAAGCCGGGGGTGGGGAAAGACCTCCCGAAATATTAAGTACTCACCCGTCTGAAGGTAAAAGGATTGATGAATTAAAGAAATTTATGCCTGAGGCATTGAAATATTACAAACCGATGGGCGGTTAGAAACTTGATTTAAGTAAAAAAATTCTTTAAAAACCCTTTTCTAAGGGTTTTCTTTTTTAAAAAACTTCGGGTGAAACGTAGATTTCCATAACTTTGCACCTCCTACTTTGTGAACGCAGCATAGGTTCAAAACCAACTAATTGCTGTTAACACTTTAAAAATTCTTTCAAAGTATGTCACAAACGTTGTTTGAAAAACTAGAATTCGCAGACGAAAAAAATCTCTTAATTCAAGGTCTGCCTTCTTCCATTGAAAAACAGTTCTGCAAGCTTTCGTTCGCCAAAAACATGACCCCGCTTCTGAAAAGCAGGAAAATCGATTTTGCTCTTGTTTTTGCGGTGAATGAGAATCAGTTGAACGGCATTTTAAGGGACGTTATGCCGGCTTTAAAGGAGGACTCTAAGTTCTGGGTGGCCTATCCGAAAATTACTTCCAAAATTGTTACCGATTTGAACCGCGACAGCAGCTGGCAGCAGTTAACATCTGCCGGCTATGAAACGGTCAATGAGGTTGCGTTGGATCATGTTTGGAGTGCCGCCCGTTTTGAAAGGCCGACAGTAAAACGGTCTCGTCACAAGGCTCAAATGGCATTGGAAGAGGCGTAAATCACTTGATCAATTTACTAAACCATCCCGGTTGTAAAGCAGTCCCGGGATGGTTTTTTATTTTTGGATATGCCATTAAATGTCGAGATAAAAGCCAAAACGGGCGATCCTGAATTTATCAGGGTCTATTTAAAAAACAACAAGGCCGAGTTTAGGGGTGTAGACCTGCAGATGGACACTTATTTTAATGTACCAACAGGGAGGCTGAAATTGAGAGAAGGCAATATCGAAAATAACCTGATCTACTATGAGAGGCAGGATACTCCCGGAATGAAAGAATCGAGCTTTCAATTAGTGCGCGTTCCCGATGCAAAAGCGCTCAAAGAAGTGCTCACCAAATCGCTTGGGGTCAAAACGGTGGTTAAAAGAAACGGGAGATCTATTATATCGGGAACGTGAAATTTCACATTGATGAGGTCGAGAACCTGGGCAGTTTTGCCGAAATAGAGGCGAGCGACCTTTACGCGGATGTCCCCAAAGAGGAACTGCAAAAGCAGTGTGATTTCTATTTAAGAGAATTTAAGATTAAAGAGGGAGACTTCATTTCTGTTTCATACAGGGACATGCTGGTCGCACTGACCGAATGATCATCTCAATATTACAGTTCCCATTTTTTCTGTAATTGCCTTTTCCATATTCTTTAGATGTTCATGTGTGCGGAATAAAACTTCCTGTTCTTCTTTTGAATTCGTTTTTTCGAGGTCAGCATGATTTTCATTCAGCATCCTTTTGATCTTTCGGAGTTTGAGATAATTTAAGGCGGATTCAACTTGCTCATGAGTACGGTCCTCTTCCGCTTTCAAATAATTCATCAATTGCTGGTCATTGCCCCTTGCAACGGTTTTAATAAATTGTTCATAGGTCTGTTCGAATAGTTGTTTTTGATACCCTGTTGCCTGGCTATATTCTTTTCTCCAACGGTCGCTTTCTTCATAGGGAAAATTAAGTAGCGAAACAGTAAGCGCACTAATTTTTGGGTCGGGATGATAGACAAAATAATTTTTATTTACTTGTTGCGGGGCTGTTCGGATCTGCTCCTTGCAAATATTTATCAGCCTGAAAATATCGGGGTTATCCAATAGGCTTTCATCGATCATTTCTGAAAAAATATGATCAGCGATCAATTGCTCATCATCCCAATATCTTGTTCCAAATTCGAGGAGTATTCTTGCAAGCTCTCTTTCCTGCAATTCGTCTTTGAATAAAAGATTAAAAGTAGCATCATCGTAATCTGTTTCCTGCGCCTTCTTTGCATTTTCCTCATGGAGCCTTGCCTCTTCAAAGGGCAATGCCTTTTCCTGGGTTACGATCCGGTTGCGGATAAACTTATTTACAAGAGCATGTAAACCGCTTTCATCGATCTTCAGTATCTCAGAGCACTGTTTGATGTAATCCTGTTGTTTGGTGAAGTCCTCTGCTTTATTAATACGGGAAATGGTTTCGGCAATTTGATTGACAACCTCAGCTTTTTTATTTGAATCCGAGCCGGCATCCCTTAATGCAACATCAAGCTGAAATAAAATGAAATCTCTTTTATTTCTTTGAATAAATTCGCGAAAAACCGTCGGGCCAATCTTATTAACGTAGCTGTCGGGATCTTCGTTGTCAGGAATGAGAACCAATTTTACATTGAGCCCTTCTTCAAGCGCCATATCCAGGCCGCGCAGGGCCGCTTTTATACCAGCAGCATCGCCATCGTAAATAATTGTAAGGTTCTTGGTGTATTTTTTGATCAATCGCAACTGGTCCACAGTGAGAGAGGTTCCACCGCTGGCCACTACATTTTCGATACCCGACTGGTGAAGTGAAATAACATCCGTATAGCCTTCTACCAATAAACATTCATCTGACTTGTCAATTGCTTGCCTGGCAAAATAGGAGCCGTACAGAATTTTGCTTTTAACATAGATCTCATTCTCGGGCGTGTTAATGTATTTGGGAGCCTTATCGTTACTTTTTAAAATTCTTGCACCAAACCCAAGGACTTTTCCGCTATGATTGTGCACCGGGAAGATCACCCGACCGCGATAGTTATCCAGCAGTTGTTCATTACGATTTACAACCAATCCTGTTTTTAAAAGTAGTTCGGGATTGTATTGTTTGGCAATCGCTTCTTTTGCAAAAGCATCTCTCCGTTCAGGAGAATAGCCCAGCTGAAATTTTTTAATGACCTCTTCCCTGAAACCTCTTTCCTTTAAATAGCTTAGCCCAATGTCCTGGCCTTCTTCTGTTTCAAATAACTGCCTGGTGAAAAATTGCTGGGCGAAACTGTTGATGATGTATAGGCTGTCCGCAGTTTGTATTTGCTGGCGCTGTTCATCTGTAGTAAAGGTTTCCTGGATCTCAATTCCATATTTGCTGGCCAGCCATTTTAACGCCTCCACATAGCTATATTTCTCATGCTCCATGATGAAGCTGATAGCGTTGCCGCTACGCCCGCAACCAAAGCACTTATAAATTTCTTTTGAAGGGGAGACAGTAAATGACGGCGTTTTTTCGTTGTGAAAAGGGCAGAGACCTAAATAATTCGCGCCGCGTTTTTTTAATTTTACGAAACCTCCGACTATATCAATAATGTCAATTCGGCCAAGGATTTCCTGTATCGAACTTTGTGAGATCATGCGGAGGACAAATATAATCTTCCTTAAATTTCATTGGCCATAAAATGATAAGATGTTGGTAAATTCAAGAGATCTTCGAGGCCTCAGTCCTACTGATTTTCTAATTCCATGATCTTTTCAAAAACTTTCTCATATTCGGCGTTTTGGATGGCAAATTCATCACAAACTTTTTTGTAATCTGTCTCCGTTTGAAGGAATTTATTTTTGTCAGAATAAGTAGCAGGATCCGCCAGCGCAGTTTCGAGTTGTTGTTTTTTTTCGTTCAGCTTCGCGATCTTTTCTTCCAACTGCTGAAAAATTCTTTGTTGTTTCTGCAACTCTTTCTTAACCGCGGATTGTACTGATTTTACCGGCGATTTCGCAGATTCTTTCTGTTGATTATTACCACTTTCTTCTGTCTTACTCTTCAACTCCTGGCCTCCGAATCCCGACTGCTTACTGCCAACTGCTGACTGCTTACTGCCAACTGCCGACTGCCTACTGTCAACTGCCAACTGCTTACTGACCGCCGCCGACTGCCGACTCATTCTCTCTTTCCATTCGACATATTCATCGTAACCACCTTTAAACTCTTTTATTTTGTGATCTACTATTTCCCATATCTTATTCGCCGTTTTAGAAATAAAAAACCTGTCATGGCTCACCAAAATATAACTTCCTTCATACCTGTTTAACGCTTCAACAAGCAAGTCACTGCTGTGCATATCAAGATGGTTCGTTGGCTCGTCAAGCAATAAAAAATTCGCCTTGCTTATCATTGTTTTTGCCAGGGCCACTCTTGCCTTTTCACCGCCGCTTAGCACCCTGATCTTTTTTTCTACTTCATCGCCGGTAAAAAGAAAACAACCTAACAGGGTCCTTAATTCTAATTCAGTTTTCTGGCTGCCGCATTCTTTCATTTCATCCAGCACCGTATTGTTTATGTTCAATGCCTCCAATTGATGCTGGGCATAAAATGCTTCTTCCACGTTATGTCCCCACTTCCGTTCTCCTTTAAAGGTTTCTGTTCCGCCGATGATACGAAGCAAGGTCGATTTACCCTTTCCATTCGCCCCGATCAGTGCTATTTTATCGCCGCGGTCAATTTCGACCGACGAATGTTCAACTATGACGTTTTCTCCAAAGGATTTTGAAATATCTTTCAACTCCACCAATATTTTCCCGGGAGTTTTATCGACACGGAAATTGATCTTGATGTTCGGTCTTTCCACTTCCACATCTTCGATCCGCTCCAATTTTTCCAACCGCTTCAATGCCGATTGTGCCTGGGCTGCTTTTGTCGCTTTAGCTCTGAATCTTTCTATAAATCTTTCCTGCTGTCGAATAAATTCCTGTTGATTCTCATAAGCTCTTTGTTGCATTGCAATTCTTTCGGCTTTTTCTTTTTCATAGAAATCATAATTACCATTATAAATGTGAAGTTCTTTCTGATAGAGCTCAACGATCTTTGTCACCATGCGATTTAAAAAATACTTGTCGTGGCTGACTATTACCACCGATCCCTGGTAATGTTGTAAATATTTTTCAAGCCATTCAATGGAAGGAAGATCGAGATGGTTAGTGGGTTCATCCAGCAGTAAAAGATCGGGCTGCTGCAGGATCATTTTTGCGAGCAACACTCTCATTCTCCACCCACCGCTGAATTCATTATAGGGACGCTGCAGATCGCTGTTTGCAAATCCCAGTCCCTGCAGCACCTCCTCCGTTTTATGATGAATTGAATATCCACCGAGGGCGTCAAGTTCGTGAAGCTTATCGGCGTATTCGTGTAACAATTTGTCCTGCCCGTCCGGCAGGCGGGCATCCTCAGTTTTTTCCAATCGCGTACCTAGGTCTTCAATTTCTTTTTCCAGCTTAAGAACTTTTTCAAAAGCACCAAGTGCAACTTTCAAAATAGAATTATTTGTATCAAAACTTAGCAGGTCCTGGTGAAGATATCCAATGCTTGTTTCCCGGCTTCTTTCTATCGTTCCCTTTGACGGTTGGTATTCGCCTGCCAGTAGTTTTAGAATTGTCGACTTGCCAGTTCCATTGTACCCGATCAATCCGATGCGTTCATTGGGCTGAATATGCCAGGTAGCATCTTCCACAAGGGTGCGGGCGCCAAATTCAAATGTCACGTTTTGTAAACCTGCGAGCATAGTTGTGAATTGTGAATGGTCAATGGACAATGTGATATTCACCATTCACCATTCACAAAAATAGTTTGAATTATCTTTGATAAAATTTCTTTTCGACTATGAAAAAGGTCTTGCTGGTCTATCTGGTGTTGATCATTGGAATTATTACCTGGTACTACGCGGTAGGGAAGGAAAACAGGGTGTTTGACAATTCGAAAGCAACGGCCTTGAAGGTGAGCAAGCACAGTAAAGAGTTTAATCAATCAATGCAGGCCGTAATGGATAATTATTACGCAATGACCGGTGAATTCACAAATGGAGATACCGTTTCGATAAATACGTCCGCCGCCAAATTAAAAATTGCCCTTGACAGCCTTGAGATAAAGGAATTGAAGGCTGACTCCGCCATTTATGAAACGGCGGCGAGCATTTGGGAAGATGCAAAAGCAGAGATCAATGGAATGCAAACTGATCCTTCGCTCCAGGCCAAGAAAGAATCACTGAATCTTTTTTCAAATGAACTATTTACGCTCTTGCTAACTGTTCACTATGATCTTTCCAAACTTTACTGGCAGGAATGCTCTTCGGCATTTGGAGAAGATACTCCCGGCAACTGGATCAGCGAGAAGGAACTATCAAAAAACCCATACGTTAAAAACGATTGCGCTGTTGTGAAAAAAGTGATCAATTTTACGCCTGCTGATTCCACAGCAAAATGACGGCTGAATTATTTAATAATAACCTTGTCAAGAATCAACGCCTTTTCGTGATGCGAAAGAAGAAATAAATTATACCGGAGCTGGTAAGCTGTTGAGGGATCAACGTTCTTAAGTAATCCTCTTCTTGTTTCCTTTAAGTGCGTACAAGTATCAACTACAAAACTTTTGATCGCTTCCACGGATAAATGATCCATCTTATTTTTTATGTGCCAGTAAAAATTAAAAAGAAAATCGTCCTCGGGGAAAAAGTTTTCTCTGTACACGAGATACTTATTTTTTAGCAACAGGTAATGCATGACCTTTTGCTGCTCCCAGTTCATCGTTTTTATTTTATCAGCTGCCAGTTGCATACAATGCTGCAGGCTACAGGGCATATATAACGATAGTAAAAGATGTTGCTCATTTTGCAATTTAAGTTTATTCTTACGGCTGCAGAACCAGCTCCATTCACTTGGGAAATAATGATAAGCTGTACTTAGAACAAGGTTATCTTGTAGACCATCATCGATGATCATATCCTGGATATCGTCATAGATCTGCACCACCCGCATAACATCAAGCCAGCCTGGGATTTGAACGCTGAACATTGCCTGTTCCTTATCGGCGAGAGTACAACGAAGTTCCAGCAATTTCTCCTGCATATATGCTGTCTTTGATTCATGAAAGTGAAGAACCGAAGCCTCGTTATTTAAATGTCCCCTGTCTGAACTGTTGTCATGAACATCATGTAAAAAACTGGCGACACATGTGTTGCAGGATTCAGCGATGCGGTCAGCCACTTTATTCGCTTTCTCAAAACTCAATTTTCCAAGATATTCATTCATCAGGTATAGAAAATGATGAAGCAACTGGTAAAATTTTTGATAGCTGACATCATATTTCTTGTTGTGCTGATTCAGGATTTCCGGTGGCAATAATTGGTCGATTCGAAAACGATATTGCAGGCTAACTTTCTTTCCATTTAATTTCTTATGCAGGTGAAACTGTCGATCATTGTCTTCGATTAGCTTCTGGATAAATGGCTTGCCTGTCGCCGCAGCAAGGCCGTCGATGAACTCATCGCCGAAGAAAAGGGCCAGCGTGGTGATGTCAGCGAGATCAGTATCATGCCGGCGAAAAGGAGAAAGCCCAAGAAATAAATTGTTGTAAGCAAAAGCGCCCTTCTGGATCGTAGCCCATAGTTTATCGAATTCCCGCATTTCCCTGCACGATAACATGAAAGGTGAATTGGTAAACCATCGTTGCTGAATTTTGAATAGAGGCCACCAAATGATCTTTGAAAATTTACGCGATAGAATATGCCTTAACTCAGTGGTCCACGAAAATCTGTGGGAACCCGCATAGGCCTGCAAAGGAGCAGTATCCTGCTTTGAAAACGCGTGTTGGTTTTGGCGAAGTGGCATTTCGATCTTTGAGTTAAGATAAGCGATAGAATTGATTGATGCAATAGAATAAAAGTTTCTGATCGAAGGGACGTATGCTAATTCGATATTTTCTTTGCCGAAAACAAAGTCCATGGATAGGCCATCATGTTATTCAAATACTTTGACTGCCACTGGTATTCAGGATGGATCTTATAAAATGTTGAGCCAATAAAATTGCCACCACAAGGATGACCCATGTGCGCCCATAATTGCATATTCTTTGCCAGTTCGGCAGTAGTGACTTTCCCCTGCACTGCCCCCATGGGATAATAAGGAGCGAGACTCCACTCCGCACACCCTTTTGCATCTTCATCGATGTGCCCACAGATCACGCAGCGGTTATTGGCATTTGCGTTCTGCAATGCATCCACATGATCTGCTTCAACCTGCTTACCAACGTCTGCATCCAGCTTCCCTTTCAAATTGATCAGCACCAATTGCTCCATGCGCTTTTTTCTCGCGTTGGGCGAAGTTGTCGCATCATTAACACTAAATGTGGTTTCTTCTTTTATCAATTTGGGGTCGCTGGGAAAATTCGACCCGATCATGGCTGTGTCTTTACTCCGCCAGACACGATAATCTTTTAACCCTAATTCAAGCTTTGCCACTTCATTTGTTTTTGTATCACCGATCAGCCAGTCATTGGCATACCCACCGTTATTACCTGTGGCAAAAGTTTTTATCACATCATCGATACTGTTGCTGTACTGTGCAGCTTTTCTTGCGCGCATGAATTCCGGCAAACCTGTTGAATCAAATAAATTGAATCCTGTAATTGTCGTCTCAGTGATAAGTATCCCATTATCCGTGATAACAAAATCATCACCACTGTGAATAAAGCCAGGCATGCAATCCATGAGCATGTGGTGTCCATGTTCGGGAACAATGTCTGCAATTACATTCCAATGCTGGCCTATGATGTATTCTGTCCAGTTGTTATGGCCGATCACTATCTTACCATCCTTTGTATAACTGCCTGTGGCGATAAATGCACTGCAATTGCCGGGAGCCTTATTATTTCCGCTGCCAGCTTTTGCAAGATTGTCAAGCATGGGTGCATAATAAAAAGCTAATTCCTCTGTGGCGTTGTAAGCCGTCAGATCAAGGCTATCATAATTTTTATTCTGCGCATGCAATCCTTCAACGATGCCATTGATCTCATCTTTATATTCACGGTCAAGTTTATCCCATAAAAAATTTTTTGCCGCACTGCGATAGAACTGCCAGTCGCGATGCGTGTCATGCTGAAGAAGATAAGCCACGGACTGAATACTCGTATCAATATCGTTTGCCAGCAGGTAACCATGCTGATAGCCGATGTCGGAAGGCGAACCTTCAAGGTGTACGTATATCCACCCATTCTTATTTTCTCTTGATGCTTTTGTTAGGCGATTAGGCTTAGATTGTTTCGAATTTGAGCAACCAAGGACAATGATGGTAGCAGCAACGTAAAGAATGGATCTTCTTCTCATGGTGACATTGTTTTAGCAGTAATGTTGAAGCTAAGAAACTTCCAGGTATGATCAGTTTTTAAACAAACCCAACACGGTCGCCAGCTTTTCTTTCAGGTCTTTCCGTGCAACGATAAAATCAAGAAAGCCATGCTCAAGGACAAATTCACTGCGTTGAAAACCTTCGGGCAGATCTCTTTTGATCGTTTCCTTGATCACTCTTGGGCCGGCGAAACCAATAAGTGCTCCGGGCTCTGCGACGTTTAGATCACCCAGCATACCGAACGATGCTGAGATACCACCAAATGTGGGATCGGTCAATAATGAAATATAAGGAAGTTTGGCGTCGCTGAGCTGAGACAACTTACCGCTTGTTTTTGCTAATTGCATCAATGAAAAAGCGCTTTCCATCATTCGGGCTCCGCCACTTTTACCAATTACCAAATAGGGAAACCTGTTTTGTATGCAATAATCAACTGCCCTTGAAAACTTTTCCCCCATCACACTTCCCAGCGAGCCACCAATGAATTCAAAATCCATGCACGCGATCACAATGTCATGTCCGTTTAGTTTCCCCGCTGCTACCCGCATGGAATCCTTGAGATCGGTTTTGGCCCATATCTCTTCCAGGCGTTTCTTGTACGGCTTCAGGTCGGTAAATTCGAGATAGTCTACGCTGCGGATGTTTTCAAAAAGTTCTGTGAACTGTTTGTCGTCGAACAAAATATCGTAGTACTCAGAGCTTCCTATGCGATGATGGTAACCACACTTAGGGCAGACAAATAAATGATCACGCAATTCAGATACCGTACAGATATAATTGCATTCAGGGCATTTGGTCCACAGCCCTTCCGGGGTTTCCTTTTTTTCTGAGGTCTTGGTATTGATACCTTTCTTGATGCGTTTGAACCAACTGGTTTTTGTTTCCTCGGTTTTCCCCTCTTCACCGGTCAAATTCGCATCAAAATCTTCAACTTGCTTGGCCATCAGTTCAAGATTGGTGAGTCACAAATATAGGGAAGGTTTTCGTTTGGGGTTTTTTGTTTTTGTGACCGGCTTCTACAATTCTATTCGGCGTCCGTTGTGTCACTCACTTGTACGTCTGTACCGCTACGCAGCAATTGGGGATCTGTTGCCTAATCGCAAGAGTCCGTTACTCACACCGCCCTGGTGAACAGGTAGCAGCCGAACCTTAGTAGAAAACCAGTCCTATACTGTGTCAACCTTATTACATAACGTTCATTGACGAGTTAAATAAGGTAATAAGGTCGTTTTACGCTGATTTATTTTTCTACTAAGGTTTCTGGCGATCGAACACTCGGCCAATATCCAAAGTCAATACAAGCCGAAGAAGTCTATCAATGTATTTTTTCCAATAAAACTATTGGGATTTCATTAATGCCCGTCCACTCACTTGCAATATAGGCATAGTTTCCAGGAAAGGTGTTAAGGTCAATTTTATTAAATATTCTCTGCCAAGTGGTTTTCCACTTCTGATTTCCAAAAGTGGTAGCATTGTGTTGCGTCAATCCATTTCAAACTTTGACCGACGTTGGCAAGGACGAACTTAATTGAATTAGCTTTTAAGAGTTCTCTCAAATCATTTCTGGTCAAATAAGAAATTCTTTTAGCTTCAATATAACCTTCTTGTGTCCACAAATTTTGTAACGGAATTGTTGTGACTATTTTCTCAGGAAAATTCATTTTTTAAGTCTTTGGTCGATTACAAACGTATACATAAAAAAGAAAAAGTTCCCGTGAAGGAACTTTTCAAATATCCAATATCAAATATCCAATATCAAATCAACCCTTCTTATCAGGCTTTACCGTTGATTTAGTTTTAATATTCTCTTTTCTTTCTCCTTTCAAAGTAGAAGCAAATTTCACAGCTTCATATGCATTCAACAAACCACCAGTGGTGCTTAGTTCGCTCATATCAACCTCAGTATCGCCACCCGGAACTTTCACCTTTACATCCGGCTTGACAGAAGATTTTTCAATCACATATTTTACCTGCTCGGCTGAAAGATTTGGATAATATTCCAGTATTAAAGCAGCCACACCGGCCACGACGGGTGAGGCCATACTCGTTCCCTGTGCTTCACCGTATGTGTTACCACCAGGAATTGTTGAGTAAATTTTTACACCCGGCGCAAATACATCTACTTCTTTTTTCCCGTAGTTAGAAAAACTTGCGGCAAGACCGCCCAACTGAGGATCGCCACTTGCGCCTACAGTGATCCAGTTGCTGGCTCTTTTTCCATCGCTCTTATAAACAGGTGTAGGAAAATTCCAGGCAGTGTCAATATCAGCCGCGTCGTTTCCCGCTGCGTGTATTAACAGTACGCCTTTGCTTTGTGCATAGCGAACGGCGTCATCAACCCAATCTTTTTGAGGAGAAAACCCTTTTCCAAAACTCATGTTGATCACTTTCGCTCCATTGTCGACCGCATAGCGAATAGCAAGAGCAATATCTTTATCATGCTCATCACCATCAGGCACTGCACGCACCATCATGATCTTTACATTGTCATCAATGCCATCAATGCCTATTCCATTGTTTCTCGCCGCAGCAATGATACCTGATACATGGGTACCATGAAAAGGTGTGCCAGCCATCACATCATTATTGCCATAGAAGCGATCGTTGAAATCGTTGTAATTATCTTTTACGATATTACCACGATAATCAGGCGGTGCTTTTTCGGCCGATTCCATTTTCCGGATCTCTCCCTGCAGATCTTCAAGAATTTGAGCGTTGGTGATATCATTATTCTTGTTGAGACTGCAGATATACGTCATCGTCTGTTTAAGCTTTTGCGCCGTGATAGAACCGGGATTGTATCCTTCCAGGTCCTTGCAATTGTATTCCTTCTTTTTTAAATCAAGCTGGATAATTGAATCACCGGCGATCATGTCCTTTTCGATTTGCTGATATTTTTCAAGTAATGAAAGGTCAACCTCGCCAACTACATCTTGTTTGGCCCTTAACCAAACATTATACTTTTCCTGGTCTTCTTTGGACAGGGTTGAAGGATCTGTTACATTTTCAAATTTGTCTTTATCTGCATGATAAACCCGTGCTGCTTCATAAGAATCTTCTTTGACATTTTTTCCATCGCGACCGCCAAGGAAGTTCCACCCATACACATCGTCTACATAACCGTTTTTATCATCATCAATACCATTTCCGGGGATCTCACCGGGATTATGCCACAAAATCGGCTTCAGGTCTTCGTGTGTTGTATCAACACCGGAATCTATAACCGCAACTATGATTGGAGTACTTTTTTTGCCTTTCAAAAAATCGTAAGCTTGATCAAGGCCGATCCCATAATAACCACTTGTTTGTTTGCTGAGCAGGTGCCATCCCCTCGGTACCTCTGTCTTCACGGAAGTTTGCGCAAAACCATTTGCGAACATAAGGCCTGCAATGAGCAATAAGAAAAACCGATTAAATAGTTTGATCATTTGCTGTTTTTTAGTTCAGAAAAAAATAAAGACTGTAAAATTAGTAGAAACGAGCATGTTTCATGCCGCAAGTAAACAAGAATGCGCTTTTTTATGAAACCATTCATACTTTTCTCAAAAAAAAACCCGACCGAAGCCGGGATTTTATATGGACGGTGTCTTATGACTATTGGTTGCTTACTTTCATCTCTACACGTCTGTTCAAAGCCTGCTCAGCCTGGGTTTTCCCATTATTTAACGGTCTGTTAGGCCCATAGCCAACGGTATTTAAACGAGATGGCGCAATTCCTTTTTTGATTAGATAATCCTTCACCGTTTTTGCGCGATCGCGAGACAGTTTCATATTCCAATCATAGTCTGCATTATTGCTGGTATGACCCTCAATTAATAATTTAATTTCTTGATTCTGCTTAAGAACAGCTACAACCTCATCGAGTACTTTTAATGATGCCGGCAGCAAGGTTGCTTTTCCTTCCTGGAATTGAATCCGGCGCGCGGCAAATGTTACCTTTTCTACGATTTCTTTTTGAACAGGCGCGCAACCGTTGTTTTCTTTTACACCCTTGACCGTGGGACATTTGTCTTCTTCGTCGTTGACGCCATCGCCGTCAGTATCTGGCACTGGGCAACCATTGTAGCGAACGACCCCGGCCACCGTTGGACATTTATCTTCTTCATCATTTACACCATCCCGGTCTGTATCAGGGATCGGACATCCATTATAACGGGCAACTCCTGCAACCGTCGGGCATTTGTCTTTATCGTCGGCAACACCATCTTTATCGGTATCAGGTGCGGGGCAGCCATGACTACTCAACAAGCCTGCTTCATTTGGACATTGGTCATCTTTGTCGGCAATGCCATCGCCATCCTTATCAGGACAACCACCTGTAATGGCGGGACCCGCCTCGGTTGGGCAGGCATCCCTATCATCGGCCACACCATCTTTATCCTTATCTTTTAATTTGGGCTCGGCAACTTTTTCTTTTCCTAAAAATATCCCCAGGGTACCGCCGATCACTTTGTGGTTAAGATGTCCAGGGTAGGAAGGTGTATAAAAATCGCTCAGGCCGCGGCTGAAATTGGCCGTGAGAAAAACGTGGCCGATCTCAAATCCCGCGAGCGCATTCATTCCGAAATCAAAGGTTTTGTATTGACCCGCTTTGTTTCCCACTGATAGGTCACTATTTTCATTGCTCTTGAAATCACCGTTGTAATAAACTGTGTCGGACTTCTCTGTTCCGTTATAGAAGAAGGAAATATAGGGTCCCGCACCAAACATCAATTTGGCTTTCTTTCCCAGCGGAGCTTTGAAAACAAAATTCAATGGCATGTCCATATAATTAATGAACTGCGAGTAGGTGTAAGTCTGAATAGTGGCGTTAGAGTCGTAAGGAGACTCATATTTTCTCCCCTTATTATAAAAGAATACGCCGGGCTGAAAATAGAATTTTGATCCAGGGGCAAGTCTCAGATCAGCAATAAATCCAAAGTGCATCCCTGTACGTGATGAATAATTATGACGAATTGAATCCCAGTCGGGAAGGTCATTCGTTTCTTTTACAGAGGAACTATTCACACCACCCGCGAGGGCAACGCGGAACTGGGCATAGGTATTCAAAGCAAAAAGGAGAACTATAAGCAGAACAAGTCCTGATTTTTTCATGGTCATGGATTTGGTTTGTCAAAGGATTTCCGCCACGGCGGACAGGTATTAAACGTAAAATTTCGAAGAAAATTTTATAAGTCAAACTTAATGGCCTGGGCAAGAGGAAGGTTAGCGCTATAATTTATGGTATTTGTTTGCCTGCGCATATAATTTTTCCAGGCGTCACTGCCGCTTTCACGCCCGCCACCTGTCTCTTTTTCTCCGCCAAAAGCGCCCCCGATCTCAGCGCCGCTTGTACCAATATTTACATTCGCGATCCCGCAATCACTGCCCGCGTGAGACAGGAATTGCTCGGCTTCGCGGAGATTTAACGTCATGATAGAAGAGGAGAGACCTTGGGGAACATTGTTCTGGATACCTATGGCCTCGTCAACATTTTTGTATTTCAGCAGGTATAAAATAGGGGCAAATGTTTCTTGTTGCACAATTTTAAATTGCGGTTCCACCTCGGCGATACAGGGCTTTACATAGCAACCACTTTCATAACCATCCCCATTCAATATTCCCCCTTCGATAATGAACTTCCCGCCTTCAGCCTTACATTTCTCAATGGCTTCAATGTACATTTTCACTGCTTCCTTATCTATCAGTGGACCAACAAGATTCTTCTCAGATAAAGGATCGCCGATGGTCAATTTTTTATAGGCAGATACAAGTCGTTCTTTCACCGAAGCGTAAATTTCTTCCTGTACAATTAGTCGTCGCGTAGTTGTGCACCTCTGGCCCGCGGTGCCTACGGCGCCAAACACGGCTCCCCGAATCGCAATATCAATGTCTGCATTTTTTGAAATGATGATGGCATTGTTGCCGCCCAATTCAAGTAAAGCCCTTCCTAACCGAGATGCAACTGCAGTACCGACAGCTTTGCCCATCCTGGTAGACCCTGTGGCAGAAATAAGTGGGATCCTCTT
>Ga0070683_100000324_pt1 | contig 32972 bp, 27 predicted proteins | sample KBSC713LmetaG_FD_64662 | JGI IMG/M metagenome (GOLD analysis project Ga0070683, IMG submission 64662) | Corn rhizosphere microbial communities from Kellogg Biological Station, Michigan, USA - KBS C7.1-3L metaG | ecosystem: Host-associated > Plants > Roots > Rhizosphere ... | reverse complement strand
GCTGGCGAGCCGGGTCACGGCCGGCGCCTTCCACGAGCTGCCCCACGGGGTGCCCCAGCTGCTCTACCTCGCCGTTCTTCCCTACCTCGGGCCCGAGGCCGCCGAGGAGGAGCTGCGGCGCGGCCGCGAGGACCTCGAGCGCTACCGGCGCGGCCTGCTCTGAGGCGCTCCAGAGGATCATGTAGGGTTGGCCGCCGCCTAGAACGGTAGCATTCCCCCCGGTACACAAACGTTCAACAGGGTACGTTTCATGCAAACTGTTCAGAGCGGGGAACTCAGCAGCGGCCAACCGAGCCTGATCGCGCTCCATGGGGCGCTATCCTCGGTTTATGGAGGTACTGCCGGGTCACCTGGAGCGCTTGCCTGCGGGCGGCGATCGCTTCCAGGCGGAGCTCCTCTCGCGCGATCAGCGGGAGCGGATCCTGATGGCGATGTTCGAGATCGTCGCCAAGCGGGGTTACCAGGGAACGACGGTGGAGCTGATCGTCAAACGCGCCGGCGTCGCCCGGGCGACCTTCTACGAGAACTTCGAGAACCGCGAAGCCTGCCTGCTGGCGGGCTTCGAGGAGACGGTCGCCGACGCCCGCGCCCAGGCCGAGCCCGCGGTCGCCGCGGCGAAGGAGTGGCCGCAGAAGGTCGCCGCCGCGATCGCCGCCCTGCTCGACTACGTGGTCGCCGACCCGGCTCGCGCCCGCACCTGCCTGGTCGAGACGGTGAGCGCCGGCCCGCCGGCACTCGAGCGCTACGAGCAGGCGATGGCGAGCTTCGCCCCCGCCCTTGCCGCCGGCCGCGCCTACACATCGGAGTCCGCCCGCCTGCCGGAGACCCTCGAGGACTCGATCGTCGGCGGCATCGTCTGGATGGTCCATCTGCGCCTGCAGCGCGGCGAGGTCGACCAGATCCCCGCCCTGTTGCCAACGATGCTGGAGTTCTCCCTCGCGCCCTACCTGGGCGAGACCCGCGCCGCCGAGATCGCCGCCACGGCCGCTGGTTTCGCCAATCCCTCCTAGCCTCGGCGCCGTCGTCCCGGCCGGCGTCGGAGGGCCGGCGCTGATGCTCGCGGTCGCCGACCCCGGCTCCGAGCGCGGGCTGATCTGCGCGACGATGCTGGGGCTGGTCGGGCGGCGAGGCTGCGCCGAGCTCGCGCTGGCCGATCTCGAACGCGCGGCCGGCATCACCGCACACGAGTTCCACGCCCATTTCGCCAGCCTCGAGGACTGCTTCGAGGCGATCTGGACCGAGATCGACGCCGAGCTGCGACGGCGGATGCACGCCGCCTACCAGGCCGAGGAGGAATGGCGGGCGGGCCTGCGCGGGGCTCTCGCCGCCGCGGTCGAGCTGTTCGTCGCCGACCCGCCGGCGGCGCGCCTCTACCTGGTCGAGGCGAGCGCCGTCCAGCCGCTGCGGCGCACCCGGTCGCTGGAGGCGCTGGCGGAGATGCTCGACCGCGCCCCCCGCCGCGACGACCTGCCCTTCGCCGATCCCCGCCTGCTCGCCGAGGCACTGGCGGGCGGGGTGTGGAGCACGGCGGCGGGACTGGTGCGCGACGGCGGGGTGGTGGCGCTCGAGGCGGCGCTGGGGGAACTCACCTACCTCTGCGTGCTGCCGTTCTGCGGCCGTGAGGCCGCCGAAGAGGAGTTGCGGCGCTCCTAGTCACCCCCACATGGGAGGCGGAATGCCGTCGCCGCGGCCCCGGGATGGCGTCGGGATCTATCCTGTGAAGGTACGTGGCCACTGGATCGAAAGCCCCCGGGTCGGGGGCTGAGCCGGAGCGCCTGCGCCGCCTCCACGGCGGCCGGCACAGCCTGCCCGCCGAGATCGTCGCCCACAACCAGCGCGAGCGGCTGCTGGCGGCGATGGCAGCGGTCTGCGCCGAGCAGGGCTACAACCAGGCGACGATCTCCCACATCACCGAGGCGGCCGGGGTCTCCCGCCGCACCTTCTACGAGCACTTCGAGAACAAGGAGGAGTGCTTTCTCGCCGCCTACGACGCCCTCGACTCCCACCTGGCGACCCTGCTGAGCGATGCCGGCGGCGCCGCGGGGGACTGGCCCGACCGGGTCGCCGCCGGCCTCGCCGCCGTGATCTCCTACCTCGCCTCGCACCCCCGCTTCGCCCGCCTCTACCTGCTCGAGGCCGCGGCGGTGGGGGAGGCGATGGTGAGCCGGCGCGAGGCCAGCGCCGAGCGCCTGGTCGAGCTGCTGCGGGAGGGGCGGGCCGCCGCCGGCCGCCGCGACCTCAACGAGGGGGTCGAGGAAGCGCTGGTCGGCGGCATCTTCACCCTGCTCGGCCGCCGCATCGTCGCCGGCCGGGCCGAGACCCTCGGCGAGCTCCTCCCGGCCGCGCTCGAGTTCGCGCTGGTGCCGTTCCTAGGCATCGACGAGGCGCGCGCGGTCGCCCGCCGCCACACCGCCTGAGCGAAAACGATCCGGTACCCCCGGGCACGTTAGGGTGCCCAACGTGGACTCGAGCGCGCAGGAGCGGCAGCGCATCCAAGGTGCCCTGAAGGCGCTCTGCGCCGCGCGGGGCTACGCCGGGCTGGAAACGACCGAGGTCTGCGGGGCCGCCGGCGTATCGGAGACCGAGTTCCACCGGCACTTCGCCGACCTCGACGAGTGCTTCGCCGTCGTGGTCGAGGAGGGCACCGCCGGCCTGCTCGCCTTCGTCGGCGGCGCCTTCCTCGAATTCGAGAGCTGGCGCGAGCGCTTCCGCGCCTGCGCCTGGGCCCTGCTCGACTACCTCCGCGCCGACCCCGAGTGGGCGCGGCTGATGGTCACCGAGACCCCCGAGGCCCCGCCGCGGGCGCGGGCGGCGCGAGAGGGGGGGATGGAGGCGCTGGCGACCCTGCTCGACCTCGCCCGCGGCGAGATCGAGGACCCCGGCTCGATTCCCCCCGACACCGCCAGCCACCTCGCCGGCGCGATCTACAGCCGCGTCCAGCTCGCCGTCGAAGCCGACGGCCTCGCCCACGGCGAGGAGCTCGTCCCCGAGCTCCTCTACGTCGCCGTCTCGGCCTACTTCGGCCCCGAGGCCGCCCTCGAGGAGCTGGAGGCGCCGCGCCCGCAGCCCGGGGGGTGCGGATGAAGCGGCAGGGAGCCGGGCCTCGCCGCCGGCTTCTCGACGCCATCGCGGAGTCCGTCTACCGGAACGGCGCCGCCGCCACCAGCGTCGCCACCGTGCTCGAGCTCGCCGGGGTGTCGCGAGCAACCTTCTATCGCCACTTCGACAACAGGGAAGACTGCCTGCTCGCCGCCTATCGCGACTCCGTCGGGCGCCTGCGGCAGCGTCTTGCGCCTGCGCTCGACGCTCCTCCCCCTGGCAGCGCAAGCTCCACCGAGCGCCTGCGAGCGTTGCTGGAGGTCTCGCTCGACTTTGCGGCGGAGGAGCCCGCCGCGGCCCGCCTCGTCCTCGTCGAGGCGCTCGCCGCCGGCCCCCGCATACGCGAGGCCCATGACCGGCTCGTTCTCGAAGCCGAGGATGCGGTCGAGCGGCTCCTGCTCGGACCCGACCCGGGGCCCTCGCTGCAGCTGCCGGCGGCCGCCCTGCTCGGCGCGGTCTGGGGCATCGTGTCGACCCGCCGCAGCATCGCCCGCTCCGACCCCGACCGGCGGGCGCTCGTCCCGCTCCTGCTCGAATGGCTCGGGGCCTACCTGCTGCCGGTTGGTGCGCGGCCGCTCGAACGGTCCCAGTGGGCCCGGCTCGGGAGAGGGCTGCGCCACGCCCTCGAGACTTCCCCGGCCGGGCTGCAGACGAGCCCGTTCGGGCCGGGGGCCATGCCCACGGCGCCACCGGCCCGCGGGCGCCTCCTCACCGCCACCGCCGCGATCGTCGCCCGCCGGGGGTATGCGGCGCTCACCGTCTCCGACATCGTCGCCGCCGCCGGGGTCACGCGCGGGGTCTTCTACGGCGAGTTCCGCAACAAGGGCGATGCCTTCGACGCCGTCCAGACCCAGATCCTGCGTGAGAGCATCGCGGCCGCTGTATCGGAGTTCGTCCTCCCGGAGAGCTGGCCGGAGCGGGTCTGGGGAGGCCTGCGGGGGATGCTGGGGTATGCCGGAGCGCACCCGGAGCTGACCCGGCTCGGGGTCGTCGAGACCTTTGCCGCCGGGCCCGCGGCGATCCGGCGCGCGCACGAGTCGCGGATGTCCTTCGCCCTCTTCCTCGAGGAAGGGTTCCGTCTCTGCCGCGCGTGGACTTCGAGCCGGCTCGTTGCCGAGGCGATCGCCGGCGGCGTCTTCGGGCTGATGCGCCGGCAGCTGGTCTGCAGCTACGCGAGCGAGATGCTCGAGGTGCTTCCGGCAGCGAGCTACGTCACCCTTGCGCCCTTTCTCGGCGCGTCCGCGGCCCTGGAGTTCGTGCAGGCGGAGGCCCGGCGGGCTCCGCAAGGATCTCGACCAGCGTCGCCACCCTCTCCCGCACCTCGGGCACCAGGCTGTAGCACGATGCTGGTCGCCCCTGGGTGAGCCCGTCGCTTTCGCCGCGATGCTCACGGACGAGCCCGAGGACGGCGAGCGCGTCGAGGTGCCGGCGCAGGGTCGCCTCGCTGGCGTGCCCGATCTCGGCCAGCTCCCTGATGCTGGCGTACTCGCCGGCCGAGAGCATCCGCAGCATCCGCAGCCGGACGGGATGGGCGACGACGTCCATCCAGGTGCGTATTTCCCTACCGTGCTCTTGACTCATCCCGCCTGCGCCAAAAACGATATTTCGCTGTTCGTGGGTCAGTCTGACCCGCTCGGACATCGGTCCGCACGGCGAGGTGAACAACTGCGGTTCGGCTTTCCGGCCCTTCGGGCGGCGTCGTGCCCGCCGCAATGCGACGGCCGGGCGCACCGAGCTGTCGGTTTTGCTCCAACTCTTCTCGAAACCGTTGCCCCCGCCCCCCGCTTGGACCAGGGTCGCCCTTCCCCGGTGCACGGGGACGTAAAACCATCACAAGGAGATGACAGTGAACAACACCAACAAGTCCAGGCGGGCATTTGCAGCGGTTGCCCTGACCGCCGTCGCCCTCTTCGCGCTGACGGTCGGCAGCTCGCTCGCCTCCGCGGCGACTTTCAGCGACACCGCGCACGGCATCAAGTTCTCCGGCAAACTCACTGTGCTCAAGAACGGCGGCTCGGGCAAGACCTGCACCATCGGTGAAAGCCAGGGCGGCAGCGTCGGCAGCAGTAGCTACTGGGCCAGGATGTCGAACTGGGTCAGTCTCATCGCCTCCTGCGAAGGCGGCGGAACGTTCACCTTCGGTGCGATGGGAGCGGCCACCGGATCCCCCGGTGCCTTCCAGCTCAACCTTCTTACTAATGCCGAAACCCAACAAAGCACCTTCGGCCCCTGGGAACAGAGCACGTCGGCAACGGTGCCTTTCACCAACGCCACCGAATCGACGCCGTCTCAGATCACCTTCTCCAACACCAAACTCGGCGTCCTCATCGCATCTCCACACGAACCGATTTCCGTATCCGGCACCCTCAACGTAACCACCCTCAGCGGAGGCGTCCTTACCCTCAGCTAGCGGTGCAGCGGGGCTCGAAGGCGCCTCACGCGCCTTCGGCCCCGCGCTACTTCGGTCCCGAGGCCGCCCTCGAGGAGCTCGAGGCCCCGCGCCCGCCGCGGGCGACCTCGTAGGCGCGCTCGCGCCCCAGCAGCGGGCAGAGGACCAGGTAGGCCAGCAGCGGCAGCGCCGCCGGCAGCGCCGCCGGGCCAGTGGAGCGCAGGCGGTCGTAGATCACCGCGTCGATCGTCGCGATCATCGCCTCCTTCTGCCAGCCGCTCAGCTGCCCGCCGCCGCCGACCCGGGAGACGACGACGTCGAGGATCTCCTCCCAGGTGCGGTCGCGCTCGGCGATCGCCGTCGGGCCGACGGCGTAGGCCTCGACCCCCCGCAGCAGCGCGAAGCCCGGCTCGAAGGCGAGGAAGGAGAGCACCGCCTCGAGCGCCGTGCGCACCGAGTCGGTCCACTCCGAGGCGCGGCGCAGCGCCGGCAGCGTCGCCGCCACCATCTGCGCGCCGCTCGAGTCCAGCGCCGCGAAGAAGGCGTCCTCCTTGCTCGCGAAGTGCTGGTAGAAGGTGACTTTGGAGACGCCGGCGGCGGCGGCGATGTCGGCGATCTTGGTCGGCCCGTAGCCGCGCTCGGCGACAGCGGCGGCGAGGCCGCGGACGATCCGCTCGGGCGCCATGTGGCCGGCCAGCGACCCGCTCGGCCGGGCGGCGCGGCGCCGGAAGCCGGGTCGGGTCAGCGGCGCCGGCGGCGGCTGCAGGCGCAGCGCCCACTCGCCGAGCTGCTCGGTCAGCCCCTCCAGCCGGGGCTTGCGGCCGCGTCCGCCGAGGCGGCGGTAGATGACGTGCTGGGTGGTGCCGAGGACCGCGGCGCCCAGCTCGGCCGCTTCGGGCCCCTCGAGCTCGCCCGCCCACAGCTCGCCCGCCACCCCGACTTCTCGGGTCAGCACGTCGCGGGCGCCGAAGCCGGCCAGGTAGCTCTCCACCAGCGCCAGCCGCGCCGCCGCCGGCTCCTCGGTGCCGGCGCCGACCAGCGCCCCCAGCGCCCCACGGGCGCGCTCGGGCCACTCGCCGGGGCCCCGCAGCGCTTCGGCGAAGCGCACCCCGCCTCCGCGCAGCACCGCGGCGATCACCGCGCAGAAGCATTCTTCCTTGCTCCTGAACTGCTGGTAGAAGGTCCGCCGCGAGATCCCCGAGATCGCCACCAGGTCCTCGATCGTCGTCGCCTGGTAGCCCTTCTGCTCGACCGCGGCGACCATCGCGCCGAAGATCCGCCGGCGCTGGTTGAGCTCGACCTCGGCCGCCGACCTGCCGTGCCCCGGAGGCAGCTTTTGCTCCCGCAGCTCGCTCGCTCGCCCCCAAGGCGTCCGCACCATGGCCGCGGCACTGTAACCGCTCAACATCGGACCGCTTCCGCGTCCAGCGGGAGCCCGAAAGCCATGTCCTCAACCGTACCCCCTTACCCGCCATAGGACAAGCTTTTTCGCTTTACAAGGCCAGAAATTATGCCTGAACAAAATTTGTTCGCCGAGGTACTTGCACATCTGTCCCCATTCGTTTACAGTCTCGGCACCCTCGCGTGACCGATCGGCAACGCTCGGCCCGCGCGACGGAGAAAAAAGGGACGAGCCTCGGGGCCGTGGGAACGGCCGGGCAGGGGCTCCAGGGAGAGGAGAATCAGTGAAGGGATCGGCAAGCTTCGCCCGTCGCAACCACCCCGCCGCCAAGCGCGGCCTCTTCGGGCTGGCCTGCCTCTGCCTCCTCGCCCTCGTGGCGTTCGACGGGACCGGTGCGCCCGCGGCCGGGGCGAGCGAAGCCTGCGAAAACGAAGCGGTCCGCCTCGAACAGCACTCGACCTACCTCCCCGACTGCCGCGCCTTCGAGCAGGCGAGCCCGATCGACAAGCACGGGACTGACGTCATGCAGTACAGCGCTCGCACCCGCGCCGCCGCCGACGGCAGCTCGGTCCAGTTCGCCTCGCTGGGGGGCTTCGCCGACGTCGCAAGCATGGGAATCGCCGCCGAATACATGAGCCTCCGCGACCCCGAAGCCGGCGCCAACGGCTGGACCACCCACGCCATCACCCCTGGCAACCTCGAAGGCGCCAGTTTTCTCGACAACTCCCAAGGCCTTGAATCCCGCTACACCGAGCCCTTCTCGCCCAACCTCGACAAGGGCGTCTTCCTCACCACGACGCCGCTCACCCCGGGCTCCCCCCTCACCAACCCGATCCCCAAGCTCTACCTGCGCGACGCCCTTCACACCCCGGGCGCCGGCCACTACCAGCTGCTCACCGACTGCCCCGGCTGCGCCACTAACCGCCAGCAGACGCTCGCCGTCGCCGCCACCACTGGCACCTACACTCTCAGCTTTGAAGGGCAGACCACCGCGGCGATTCCCTTCGCCGCCGAAGCTTTCGAAGTCCAGACCGCCCTTGAAGCCCTCTCGACGATCGGCGCCGGCAATGTCTCGGTCGCCGGCGGCCCCGGCAACGAAGACGGCTCGGCTCCCTACGTCGTCACCTTCGAAGGGGCGCTCTTCGGCGCCACGGTCCCCCTCCTGGGGAGCGACACCGGCGGGCTCGCCGGTGGCACCGCGACCGTCGCCACCAAACCGCTGGTCGAAACCCCCAACTCGCCGCCGGCGGTAGCCGGCACCTCGGCTGACTTCAGCCACATCATCTTCGAGTCAGAACTGAGCCTCACTTCGGACGTCCCGCTCTGCTCTCCCACCCTCTTCGGAGAAGAATGCCCGAAGCACCTTTATGAGTGGGCAGATGGGCAGCTCTCTCTCGCCGGCATCCTCCCCGCTGGCGAGGGAGGCGGGCCCGCTCCCAACTCGCAGGCGGGTCGAGGCGCGATGGGGAATCAATTCGGCGGCTCCACCCCCCACTACACCCCCAACACGATCTCCCGGGACGGCTCCCGCATCTTCTTTACCGTCATCAACGAAAACCCGGAAACCGGGCAGCTTTACATGCGCATCGACAACGGCGAACCCGATGCCCACACCGTGCGCATCACTGCCTCGGAGTCGAGTTCGCCGGATCCGTGTCAGTCGACTCCCTCGACCTGCGCTTCTGCGAAATACTGGGAAGCCACTCCCGATGGGTCCAGGGTCTTCTTCACCGACCGGGAACAGCTCACCGACACGCCCGGGTCCGGTCTATACATGTATGACGCGAGCAAGCCCGACTCAGCCCCAGATAACCTGACTCTTTTGTACGATAGCGAAGGCATCGGGGACGGCCAAGGATCTGGAGTCATCGGCGCTTCCGAAGACGGCAACTATGTTTACTTCATCCCCCCGCTCCCGGGAGGTAACGAGCAAAAAATCCTGGCATGGCACGAAGGTTCCGTTCATCAAGTGGCAATCACGCATAGTGATGATCCGGCCTATTTGGTCGCGGATAAACACTTCCACATCACCCCAAAGTTGGCACGTGTGTCTCCCGATGGCCGCCACCTGCTATTTGTCTCAACCGGCGGCACTGCCCTGCCCCACACCGGCGCGGGAGATAGCTGCATCGTTGTTTCAGAAATCGGCTGTCGGGAGGTCTACCTCTACGACGCCACCGCCAACGACGGTTCCGGCGAACTCACCTGTGTCTCCTGCCAGCCCGACGAACCCGCTGCTCCTGCAAACAGTGAAGCCACCTTCTTCACCCTTTTGGGCAAGGGATTTGCCCAAAAGGACTCTTATCTCAACCATCCTCTCTCCGACAACGGCCGCTACGCTTTCTTCACCACCGGTGAACCACTCGTCCCCGAGGACAACGACGGGGCCGCTGACGTCTACGAGTACGAAAGCGCCACTGGCGAAGTCCGCCTGATCTCTAGCGGCACCGACCCCGGCGGCTCCTATTTCATGGATGCCACTCCCGACGGTCACGACGTCTTCTTCGCCACCCGTCAGCGGCTGGTCGGCTGGGACAGCGATTCGGCCTACGATCTCTACGACGCCCGCATCGGCGGCGGCATGCCCGAACCGGTTCCCGTCCCGGCTCCCTGCAGCGGCCAGGTATGCCGCGGCGTGGCGCCTGCGCCTCCGCCCGAAGCCGGCGACGCCAGCGCGACCTTCGAAGGGCCTCCTTCGGCCAAGCCGAAACGCCACCGCCACAGGAAACATCATCACCACCATAAAGCCCATCATCACAAGCGAGCCAACAACGACCGCGGAGGTGCACGATGAAGACGACGAACCTGCGCCGCCTCGCGCTGCTCTGCGCCACCGCCTCCCTCGGTCTCTTCGGGATAACCGGCCAGGCCGAGGCCGACTTCGGCCTCGCAGGCTTCGACGGCCAGGCCGCGACCGGCCCCGCGCCCCAGCCCATCCCCGATCCCGAACACCCGACGAACCCTGGCAACTTCGCCCCGACCTACACCCAGGCAGGTGGTATCCCATACTCGCTCACCACGCAGTTCAACTTCAACACCCATCAACGCAAGTTCCCGGGTATTTTCGGCTTCGAATTGCAGTCGCCCGACGGGCCGACCAAGGACGTCTTCGTCGACGCTCCAGCCGGGCTGCTCGGCTCCGCCGCCACCCTGCCCAAGTGCGACCTTGGAGATCTCGCTTACGACGAAGGAACATCCAGTGGCCCACTCTGCCCACCTGGCTCCCAGGTCGGAGTCGCCAGGCTAGTGAGCCCGGTCAATCTCTTCTTTCTCGCCCCGACGATCGCCCAACCCCTCTACAACATGGACCCCGGCCCGGGTTCCCCCGCCCGCTTTGCCTTCAATTTCAGCGGAACGGTCGTCGTCATCGACGCCCGCCTGCGCGCCGGCCCCGACTACGGCGTTTCGCTCGAGAGCCACAACACCGGCGAGGGCACCGAAATCGACGGCACCGAAATCACCTTCTGGGGAGCGCCGGCGGCCGATGAACACACCCCAGAACGCGCTTGCGCGGGCGAACCCTCGCCGGCGCACTTCGGCCCCACCTGCGCCGCCGGCATCCCCGCCACCTCCTTCCTGCGTATGCCCACGTCGTGCACGGGCCCGCTACAGACTGACATCCATATCGATTCCTGGTTGAACCCGGGCGCGGTGTTGCCCGACGGCGGCGCCGACCTTTCCGACCCCAACTGGAAAAGCGCCTCCTACCTCAGCCATGAACCGGCGGGCCTCACGCCCACCGAACTCTCGGTCAAACTCTTCCCCGGTCTCGACCCGAGTGAATGGGGTCCGCCGGTCGGCGACACGGGCTGCGAATCGGTCCCCTTCGAACCGTCGATCTCGGTCAACCCCACCACCGACGTCGCCGACAGTCCGTCGGGCCTTGAAGTCGACCTCAGCCTGCCGCAGGAATGGAGCGATCCGGAAGCCCTGCAGCAGTCCGACCTGCGCAAGGCCGTCGTCAAGCTGCCCGCCGGGATGAGCGTCAACCCGGCCTCGGCCAACGGGCTCGGCTCCTGCAGCCCCGCCCAGATCGATCTCAACTCGAAGAGCGAAGCCACCTGCCCGGACGACTCCAAGATCGGCAGCGCGGTGGTCGAAACGCCGTTGCTCGACCACCCGGTCGACGGCGCCGTCTACCTGGCAAAGCAGGGCGACAACCCCTTCGGCTCCCTGCTGGCGATGTACCTGGACCTCGAAGATCCGGCCTCGGGCACGATCATCAAGCTTCCCGGCCGGGTCGAAGTCGGCCCCGACGGGCAGCTCACCACCAGCTTCGACAACCAGCCGCAGCTGCCGTTCTCGAAACTGCACCTGGAGCTCTTCGGCGGCGCCGGCGCGCCGTTGATCACCCCCTCCCACTGCGGCGCCTTCGAAGCCGAAGCGCAGCTGAGCCCCTGGTCGGGCAACCCGCCGGTCGACCTGACCAGCAGCTTCAGCCTCACCGCCGGCCCCGGCGGCAGCTGCGCCAACGCCGACGCCAGCCGGCCCTTCGCCCCGAAGCTGAAGGCCGGGACCCAGAACCCGCTGGCCGGCGCCTACAGCCCCTTCGCCCTGAAGCTGACCCGCGAAGACGGCACCCAGCGCCTCACCGGCCTCAGCCTCACCCTGCCCCCGGGCCTCGAGGGCAAGCTCGCCGGGATCCCCTACTGCCCCGACGCCGCCCTGGCCTCGATCCCGACCGGCGAGGGCACGGGCGCCGCCCAGCTCGCCGCTCCCGCCTGCCCTGCCGCCTCCCGGCTCGGCACGGTCACGGTCGGCGCCGGAGCGGGCCCCGACCCCTTCTACGTGCAGACCGGCAGGGCCTACCTCGCCGGCCCCTACAAGGGAGCCCCGCTCAGCCTGGCGATCGCCACCCCGGCGGTGGCCGGGCCCTTCGACCTCGGCAACGTCGTGGTCAGGGCGGCGCTGCAGGTCAACGCCGAAACGGCCCAGATCACGGCCGTCTCCGATCCCCTGCCGACGATCCTCGACGGCATCCCGCTCGACCTCCGCGACGTGCGGGTCGAGATGAACCGCCCGGGCTTCACCCTCAACCCGACCTCGTGCGACCCGATGTCGATCGACGGCACGGTGAGCGGCACCGAAGGCGCCTCGGCGCCGGTCTCCAGCCGCTTCCAGGTCGGCAACTGCGGAGCGCTCGGCTTCAAGCCACGGCTCTCCCTGCGCCTAGTTGGCGAGACCAGGCGCGCCGGCAACCCCGCCCTGCGGGCGACGCTGCGGATGCCGACGAAGCCGGGCGCCAACGTCGCCTGGGCGCGGGTGACGCTGCCCCGCTCGGTGGCGATCGACAACGCCCACATCCAGAACCCCTGCACCAGGGTCCAGTTCGCCGCGGGCCAGTGCCCGCCGAGCTCGGTCCTCGGCCACGCCCGCGCCTTCAGCCCGCTGCTGGACGCGCCGCTGGAAGGCCCGGTCTACTTCCGCTCCAACGGTGGGGAACGGGCCCTGCCCGACCTCGTCGCCGACCTCAACGGCCAGATCCACGTCGTCCTGGTCGGAGCGGTGGACGCGAAGAAGGGGAGGATCCGCAACACCTTCTTCACTGTCCCCGACGCCCCCGTCTCCAAGTTCTCCCTCGACCTCTTCGGCGGCCGGCGCAGCTATCTGGAGAACACCACCGACCTCTGCCGCGCAAGGAGCAGGGCGATCGTCCAGTTCAACGCCCACAACGGCAAGATCGCCGACTCGAGCGTCCCGCTGCGGACGCGGTGCGGCAAGGGCGGCAAGCACCGGCGCTCGGCGCGCTAGCCCTCGGGTGTCACCGGCGCAGGGCCGCTTCGACGCCCACAAACCGCGAGACCCACGGTCTGCACCCGGGGCCGTAACGGGACGCGGGGGCGGGGTGAGACGCTTCGCCGCGACCGGCATCGCCGTGCTGGCGCTTGCGGGCGTGCTGCCCGATGCCGCCGCGGCGGCGCCCCCCGACGGGCGCGGCTGGGAGCTGGTGACGCCGGTGGCGAAGAACGGCGGCCAGGTCCTCGCCCCGGGCCAGCTGAGCGGCGGCGGCGCCTTCGCCGCGGCCGCCGGGGGCGGCGCGCTCACCTACAGCGCCCCGGCCTCCTTCGGCGAAGCGGTGGGGGCGCCACCGCTGAGCCAGTACCTCGCCACGCGCGGCGCCGGCGGTTGGAGCAACGCCAACGTCAGCCCGCCGGCGCTCTCGGGCTCCTATCCCGAAGCGGGCTCGCCCTACCAGCTCTTCTCGCCCGATCTGGGGGCGGCGCTGCTCTCCAATGGCAAGCGCTGTCGCGGCGACGCGAGCGCCGGCTGCCCGGTGGCGAATCCGCCGCTGCCGGGGAGCGGCGGGCCCCCGGGCTACCGCAACTACTACCTGCGCCGGTTCGGCAGCGGCGACGCGGCGCTGATCACGGCCGCCGACGCGCCGGCGCTGACGCTGCCCGCCGACGAGTTCGAAGTCACGCTGGCCGGGGCGAGCGGGGACCTCGGCCAGGTGGCCCTCTCGAGCTGCGCGAAGCTGACCGCGGACGCGGTCGAAGTGCCGGGCGGCGAAGGCTGCGACCCCGCCGCTCCCAACCTCTATATATGGAGCGGCGGGGCGCTGCGGGCGGTCAACCATCTCCCGGCCGAGCCACTGACCACGCCCGGGGCGGCGCTGGCGGCGCCGCTGGGCGCGATCTCGGCCGACGGCAGCCGCGTCTACTTCAGCGAGCTCGAAGACGGCTTCCTCTACCTGCGCGAAGGCGGCGCGACCAAGCTGGTCGCCGGCGGCGGAGGAGCGGCGTTCCAGACCGCCTCGGCCGACGGCCGCTTCGCCTTCTACACCCAGGGCGGGCAGCTGTTCCGCTACGACGCGGTGGCGGAAGCGTCGACGCCGGTCGCCGGCGAAGCGCTCGCTGTGCTCGGCGCCGCCGAAGACGGCCCGGTCGCCTACTACGTGGGGGCCGGCGGCGCGGTGTTCCGCTGGGCCGGCGGGGGGAGCCAGGAAATCGCCGCCGCGGCGGCCGCCGGCGACTACCCGCCGGCGACCGGGACCGCGCGGGTCAGCGCCGATGGCTCGCGCCTGCTCTTCCTTTCCGAGGCCTCGCTGACCGGATACGACAACCACGACCGCACCAGCGGCGAACCCGACGCCGAGCTCTACCTCTACGACGCGAGCGCCGCCGGCAGCACCAGCGCCCTGGCCTGCCTCTCCTGCCGGCCGAGCGGCGCCCGGCCGGGGGGCGACGCCTCGCTGCCCGCCGCGATCCCGAACGGCTCGGCTCCCGGGGCGATCTACCGGCCGCGGGTGCTTGTCGAAGCGGGCCGGCGCGTCTTCTTCGAATCCGCCGACGCGATCCTCTCCACCGATACCGACGGCCGCCCCGACGTCTATGAGTGGGAGGCGCAGGGGGTGGGGAGCTGTGAAGCCCCGGCCGGCTGCCTGGGGCTGATCTCGAGCGGGCGCAGCGGCGAAGCGAGCTTCCTCGACGCCTCCGCGAGCGGCGGCGACGCCTACTTCTTCACCGACTCCTCGCTGGTCGGCGCCGACCCGGGTGCCGTGGACATCTACGACGCCCGCGAAGGCGGCGGCTTCCCGGAACCCCCGGTCCCGATCCCCTGCGAGGGCGACGCCTGCCAGGGGCCCGCGCCCGCGCCCGAAGAACAGACGCCGAGCACCTCGAGCTTCACCGGCCCGACCAACCCGCCGGTCCGGGCGCACAAGGTCCGCAAGCATCACCCCAAGCACCGCCGCCATCGCCACCCGCGGAGGCGGCCATGACGATCAGGAGGCTCGCGCCGGCAGCCGTCGCGGTCGCCCTCCTGCTGGCGGCGCCGGGCGTCGCCCAGGCCGACTTCGGCATCGCCGCCTTCAGCGCCGAGGCGCAGCGCGGCGGCGTCGAGGACGCGAGCGCGGGCAGCCATCCCGACGCGCTCGACCTCGACCTCGCCTTCGACAGCAGCGAATCGGCGAGCGAACCGGGACACGTCTACGCCGACGGGGACCTGCGCGAACTGCGCCTGTCGCTGCCGACCGGTTTCCTCGCCGCCCCGGTGGCGGTGCCGGTCTGCTCGCAGGAAGCCTTCCACACGCCCCGCGGCGGCGGCAGCCTCTCCGGCGAGAGCTGCCCCGACCAGACGCAGGTCGGCGTCGCCGCGATCCACACCAGCCGCGAAGGCGGCGCCACCCGCTACTTCGGCCTCTACAACCTGGCGGCGCCGAACGGCGTGCCGGAGGCGATCGGCCTCTCGCCCTACGGGGTGCCGATCGAGCTCGACGCGACGCTGCGGCCCGACGCGACCCTCGTCTTCGGCTTTGCCCAGCTGCCGCAGCGGCTCGACGTGCAGGGCCTCGACCTCGAACTGTGGGGGACGCCGTGGAACCCCGGCCACGACGGGGCGCGTGGCGACTGCCTCGACGAGGAAACGGGCGGCTCGCTCGGCCAGTGCAAGGTGTTCGGCGCGGTCGGGGCGCCGGAATCGCAGATCCACAGCTACCTGACCCTGCCGGCCGGGCCCTGCGGGGCGCCGCTCTCCTACTCCGTCGCCGCCACCTCCTGGCAGGGCGGCAGCGCCGCCGCCGGCGCCGAAGCGGGCGAAACGCTCGGCGAATGCCTGCCGTCGCGCTCGATCGGGACCGCGAAACTGCGAACCGATCGCGCCGCCGCGGCGACCGGGCTCGTCTTCGACCTGCAGATCAACGACGGCGGCGGGCTCTTCAACGAAGGCGGCCACGTCACCGCGGCGACCCGCGACGCCCTCGTCGCCCTGCCGGAGGGGCTGACGATCAACCCCTCTCTGGGGGCCGGGCTCGGCACCTGCAGCGAAGCCGACTTCGCCCGCGAAGGCGTGGCGACCCCGCCCGGCGCCGGCTGTCCTAACCCGTCGAAGATCGGCGAAGTGACGGTGCTGGGGCTGCTCGGCTCCGAAGAACCGGTCCACGGCTCGGTCTACCTAGCGACGCCCCACGCGAACCCGGCCGGGGCACTGATCGCCCTCTACGTCGTCATCTCCGACCCCGCCCGCGGCATCTTCGGCACCGCGACGGGGGAGCTCGACCCCGATCCGCGCAGCGGCCGGCTCGTCGCCCGCTTCAGCGGGCTGCCGAAGCTCCACTACACCGACTTCACCCTCAGCCTGCGCGAAGGGCAGCGGGCGGCGCTGATCTCGCCGCCGGCCTGCGGCGAATACCGGGCCTCGATGGAACTGACCCCGTGGTCGGACCCGGGCGCGCGGATCGACGACTCCTCGCGGTTCCTGATCAACTCGGGCGAAGGCGGTGGACCCTGCCCGGGCGGCGGCCTGGCGCCGTTCGCGCCGGCGCTGCTGGCGGGGTCGCTGAACCCGCAGGCGGGCGCCTACACGCCGTACCTGCTGCGGATGAGCCGCGCCGACGGGGAACAGGAATTCACCTCCTACTCGGCGAAGCTGCCGCCGGGGCTGCTGGGCAAGATCGCCGGGATCCCGTTCTGCTCCGACGCGGCGATCGCCGCCGCCACGGCGAAGAGCGGGGTGGAGGAGTTGAACTCGCCGAGCTGCCCGGCGGCGAGCCGGGTCGGCGGCACCCTCGCCGGCTACGGGGTCGGCGGCACCCTCGCCTGGGCGCCGGGGGCGCTCTACCTCGCCGGTCCCTACCACGGGGCGCCGCTCTCGCTGGTCGCGATCGACTCGGCTCTGGTCGGGCCGTTCGACCTCGGCGTCGTCGTCGTGCGGCAGGCGATCCGGGTCGACCCGGAGAGCGCTCAGGTCAGCCTCGACGCCGCCGGATCGGACCCGATCCCCCACATCCTCGACGGCATCCCGCTGCACCTGCGGGAGATCCGCGTCGCCGTCGACCGCCCCGGCTTCACCGTCAATCCGACCAGCTGCGACGTGCTCGACAACAGCTCGACGCTGACCGGGGCCGGCGCCGACCCCTTCAGCAGCGCCGACGACGTCGCCGCCAGCTCCCACGATCGCTACCAGGCGGCGAACTGCGGCGCGCTGGGGTTCGGGCCGCGGCTGTCGCTGCGCTTGCGGGGCGGCAACCACCGCGGCACGCATCCCTCGCTGCGTGCCGTCTACCGGCCGGCGCCGGGGGGCAGTGCCCTGGCCGAAACCACGGTGCGCCTGCCCGCCTCGCTGTTCGTAGCCCAGGCGCACCTGCGGAGCGTCTGCACCCAGGTCCAGCTCGCCGCCGAAGCCTGTCCGGCCGGGAGCCGGATCGGCAGCGCGGCCGCGGCGACGCCGTTGCTGGAAGCGCCGATGCGGGGGCCAGTCTTCCTCGTCTCATCCGCCCACACGCTGCCGGACATGCTGGCGGTGCTGCACGGCCGCGGCATCGAGATCCGGGTGCGGGGGCGCCTCGGCGCCTCCCACGGAGGCCTGAAGGCGACCTTCTCCGGGCTTCCCGATGCGCCGCTGGAAAGCTTCACGATGACCCTGCCCGGTGGTCGCCACGGGCTGCTGGAAGCGGCGGCGAACCTCTGCGCCGGCCCGCAGCGGGCGGCGGCGAGCTTCCGCGCCCAGGACAACGCGACCGCGGTCGCGCATCCGCGGATCGGGGTGCGCTGCGGCGGCCGGGCGGGCCACGGCAATGGTGGCGCTGGCAGGGTCGGCCACAGCAAGCGCGGGCGAGGGGCCACCCAGTCCGATGTCGTGCAGCAGGGCGGCGTGCGGGTCGACTTCTCCGCCGGCTTCAGCCCGAAGCGCCTGCCGCGCCGCGGGACGGCCCCGATCTCGGTCTCCATCGGCGGCCGGATTTTCGGCGCCGAGGGTACCGATCCGCCGCAGCTGCGGCGGATCGAGATCGCGCTGAACAGCGCCGGGCGGATCGACTACCGCGGCCTGCCGGCCTGTCGGCTCGACCAGATCCAGCCCTCGACGACGAAGGCGGCGCTGGCGGCCTGCGGGGAGGCCAAGGTCGGCACCGGCAGCTTCTCCGCCAAGGTCGCGGTCCCCGGGCAGGCGCCATTTCCGTCAAGCGGCAAGGTGATCGCCTTCAACGGCGTCGAAGGCGGCCGGCCGGTGATCTTCGCCCACGTCTTCGGCACCGACCCGCTGCCGACCTCCTACACGGTCCCGCTGGTGATCGGCCGCGGGCGCGGAACCTTCGGCACCGTGCTGCGCGCCTCGCTGCCGCGGGTCACCGGCAACGCGGGCTTCGTCACCGGCATCGAACTGCACCTGGCGCGCCGCTTCCGCGCCGGCGGCCGGCAGCACAGCTACCTGAGCGCGGGCTGCCCGGCGCCGGCGGGCTTCTCGGAAGCGAGCTTTCCGCTCGCCCGGGCGAGCTTCGCCTTCGCCGGAGGCGCGACCGTCAGCTCGACCCTGGTGCGGAGCTGCAAGGCCCGCTGAAGCGATGACCGGAACCGAAGAGAAAGGAGAGCCGAAGTGAGCAGAGGAAGGCGTTTGGGATCGTGGGCCATGGTCGTCGCCGCGGCGGTGACGCTCGTCCTGGGGGTCGCATCCTGCGGGGGCGGGTCCGGCGAGACGCAGAGCACCGCGACGACGGGAACCAGCCCGGCCTCGGCGGGCGCGGCGGGCGGCGGCGGCGAAGGACGGGCGAAGAAGCAGGCCGCCGAGGAGCAGGGCTCCCGGAGCTCGAACGCTGAAGTGAAGGAAGAAGAAAGCGCCGCGATGGCAGGCACGGGGCCGATCGCCTCCGGCGGCGCCGCGCCGTTCAAGACCAAGGGCGGCGACAACTCGATCCAGGAATCCGGCGCGGAATCCGAAGCAGCCGAACTGCGCGAAGCCGCGAGCGTCCTGCACACCTACCTCGACGCGCGCGCCGCCGAACAATGGCACCGGGCCTGCGACCAGGTGTCCGCGGCGGTGACCGAATCGCTGAGCCGGCTCGCGAGCTCGGCGGCCCAGCAGGGGGGGAAGTCGGGGAAGAAGCTCGGCTGCCCGCAGCTGATCGCCGCGCTCTCGGCCGGGATGCCTCCCTACCTGCAGCGGGAACTGACGAAGGCCGAAGTCGGGGCGCTGCGGGTGCGCGGCAGCGGCGGCTTCCTGCTCTTCCACGGGGCCCACGGGAGCGATTACTTCATGCCGATGGCGCGCGAAGCCGGCAAGTGGAAGGTCGCGGCGCTCGCCGCCTCGGAACTTCCATAGGGGCGATGGGCGGCCGGGCGGACAGCGAGCGCGAGCGGATACGGGCGGCACTGATCGAGTTAGTTGACGAGCGGGGGTACCGGGAGACGACGCTCGAGGCCGTGCTCGAGCGCGCCGGGCTGGCCGAGGACTCCTTCGCCCGCCACTACCCCGACCTCGACGCCTGCTTCACCGAAATCTGGCTGGACTACAGAGAGATCATCTTCGCGGCGACGCGAAATGGCTTCGCCAGCGGCGAGGGCTGGCGCGAGGGGATGCGCGCCGCCGCCTGGCGCTATTGCCGCTTCCTCGAGGAGGACCGGGCGCGAACACGCTTCTTCCTCGTCGAGTTCAACTTCGCCGGCGAGGCGGTGCGGGCGAGCCGGGACCTGGCGATGCGCGAGTACGCCGAACTGATCGACCAGGGAAACGGCGATCGGCCCGACCGCGATCGGGTCCCCCTCGCCCACGCCGAAGCGATCATCGGCGCCATCTGGGAGGCAACGGTGACGCGGTCGCTGCACGACGAGCTCCACACCCTGCCGGAGGCGATCCCCGAGGCGATGTTCCTCACCGTCTTTCCCTACCTGGGAGCCGAAGCCGCCCAAGACGAGCTCCAGCGCGGCCCCGCCGACCTCGAGCGCTACCGCCGCGGCGAGATCTAGCAGCTCAAAAAACTATGCAGCCATTCGAGAAACCTTTGCATTCTTGCAGGCAACAGCCGTTATACTGGCTATCGCTACGGAGACGAGCCGACCTCGGTCCCTCCGTCTCCCGGTGTCGCACACGGTTCCCTGGCCGGCGACACCTGGCGCGGGGTTCCTTCCCCGGGAGCCTCGTCAACCCCAGGGGCCGGGCGCCGGATCCCCGTCCGACGCCCGGCCTCGCGCCACGCAAGCCGAGTCCTCAATGGCTGGACAGGCCTGACGGTGACGGCGTCGGCGGCGATCGCATTGCCGGGGCGATATCGCCCCGCGGCCTCCCACGGCCAGCCATGCTGCCGCGGGGACACCGCCCGGATCTTGCGCATCGGCGCGATCTGGGGCATTAGTGCCCCCGATAGGAGCCGGATTTCGGAGGCCGTTGGAAAGCCCTGCAAAGAAGCAAGTTGCCGACGTGCAGGGCATTTCGGCGATGGAGCTAGGCGGATTCGAACCGCCGACCTCCTGGGTGCGATCCAAGGAGGGCGGTGAGCGAAAAGTCGTCAGAACATGCAGATTTGCAGCATATTTCCACTGCTCCTGGAGAGGCTTCAGAAAGTGAAATATGCAGGGATATGCACCGATATGCGGGGAGTCAGGCACTTCTGGCGAAAAGTGCCTGAAATGAGATGGGGCGGTTGGAAACGCGGTCTCGCATCCCAAAGAAGTTTTGGTTGCGCCAGAGTTATCGCAAGGAAAACGCCTGAACCTTGGGATAGCCGCCGGTACCGTTGTGCCTATGACCAGGACCGAGCTACATCGTCTCGTAGATGCTCTTCCCACCGAATCGCTGCCCGCTGCGGCGATTCTGCTTCAACGCGCGCAGGACCCGGTCGCAGCCAAGCTGGACGGAGCTCCCTATGACGACGAGGAGCTGACGGACGAGGATCTGCGCGTCGTCAAGAAGGCGCGGAGCGAATCGTGCATCTCTTGGGAGGACGCCGAGACGGAGCTGAACGCTGCGTCGACAATCCCTGACTAGGCGACCGATGGGTTCAATCCAGTCGGACCAAGGTTCCGACGTTGAGTAGCTGCCCGGTGAGATTCTCGAGTCGACCGACCTCGATTGACCAGAGTGCCCGGGTTCCCTTCGTGTAACGGCTTGCGTTGTATTCCTCGGGCTGCGCGAACAGAACCCGAACGTCTGGTCGAGCAAAGCAGAAAAGTATGCAACCGAAGGCCTGCATCTTCGATCCCATCGGCGCGAGGGTGATATTGCTTTTGAGGCCCCAGATGGCGTAGATGCGCTCTAGCGCCAAAAGCATCTCCCTATAGTCGAACGTGCTCACCGGTATGTCCTCATGATCGGCAGGGATGTTGTGGATTTCTCGCACTGCCTTCTCCCGCCACGCATCGTGTGGCGCATGTGGTCTGCCGACGAACCAGGTGATTGGGGCAGGACGCGGTTCGACGAGGAACTGCGAATCGACATTTGAAATCACTTTCCTGACTCGATCGCGGTTGTAGCCCGGAATGATCAAAAGACGGTTCGCCAATTGTGCAGAGTGCTCTCCGGGGTAGGCGCTGGAGGTACGTACGTTGAGGGTGCCTCGCTCCAAGCCCATCCGGTCCTCCCCGGTCCAACGCCCCGGATCCGCTTCGTACTCGTCCTTGGTCGGAAAGTAGGTCTCGGCCTCCGTGTAGAAAATCTCCAGTTCGCCATCGCCCTCAAGCAAGATCTGCCCGATGCTGAGGATGAGCTGGTTGGAGGCGACGCTGATATCCCAACCGATCCGGAGGGCTTGGCCAAGCTGCTGCTGTAGATCCTGAAGGTGCATCCGCAGTTGTCCGGGGAACACTGGCTTGTCGGCATCAAGCCACTCGCGTGTCTCGGCGAAGCGATCAACCTCGGCGAGGAGCCTTTCTTCCTGCGCCTCATTGTCCTTCTGATTCGTGTCGTATCGACATAGCAATGCGAGTCTGCTGGAGCTGTTGCCCCTCGCGAGACCTTCTGCGATCGCATAGCCTCGATCCTCGAATCCGAGGGTTCCGATCCACACGTCGAGTTGTCGCGTGACAGGGGCGTCAAGGGACTGGAGCTCGCGGAGATTCGATGCAACATCGTCCATATGCATTTGGTGCAGACCTTCAGTCACCAGAATCCTCTTCTAGAGTTTTTTGTTCGAAGCCCTCGACACCAGGCTCCTTTTGCTCCTTTCGCCAAAATTTCTTACAGGCATTGACGGGATCCTCAAGGAGGTACTTGAAGTCAGCTGGCCCGATCTTCAGGGCCACGCTCTTGGTCAGGGCAGCGCCGAAATTCGGTAGGTAGACCCGCCTTAGTTGCCAGCGAAGCGTCTGTACGTGGCCGTGCCGGCTCCGACTGGGCTCCATTTCGATGAAGACCGCGCGGCGGACTAGCTCGTCGTACAGAGCTCTAGTCTCACCTTCGAGTTGCTCGCCTATTTGCCCGGTGTCGTCCACCTCGATTCGTGGCATTGCTGGGGGCACAGCGGTGTCCCCCTTCTTGATTGCCCTCCCTTTTCGCAGGACTTCGGCCACAAAGGTGCCGAATTGGTTGACGACCTCATGAATCTCCGAGCCGCAAGGGAAGTGGTCGCGAAGCATGTCCACCTGTTCGCCAGACGCTTTTCGAATTGCCCGATGTTGCTTGGCTGGGGCAATATTTGTCTTGGTGTCCCGGGTCACCCTCCCCTCCTCAAAGATGCGGCGGTAGACAAGCAGAAGGGTGGCCACGTCGCCTGAGCAGAGGTCGGCAATGCACTCGATGCCGTGGTACTGCGAACGCTCCTGAGGAGCATCGCGGAGCGCTCGCGCCAGCGTGCCGTGTCGCCCCCAGTCTGAATGGCCTAGCAGGTCGACGGCCTTCGCTTGGTAGCCAGCGGCGTTCAGACGAGCATCGAGCAACTCGATAGCAAAGTTGCGCGCCCGCTCCAACTCAGCGTGATCGGAAAGCGAGAGGTACTCCCTCCCAATGTCCACGGGTACCATCTCTCGGGCCGCATCGATGGGTTTGCCCGTGAGGTCATTCAGATCGACCCCTCCCTTCTCGCTGGAGACCTTGAAAAGGTGGTGCTCTGGACGAGACCAAATGATCCCATTCAGAGCGCGCTGTACATGGGCGTCGACCCGACGTCGGGTGTAATCGTCGATCAGGAAGGTAATGCGGTGGTGGGCAAAGAACGGGATCGCCTCGACAAGCAGTCGACAGAAATCATTGATGAAGACGGCCGGAGTGGTTGCTGGCAGGTGCTCCAGCCTCCGCATCGCGAAATCGCAGCGATAGCGCTCCCTTTCGATCAGCGCTAGCGCCTGATTGAGCGTGCTAGCCCCGACAATGCCCATCACGTTCTCTCCGATCTGGTGTTGGAGGAACTCAAGGACTCTGTTTTCCTCGTTCTCCCCAATCTGCCATTTGGAATCCGTTACTTCCTGTTCCCGCATCAGAAGCAGAGTGTCGACCACCTCTCGAGCGAGCAGGAGGTTGAAGAAATGGATCAACTCATCTTTCCACTCGGTGACGCTATCGACGTCGGTCAGCCAGGCAAACCTTCCCTCGAGCTCGGTCGAGCAGGAGAGATAGAACCCGGCGATTGGGAACCGCTCTAGCTCTGGCTCCTCACGACTTAGCTGGGTTCGCAGTGAGAGCCATCGGAAGAGAGTCGACTTACCGCACCCGCGGGGACCAGTTACCAGGCAAGAGTCGCGACTGGCGATCTTCGATAACCAAGGAGCCTCCGCGAAGAGCTTGACGAAGGTCCGGTCGTCGGAAATGTGCTCACTTGAGATGAACTCGAAAGGCGAGGTAAGGGGGCGGTCGACCTTCGGTTCGCCGATGTCTCGAACACGGCTGCGCGCGTTTTGGAGAGCCTCCCGGATTAGCTTGGGATCACGTAATGCCACCGTGGCATCGGGGTCGGCCATGCGCTTAAGGGGTACCTCGTAAACCTCTGAGAGGAACCTCCTTTCCTCGTGAGAGGCTCGTCGGCCTCGAATGATGACGTTGTGAATAGCGATTAAGTGATCCGCGAAGCGATCTAGGTCGTGGATCTTCTTGCTAACGCGGTCGCGTGGCTTGAGACTACCCATGTCGATGATCCGGACTTGCATGTTCCCGTCATCCCCCGGTGCGGGATCGGCAAGCATGACATTGCCGTCGTGCAGGTCGTCATGCTCCAAGCCATGTGCGTTCAAGGCCCCCAATGCCCGGGTCATGTGTTCGGCATAGCTGAGCAGGAACGCCGCATCCACCTCACCTGATCTGTCAGCAATGAACTTGCGAAGAGTCACCCCCTCGACCCACTCCTCAAGAAAGTAGACCGCATCGAATACGCCACCATCCTGAAGGGTTAGTGTGGTCCTTCCTCCGTGATCAATTCGAGCGAAAACGGGGTAACGCTCAAGCGGAGCGGCGTGCTCCAGCTCGCCGACCCATGATCGGTCGATATAATCCTGATACGTCGCCAGCTTTAGTGCCCTCGCCCGCCCGAACTCGTCAAGTACTTTCCAAACGACCGCCTTGTAACCATCGCCTGCTGCAGTTTGCGGGTAATATGCGCGGCCGGCGAGCTTGATCTCGCGCGGAATCGAGGAAGGGTCTAGAAGTTGCTTCTTGACCGCATTGGGGATTTCAATCGGATCGTCGAGCAAGGGACGAAGGCTATTCGCCAGAACGGCTGAAACTTGGGGGATGTTCCGCAGCAATGGCGCTGATAGCCTCGCCACGTGCTAGACGAGGCGGTGGTTGCCAGTCCCGAGTTAATGCGCCAAGCCGTGGTGGAGAGCCTGTCGCGCCAGGGATTCAGAATTCAAGATGGCGCCATTTCTCCTCCGGACCAAAGCTCTAAGGAGCACCTCAGGGAATTGCATGCCGAGGCGGTGCAGCACCAGCGGGAACGCTCCCGGGCAGGGCTCGAGAGGCACGAGGAGGAACTGCTGCGACGGATCGCGAATGGGGACGAAGTAGAGCCGGGAGGAATTAAGCCTCGAATCTCGCTCGTACATGCAGGAACCGAAGATGAGCGACTGTTTCGATGGTGCCGCCTCCATTGGTCGATCCCGACCTCGGCAGGGTACGGGCGGCGACTGCGATTTCTCGTTTCCGATGAATCGAATGGCAAAGTTATGGGCTTAATCGGTCTTTCAGATCCGGTTTACGCCCTCGGCAGTCGCGATGCTTGGATTGGCTGGGACGGGCCAGCGAAGCGCGAAGGCCTTCGCCAAGTCATGGATGCATTTGTCCTCGGAGCAGTACCGCCGTATAACACACTGCTGGCGGGAAAGCTGATTGCGATGCTGGTTACCTCCAGCGAGGTGCAAGCGACTTACCTCGATAGGTATTCTGAAGTCCAAGGGCGTATCTCTGGGAGGGTCCACGGTAGATCGCTTGCACTAATCACCACCACGTCGGCGCTGGGTCGATCTTCGGTTTATAACCGTTTACGTTATCGAGATCGCGTGATCGCGACCAGTGTAGGGTTTACTAGTGGCTCGGGTGACTTTCAGTTCGCCAACGGTCTTTACGATTCCCTAGTCGCATACGCGCAAGTCCATTGCGTGCCTACTGCCAAGCACGACAAGTGGGGCAAAGGTTTTCGTAACCGTCGAGAGGTTGTGAAGAAGGCGCTGACGCACCTTGGGCTCGGCGATGCACTGCTTTATCACGGCGTGAAGCGAGAGGTATTTGTTTTTCCTCTAGGGACTAACTGTCAAGCTGCCCTATGTGGGGAGGACGCGCTTCAGGCGTACGACATCTCTGTTGATGAACTGTCGCGCTTCTGGACCGGTCGATGGCTTGTCCCACGTGCCAGTAGGAATCCTGAGTACCGAGACTTCCGGCGAGAAAGTTGGAGACTCTGGCATTAAAAGGTTGGTCTGCTCTTAATGCGCGGTAGTTTGAGGGGGTCGCGGTGCTCCGGATGGCAGGCTCGGGGGTTTCAGCGTACTCGCTCCAAAGAGCCCCAAGGCCACTGCGGCCAAAGCGCTGATAATCGCAAGCAAGATGCGAAAAGCGAGGGGTATACCGGTCAGGACGCCAGCTAGAGCAACAGCGATTAAAGCAATCGCTTGGAAGCTTGCGATACCGACCGTGCGCCCACGGGGGGCCTGAACATAGACATCAACTTCAAGTTTCAAGCCTTGAACCTCACCACTAGGCCCGATCACGATTACGGTGGAGCGATTCTCAAGCCCATCTCCACTGTCTGCAACTAAGCGCACCAAGACTTCGTCATACCGAGACTCAACAACGAAGTCTCCCCTACCGATTATGCGTACGGCGGCTTCATCGACGGAGACGGTGAAGTGGCGCGGTTGCGACGGCGCGGTCGGCTGCGTGTAGTAGAGGCCTAGGTCGTAAGTCTTTCCGGCCAGGAGCTTGTATGCGGGGTTGGTGGCGTAGTTCTCAAGGTATTCGGCTTCCCCGGCAGGCTTGATGCCGAGCATCCGCACGAAGGAGGCGCTCTCGAAGGCGGAAGTGTGGGAGAGGTATCGAGCGATGCGCTGGAACAGCACATTAGGATCGGTCTGCGTATCAACGATGCCAAACGGTAGCGGTCGACCAATGCTTGCAGAGGACGCATATGGAACACTAGTTAATGCAGCGAGACGCTCAGTGAACTTTCGGACTTGGGAATCTATTTCTTCGTTCTCCTGATCAGAGGGCTCGGGCAGACTCACGTATCCACCAAGGCGAAACGTGACAAAATAGCTGCTGCCTAGTCTGTGGGTGCGCAGGACCCAGCCGCATCGGATGGGAATGAACGCCGGTTGCTGGTAGCGAGCCCTTTGCTGTAGTGAGAAAAGTACGACTACTTCGGTGTCTTGGAGCTTGGCCCACTCAGAGCGCAAGGCAGGATCGACGTACTTGTCTTCATAGCGGAACGTGTAGTGATGTCCACGAGGCGCTCCGAGGACGTTGAGGATGTCCTGCGTGTAAAGATGGCTTTGGTCTGATGAGAACAGGTAGAGGCAGCGACCCGTGTGCTTCATGCCCTAAGCGGCGATGGGCAGGCGGAAACGGGCACGAAGCAGCTTGTAGCGGCGACGCGTCTGTTCGAAGGACAGCACGTAGTGTCGATCTCTGATCTCGATCAGCTCTGGGACGAACGCCTCGCTGAATTGCTCGCGCGTGAGATCCAGCTCCTGGCCGTCCGGTAGGCGGTTCCAATAATGCGATCCGCCCGGTGAGGAAGAGCGCAAGAGATCGCCGCCAAGCTCATCTTGAACTATGAGCGCGGTCACTGCACACTGACCCCAGGCAGGGTTCGAAGGGCTCCAGCCGTCGGGATCGGCGGTCGTATCGACACCCCAGGCGAGACGCAGCGCTAGCTTAAGCTCAGCACAGGAAAGCTCCAACGACTTCATGCGCCAAACAGTAGAGAACGATGAGGATGGGACTGAGTCGTGGCCCTATCTATCCTGGAGCTCCTTCTCATCGGCGAGCCATCGACCCGTAAAGATGCCCGCGCGCGACTCCAAAGACATCATCGAGACCGAAAGTCGGCGAATCGTCGTTTCGCTGTTGCCTGCTGATCGCTTCTTGGAGCGAGAGCAGGGAGAGCGTGACTACGGCGTCGATCTAGCGGTGGAGTGCTTTGACGATGGCGAACCCTCAGGTGCTTATCTGCTCGCCCAGGTCAAGGGGTCCGCTTCGGTTGGGCCTGCGCAAGGGGCAGATTCCGTGTCGTGCGACCTCAAAATCTCATTCGTTGAGAGGGCTGATCGTTATCCGATTCCCTTAATCCTGTTCTGGTGTCCGACTGAGGCCGTCGAACGCTGCTGTTGGTTCCTCTGGCTTCAGGAGTACATAAGGGTGGTGCTGAACCACGAGAAGCCAAACTGGCGCAGCCAAGAATATGTTCGGATTCATATCCCGCTCGCTAACAGGCTTCCCGACGCGGAAAACTATGCTCGCCTCCGGCACATCGCTGGCCATCCGTCGCGGGCAGCCGAGATGGGTCAACTCTCGCGTATCGCGCATGAGGCCGAATATCGACTCGAGGACCATGCGGGACTGCGGCAGCTCCTTGCTGACGCGCTGCGACTAGAAAGCATCTACGGCAACGAGGCCTGGGAGTGGTCGCGGGATCAGCGGCGAATTGTCGAAAGCGGACTGCGTGCCTGCGAGTTGGCATTGGAAGGAGGCGTTCCGAGTGACGAAGAGTTGCAACAACTCGGCTGGGAGCTTGCTCCTCCAGGCAAAAAACCGAATCCGCCCCTGGACGAACAACGTCGCCGATCGCTCTTGACTCAGACGGTCCAACAATGCGTCGGCTTGCTGAAGACCACGGTGTCGATCTACTTCGATGACTCGATTGCCCATGACCACTGGATGATCGAGGGAGAGCATGATTTCTGACCCCGCTTGCCGGGTACCTCGGCTTCCCTAACGGAGGAGTTTCGTGAACTCGTCTCGACTGGTCCCGGCGGCTCGCAGGATACTCGCGAGCGTTCCTCGCTTGATGGGCCGATTTCCATGAACAGGCACTGGGATCGCGTCGGGGATTGTCGGATGCCGCAGGACGTGATGACTGCCACGGATCCGCTTGAGGTACCAGCCCTCCCTTTCGAGGGCAGCAATGACCTGCTTGCCGCTGACCGCCGGGAGCTTGGGGCTCACGCCGCGTGGACTGCGACGCTGCTGCGGTGGACGGTCGGGATCGGGAGGCCGTCTTCGTGCATCACTTCGAGGTAGGCCTCGATGGCCTCCTTGGCCATCTCAGTGGCTTCCTCGATCGTCTCGCCCTGGGTGGCGACGCTGGGCAGCTCGGGCACGAATACGCTGAAGCCGCCTTCGGGCTCCGGCTGCAGGATGATCTCGTACTCGCGCTCGATGCTCATGACGTTGAAGCTTACGCGCCCTTAGCTCTGCGGTCGCCCAGATGCAACTAGGAAGCGACATCAATCCCGCTAATCCCTGCGCATCCCCGCTATTTCAGGCACTAGTGCCTGAAATAGGAGCGGATTCCGGAGGCGGTTGGAAAGCCCTGCAAAGAAGCGAGTTGCCGACGTGCAGGGCTTTTCGGTGATGGAGCTAGGCGGATTCGAACCGCCGACCTCCTGGGTGCGATCCAGGCGCTCTGCCAGCTGAGCTATAGCCCCGGGCTGTTGCGGGTGGGAAGTTGGTCCCAGTTCCTCGCAAGCGACAGGATAACCGCATAGTCTTTGACAGCCTCCCCGCGGAGCTGCTGAGCATGAGCATTCTCGACGACGCCATCCGAGAGCATTTGGAGCTGAAGCGCGCCCATGGCGCCGACGAGTCTGAGCTGAAACGGCTCGAGGACGAGGCGTTCGGGCCTCCGGGGCGGCCTGGCGAGGCGGATCTGATGGCCGAGGCACCGACCGAGTTCATGGCGACGCCTGAGGCGGAGGCGGCGCCGGCCGAGGATTCCGGGGGCCGGCGGATCAACATCGCCGATCTGCAGGAGCCGCCGCCTGCCGATGTGCCGGCCGCTCCCGCCGAGGACGCGGCGCAGGCCGCGCCCCCGGCCGAGGAGGAACTGGCGCTGGAGCACGAGGCGATCGCCGAGCCGGAGGATGCGGAGCCCGAGGCCGAGGAGGCGGTGGCGATCGAGCCCAGTCACTCGACCGAAGAGCGCGACGCGATCGCCGAGCAGCCGACCGAGTTCTTTGACGTCGAGGCCGAGATGGGGACCGAGGACGCGCCCTCGGTCGAGGCACCGAGCCCCTCCGACGAGGAGATCGTCGAGGTCGAGGCCGCCGAACCGCCACTTGCCCCGGTCGAACCGGCGACCGAGATCTACGCCGCCCGCGCCGCCGCGCCGGTTGACGAGGAGGAGGAAGAGGACGAGGAGTTCTGGAGCGACCAGCGCCTCTCCGACGAGCTCGACCAGGCGCTCGAGGCTCCCCTCGCCGAGGAGGACGAGGCCGAGGAGGAGGACTACGAGGAGGAGCCCTCCCAGGAGCACGAGCAGGCGCAGGCGCAGGCCAACTACGACCCCGACACCGGTCACGAGGACGTGCTCGAGGACACCCCCGAGTTCCTCGAGGACGCCCCGGAGGACGACGAGCTTTGGTTCGAGCAGAAGCCTCCGAAGGACTTCGACTTCGACGACTGAGAAGTCACGAAGTTGGTGCACTTCCGTGCGCCACGGGTGAATGGTTTTGTCGTAGGCTGGGGAGCGTGGCTCCTCTAAAGGCAAAAGGCGATCTGGCCGAGCTGAGGGTCGCTGCCGATCTCGCCAGCCGCGGGTGTTGTATCTCGATTCCCTTTGGCGAGGATTGCGATTACGACTTGATTGCGGACTACGAAGGTCGGCTGCACCGCGTACAGGTGAAGCACACGACTTCCGACGGCCGCATCATCGTGGTCCGCTGTCGCACGCATTCGCTCACGAGCGGAAAAGTGCGGTTCGTCAAGCGATACACCGCTGCAATGGTGGATTGGATCGCCGCCTACGACTGCACGACCGAACGCTGCTACTACCCTCCTTCGAGGGAGCTGGGCGAGGGACGCAATACGCTGACGCTGCGACTGCAGCCAGCTCAGAACTGCCAGCGCATCGGGATCCGAAACGCTTCCGCCTACACGGATCCGGATCTTGGAGCCGATCCCGCGATGGAGCCAGCCGGATTCGAACCGGCGACCTCGTCGGTGCAAGCGACGCGCTCTGCCAACTGAGCTATGGCCCCGTAATCTGGATTGTAGGTGCCGCCGGGCCGCCTACAAATCCAAACCTCGCGTAGAAGTATCGGGGTTTTTCTTGATCGGTTAGATTGCCGCGCCATGAGAAGAAGAAGCTGCTCCCGCACTCGTGTTCTTTCGCTCGTGGTTGCAGGATTGCTGGTTGCCTCGGCCTCGATGGCCTCTGCCAGCGCCGCCGCGATCACGATCTCCGGGACTGTTCGCTGCCCGAGCGGAGCCCCGGTGGTCGGCATCTGGGTGCAGAGCAGCGGTGGCGGCAGCAGGTTCGCCAGCCGCTGGGGATATCCCGGTAACGCTGCCGTCGCCGGGTACAGCGCCTCTGTCAACTCCGGCGCCGTCGAACTTCACGTCGGCTGCGGCGGCTCGCCTTCGAAGTGGGCCTCCGACCAGTGGACCCCGCGCCTCACCGCCTCCGCCAGCCGCAACCTGAACGCCACCTGCAGCGGTGCTGCGGGAACCTTCGGTCGCATCGCCTGCTCTTTCCCGGCGCGCCCGAACCTGACCGCCCCCTCGATCAACACCTTCGCGGAAGGCAACTGCACCTGGTACGCAGCTGACAAGTGGCGACGGGCAACCGGCAAGTACCCGAGCTGGTCCGGCGACGCGAAGTACTGGAACGAGCACGCCGCCGCTCAGCACTGGACCGTGACCGGGGCCCCGGCTCCGCGCTCGGTCGTGGTCTTCGAGCCCGGGGTCCAAGGCGCCAGCAAGATCTATGGTCACGTCGCCTGGGTGAACTCGATCAGCTACCGCTCCGACGGCTGGTACGTGAACGTGACGGAGATGAACTTCACCGGAAGCGGCCAGATTTCGTCCCGTACCGTCAAGAACGTCTCCGGGATGAGCTACATCTGGGCTCCCGGTTGATCCGGGGCCGTCGCTAGGCGAGCAGGCTCTCCGCCCGCCTTCCCTCCGGCAGGTTCTGATCGGCGTGGTAGCTGGACCGCACCAGCGGGCCGGCCGCGACGGACTCGAAGCCGAGGTCGTTGGCGGCCTGCTCGAGCGCCGCGAACTCGTCGGGGTGCCAGTAGCGGACGACGGGCAGGTGGTTCTCGGTCGGGCGCAGGTACTGGCCGACGGTGAGGACCTGGACCTCGTGCTCGCGGAGGAGGCCGAAGGTCTCGACCATCTCCTCGAAGGACTCGCCGAGGCCGACCATCAGGCCGGACTTGGTCACGACTCCATCTCCTCCCATCTCCTTCGCCATCCGCAGCACCCGGGCCGAGCGCAGGAACTGGGAGCCGCGGCGGGCGATCGGGTAGAGGCGCGGCACCGTCTCGACGTTGTGGTTGAAGACGTCGGGCCGCTCGTGAACGACCTTCGCCAGCGGCATCTCCTGGCCGCGGAAGTCGGGGGTGAGGATCTCGACCTTGCACTCGGGGGCCAGCATCCGAATCGAGCGGATGACGCCGACGAAGGCGCTCGCCCCGTAGTCGGGCAGGTCGTCGCGGTCGACCGAGGTGACGACGGCGTGGCGCAGCCCCATCGCCTTCACCTGGTTCGCCACCCGCAGCGGCTCCAGCGGGTCGTTCCAGGTCGGCTTGCCGGTCTGCACGTTGCAGAAGCCGCAACGCCTCGTGCACACGTCGCCCAAAATCATGAAGGTCGCCGTCCCGCGCTCCCAGCACTCGCCGACGTTCGGGCAGTTGGCCTCCTCGCAGACGGTATGGAGGTTGTCGGCGCCGATCTTCTCCTTCAGCCGCCGGTAGTTGGGCCCGCCCGGCGCCGGCACCTTCAGCCACGGCGGCTTGCGGGCGCGGCGGAAGGGAACGGTGCCCTCGGCCTCGGCGGCGGTCCCGCCCGGCTTGGCGCGGGAGCGGGTGACGTGGATGCGCTCGGTGCTGGACACCGACGCCTACGTTAGAGGGTCGACTAGCAGTGCTGGTTCCGCGACCGCCGCTTTTTCGAAGACCCTCGCGTACGCCGCCACCAGCGCGTCGGCGAAGGCGTCGAGGTCCTGCTCGGCGCCGAGCTCGCGAGTGAGTGAGGTCATCGAGACCCCCTCGATCCCGCAGGGCACCACCCACTCGAACGGCTGCAGGTCGTTGTTGACGTTGACGGCCAGCCCGTGGGTGGTGACCCCGCGACTGACGTGCAGCCCGATCGAGCCGATCTTGCGCGGCCCCTTCGCTGACGGGACGATTTCGGTCCTTATAGGGCCGTTTTCGTCCCGTCGGCCTTGGACCCAGACTCCGGTCAGGCCCTCGATCACGCTGGCGCGCACGCCCGCGTTTCTCAGCGCCTCGATCATCGTCCGCTCCAGCCCGCGCACGTAGCGGTGGACGTCGTCGCCGTAGCCGCGCAGGTCGACGATCGGGTAGGCGACGAGCTGTCCCGGACCGTGGTAGGTGACGAGGCCGCCGCGGTCGGTGTCGCGGACCTCGATCCCCTGCGCTTCGTACCAGGCGGCTCCCATCGGCAGCTCCTCCGGCTTCGAGCGGCGGCCGCGGGTGTAGACGGGGGGGTGCTCGAGCAGGAGCAGAACGTCGCCGATCTCCCCGCGCCGGCGCCGTTCCGCCAGCCGCTGCTGCAGCTCGCGCGCCTCCTCATAGGGGACGATGCCGCGGCGCGCGACCAGGATCTCACCGCTCATTCACGAATCGTCGCAGGAAGCGGCCCTATCCTTTGTCCGCCGACCATGGTCCAGTCCAAGCCCCTCCGACCCGATTGGCTGCCGGCGGTGGCGCTCTCCTCGGCGCTGGCGCTGCTGATGCTGCTCTGGAGCCCGCCCGTCGGGGACCT
>Ga0070683_100000322_pt1 | contig 33033 bp, 31 predicted proteins | sample KBSC713LmetaG_FD_64662 | JGI IMG/M metagenome (GOLD analysis project Ga0070683, IMG submission 64662) | Corn rhizosphere microbial communities from Kellogg Biological Station, Michigan, USA - KBS C7.1-3L metaG | ecosystem: Host-associated > Plants > Roots > Rhizosphere ... | reverse complement strand
AGTACAACACGGTCGGCCGCAACGGCTTCTCCCACGTGCCGGAGTGCCGCGGGCAGCGCAGCATCGAACGAGGGGGCCATCGTTAGATCCGCCGCAATCTTGGTAATCGCGTCCAGAATGCGATCCCGGGTTCGTTCTGCTTCGGCGTCCTCCTTCCGGGAGTTCAACGGCTCAGTTCGATGACGGATTTGTTTCCGTCCGATGTGGCTCACTTTCATCTTTCTCTTTTCACTTCACGATGGTTGCGAGGCTTAGCACACGGGAGCTGATATGCAACTGCGCCTTATCCGCCGAGGTCAGGTTCACCAGCAGGCAGATCCGCTCGCCGTCCAGCCACAGGGCGATCACTCCACCCTGAGCGGCAAACTCCGCCGTGTCACCGACTGTGAGAAGGCCGGAAGTAGCGGCCGCAGCCAACACAGATGGCATCCGGCGGCGCTCGGATGCCGCAATGAAGAGGATCCTGCATTCCCGTGCAATCGGAAGGTTCGCCATCCGGAGCACGACCAGAGGGTGTTCGGCGATCCTTTTGGCTTTCACAACTTCATCCAGAAAGCTCCCGAAGGGATCATCGCCCAAGATGCAAATGGTCAGAGCGCCGGAGGGTCCGGCGAAGGCCTCCGGAGGCCACTCGACGAATTTCGCAAGCGTATAAAGAAAGGCCGCTTTCACCTTGTATTCGTTGAATGCCTGTGCCCGGCAGATTCCGGCAGCCAGACTAATAAGAAGCACGGTGTAGCACGCTCGGGACGAGATTAGAAACGCCATGCAAATTTCACAAACCCGGTGCGTTCCCCACTCCGCTGCGGTCGATCTCTTCCAGGGGCAGATCCTGCTGTTCCCACAAGACACCCGAAAACAATGGTTGGTATAGACCCCGCCCATCGATAAAGGCCAAAACCTTATTCGGAGAGAAGGAATTAAATCCACGAATACCGATCGTCCACTGGTTGTTAGCTCCTGAGAACGCAATGTCCTCGCGGGTGATCACATAGAGCGCCGCGCCCACCTTGGAGAGTGGCTGTTCCTGGTTGGTCTCCGAGGTCACTCTGAGCTGCATCAGGTCTTCCGGCGCGAGCTCGCTAATATCCCTCGAATTAGACTCCCGCGGAGATTTCTGACCCGCGGCGACCGCTATGAGGAAGCAACTTGCTGCAAGCATGGGACACAGGCGGATGAGAATATTCCCAAAGGCTGCCAGCATTGTTTTTTCCGCGAAAACCGCGCGGCACGGTAAAGTTTGCAAATTGGATTTCTCGAGAGGAACTTCTGCACGTGGGACTCCAGCGGCTAGAGCTGGTTGCGAAGTATCGGGATGGTGCTTGATATGCGGTGTAGATGATGCCATGAAACCGCTTCCGCAGATCACCGCCCCGGCCTCCCGCGGCTGGGTCACAGCCTTCAGGAACTCGTCCATTCGAACCAAGCTGACCATCCTGATCGTCGGGACCACCAGTGTCGCGCTGATCTTGGCGGGAGCGGGCCTGCTGAGCTACGAGAGCCGTGAGTACCGGGCGGCGGGGACGCGGGAAATGTCTGCGCTGGCGGAGATCGTGTCTGCTGCTAGCACCGCGGCCTTGAGTTTCGGGGACAAGCAAGCCGCGCGGGAAACGCTCGCATCCTTACATGGGGACAGGCGAATCCTCCGGGCGGCTGTATATGACAAGGCCGGGGATTCCTTCGCAGTCTACGATCAGGCCGGCACGGGCGCCCCTGCACTTCCCCGGCATCCTTGGACGGATGGCGCCTACTTTGAGCAAAGCAGCCTGCTTCTGTTTCAATCGATCAAGCTGACCGGCGAGCGACTCGGCACGGTCTTGCTGGTCTCGAGCACCAGCGAAGTACAGACCCGCCTGAAACGCTATGCCGGTATTGTAGCTGCCGTTCTGGCAGGCTCACTGCTGCTGGCGCTGCTGGCGATGGTCCGGTTGCAGCGCGTGATTACAGAGCCGATCGCCTACTTGTCGGGCGTGGCCCAACGAGTTTCGAGCCAGCGGAATTACGCACTTCGCGCGGAAAAGAGCGCTGACGACGAGATCGGCCGGTTGATCGATTCTTTTAACGACATGCTGGCGCAGATTCAGTTGCAGGAAGAATCGCTGCGCGCCAGCGAGGAACGCTATGCCCTCGCGGCGCAGGGCGCCAACGACGGTCTGTGGGATTGGAACCCGGTGACCCGGGAGCTCTATCTTTCTTCGCGCTGGAAAGAAATGCTGGGCTATTCCGATGCGGAAATCCACCCCGATCTGGAAGACTGGTTCCGACGGATCCACCCGAGTGATCGCGAGCGCGTGAAAGCGGAGATCACCGCCCGTAAAGCTGACGCCGAACCGATTTTCGCCAGTGAATACCGGATCTGCCGGAAGGACGGCGGCTACTTGTGGGTGCTGTGCCGCGGTATTGTGGTCCGCGACGCTTCCTTGCGAATTGTCCGGATGGCGGGCTCGCAGAGCGACATCACCCAGGGGAAAGTGGTCGATCCGCTGACCGGGCTCCGCAACCGCCTGTATCTCATTGACCGCCTGGAAGCGCTGATTGAGGAATGCGGCGGAAACGCAGGCACCTTCGCTGTCCTATTCCTGGATGTCGACCGCTTCAAGATTGTGAATGACAGTTTAGGGCATGACACCGGCGATATGCTGCTGATCGAGATTGCAGAACGGCTGTTATCGAGCGTCCGGTCGACCGACGTAAGTGCTCGCATCGTGTTTCCGTCAGCGGTGGCCCGCTTCGGTGGCGACGAATTCGTCGTTTTGCTCGAGGACCTGCACTCTCGTGCGGATGCGATCACGGTGGCTGAGCGGATCCTGGCCCAGTTCGCATCGCATTTTGAAATCCACGGCCGTATCATCTTTGCTACGGTAAGTATCGGGGTCGCAATGGGAGACTCTGCCGGCACCTCCAGTGATCTGTTGCGTAATGCCGACACCGCGATGTATTACGCCAAGACACACGGCAAAGCCCGCCTTGAAATTTTCGACGAAGGCATGCGCGGACGGGCAGTGGCACGAATGGAGTTGGAATCGGACCTGCGTAGCGCGATCGATGAAGATAACTTCCTGGTCTATTACCAGCCGGAAGTATCCTTGACTACCGGCAAGGTCGTGGGCTATGAAGCCTTGGTCAGGTGGAACCACCCCGAGCGGGGCATCGTGCTGCCAGGCGAGTTCCTTCCGGTGGCCGAAGAAACGGGCCTGATTGTCCCGCTTGGCCGGTGGGTCATGCGCGAAGCCTGCCGGCAAATGGCGGAATGGCAGCGGAACCATCCGCAGCAGCCGCCCCTGACCGTTAGCGTCAACGCCTCATCGCGGGAGCTGGCCGATCCTGACCTGGTCCCCAATGTCGCGCGAATCTTGCGGGAAACGGGACTGGATCCGAAGAGTTTGCGAATCGAGGTGACCGAAAGCTCCATCGTCGAAGACCATGACCGGACCGCCTCCACGCTGCGCCGGTTGCGGGATCTGGACGTCAGCCTCGAAATCGACGACTTCGGCACCGGATATTCTTCCTTGAGCCGCTTGCACGAGTATCCGTTCTCCACCGTGAAAATCGATCGTTCCTTCGTCAAGGACCTGGGCACGGAACCGGAAAGTCTGCATTTGGTCGAAACGATTGTGCGTCTGGCGCACGGCCTGGGATTGAGCGTTGTTGCGGAGGGCATTGAGACGCGAGAGCAGCTGGATAAGTTGGCCGCGCTCGGCTGCGGCTACGGCCAGGGTTACTATTTCTCCCGCCCGATGGATAGCGATTCCGCGCAAAGAGCCATTGAGGAGGCTGTGCAGGAGCCCAGCGGCGTCGGATACTGAGCGCGCTAGGACCTGCTATTTCTTGGGGGCCGCCGCGGGCGAAACCATCGGTGCCGCGATCGGGCGGGATTGGTCCGCGTTGGCAGATTCTGCCTGGAGGCTCTTCAGCAGGGTTTCGACCGGAATCGAGCTAGGCGATGCGAACCCCGCTGGGTCCCTGAGTGGCGTCCTGATATCCGTGGGCGTATTCGGATCCATGAACGGAATCGTATTTTTCAGTTGTGGCAGCGGCGCGCCCTGTGGAATCGGCCGGACCAGTTCCGGAGTGACGATGACCAGAAGTTCGGTGTTTTCCTTGGTGCGTGATTTGGACTGGAAGAACTTGCCCAGGATCGGGAGATCTCCCAGGAACGGGACCTTATCGAGAGAATCGGTCACGCGGTTGTCCAGCAGTCCTCCAATGGCGAAACTCTCACCCTCGTTCAACTCCACTGCCGTATCCAGTTTGCGGACAGTGATGGCGGGCACGGAGAACCCATTCACGGTGAGTCCATGAGTGAAATCGAGCGCACTCACTTCTGGGGCTACCCGCAGCGAAATACTTCCACGTGGTGTGATGGTCGGAGTGAAGTTCAGGCGCACGCCGAATTCGCGGAACTGGATGGTTACTGCAGCCCCGCCGCCTCCCGACGATCCCTGGACTACCGGATAAGGAAACTCGCCTCCGGCTACAAAGCTGGCTTGCTTTCCGTTTTGTGCCATGACATTGGGTTCGGCCAGAACTTCGAGCAGGCCCCGGCTCTCCAGCAGCTTGATCGTCGCGCCTAGATTGAGGTCTGGCCTGAACAGGAAGACGTTGAGCGCATCGGAAAGACTCACGGCGGCCGGATTCGCGCCGGACGGCATCGTGAGACCAGGAGGGTTGAACTGTCCCGTCGACATCGAGCCGATGGTGTTGGCGGCTCCGGTGCTGAACAGGTTCACTCCTATTTGTCTGCTGATGTTGCGGTCCACGCTGGCGAATTTGACCTTGAGCAGGATTTGCGCCTCCGCTTGCGGGACATCCACATACAGGAGGTTGACGGCTTTCCCCATGGTCGATGCGATGGAGTACGCGCGTTCCGCGCTCGTGACGTCTTTCACTCGTCCGCGCAGGAAAAAAGTGTCGTCTTCGAGGCTTAACTGGATGTTCTGGCCGGGCAATTCTTCTTTCAGCTGGCGACCGGTCAACTCGATGCGATTTTCTGCCAGGAAACGGCTGGGCCGCACCGCGACGTCGTAATATAGCTTGCTTCCGTCGTCCTGCCAGATGATCAAGGAGGTCTCGCCCGGAGCCTTTCCGCTGAGCAACACTTCTCTGGGGCCGACGGCCGTTGCTTCCGCGAAGCCTCCCAGCCCGACCGAAACGCGCTCCATCGGGTGGATACTGTCGACCAGCAGGGATTTGCCCACGGTCAGATTGAGCGATTGAGGTGACTGTGCGATTGTTCCGGTGTGTTCCTGAGCTCCCGCGGATAGGAACAGTAGCGTTAGCCCGATCACCGGCAGCGCAAACGGTAGGCCGCTTCCCAGGAATCGAGCCAGACACAAGAACCTCTGAGGCCTCGCACTCCAGCGTATTTTCATTTTCACTTTGCATCCTCCCGGACAGTGAATGTCACTTCCGTCTTGGCAGTCCCGTTGAACACTTCGATGACGCGCAGCTTGCGCAAGGGCGCCTCCGCGGTTCGGGGAACGGAGGGAATCGCCGGCGCAGCAGTCGCTGTGCCCAGTTCGCCGCGTGCCGCACGCGGTTTTCCTCCCAGCGTTGGGCTCGGCGCGCGCGGTGGATGCCCCCCCGAGTTGTCGAAGAGCTGAGACATCATGGTGCCCGGCGGACTAGTGGTCTGCGTGTCCAGAGGATTCCGCAAAACCAGCTGAATCTGGGTTTGGTTGCCGGCCAGCGTGAGTCTCTCGGCTTGTTCCGGCGTAACCAGGAGATTGACCACCTGCACCACGTGGGGTTTGCCTTCACTGTCCTTCTGAAGATTCTCACCGGCCGACAGAACTTGAATATTTTGCAGCAGCGTGTTGACACGAGGTCCTTCGCCGGGGCTGCTACCCGGAACCATCCCGCTCATCAGGACATCCACTCGCATTCCCGCCGTGACGAACCCGGCCAGTCCAACTACGTCATTCACGCGCACGGCGGAAGCTCGCATCCCCAGCGGAATAATGGCCGCGAGACCGCCTCCCGAGCCAGCTGTCGCCAAGCGGTCTGCGATGATCGGTTCGCCCTCATACATGCTCGCGATCGCTCCGCGATTTAGCGCCAAGTCCAGCTTGTCCAGCGCGCCTTTGGGCAGTGTCCCCGCCCACGGTCCCATGCGCACGTCGAGAGGACCGATCAGGGTTCCGATCTGAAGGTCGCGAGCGGCCACCACCACCTGGGCCATCGGCGCGGGCGCACCGGGTCGGTTACCTACTAGTCGATAAACCAAAAAGCTGGCACTGGCCCCACCGACCAGGGCGCAAATGAAGATGACCAGGATCCGTTTATTCATGAAGTCCGATCTGACGCGTCACATCACCTCTGTGCGTTTGCAAACGCAATTTGCCGCCCATTGAGGTTCGGCGCGCGCGACTTTGCTTTCAGCGAGTTCTCGGCATGCCGTGATCGCCCTGTAGACGCAGGAGCACACCAGCCGGTAAGATTGCCTGCAAGTGGCCACACAAGGCGCGCGGCTTAGCGGACTAGCGCGGCCCGGCGGGTGATCAGAGCCGGCCCAGCGGCCAGGTTGAAAGTCACAAAGGAAGTCCCGGCCATGGTCAGAGTGCCCACGACAATCGAGCCGTTGATCTGAATCCCCGCGTTTCCGCCCAGATTCAGATTTTGATACTGGCTGGGTTGGTTCTGCATTACGCTCAGCCAGTTGGTCATGTACAGCCCTCCTGTCAGGACGATGACGCCTCCTCCTCCCAGGTTGTGGCTCAACGCCACTGCGTTCCGATCCTCGAAAAAGAGTAATCCTTCATAGAACGAGTTGTTATCGGATCCCACTAGGTTGGCATTCGAATTGGCGCCGATATCGAAAACACCGGTGCCGGTGTTGTAAACCACCATTCCCGATCCGGTCTGGGGATCGGGTGGGTAACCTGTCGCCATCAGCATGTTGCCGTTGGCTTGATTGCTGAAGCCCGCGTTGCCGACGATATAGTAGAGGCCGGGCCTGAATAGCGCCGTGTCGTTTTTAACGATAAGGCCAGAATACAGACCGGGAGTGTACAGTGTGCACTTCGCCGCAGGGCAACCGGCACCCGAGATGACGGATTTAGTCCCCAGCGCCGGAACAGCTGGCGCGGGAATGTTTTCGTAAGGATCACGCTGCGGTGTGGCCGGCTGATCGTAACGGCCGACTGCGCCCAGATTCAACGCGGCGGGAGCATCGATGGGTCCGCCAAACACGGCGAAATCGCCGCCAGTGCCGGTGCTGCAGTCGCCCGGATCGTTCGGACCCGCATGCGACAGGTCCACGACTTTGCTGATGGAAACAGCCGCGGCGTTATCCGAGTTCACCTCGATGCTTCGTGGCGGACCTCCGCACACTTTGAGTTGCGCGGATCCGTTGGTTAGCGCATTCGCCAGCGTGGGGTGCGTAACCAGCAAGGGCACGCGGTTGTTCTGATTGACGATGGCAGCCACGCCGATCGCTCGGATCGAAGTCGTAGAGGGTCCAATGAACCGGATCAATCCGGTATTTAAGACTCTGTTGACCATGACGCGAATCGCTGGCACCGGGTCACTGGAGAGAGGTACCCCGGCCACCGCCGCCGGGTAATCAACCGACACGGTATCGGCGGCCGATCCGCCGAATCCATTCCTGCGCGCGTATACGCAAGGCGTGCGGCCGTCGATCGCCGAGCAGGTGAACGGAACGGGTGGACTCCCGGTTGCGAACGGAGAGGGCGAGGTGGCATTGGTGCCCGCGAGCACACTCATAATGCCAGCCTCGGCGGCGGCATCGGCCGCGGTCTGGGCCATCTGCTGGTGCGCATACATCTGGCCGCCGTCGATCGCCAGCCCCAAAGCGCCGATCAGAAACAAGCTCATTCCCAAGATGACCAGCAATACCGCCTGGCCTCTCTCTCCGGCTGAACCAAGGATGGGATGCTTCAAAACGCAATTACCCCCTGCGACATGCTTCCCAGGCGCACACGGAGCGGGAAATAGCTGGTCAAGGGGTCATAGGGATAGACCACCGTGACCGATACCATCTGCCCGGGAGCGTTGCTGCCTCCCGGATATGCCACGCTGATGATCAGGTTGCCCGTGCTCAGTAGTCCGGCGCTGGCGAAATTCTGGATGATCGTCAGGACCTGGGGAGGGTTTGGCGCCGGCCCGCTCGGTCCGTCTACGCCAGCCCCGGTGCGTGTGCCACCGTGGACAATCGAGTAACGGGCTCCCGCGCGTGCGGCATTCGCGACCGTTGTATAAACCAGGGCCATGCGGCTGATCTCCACGATTGAGAGAAGCAAAATCACCGACAGAAACGCTACCAGGCTGAACTCCACCAGAGTCTGGCCGCGGTTGCCATTGCGCCTGTCACGCCGTGCGCGTGACATCATTGAAGCACTCGCATGCTGGCTTGGCGATGAATGGTGGTTGCCGGAAGCGTGGCGTGAATGCCCAATGCCGGAAAATCCCACAGCGGCAGCAAGGGCTGGTAGTTGTAGGTCACATCCACGGACACCAGCACGTATTTAGTCGATTCGGGATCGGCCGGTGGAAGGTACGCACCGGGACCCGAGCATGTTACGACGGCATTGTTGTTCTTGCAAACCCGCACGGCCAGGCTCGCGCGATTCAGAAGCGACGAGATATCACTGGTAATCAGGCTGGTGATCTGGGCGGCCGTGGCCGGCGTTGGTGTTCCGACGGTCGCTCTTCCCTGGGACATATATTGCGTGCCCGCGCGCGCGCCGTTTGCCACCGTGATCCAGGCGAACAGGAACGCACCGAAATTCACCGCGTTGACGATCAACAGGAACACCATGGGAAGAACCAGTGCGAATTCAATCAGCGCTTGTCCTCCGGTCGCCGCAAAGAGTCCCACCGGGGAGCCTTTTGTTTGAGGGATAGCGGTCAGAAACTCCTGCAACGCCTTCCGTTCCGCAGGTGTCGAAAAAATGAATTCCACTCCAATTCCGTCCTGCCCATGCCGCACCACTCGCGACGCGATCGACGTAGAACGTGAAGGCACAGTGCCTCCATCGGACCGGGGCGAGGTCTTAGCGCCCTGCAGAACCAACCGTACGATCGTACCCACATACCAGCGCTCCGGCGTGACCACATACGCCCCGCTAATGCTGATGTCGCGAATTTTGCGTCCTTCCGGAACCGAGCCGTCCCAGTAATACACCATCAGAGATGGTTCGGCCGCTCTCGGCGCGCGCCGCGGTTGCGCATCGCTCTGCAACCAGGCGGAGACCTTTCCGATCAGCCTTTGGAACACGGAACTGCCTCCTGTCTCGTCCAGGTCCTTTGAACCTGAAGTTCTTCCCACTTCATTTGCACGTCTTCCGGGAAACAAATGAGCAAGTTATCGCCCACGCGGGTGCGAGACGAATAAATCGTGCGGATCCTCACTTCGAGCACGCTCGCATAGCAGCAGCGGACCGGAACAATCTGCAAAGGATCCAGGTGTTCGATGAGCTGAAGTACCCGATTTCTCGGATCCAAATAGAGCCGGTCCACTGGAAACTGCCGGCCGACTGTATATATGCCGGGCGACCGCATCAGCCACACTCCGTCTTCGCGGGCGGGCGTCGCCGCCTCCGCACATACCTCCTGGCTCACTTTCGAATCGTTCGGCAAAGCTCCGATAGCGCTCAGGCACAAAAACGATTCCCGCGTGCGATTGAAAACGCAGAAGGTCGCCTTCATCCTGATCTTTCTTCCTGTGCACTGGCGAGCCGGAAGCCCCCATCTTGCGGTGAGTGGCGTCCGGCCCGCAGCCTTGGGGATACCCTGGCAGCAGTTGCGCATGCGTGCCCCATCGCTAGTTGAGTTTTTTGCGGCGACGCATGATGAGGAATGCAATCACGATGAAAAAACAGATTCCTGCAATGCTCCGGATAATCGTAACGTTGTCCATGGTGGTCTCCTTTCCGAGGCGAACCTATAAACGTCAAGCCCGCTTCGCCTCAAACGAAATATGTCTGGAACGCCTGGAACATGATGATCATGGACGGCCCCAGCGTCACAACAAACAATGACGGAAAGATCAGTAGTACCAGCGGAAAAACTAGCTTCACCGTGGTCTTGGCGGCCTGTTCCTCCACATCCTGCCGGCGCCTGGTGCGTAGTGTCTCGGCATGCGCGCGCAGTGCCTTGCCTACGCTAGTCCCGAACCGGTCGGCCTGGATGATTAGGGCGGCCAAGGCTCGCACGGTGTCTACTCCGGTTCGCTTGGCACACTCGTTCCAGGCATCTGCGCGCGGACGCCCTGCGCGCTGCTCCAGGCTGATCAGGCTGAGTTCATCGGCGATCGCCGGTTGGCTCACCCGCATTTCTTCGGATGTCCGCATGATCGCCTTATCCAAACTCAGCCCGGCCTCCACACACACTACTAGTAGATCCAGCGCCTCCGGCAGTCCCAGGCGAATATTAATTTGGCGCGCGGATATCAGCCGCCCGAGCCAGAAGTCGGGTGCCAGGAACCCGAGCCCTAGGGCCCCCGCATAGGCGAAAAGTGGAGTCAGCCCGAAAGATCCCGAAAGAGCCGTTACCACGCACAGAAATGCCGGCACGAGCACTTTGCCCGAATAGTACGCATTCACATGTCTGGGCTCGCGGTAGCCGGCGCGGGCCAGCTGCTTTTTCAGGTTCGAAACTTCCGTCTGGTTACGCGGGACCACTCCTTGAAACGGAGTGAGCAGCTTTTCCAAGCGGGCGATGGCCGGCGATTCCCCAGTCATGTCCGCCAGCATCGCAGTCTGACCCTGGTCCATGACTTGAGAAAGCCTGCGGACCGCATTACTGCGATAAAACACCAGGACGCCGCCGGTCAGGATCAGCAGAAACGCGGCGCCAAACGCAAAAAATGCAGTCCACATGCCGGGTTCCTATACGCGGATCCGGATAACTTTCCGGATGACGAGCGCTCCCAAAACATTCATGACCACGGCTGTGTACAACAGTTTCAGCCCTATTGGATTGGTCCACAGGATGCTGATCCCCTCCGGGTGGACCAGGTACATGGCAAATCCCAGTGCCACCGGCAACAACGCCAGGATCCAGCCCGTCATCCGTCCCTGTGCCGTATGCACACGGATTTGCTTGCGCAGCCGGAATCGCTCGCGCGACGTCTGCGCCACCTTTTCCAGAACCTCGGCCAGATTGCCACCGCTTTCTTTTTGGATCAGCACTGCAGCAATGAAGATCTGAAGGTCCTGTACCGCGATCCGGTTTCCCAGATTCAGGAGCGCTGTCCGCAAGTCCACGCCATAGTTCTGCTCCTTGAAACAGGTGCTGAACTCCCCGCTCAGGGGTTGCCTGGCTTCCTGCCCGATAAATCCGATCGCCGTCATCAGACTGTGCCCGGCTCGCAATGCGCTGCATAAGAGGTCGATAGCCTCGGGCATCTGCTCCTCGAAGCTGCGAAAGCGGCTGGCACGGCGGCGCAGCACGTATAGCCACGGCGCCGGAATGACGATCGCGCCCAGACCGGCTGCCCACAATACCGATCCCAACCTCAGATACAGCAAACAGGCCGTTCCGATCCAGCCGAAGAAACACATTGTCAGGAGGCGTCCAACCGTCCAATCCAAGTCCGCCTGCTCAAGGAGCCGATGCAGCCTGGATGCGAGGTCCAGGCGCGCCAGGAGGAGATTTAGCCACTCGAACGTGCTGAACTGGTGGACCTTGCGGATGTCGTCGGTGGATTGGAGATCGGTGGCCGCGAATTCCGCTCGCTGCACGATCTTGAGCCTGCGCTTTACCTGCTCCTCCGGAGCGCTGTTGCGCAGGAGGTTCACGGCTAAGGCCAGCGCCGCTAGTGCCATCGTCAAGGCGATCAAAATCGTCCACATAAACTTCGTCTAAGCCCTCAGGCCACCTCCACCGATTGTTCGAAGATGTCTGCCGGCAGCATGATACCGGCAATACGCAGCCGGTCGAGGAATTTAGGCCGGATTCCGCTGGGCGCGAACTCTCCAATGACCTTGCCGTCCGGTCCGATGCCTTTGCGTACGAAATTGAATACGTCTTGCATACTGATGACGTCTTCTTCCTGGCCAGTGATCTCCGAGATGTTGGTCACCTTTCTGGTCCCGTCGCTCAGGCGCGCCACCTGCACTACGATCGAAATAGCCGACGTGATCTGCTGGCGGAGGGCGCGATCCGGCAGATTCAGACCAGCCATCGCGACCATCGACTCCAGGCGCGACAGCGCGTCGCGCGAGGAGTTTGCGTGAATAGTCGTCATGGAGCCTTCATGGCCTGTATTCATGGCTTGCAGCATGTCGAAGGCTTCTTCTCCGCGCACCTCTCCGACGATAATCCGGTCCGGGCGCATGCGAAGGCTGTTGATCAGAAGCTGCCGCTGCCGGATCCCGCCCTGGCCTTCGACATTGGCCGGCCGCGTCTCCAGGCGCACAACGTCTTCCTGCTGCAGCTGCAGCTCGGCGGCATCCTCAATGGTAATGAGCCGTTCCTTGTGCGGAATGAAACTCGAAAGAATGTTGAGAAACGTGGTTTTGCCGGCTCCCGTGCCCCCCGAAATCAACATGCTGATCCGCGCTTTGACTGCCGCCGCCAGCACCTCCAGCATTCCCGGTGAGATGCTTTGTAGTTTCACCAGCGTCTCGGCCGCCACGGGTCCACTTCCAAACCGCCGGATGGAGAGGCATGGCCCGTCTAGCGCCAGTGGAGGAATAATGGCATTGACGCGCGAACCATCCGGAAGCCGGGCGTCTACCATGGGCGAAGATTCGTCGACCCTCCGCCCCACGCGCGAGACAATACGGTCGATCACCTGCATCAGATGCCGGTCATCCCTGAAGACGACGTTGGTCTTTTCGAGCAGACCGTGGCGTTCTGCGAAAACCATATTGGCGCGGTTCACCAGGATGTCGGATACCGAAGCATCCTTGAGCAGCACTTCGAGCGGTCCCAGTCCAAAGACTTCATCTAACAGGTCTGACTCGATCTGACCTTTTTCATGAGCCGTCAGCGGGACATTGCGGCTGGCTAACGTTTCCTGAACGACCGCCGCCACCGCATGCCGCGCCCGCAGGCCGTCGACCTGAGACAGTTTTTCCAGGTTCAGCTTGGAGAGCACGGCTTGGTGAACCTCCGTCTTGAGGTGTTCAAGATTGAGCGTATCCACCCATGCTCCTTATGGACTTCTTCTTGGCTTCATTCATTGGAATAGCCCCCGCAACGTTTTGGACTTTTTGGCCTGTGCCGGTTTACCGGAGGCCATGAGCGCCATCTGCCCCACCACACGGCTAATGGGGGAGTCTTTCATGGCCAGCGGCACGCCGGTGTTTTCGGCTGTCCTCACCGATGGGAAATCGTTGGGAATTTTCCAGTCCACGGGCCGGCCCAGAGCCTTGGTCGTGCTGTTCTGGTCGATGGCGAATTCCTTGCCGTTGAAGCGGTTCACGATGATCTCCACGTGCGGACTCCGCTCGCGCCCCGCGATGTAGGACAGCAGGCGGCGGGCATTGCGCAGCGCGGGAACACTCGCCTCCGTCACCACGTAGATGGTATCCGCCAAGTCCAGCAGCGTTTCTTCGGCGTTGCACAGGGCCATGCCGGCATCCACCACCACGAACGCGAATTGGCGCCGCAGGAGGGTGAAGACTTTCTTCACCCCGCTCGAAAGCGAATTGAACGGTGTATATTGCTCTGGCGCCGCCAGCACGCTTAGTCCGGAGGTGTGCCTGACCAGCAGGCTGGATAGAAAGTCGTTATCCAGGCGATCCTCGTTCCGGAGCGCATCCAGTACCGAGAACTGTGAAACCAAGTTCAGCCCCAGCGCAGCCTCGCCCATCTGCAAATCCATATCGACGATCACCACCTTGCCGGCGTCCTGCTTCATCAATGCAATGGAGAAGTTGGTGGCCAGCGTGGTCACGCCGGATCCGCCCTTAGCCCCCACGAACATCAGGAGTTTCCCCGCCGCCGCCGTGTCTTGATTTTTTTCGCGGCGCGCTAAGGCCCGCGCCACCGCATCGATGAGGGTTTTGGCCAGCACCGGCTCCGGCAGGAATTCGCGAGCTCCAGCCTGCATGGATCGGAGCAGCAAACCGGCATCGCTGCGCGTGGAAGTCGCCATAACCGTCGCCGCGCCGTCGCGGCTACAAATGTTCTCAATCAGCGCGAGCGCCTGTTCTACATTCGCGTCCAGATCGACGACGAAGACGTCGCAACCCAGCGTGAGCAGTTCTTCGAGGTAACGTGATTCCGGATAAGAGACACATGCACGGGCCACCGGAAAGGCCGACTCGTTCAGCATCCGATCGAGTCTGCCTCGTCGCGCCGCGTCCGGCACAATGAGCACAATCGATGCGGTACCGGCCGCTGTGAGGGGATCGTAAATTGTCGGAATCGTTGCCATGGCCGTTTACGGTTGCGCGGATGGTTAACTCGTGTACGTGGTTAGCTTTGTGCCGATGTTGGTAAAGGCGGCGTTGATCTGGTTGGCGACACTGGTCATTCCGGCGGCCGCCGCAAAGGTGATCAGCGCGACCACCAGTGCGTACTCAATCAAATCCTGACCCTGCTTATTAGTAAAGAGGACCCGAAGCATGCACCTCAGGCCCTGTATTGCCGAATTCATAAGGAACCTCCCCACGTTCCGATTTCGAGTCATTTCAGGACCTGATGGTGCATCCCGGTTGGCCTTAGCTGGTATAGGTAGTCAGCTTGGTGCCGATGTTGGTGAAGGCGGCATTAATCTTGGTCGCCACCGTGGTCATCCCGGCTGCCGCGGCGAACGCGATCAGCGCGACGACTAGCGCGTACTCAATCAAGTCTTGACCGCGCCCGTCCGCAGCCAGGTTACGCAGGCTGCTTCTTAGGTTCTGAAGTCTCACATAGAGACTGAGCGTTATATCTCGCATTTTGATCTCCTCGCATTGACTGAAGCACTTCGCCCACCACGAGGTTCGCCGTTTCATCCCAACACGCGGGCATAACACGACCGCCCGATTCGTACACCTGGGTGTTCAGATTCCGTGGAAAGCGTGAACCTGTGAAGACGGTTCAAAATGGGACGGGATCATTCCTAGCTTTCCGCCACATGGGTTGGCCGTTATGGCCCTTCGGTTGCCCTGCCGGGCTCGATGAATGCTCGGCGGGCCACCGATTGTGCGCTCTTGATCTCCGCCACAGCGCTCACCCGGACGGTCTTCCGGAGCCGCTTCTTGTACGACATTGACTCTGTCAATTTCGCGCTTGCGCTCCAGCGTTTCGATCCCGCCGTTCATCAGCCGCATCCCCCCGGTTATTTCCTCTATGTGTACTTGGGAAAACTCTCGAATGCGATCTTCCACGATGCCAACACGGCTTTGGTCGTCATCAGTATTGTGGCGAGTTGCGGAACCGTCGCGACGCTCTATCTGCTCGCAAGCATCTGGTTTGGACGCTCAGCCGCCCGTTTTGCGGGACTCATCTTCGTTTGTTCACCGCTCGCCTGGTTTCACGGCACCGTCGCGCTGACTTATATCGTCGAAGCGTGCTTTTCGGCTGTTATCGGATACCTCTGCTGGCGTGTCTATAGCGGAGCGAACCGATTCATACTTCCCGCGGCGGTCGCCCTGGGGCTGGCGGCGGGATTCCGTCAGTCTTCATTGCTGGTTTTGGCCCCCCTGTTTTTGTTCTCGCTTCGTAGTCTTCCCCGGATGCGAGCCCTGTGGGGAATCGGAGCACTGGGCTTGGTAGTCCTCGCCTGGTTCGTTCCCATGCTCTATGCCTCCGGCGGCGCGCAGGCCTACCTAACGAGCCTTTCGTCGCTTTGGCGGCTCGTCCCGGCCCGGCAAACCGTGTTCAGTTCGCCGATCTACACATCGCTGGCTCGCGTTTGCGTGATCCTCGCCATCTGCGTGCTCAGTCTTGGCTCGGCAGCCTTGCTGCTGTTGCGCCCATCGAAATCAGAGAATAAACGCCTCCGGGTCTTCACCTGGATCTGGGTCGCACCGGGACTCTTCTTATTCACGTTCGTCTACTTGAAATTCGTCAATAGCGGATATCTTCTAGTTCTATTGCCGCCGGCTTGTATCTGGCTGGGATTCTGGGCGGCCGATTGGTATCGCCATTCCGCGCTTCCTGCCGCCGCCAGGATTGTTCTGCTGGGCGCCGCCACCGCGATCAACTGTGCGATCTTCTTGCGTGCTCCTCTGTATTTGTCCTTTAGCGAAGTGCAACGCTCCGAACAAGAATTGGGGGCAGCCGTGAATGCTGTCCGGCAAACTGCTAATCCTGAGGAGACCATCCTTGTGGGATTCGATTCTCACTTCCTCGGTTACCGCCACGCCGGCTATTATCTCCCCGAATACCTCACGCTCCAGTACCCGGAAGTTCCCCTGGCGTCCACCACCGGAGTCTTCGCGATGCACCACCGCGACACGCGCGTCGTAAGCAATCTCCAGATCGATTCCTTCCGCGACTTCATTTTGTTCCCGCTGCCTTCTTCAGATGCCGAGTATCTCGCGTATATGCAAGGGGTCGAGGCCCGTTTTCCCCCGGGCGAGTTGCACGTCGTTACTTCGAATGGCCGCAAATTGCTGACTGGTCCCGTAAGTGCTCTCCGAGTGCTGTTCCCGAACACGATCGCGTCCGCGCCTCGTTAAGCGGCCTCAGCCGCGCTTGGCCTATTCCTATCGGATAGCCAACAGGGATAATCCGTCTCTATTGCACTCCCGTGACAGACGATGGATGGACTGTGCACGGGCTACTATGATTCGTCTTCTCCTGTACTCGCAAGACCGTAATTTGCCGCTTCTGCTTGGGCCCACATTGGGAGGTGAATTCGAAGTCACTCTCGACTCGAACGTGGAACGGATTAAAGAGCTGGTTCGGAATCAGCGATGCCACGTGGTGGTCCTGGACCTGGATTCCGGCTCTGCCGATCAGCATCGCGATTTTGTCGAGGATATGCGGTCCGCCCGCGTACCGGTGGTCGTGATGGCCGATGATGACCATTGCGAAGCCGCCACGGATCTGGTTCAGCGCGGCGCCTATGATTACTTTCGTAAGCCGCCATGTCTGGCCGAGTTGAAAATTGTCGCTCGGCGGGCCTTCGAACACTCCCGTATAGGCCGGGATCTTTACAACCTTAGCCAGCAGCTGCGCACGACGGCCACTCAGGGCTGCGATCAACTCATCGGGTCCAGCGCCCGGCTCCAGCACGTGTACGACTTAATACGCCGCGTCACTGCCCTGAACGCTTTCGTCCTCATTACGGGAGAAACGGGAACCGGCAAAGAACTCATCGCCCGCGCGATCCATAACTTGAGTGATCGTCAATCCTCTCCTTTCGTGGCGGTTTCTTGCGGTGCGATCCCCGAGACCCTCATCGAGGCCGAGCTGTTCGGATACGAAAGAGGAGCGTTTACAGGCGCGGTCGGAAGCCGCAAAGGATATTTGGAACAGGCCGGGCAGGGAACTCTGTTACTGGATGAAATCGGGGAACTGAGCCCCCACACGCAGGTGAAGCTGCTCCGCGTTCTGCAAGAGAGGCACTTCAGCCGCCTGGGAACCAGCACCATAATTCCTCTCCAGGCGCGCGTCCTGTTCTCGACCCATCGAAACCTGGGAAAAATGGTCGAGGAAGGACGCTTCCGGCTGGATCTGTATTATCGCGTTAACGTAATGGGGATCAAGGCTCCTTCCTTACGCGATCACAGCGAGGATATCCCAACGCTCGCGCGCTATTTTCTGAAAAAGTACAGCGAGGTTTATCACAAACCGGTCAACAGCATTACCCCCCCGGCGATGGCCTTGCTGGTCGATTACGTTTGGCCCGGCAATGTGAGGGAACTCGAGAACGTCATCCAGAAAGCCATCATTCTGACCGATGGCGATACCGTTGCTCCTCAGCACTTGCCCGATGACTTGCAACAGCCCGGCCTGCTCGGTTTGGGTGACTCTCTTCCTGCGACTTCCTTCGAAGAGCAATTGCGCGATTATAAGGTCAAATTAGCGCAAAGAGCAGTGGCGGAGTGCAACGGCAACAAGACTCTGGCCGCCCGTAGCCTGCACATTTCCCGAACCTATCTTCACCGCCTGATCAAAGATTTCCTGGAGGAGGAGACTCCCGAGGTTGCGTGAATCCGCCGCCGCCGGATTACGAACAGTATTTTCGTTTCCGGCGATGCTGGCCTCGACTTTAGTGGCCCTGGCCGTCCTCACCGTACGCTCGCGTTTTAACGACCCGGATCTCTGGTGGCATCTGCGGACCGGCCAGATCATCTGGAACCGCCGTGCGATTCCACAAACGGATCTGCTGTCATACACCACCGGTCAGCACGCCTGGGTGCCGCACGAATGGCTTGCGCAACTCAGCATGTACGTCGTCTTTAGAGCGGGGGGCTACTCCGGTCTGATGCTGTGGTTCTGCGTTGCAGTGGTGGCACTCTTAGTCACTCAGTACACCTTGTGTTACCTCTATTCATGCAACGCGAAGGCCGCCTTCCTGGGAGCGTTGGTCACCTGGTTTTTCGCCACCATCGGTCTGTCGATCCGTCCGCAACTCTTGGGATTCCTCTTCCTGGCCTGCGAACTGCTCATATTGCACGTGGGCCGATGGCGCGATCGGCGGTGGTTCTACCTGCTTCCGCCTCTCTTCGTGATATGGGTAAATACGCACGGTTCCTTTTTCCTTGGAATGATGGTGCTTGCCGCGGTCCTCGTCTCCGGATCGTTCCAGGTAAGTGCGGGTTTGCTGCAATCCCGCCCCTTCGATCCGGCCCGGCGTAACACTCTCCGATGCGTGGCTGGCCTTTCAGCGGTAGGACTCTTTGTGAATCCGGTGGGAATCGAGCTACTGACCTATCCATTGCGCACCATCTTCGACTGGCGAATGCAGCTCGGCGCGGTGACGGAATGGCAAAAGCTGTCCTTCGAGGATTCTCGCGGCTTCGGATTGCTTGTGCTGGCGGGCGGAATGCTGCTGATCCCCTTGATTCGCGGGACTGTCCTCTATCTGGATGAAGCCGCGTTGCTGGCGGTGACCTTCGGCATGGCGGTTCTGCATCAACGCTTTCTCTTCGCGTGGGGCGTCGTGGCCGCCCCGATTCTGTGCCGTCAGCTCGCCGATATGTGGGAGCGTATCGCGCCGGCCCGTGACAGGGTGTTGCCGAACGCGATTCTCATTCTGGTGTCTTTCGGAGCCGCCATCGCCGCTTTCCCTTCGCCGGCCTCGCTGGCTGCCCAGGTTCGCCGCGAGAATCCGGTCGAAGCGGTCGATTTCATCCAGCGCACGCACCTCTCCGGACGAATGCTCAACGACTATGTATATGGCGGTTATCTGAGCTGGGCGCTTCCAGAACAAATGGTATTCATCGACGGCCGTTCCGACGTCTATGCCTGGACCGGCGTCTTTGAGGACTACGGCCGATGGGCCACCTTGCGCGACGATCCGAATCGACTCCTGGATACCTACCAAGTGGCTTGGTGCCTGCTCTCGCAATCCGCACCCCTCGCGCGGGTGATGCGCTACCTGCCTGGCTGGAGCGAACGGTACTCCGATTCGCAATCGGCGATCTTTACCCGGAATCCGCAGTGAAACTGGTCGTGGCCGGAATGATCGCATTCCTGCTGAAACTGCTCCTCGCCGGATCCACGATGGGCAGCAACGACGCTCGAACCTGGGAATACGATCTGACCACGTTGCACACCGCCGGTTTTGCCGAGCTATATTGCTGGGGTGTTCAATATGATGTCGACTACGATTCTCCTTCCGGACGGCTCTCGCACGCGTCAGGCGTTCATTCATCCGCCTGCCGTTTTGCACGCATTGCGCATCCTGGGAAATCGTTTCTGGCTGCGCGCTACCTGTGCACTGGCTGACGCTGGAACGCTGGCCCTCCTCTGGCGGATGTTTGGAAGCGTGCCTCTGTTGGTGGCTTTGGCTCCCATTTCCATTCTGATCTCCGGATTCCATGGCAACACCGATCCCATCATGATGTTCTTCCTGGTCGCTTCGGTTTTCTTCGCGAACCGCGGAAACGCCTCGCTGGCCGGGCTGGCGTTTGGACTTTCGTGCAGCGTGAAACTGGTGCCTCTGATCTTCGGCCCTGCAATTCTTCTTTGCCTGCCGGGACTTCGCCCGCGAGTTCAATGGATGGCGTCTGGCATTGGAATATGGGTGGCCGTCTCTCTGCCCTACTTGGCCCAGGAACCAGCGCTTATTCTGAAAAGCATGCTCGGATACGGCGGCGCGACCGGGCTGTGGGGCTTCAGCCTTGTTTTGAGTCCTCTGTACGACTCCGTCATTAAATGGACCGCCCTGCTGGCGGCATCCTTGCTGCCTCTCATGAGGAAGCGGCAACTGTTCGAGCAATGCGGTCTCATCGCCTTCTTGTTTCTGTTCCTCGCACCCGGCTTCGGCCTCCAGTACCTCGCCTGGACCGTCCCGTGGACTATGGGGCTCCCTCGGAGATGGATGATCGGATATCACTGCATCGCTGCTGCCTTCGCTTTGTCGGTGTACGCGGCAGCCTCCCAAAACACTTCCGCGGGTATCTACGCTGATCTCCTCAATCCGAGCCATTTCGCGGTGCTGATACTGATGGGAATCGTCTGTTGGATTACTATCGGGGCGAGTATGGCGATACTTTGGGTGGATCGAAATCCGGCTCTACCAGCCAGGCTTGGCGATCGTGAAAGTATCGCAGCAGCTCCTGATTGCTAGAAGCGTGTAGTTCTCTCGCCCACACCACTTTCGATGCGTCGATGTCCGCGGCATTGTAAACCCAGTCGTCGAAGGGCGCATGCTCTGCTGTGTATCGTACGATAGCGAGTTGTTGGCCCGGGTTGGTCTTCAACTGCGCGACTACCCTCGCACGCGGAAGACCGAGTGGTTCTGTTCCGTACCACATCACTGGCCAGCGGTAGATCGTAAGATTCAGAGGTTCGGCGTAAATCCGGAAACCGGCCAGCGCGAGGCATACTAACGGTGCGTAACGGACCAATGCCAGACCGCTTGCCCTGCATTGCCGCAGATGGCGCATGCACTGCAAGAGCAATACGTAAATCGCCGCGGTGAAGGGCGCCGCATAGTGCGGAAAGAACCAAGCGTTCACGCCGAGTCCAAGAGCGAACACCGCGCCTGCGACTAACAGATACCGTACGCGCGAATCCTGAAACAGTTTGGGGAATAGTACCAGCGGGCTCAGCAAGGCGATGCCGAAGAAGAAAAGGATTGCCGTCGCCAACTTCTGCGCGGTCTTGTCCCGGAATCCCTGCGCAGTCCGGGCCAGGCGAAAATCGTGCATCTCCCAAACCTGGAAGAAATCGTGCATCTCCTTGCTGCGATACTCGGGTGCCGGCCGCGGCGACTCCCATAGAAACACCGGCGCCGAAGCGTAGGTCATCCGATTGGTCTGATAGGGCAGCGTCAACGCGCTCCCGAACACTCGCTGGTTGTAGTGCGCCATCAGCCCGCCCGCGATCAGCGCCAAAACCAATGGCGCAATCAGAACCCGTGGTTTTCGAATCGCTGGCCAGAACACTGCCGCCGCCGCTGGTCCGCACACCAGCAGTCCTTCATACGGCCGGCTATTCGCCAGAAGGATCGCCCCAAGCGCGAACACGCAACCGTCGCGAACGGTTGCTCGACTCTTCATCCGCGGAATAGCCCCCAGCACCAGAGCGCCTCCGGTCGCCGCGATCGCGCCGCCATAATATCCGTTCACCCAGTTGCTGAAAAGACCCAGCCGAAACACCGCCAGCATGCCGCCCAGCAGCGCCCATCCAGGAGGGAGCCATCCCTGCATCATCCAGCACATCGCGCCGCACATAAGCCCTGAGCTCAGCAACACCCCGTACCACGGATGCCCGAACAAGACTTGGCCGGCCGCCATCACCATGCCCTGCGCCGGAAAGTACATCGACATGTATGACGGTTGCTGATTAATGTGAAAACTTTCGAAGTGCGTCCACAGCGGATGTGCCGGATTCGTCAGCCTACCCGAGGCAAACGTGTCCGCCGCCAACAGGTAGCTGAACTCGTCGTGAATGAAGGGTTGGGGAATCGGTTCCAGTGGAAGCATCGCCAGCCGTAGCACAATCGCCGTCGCGCCCACCGCTATTACCGTTGTAGCCCGTCTGCGCGCCAAGCCCCCCAGGATCCGTTCCACTACAGCGAAGCATTTGCTCCCAATCTCCGGATAGCACAAAGCCATCGTTGCAGCGAGCAACGTGAATCCAGCCTCAAGCACTAGCATCCACACGACTCTGAGCACTTCCGGAGCCACAAGGCGCGTAAACAGGAGTGGACACTCGGCTCCGCCCTGTGTACAAAGGCTCAGGAAGCCCGTTATCATCAGCCTGTGAACCGGCGACCGGCATTGTTCTTACTGCTCTACGTCGCCGCCGTTCTATACCTGTCTCTGTATCCATGGAGGTTCGTGCCGAGCTCCAGAGTTCTTGGCTGGGTTCCCTTGATTACTCGCCGCACGATTGTGGATGCCTTTCTTAACGTAGTGTTTTATATGCCCCTGGGCGCCGCCGCGTTTCTGTCGTTCCGGCGCCGAACGGTCGGCTTCATCGCAGCCTTGGTCTTCGGATCGGTCGTTTCATTCTTGGTGGAGTGGGCCCAGCTCTCCATCCCAGGCCGTTTCGGAAACCTGACTGATCTGAGTTGCAATAGCCTGGGCACATTGTGCGGGATTGGGGTCGGGTCTATTGCAAGAAGCCCGCTTCTCACCTCGCAAATGCGCATCGTCAATTCCCCCAAAATCGGCCCGAAAATCCTGTTGGTAGGGCTGTGGGCGGTGTGGCAGGCTTTCGTGTTCCTCCCCCAGTACGGGCTAGCCCTTGACCTTAGGCAGGAACTAGTCGGACTACTGATTCTGGCCTTATTGGCCACTCGTCGGGGATCTCGGGTAACCGCGATTTTGTTATTGATTTGGCTGGCAGTGGACGAATTGCGGCCCTTTCGATTTCGAGGCCCGCCGCAGCCATTCGGGTGGCTTCCTTTTGAGGGGTGGTTCGCAGGAGCGCCCGAATCCTACTATGAGACGATTTTCGAAAAACTGTTCCTCTATACCGCGATCCTGTGGGCGGAACGGAGGGCCGGCATGCGCTGGGCCTGGACGCTGGTTGCAGCGGGCGCGATCCTGTTCGCGGGCGAGCTGGCCCAATGTTATTTACCTGGTCGCACGCCTGAGACCACCGATGTAGTCCTGCTCCTAGCCGGCGCTGTGCTGCTGAATTTGGCAGGGCTTGAATAACAAGATTTAGGATGATTCCTGCGCGATCAGCTCATAACAACGAAGCCGCGCGGCCGGATCGTGGACGATGTTCACCACGAACACTTCATCCGCGCCGTACTCAGCAGCGACCTGCTCAATGGATTCGCGCACGCGCTCAGGCGAGCCGGTAATTATCCGGCGGCCCTCCGGCACCGAACCGACCGGAACGCCTTCCTTGGCTAGAAACGCCATGGCCTTCTCGACCGGTGGCACCGGGATCAGCCGCCCGCGGAATAGATGCAACAGCATCATTCGCGCGCTCGACGAGATTCGCAGCGCTTCGTCGTCGGTCTCTGCACACAACGCCCACACGGCTACTGAAGTCCTGGGCTTGGACAACGTAGTTGACGGCTGGAAGTGCTCGCGATAATGCGCGGCCATCGCGGCGCCGTTGGGGTTGATGAAGTCGGCGAACACATATGGCAACCCGAGCTCGGCCGCCCACACAGCGCTCTGCGGGGATGACCCTAGCAGCGAGACTGGTGGACCCTTATCCAGATAACCCAGTAGCTCGTCCAGTTGCTCGCGGAAGTCGTCCGGCGAAGGTTGCCGGCGATCTCGTTGGAGTGCGAACGCAATCTTGGCACTGGTTCCAGGAGCGCGTCCGATTCCCAGATCGATGCGGCCTGGAAAGAGCGCACTCAACATCGAGAAGTTTTCCGCGACCTTGAGCGGGCTGTAGTGCGGTAGCATTACGCCGCCGCTGCCCACTCGGATTCGCGATGTGGCCTGCGCCACCGGCCCGATCATGACCTCGGGACTGTTGCACGCGAGACCGGGTGTCCCGTGATGTTCCGCCAGCCAATAGCGGCCGTATCCTAGTTGATCCGCCCCCTTCGCCAGTTCGAGAGTGTTTCTGAGCGCATCCCCGGCGCTTGAGCCCTCGGGAATCGGGCATTGATCGAGAATGCTCAGTTGTGGCAGAGGCTACTTCGAGGCTACCTGGATGTCCTTGCCTTCGCGGCCGCCCAGCTTCCGGATCAAATCGACGGTGTTGTCGTGTGGAACGGGCAGCTGGCCAAAAACGTTCTTGCCCAACGCGTAGTCGAGCGCCGTGTAGCCGGTCTTGGTCTTGGTGTCGAGCTTAGCGCCGTGATCCACAAGGAACTGTACAATGGAATCCGCTCCCCGGCCGGCAGCCCCGTGTAGCGCTGTCTCGCCGCGGGTGTTCACCTGGTCAAGACTTAAGCCCGTTTCGAGAGCGACCTTGAGGCCTTCGAGCGCCTCGGCTTCCGTTCCGCGGGTAAACTTATCGCGATAGCCGACGCCGGCCGCGACCATCAGCGCGGTGCTGCCGTCTTTGAGCGTCAGCCTGGGGTCGGCCCCTTTTTCGAGCAGCGCTCGCATCACTGCCGCATCTCCGGAGAAGGCGGCGCGAATGAGCGGCGTGGTTCCTTCACCTAAACTCGTGTCTCCCGAATCCATGCCACTTCTGCCCGGGAGGCTCTTGACTAGCACCATATTGGGATTTGCCCCGTGAGCCAGAAGCGCTTTGACGATCTCAAGACTCGGCATCGGATCTTCTTCTTTGCGGTTGGGGAGCGCCGAATAGTCTTCGTTGCGTATGTCCACAGCAGCGTATAACGCCGCTCGTCCCTTGTCGTCAGCCAGATTGGGATTCGCCCCGCGATCCAATAGGAACTTAGCGAAGGTGTACTTCTTGTTCATGATGGAGACGACCAGGGCGGTTGCGCCATCCACGTCGGTTTGATTAATATCCACGCCGCCATCGAGCATCGCTTTCGCCGACTCGACATCACCTTCGCGGGCAGAGAACAGGAATGCCGTAAAGCCTCCACGGGCGATCGGACTCACGGACGAGGCCGCGCTAAGTTTCGGCATCTTGGTCGGGCGGTCGAAGGAGCGGACCTTCCAATCGGCTCCATGGGCCATCAACAATTTCACAACGTCCGGATGGCGCTCGGCGGCGGCCCACATCAGCGCCGTCTGGCCTTTGTAGCTCTCACGGGCGTTGACGTCAGCACCATGATCGAGCAGTGTCTTCACCGCTTCCAGGTTGCCGGAGCGCGCCGCGGTCATCAGCACGGTTTCCCCGTCGGAAGTCGTCAAGGCTTTGGCATCGGCGCCGGCCTGGAGGAGCGCTTCAATCATGGCGGCATTTCCCTGGGTCGCGGCTTCCGATAGCGGAGTCGCGCCATACCGGTTCGCGAGCTTCGGATTCGCTCCCGCGCGAAGCAGCACATTGACGGTATCAAGATCGTTCCAATGAGCGGCCCAGTGAAGAGCCGTGGTGCCATCCGGCTGGCTGGCGTTGACGTTGACGCGTTGCTTTACCAACGCTTGAACGGCATCCTTGTCACGATGCTCCACCGCATCCGCGATCTGGGCGCTGGCCAAGCCAGAAGCAATTAGCAGTGTCGCGAGTAGTCTCATCGTTACACCTCGGACAGCAAACCCGTGCTATCGCCGACGGTTTCCTGGTGCACGCCTGCTTTGTCCAGGATGGTCAGCAGCAGATTCGCCATGGGCGTATTCTCCGGATACTTCACGTGGCGGCCGCCTTTCAACTTGCCAGCCGCGCCGCCCGCCACCAGGATCGGCAGAGGCGAATGGTTATGGATGTTGCTGTTGCTCATGCCACTTCCGTACAGGATCAGGGAATGGTCCAGCAGATTGCCATCGCCATCGGGAGTCGCTTTCAGTCTTTCCAGGAGATGCGCGACCAGGCTCACGTGATAGGTGTTGATCTTGGTGAGGTTCTCCAAGCGTTCGGGATTGTTTTGGTGATGCGACGCGGGGTGGAAGGCCTCGGAGATACCGAGCATGGGGAAGATCCGGTAACTGACTTCGCGCGCCATCATGAACGTGGAGATGCGGGTAATGTCGGCCTGAAACGATAGCGCCATCAGATCGAACATCAATTTCGTATGTTCCTGGTGATCGTCGGGAATGCCGCTGGGCGAGGCGGGTACGCTCAATTCGGAATTCGCATTCTGTTTCTCGGCGAGTTGGATGCGCCGTTCAATTTCACGCACTGTGTCGAGATACTCGGCTACGCGGTTGCGATCGTTCGCTCCCAAGCCACCTTGCAAGCGTCGGACTTGGCTGGTCACAGCGTCGAGAATACTGCGCTGCTGCTCGATGCGCTCCAGTCGCTCGGCGGCTGTCGCGCCGTCCCCGAACAATCGGTCAAAGACCAGGCGCGGATTGATCTCCATGGGCATCGGCGTGGTCGGCGTGCGCCAGGAAATCGTATTCATGTAGGCGCAACTGAAGCCGACATCGCAGGAGCCGACCAATCCGCTGTAATCCTCGGTGGCTAACTCGAGTGAAGGCAGCGCCGTTTCCTGGCCGATCTTTTGCGCGGCGATCTGATCGATGGTGACGCCCGCATGAATGTCGGCGCCGTCGGTACGCTTGGGATGAACGCCGTTGAGGAATACCGCGGGAGAGCGGGTATGGTCGCCGCCGTTATCGCCGGGTCCGGCGGGTGCGGCCATCTTGTGAGCCAGGTTGCTGATCACCACCACCTGGTCCTTGAACGCTTCAAGCGGGGCCAGCGTGCGCGAAAGCTTGAGCGCGCCTTCCTCGGCGGGAGTCCAGTTGTTCATGACGCCGCCGTGGGGGATGAAGCATAGGCCCAATCGGATCTGAGGGTTGGCTACGGTTTTGGCCAGAGGCGTCTGCGCGGGAATCATGGAGTCGAGAAACGGCAGCGACATGGTCACGCCCAAGCCACGAAGAAATGTCCGGCGCGGAAGGTGCCGTTTGGTGAGGAATGTCATAGGTTTCGCCTCTTGGTTGCCGTAAGTATTATCGCTCGCCGGAGGCTGGGAAGATAGGGGGGTGGGGGCTGCATGCAAGTCCCGCAAATTCGCCACGACAAAACGAACCCAGCAGGTTTCTAGCCACGCATAAAATGCTCATCCGGACTATATTGATGTCGATTTGACCTGCGGCGAAGACGCGGAGCGGCAAGTGGAGGAGCTAGAAGGAGATCTCCTTATCAGATTCCAGTGAAACGGCCACAGTCTGGTTTTCTCTAACCGATGACGGCACTATTGAGGTGAGGACATGAAGTTAAAGTCATTGATTCTTGAACAGTTGGACCGTGAGGCGGAATTGACCCGTCGCGCGCTGGAGCGGGTGCCGCCCGGTAAAAACGATTGGAAGCCGCATCCGAAGTCCATGCCGCTGGGACAACTGGCTCACATGGTGGCCACGATGCCCTCATGGATTTCCATGATGGTGAAGCAAGACGAGCTTGATATCAAGCCAACAGGCGCAACAGGCAACGGAGCATCGCGGAATCTCGATTCGAGCGAAGCGTTGGTCAAAGCGCTCGATAAGGCAGTGGAAGACGCACGGGAGGCGGTGTCCAAAACCACGGACAAGGCTTTGCAGACTCCCTGGAAGTTACTTGACGGCGGGAAAGTCGCGATGGAGCATCCGCGTTACTCATTCATCATGGATAACTTCAATCATCTCGCTCATCATCGTGGCCAGCTGACTGTGTATCTTCGAATGAACGATGCGCAGGTTCCGGCGATTTACGGCCCCTCGGCGGACGATCATCGTTTTTGAGCCGGGGCTTTTGAGCCTGGATCACTTGATCCAGACGTCGGTGCTCCCACCGCCAAGCTCCAGTATGATTCTGTTGCGGTCGACAGATACGTTGTTCCATACGGGATCCATGCCGGGGACGAGAGTTTCGTCAAACTCGTAAACTGGCATTGCCGCCCCGACGGGATGCCTGGTTCCGGCATCGAGCTTCTGGGCATCCAGAAATCGCAGATTCCCGCCGGCAGCGTGCGATGACAGCGTGTACATCAGATCGTTGCGCGCTGACCAGAACGCGAAGAACCACGAATCTGAAACCGGCGTGACCGGCACCCAGTCGGATGAGGTGAGCGGTTTTTCCTCCGACACAGGCGCTACGAAGGCCTGCCACTGGTCCTTGCCGACCTTGGCGATAAAGCTGATCCAGCGCCCGTCCGGTGAAAGGCGGGGGCTCTTTAGATCCTCGGTTGCCCACACGATCCGCCTGACATGGCGCGTTGCGAGGTCAAGCAGGTCGACGTGCTGGATCGGCGGCGAGTCGGTCCACAGGAGCAGTTTCTTCCCGTCGGGCGAGACTTGGCGGGGCATTCCGCAGTTCTGGCACAAGGTCGAAGACCACAACGACCACCAGCTCAGCGATTTCACGTAGACATCGAGATGTTCCTTGGTCCCTTCGCCATAGACATAGCGCGAGCCGTCCGGAGCGAGCACGGAGAAGAAGGCATCGCGCAGATTTGTTTCCTTGCCACCGTCTTTCAAAAAGAGCGAGAAGCGGTTGCCGTTTTCGCCACTGTACAGCAGTTTCTGACCGGCGGCGGACTCCTGGCCTTTGCGAATAGGGTTGGATGTTAGCGGCGCCGGTGACGCCAGGACGTGCTCGCCTGCCGGATCGAGAGGCAGCGCCCAGAAATTCATGTCCACGCGCGAGCGGGCGAATACCAGTTTTCCAGCGGTGAAGGACGCGCCGTAATCACCCTGCGCGTCCTTGGTGGCGCGAATGGCTTTGCCCGCAGTCTTGCCGTCGGGACCAAGCTGGACCTTCCACAGCGTCTGGGTCTCGCCTTGACGGCCGGTGAAAACGATCCAATTTTCCGCGAGCCACGCGTTCATGGCGATGTAGTTGAAGTTCTGCGCGCGCAGATCGGCTCCCAGCGAAGTCTTACGCGGCTCGCCTCCCGCGGCCGATGCGATCCACCATTCGGGCTCGCGCTGCTCGGGGGTGGACGTCGTGACGAGGATATCTACGCCGTCGGGAGACCAGACCGGTGCGTAGGAATTATCAAGGGCGGGGAGCACCAGCGTCGGCGTACCGCCCGCGAGAGCGCGCTGCACCAGCTTGCCTCCGCTGCCGTATAGAATCGTGTTGCCGTCAGCCGAGATTTTCGCCGAATATCCGTTCGGGATGGCCATCTCGGCCGCGCCGCCGGTAGACGGCACGCGATAGATTCCCTGCGGCTCGCGCGACGATGTGAAGTAAATGCTTCGGCTGTCAGGGGAGAACTCGGGGTCGTAATTCTGTGAAGCGTCCATAGTCAGGGGACGTGCCGGCGCCGATCCGTCGGCCCGACCCACCCAGATTTGCGGATTGGTGTATCCGTTGGCGACCGCTGCGAAGGCGATCATGGTCCCATCGCGCGACAACACAGGAGATGAGGCGGCGCCGATCTGGCTGGTGATCTGACGCTCCTCCGGTACAGGAGCGGGCGTCGAGCACGACGCCAAAAGACAAACCGGCAGGATTCGAACCAAGCGTCGCATGTTGTTCTATCGGACCGTGGCGCACGGCGCCTTAGAACAGCGAATTGGGTGAGAGACTTATTTTGCGGCGGCGATCGAGTCCACTTTGATCGTCATGGTCTTGGCGTCCAGAGTGCCGGTGACAGTCACTTTTTTGCCCGCGAGTTTTTCAGGCGTCGTCTGGTCGCTGAGGGTGTAGACTTCCTTGCCGTCGTAAAGGACGTAGAGGGCGCCATGCGCCAGGACGCAGGCGACGGTGCATTCGGCGTCCGTTGGCCCCATTCGCATGCCCTTGTGGTCGGCACTAGAACACATGCTGTCGGTGATGACGCCGGTGAACTTGCGCTGGCCCTGGGCGTCTCCAGGCGCGAGGGCCAGCGTTGCAATTATAAGGAGGCCAAAAAGGAGACGCCTCATAGGGATTTGTTTATTCGCTGATTTATTCGCCCGGGGTCATGAGGTGCGCGGTCGTCGTGCCGGCATTCATGATCCAGACGCCGCCCGACGCGCCCGTCTCGGGCAACCCGAGGGTCTTGGTGGTCGCGCCCGGCACGGCGATAGTCACGTGGGTCCGCGGGTTCGCCGCATCGCCCATCGAGTGATACCAAACCGATCCGAACTCGGGCTTCACGCGGGTTCCATCTTTTTCGGCGGCGTCGAGCGCGGCTTGTTTTTGAGCGCCCATCGCCTCGAACTTCAGGTTCTGAGCGGCCCGTTCCAGGTTGCCAAGGTTGGTGCATTCCACTATATATGCCGCTTGCCCTGGCAGTCCAGACTTATCGTAACAGACGAGTTTGTTGGTGCCCTTCTTCAACGTGTCATAAGTGTAATCGGCCTTCCACTTGATGACGGTGGCTCCAGCTTTCAACTGGGCGGGGGCGGCGAGCAAAGCCTTGTCGATAGCAGCTTGGTCTTGCGCAAATGCGCAGGCCGACGCGGCCAATATGCTGAGAACGATCAGGTGCGTGCGTTTCATTGTGTACTCTCCAGAGGTCGACGCGATTTGCGAATTGCAGTTTCGGCGACTCGATCCAGTATATCGCGGGGTCGCCGACCAGGCGTGCCTCGCCCCTACTTACCCACCAGATGCGGGACGTCGCGGTTGTTTTCGTTGCAAATATATTCGAGGATTTCCCAGCCAGGAGCAAGCTGCGAGGATTCGTACACTTTCCATGGCTTGGAATACGCGCCCGGGTCGTCAATGGTGATCTCCATATTGATCCGGCCAAGCTCGGGACGGGTGTAGCGCTCAATAATGTGCGCTTGTGAAGTGCGCGGGTGACCGAGCAGATCGAGCCATGCCTTATCGTTCATTCCCACAGTATCGATCACCAGGGTGTCGCCCTCCCAGTGACCGATGGAATCGCCCCACCAGGTCTCGACGACATCGGGATCGTGGGGGCGGCCGTCCAGGAAGACCTGCCGGTAACTGTGGACGTTGCCCTCGAAGAGGATCAGAAAGAGTTTCGGAGTCTGCACGATTTTCCAGGGGTAGGGATCGCGGCGCGGGGTGCCCATGGGGAGACACAAGCCCTCGGGATCGTCCTTGCTGTTTTGCGCCTGGCGCTGGCGCATCAGCTCGGCAGCCGCCGGCAGGAGAGGCACGTCTTCAGGCTTCATTCCCCGCGTGATGTTGCGCGCGATGGTATCACCGCCGCGGATGGGCGGGTCGCTGGGTCCGTAGCCAGGACCGTAATAGACACCAGAGAAATCGATGTGCCCATCCGGAGTGCGCGGCGCCGGCAAGCCCTTGGGGGCCTCCGGCCCTTTATTGTTGATTTGCGCAGAAGCGGTCGCGGCGAGAAAAGCAGCTAGAAGAAACTGGAGGCGCACCGTTAATTCGCGGGCTCCAGTCGGATGAGTGCGCCGTTTTCTTCGTCGGTGAGCACATAAACCAATCCATCGGGTCCTTGGCGGACGTCGCGGATGCGCTGTTTCAGGTCTGTGAGCAGCGATTGGCGCGCGGTTTCGTCCCAGTTCTCATTGAACGTGATCCGCTCCAGGTGCGGATAGCCTTGGGCGGCGCCACCCAGCTGCGCTCCCACAAATACGTTGCCCTTCCAGTCCGGAAACCGGTCGCCGGTGTAGAACATCATGCCGGAAGGCGCGATCGAAGGAGCCCAAAAAATGAGCGGCTCCGTCATGCCGGGGGCGGAGTTGACGATCTTGGGTCCTGAATAATCGCGGCCGTAGCTGGTTTTCGGCCAGCCGTAGTTGAGCCCCGGCTTAATAATGTTGATTTCGTCGCCGCCATAGGGGCCGTTTTCGTTATTCCAAAGATCGCCTGTCATGGGGTTGAATGCGAGTCCCAGCGAATTGCGATGGCCCATTGAGTAGATCTCGGCCTTGTATCCGGCCTTGCCTGCGAACGGGTTTCCGGGAGCCGAGGTGCCGTCGTCTTTAAGGCGCAGAATCTTGCCACGAAGGCTGGTGCCTTCCTGGGCGGCGTTGCCATTGGACGCGCCGGTGGTCATGTAGAGCATTCCATCCTTGCCCCAGGCGAGGCGTGAACCCGAGCCGCCGTCGCCGGCCCAGGAGTCGCAGATCAGAAGATCCTTCACGTCCTTTAGTTCCCGGCCTTCCAGGCGCCCGCGGGCGAGGGTGGTGGCTACCTGTCCTTCGCCTTTCTCGGGAACGTCCTTGGTGTAGGTGAGATAGACGAAGTGATTCTGTGCGAAATTCGGATGGGGCAAAACCTCCATCAGACCGGAAAGGCGAACTGAGTGAACGGGAGGAACGCCCGCTACGGGATCGGCATCCAGCTTGCCATCGCGCACTGTGCGGAGCTTGCCGTTGCGCTCGGTCACCAGCATGTCGCCGTTGGGCAGCCAGGCCAAACTCCAGGGATGCCACAATCCGGTAGCCATGGTGACAGTGCGGACAGCGGTCGCTTTGGCTTTGGCCTTAGCCTTCGCCTTTTCCTGCGGTTGTCCCTGGACGGTGGTCGGGAGGGTGGCGACGGCTATGAACGCGCCAAGCGACAGGGCCACCAGCGGGATAGTCTTCAGGGACATAGAGGCTTTCATGAACAGAACTCCTTCAGGAATAGTTTACGCGAACTACTGCCGTGCGTCGGCGGCCAAGGCGGGAGCCTTGATCTTCATTTGAAATGGCGTGCTTTTGACGATACCGGTAATCAACGAGGAGAACTTGAAGTCGCGGGTTCCGGCGTCATGTACGATTCGCCGCACCGCAGGCATGTCGTAATATTCGACCCCGCGGCCTAAGGCATAGGTGAGAAGCTTTTCGGTCATCACGCCGACGAAAACCTCAGGCCGGCTGGTGAGGGTCTGCCGGAGCGCCGCGGGTCCGTCCACGCGGGAGCCGTTGAAAAGGGTTCCGGCGGGATCGATCTTGGCGCCGTCATCGGATGCCCGCCAGCGGCCGATGGCGTCAAAGTTTTCGAGCGCGAAGCCCACCGGGTCCATCACTTTGTGGCAGCCCGCGCAGACCGCATCGGCACGATGGGCTTCCATTCGTTCGCGAACCGATTTCGGCTGCGAGCCCTCGGCGTTTTCTTTGAGCTCCGGGACATTTGGCGGAGGCGGCGTAGGTGGTGTGCCCA